>Ga0187781_10000642_pt1 | contig 25193 bp, 17 predicted proteins | sample 0715_SJ02_MP02_2_FD_132447 | JGI IMG/M metagenome (GOLD analysis project Ga0187781, IMG submission 132447) | Tropical peat soil microbial communities from peatlands in Department of Meta, Colombia - 0715_SJ02_MP02_20_MG | ecosystem: Environmental > Terrestrial > Soil > Wetlands > Peat | place... | reverse complement strand
CTCGAGGCTAACAGGTAGAGCAGCAGCAGTTGACCGGTGTAGGTCTTCGTCGCCGCCACCGAGCGTTGCTTCCCCGCATGAACAAGAAACAACTCGTCCGCCAAACCGGCCAGCGTCGAACGGGCTTCGTTGGTGATGCCGAGCGTGTAGGCGCCCAGCCGCTTGGCCGACTTAAGCACCAGGTTGATATCCGTTCCTTCCCCCGACTGCGAGATGCCCACCACCAGAGTCTGGCGAAAATCCAGGCGGGCGTGGTAGAGGGTGTGAATCGATGCAGCGCTCATCGAGACGGGGATGCCCGTCGTCAACTCGAGCAGGTAGCGCCCAAAGAGCGCGGCGTTGTCAGATGTACCGCGTGCCACCAGGACGATCAGCCGAAAGTTCTGCTTGCGGGCAAATTCGGCAAATGCCACGGCGTGGTCGCGCTCGGCGGCCAACGTGCGCTCGAGCGCCTGAGGCTGCTCCATGATTTCTTTCATCATTTGAGACACGAGACTCCCCCCTTTCAGGGGCGACCCTGGTGGTTGCCCTCCGGCCACCGCCAGGGCCGCCCTTACGACTCCGCACTGCCCAACTCCCGCGCCATGGCCAGAGCGCCCTCCACGGGCTCGCGTTGCAAAAGGCGCACGCGGGCGTTAGGCATGTGCTGATGCAGGTAGCGCGTGAAGTGGCGCCGCACGATTGGACTGGTGCGGAAGACGCCGCCAAAACAGACCACGGGCACCGCGTCGCGTCGCCCCAGACGCCGGCCGAGAGCCAGGGCCATCTGGGCGAGTTCACAGGCGGCTTGGGCGCAAAGGCGTCGGGCGACTCGATCACCTTGGCGCGCCGCTTCCGAGATGATGGGGACCAGCGCGGCCAAATCGCGCGGCTCGAATTGGCGCAGCGGGATTTCTGTGATATGGGAGAGCCTCAGTGCCCGGCAGACCCTCGAGGTCAGCACGGTGTGCTCGCCCCGGCCGTCGAAATCGCGCAGAGCCGCCGCGATGGCTTGCCGTCCCAAGTCATAGCCTGACCCCGGATCGTCAAACGTCGAGCCCCAGCCGCCTGTGCGGAGGATTCTGCCCCCCCGGTCACGGGCAAAGGCGATCGAACCCGTCCCCGACTCCACAACCATCCCCACACGTGTTCCCAAGGCAGCGTGCAAGCCAATCGCGGCGTCCACCACCAGCAGATAGCGCCGCGCGGGAATGACCTTGCGAAGCCAAGCCAACAACGGGCGACTGAATGCGGCACGATCCACTCCCGCCACCCCGGCGCAGACCGCCAGGAGCAGGGGCTCGCCCCGTCGTCGACCCTGAGCGCCCTCGGCCGAGCGAGCGGCTCGCTTGGGGACCTTTCCCAGGGCTGCCCGCGCGGCCTGCAGGATTGCTCTCTTGGATCCGTCGATGCCCACTTTGGTTGGGTTCGATGGGCCCGCTGAAGCCTTGGCGAGGATTCGACCTCGCTCGTCAGCCAGCCATGCTTGGGTACTGCTGCCGCCGCCATCGATACCAAGGAAAAGTGCCATGTCGTTTAGAACCGGGCAATTATTATGCCCGAATATCGCCGGGAATTTCCAGTTGGCTGGATCGGGCAGGTGGGCAGTGGGCAGGTCGGCAGATCGGCGGATGGTCAGTAGGCGAAAAAGCAGTTGGGAACGCAGGAACGCACTTGGATGGCGCAACCGGGGGGGGCGCGTATTAGCGTTGTCTGTTTCGTCCATTCACTCCCAATTTTCTGCCGCTCGTTGGCCCATCGCCTCTCGCCGACCTGTCCACTTGCCCTTCTGCCGACCTGCCCGTCTGTCCACTGGCCACCTGCCCATCTGCCCACCTGCCGGCTGCCATTTTCCTGGACCCTGCGGGCGCTTCTTTGCGTATATACGGAGGGAGGCGTGTGACCGATGTTCCGACTGATTTCCATTCTCCTCCTGGCTCCGCTCGGACTGCTGTCCGCCGGCGACCAGACCCCATTGCCTGTTAACGAGATCATGGCCCGCGTAGCCGCCAACCAGGACCGGGCGGTGCAAGCGCGCGCCGAATACATCTACCAGCAGCGCATCCACGTTGCCACCATTCGCACCAACGGCAAGCTGGCGCGCGAGGAAACGGCGGAATACCTGGTTGCTCCCACGCCGGACGGAACAAAAAAGGAACTGAAACACATCGAAGGGCGTTATTGGCACAAAGGGCAATACCTGACATTTCAGGGTGAACCCGTGCCCGAAGCCGGCTGGGTGGATAGCTGCATCGTGGAAAGTTTCCGCGACGACCTTACGGATGACAAGTCGAAGGACAGCCTGGGCCGGGACCTCTTTCCGCTGACCTCCGAGGAGCAGAAGGATTATCAGTTCGAATTGGCGGGAGAGGAAGTGGTTCAGGGGCGCAAAGCGTATCGCGTAAGGTTCCGTCCCCGCGACAAGAACGAACTCACGTGGGCCGGCGAGGCCCTGATCGACGAGGGGGAGTTTCAGCCCGTGAGGGTGTATACGAAACTATCACGTAAAATACCTTTCTTTGTGAGGACGATGCTAGGGACCGACCTGCCCGGCCTGGGCTTCAGCGTGGCGTACAAGCGCTTCGATGAAGGGATCTGGTTCCCGGTGAGTTTTGGTACTGAGTTCCACTTGCATGCCGTCTTCTTTATCAGCCGCGACATCACCGTATCGCTCGAGAACTCCGCCTTCCAGCGAACCAACGTGCAGAGCAAGATCCTGGACTTCCAGCCCGTTAAGTGAATCTGAGAAACCCTCCACCTGGTCGGAGGAGGGGCAGAAGGGGTGACTGAACCGCCTTTCTCCCCTCTTCACTGCGGCGTCTCAGACCGCCGGTTGGACGGTCGATCATCCGGCAGGAACACCATTCAGCCCACCGCCGGATTCGGATTCTTTCAACTCTTCCCTTCGATAGCCTTCGGCTCTTTTCTTGTACCCACCTATTAACTGTTAAGGGACTTGACGTTAAATTCTCTTCGGCGTCTAATAGTGTCAGCGGAATTACGTTCGCGTGACTATTTTTCACACTCTCGACTCTCAGTTAGGGGCAAGTAAGCCTGCCGGACGGTGTTGCGCTGCGCTCGGAGGGCAAGCCGGCAGGCCGCCGCACGCTCTCAAGGGAAGCTCCCTCTGGGCTTTCCTTTTGCTTCGGGCCGGGAGAGCTCCTGTAGGCAACGCATGGTGCCGGCCGCAGATTGCCCCTCGCCATTCGCGGGGTAGTCTGTCGTGGCCCGGGGGCCGTTGCCTGTTCTTGGAGGTCGCATGGAATTGCGAAGGGATCCCATTACGCAGAATTGGGTGATTCAGGAGGATGGCGACGGCCCGTGGCCCAAATTTGGCGAGTGGCCGCTCTGCCCCGGACGGGAAGCTCTTTCCCCCCAAACCATCTACTCGCATTGGAATGGCAATGGTCTGTGGCAAGTCCGCGTAACCCCGCACTTGCGCCCCCTTTACCGAATTGAAGGGGACGCACAGCGTCGGGCGGAAGGTCTCTACGACAAGATGCGCGGCTTGGGCGCGCACGAGATTGTTATCGAATCGCCCAATCACCACGCATCGCTCTCGCAGATGCGCGACGACGAGGTGGCCCAGGTCTTGCGCGCCTATGTCTGCAGAATCACAGACCTCAAGAAGGACCGGCGTTTCCGTTATGTCACCGTGTTCCGAAATCAAGGCGCCTTGGCGGGACAAGACCTGGAGCATCCTCACTCGCAAATCACCGCAACGCCCTTTATTCCCAGAAGAGTAGTCTACAAGCTGCGGTCGTTTCAGCAGTACTACGCGCTGAAGGAGCGGTGCATTCTTTGCGACATTTCCACCCAGGAGATCTCCCATCAGGTGCGCACGGTCGAGTGGGACGATCAATTCGTGGCCTTTTGTCCCTTCGCTTCCCGCGTTTCGTACGAAATCTGGGTTCTGCCCCTCGCGCATCACTGCTCCTTCGAAGAGGACGTCACCACCTGGGAACGGCAACTGCACCTAGCCCACTTTCTGAAGTCCACTCTGCGGCGGCTCGAGACGATATGCCCCGCCTATCACCTGGTCCTTTACACTACTCCCAACGTGTCTGCCAAATTCGATCGCAAAGAGCACTGGTTGACTCTGGTGGACGATTCTCATTGGCATTTTGAGATATTGCCCGCGAGCCAGCCCACGTCCAAGTCCTACAGCGTGAAAGAGGTCTACTACAATTCCGTGCGGCCGGAATTGGCGGCGGAAGAGCTACGCACCGCGGGCACGAAAACCGCATAGGCTTCCGTTTCTTTCGGCCTCGGGCGGCCACAAGGGTCACGCCTACTCCTTCGGCGGCAAGGCATCCATCCCATGGCGCCGGGCGGCGTCCTGCATCAGGCGAGTCAACTCCAGCTTGGTCTCGTCTGGCAGCCGCGAGGGGGTGTAGGCTGCTATCAGCCGCGAGACCTCTTGTGCCGCCCGTTCCCGCAGGGTCATGCCACCTGATTCAAGCCATCGCCCCCGGTTGGCGCGATCGATGACCGGGCCGGGGAACGTGATCTCCTCGCGCAAGTGTCGCCGGGTATGGTCGGCGATCAGCAGAGACTTCTCGCGCCGCAGTTCCTCGAAAAGCCGGAGCGCCGGAAAATCCTCCCGCGGCTCGATGCCGCGCAAGAGGCGATAGGTCATACCGCAGATTTCGTTGTCGACCACCAGCTTCTCGAGACTCAGGCAGCTCTCGAAATCCAACATGCCCGGCCCCGAGATGCTGTTGATTCCTGCAAGCGCCGCCAGGAGCGCACCCATGCCCGCCTCGAGGCCGGCCTGCGCATCCAACTGCTTAGCGTCGCTCAGCGCGATGTAGCTCTGCGTGGGCATGCCCAGTCGCTTGCCGATCTCGCTGTTGGCGCAGTCGAGCATCATGGTCTCGATGGCGCCCATGGGCGTGGTCCCGAAGCGCATGTCGAAAACGGCGGGTGAACCGCCATACAAAAGCGCATGGCCGGGGTTCACAAGCTGGCTGATCACCACCCCGCTCAGGTTTTCGGCGGTTTGTTGGACCAGGCTCCCCACCAGCGTGACCGGCGCCACGAGTCCGGAGAGCGGCATCGAGATCAGTTCGACAGGTATCGACCAGTGGGCGCAGTCCACCAGATTCTGGCTGGTTACGTCGCTCCACTTGAGCGGCGCGGTGGGGCAGGCGGAGAAGATGGTCAGAGGCTTCGAGTGCAAGGCCTCCTCGTCGCCGCGCACCACGAGTTGCAGGTCCTTCAGCAGCTCAAAACCTGCTACCGTGAAGGCGCCGGTGACCACCGGCTTCTCGCCGTAAAGCAAGCTCAAGTAGAGCCGGTAGCTGTCCGAGATTTGCTCGGGAACGTCCGCAGCGATCATGGCCGTGCTTTGGGAAGCGAGGTGGGTGAGGCCGCTCACTACCTTCACATAGCGCACATAGTCCGCGGTCGAGGGCCGGCGTAGTTCGCCGCTCTGGTTATCCAAAATGTTCAGAGCGGTCGAGCCGGGCGTGAAATAAACGTTGTCGCCCCGGAAGTCGTGCGTTTCGTTCCCCAGGACGTCGTAAAGCTTAAACGAGCGGGGAACTGTGGCCAGCGCGTGGTCGATGAGGTCCTCGGTAAGACAGGCGATGCAGCTAATGCCGTCCACGTGCGCCCCGTGCTCGGCCAGTGCCGCCAGCACGGGCGGATTGTGAATCTCGATGCCAACCCGGCAAGCCACCTCGCGCGCTTCCGCAATGATCCTGTCTCTCAGTTCGTCGTCGAGTAGTTTGAGTGTGGGTCTCATGCGTCTCCTTGGCAAGGCCTGGTACCGCAGACCGGCTTTGTTGGTGTGCGTCTTGGTGTGACCTGGTGCTCTCTCTTGGGACTGGGCTAACTTTATAACTCATTTGTTTTCAATTAGATAGAAGCTTATTATGGCTAAGTACCTTTGTTTTCATATACATTCCAGCTTTCTACTGAGTTTTCCACAGCGCTCCTTTGTTTTCATAGACATTCCCGGTTCGTTCGTGGAAAAACAGCTTTCAGCCGTCAGCTCCCGGCCGTCAGCGGACAAAACGGTTGGTCGGCGTAGCGTGACCCGATCAGATTTGGTGACGATTTGTCATTATCCTTTGTTTTCATAGACATTCCCGGTTCGTTCGTTCATTTTTCGAGTCTCTGGTCCGGCAGCGACGATCCCCCTCGCAGTTCCCGCCGAACTAACCATCTGTGGCGTAGGGATTGCACCGCTCGGCATATGGCAAAGTTCTCCTTCCATTCTCTTCATGGCGAGTTCCGTTCTCACTGATTGGGCGGGGTGGCTTTGGAACAGATCGCAACATTATGTCCGGCGGGACCGTGAGGTGACGAATCCCTTGGCAAGCCAAGTGTGGCCATAACCAGAACCCCAAGTTCTAGGCTATCAGATTGAGCGGACTTTGTCAAGCACTTTTTCGCAGCGTTTTTTCGCAGCGCGGACTCTCCTCCAGGCCGGCGCAGACTCCTGCTTTTTGGAGTCTGCGATGTCCCGAAGGGACACATTTCCCTTCATGTCTCAATGTGGTTATACTCTGTAGCCGCATGCCGATCTATCATCGCATCTACAGCCCTGGCGAACTGCAATTCATCGCCAGCAGCACCTACCGCCGTACGCAGGTTTTTCGCTCAAGACGATTCTGTGAATTCTTCGTGCAACGCCTCGAGGAGGTGCGGCAGAAGCTGGGCTACCTGCTGATCGGCTGGGTCTTGATGCCCGAGCACTTCCACTTGTTGCTCAAACCCCAGCCCGCGGAAACTACCCCACGGGTGGTCAAGGAACTCAAGGAGGAAACCGCCAAGCGCATCCTCAAAGTGCTGCGTGAAAACCTCGGGTTTCCGTGGTGCCGCAAGATATTCTCTCGCCTGAGCTTGCCGCCCACCGTCCATGACGAGTCTCATTTCCGCCTCTGGAATCGCCGCTTCCACCCCTTCGACGTTTACAGTGAAGAAAAACGGCTTGAGAAGCTGAATTACATGCACAACAACCCCGTGAAGCGCGGGCTGGTAAACTCGCCTGGCGACTGGCCGTGGTCAAGCTGGCGATATTACTATTTGCAGGATTCCTCGGTCCTCCGCATGGACCGGCTCGATTGACCTGTTAGCTTCGACCTGTCCCTTCGGGACATCGCAGACTCCAAAGTGCGGGAGTCTGCGCCAGCCAGCGGACTCCAAAGAACGGGATTCTGATGCGCCAGCCAGTCGGAACGCCCACCCCCAGCTTTTTGCGCCGATAAAATAATTTAATTTGGGGAAATCGCGTTTAAGTTCTTATAATAGATTCTGTCATCACACTCCATATTGTTTAAAACTAAGAGGAGAATCCCATGGCAAGGTTGCTGACCAGGCTGCTTTTCGGTCTGGTGCTGGTTGTTGGATTGACGGCTGGACGAGGCATTGCCCAAACTTCAGCGCCCCCCGCTAACCCCGCCCCGGCAGCTCAGGCCGCGCCGGGCTCCAACACGGCCGACCGCGTGGCTCAGCTCGAGCAGGAGATCTCGGACGCGCACAGCGCCGGCGACAACGCCTGGATGCTGACCAGCGCGTTGTTAGTTCTCATGATGACCGGGCCGGGCCTGGCGCTTTTCTACGGCGGTTTGGTTCGCAAGAAGAACGTGCTGGCCACCATGATGCAAAGCTTCACGCTGATGGTGCTGGTAACGGTGCTCTGGGCCATTTTCGGCTACAGCCTGGTTTTCCACGCGGGAGGAGGGTTCCTGGGCGGCCTCGGCTACCTTTTTCTGCATGGCGTCGGCGCGGCGCCTAACCCGGATTACGCCGCCACCATTCCGCAGCAGACCTTCATGGTCTATCAATTGATGTTCGCCATTATCACGCCCGCCTTGATCACGGGAGCCTTTGCGGAGCGGATGAAGTTCAGCGCCATGCTGCTCTTCATGACCTTGTGGACGATCATTGTTTACGATCCCATGGCTCACATGGTTTGGGGCAAGGGAGGCTTGCTGAACGCCGCGCTCGGGGGCGCTTTCCCGACCCTGGACTTTGCCGGCGGGACGGTGGTGCACGTCACTTCCGGCGTCTCGGCGCTGGTGTGCGCGCTTTATCTTGGCAAGCGAGTGGGCTATCCCAAAGAGCCGATGCCCCCCCACAGCGTGGTGCTGAGCTTCATCGGCGCCTGCCTGCTTTGGGTGGGCTGGTTCGGCTTCAACGCCGGCAGTGCGCTGGCGGCCGGAAGCCTCGCCTCGAGCGCCTTCGTGGCCACGCATTTCGGCGCTGCTGCGGCGGCGCTGGGCTGGGCCGCCGCCGAGTGGCTGACGCGCGGCAAGGCCAGCGTGCTGGGGGCCATCTCAGGATCGGTGGCCGGCTTGGTGGCCATCACGCCCGCTTCCGGGTTTGTGGCGCCCATGCCCGCGCTCGTGATCGGCCTGGTTGCAGGCGTGTTCTGCTTCTTCATGGTGGCCAAGGTGAAAGGCATTTTCGGCTACGATGATTCTCTGGACGTGTTCGGCGTGCACGGCGCGGGTGGCACCATTGGAGCGCTCTTGACCGGCGTGTTCGCCTCCCAGGCCGTCAACGCCATTTACAAAGACAGCCACGGGAACGCCTTGCCGGTGGGCTTGATTGACGGCAATGCTCATCAGCTTTTGAACCAGCTCGTGGGCATCGGGATTGCTTGGGTCCTGGCGATTGTGGGCACGCTCATCATTCTGAAGATAGTGGATGTGGTGATCGGCCTGCGCGTTCCCGCCGAGCAGGAAATTGAGGGCCTGGACCTGTCGCAACACGGCGAAGAAGGTTACAATCTGGAGGTTTAGCGATGCCGTTCGAAGGACAGCGACTGTGCGAAGCGCCTGGGAGTGCGGCGGCTTGACGCCGCCTTGAGACTTGCTGCTCCGTGATGGCGCGACCCAGGGTCCTTCGAGGCGCGGTGCGAGATGGCGGCGTCAAGCCGCCGCACTCCCAGGCGCTTCGCGCACTTTCATTACGTCGGATATTCACCCGGGGCGGAGGGCGGCCATAAGAGCCGCCCCTACAAAGGACAAAGAGCCATGCAAAAAATCGAAGCGATTATTCAGCCCTCGAGGTTCGATTCGGTCAAAGACGCGCTGCACGAAATCGGCGTGGAAGGCATGACGGTGCTGGAAGTGCGTGGACACGGCCGTCAGAAGGGGCACACCGAGTTTTACCGCGGCAACGAGTACAAGGTTGATCTGCTTCCCAAAATCAAGATTGAGATGGTGGTCCCGGACACCCTCGCCGAACAGTGCGTCCAGGCGATTCTTAAGTCCGCCAAGACCGGGAAGATTGGCGACGGAAAGATTTTTCGGACGCGCGTGGACGACGCCATCCGCATTCGCAACGACGAGCGGGGCGACGCAGCACTGTGAGGGCAAGCGGAAACTGGGCCGGGCTCAAAACGCCGGCGGAGGTTATGGTTAGCGGGCCAATCTCAACAATTACGCTTCCCGATTTTTACGCTGCCGAAACCCTCAAGCTCCAGCAAAGCTTCGACGAGACCGGCGACGGCTTGGCTGTTCTGAGCGGGCGTTCGGATGTCGTGGACGCCGCGGTCGCCACGCTGTACCGGCAGTATTTCTCTCCACAACTCGATGAACCGCGCAACTTCTGCCTCCTGGCGTTGGGTGGCTATGGCCGCCGGGAACTCTTTCCTCATTCGGACATTGACCTGCTCTTCCTCACCGAAAGCAGCACCGAGCAGTCCTCCCAGCGCATGGCGATAGCCGCCGTCCTGCGGGAACTGTGGGACTTGCGGCTTCGGGTGGGCCACAGCGTGCACACGCTGGCGGAGTGCGGACGCCTTTATCGCGACAACCTCGAGTTCAACGTCTCGCTTCTGGATTGCCGATATCTGGCGGGCGACCGGGGGCTTTATGGGCGGTTGCGCGACGACGTGTATCCGCACCTGGCGGCGCGGGATCATCAGGACCTGCTGCGCAACCTGGCGGAGATGACGCGCCAGCGGCACGCGAAATACGGCAACACCATTTTCCACCTCGAGCCCAACGTGAAAGAAGCTCCGGGCGGCTTGCGGGATTATCACGTTTGCCGCTGGCTGGCGCGCATCGCTGTACTCGCGAAGCGCAAGACCTGGAGCGCCCCCGAGGCGCTCTGGCCCGCCGCCTGGCGCGCCGGAACCGGTCCGGCCTTCGAGTTTCTTTGCGCCACCCGCTGTTTTCTCCACTACCACTGCCAGCGCGATGATAACCAATTGAGCTACGAATGCCAGGACGAAGCCAGCGCGCGGGGCATTGGCTGCCGGGGCAGTCGCTCCAGTTCTTCGGCTGGCACGTCCCCTCACCCCAACTTCCCTTCCCCTCTTCCCTCTCCCCAGGGAGAGGGAAGAGGGGAAAAGAATGATAGTGTGAGACGTCGTAGCTACGGAGAAGGAAAAGGGGGAAGCGGCGATAGGGTGAAGGGTCGTGGCGACGATCATCAAGGCAGCGTGGCCGCGCAAGTGGGGGCATCGGAACCCGCATCGATTTCCCCGGCGGACTGGATGCGAGTCTACTTTCGCCACGTCCGCTCCGTTTACCGGCTCACTCTCAACCTTTTGGACGATAACGCCCCGGCGGGCCTGGGAGTCTACGGGCTGTTTCAGAGTTGGCGGTCGCGTCTCTCGAATGCGGATTTCTCCGTGCTGCACGAGAGAATCTACGTTCGCCAGCCGGCCACCCTGGCGCAAAACCCCTCCCTCTTATTGCAATTATTCGAGATGCTGGCGCAGCACGGGCTCGAGCTCAGCCGGGATGCGGAAAGAGTCGTCGCCGCAGTGCTGCCGCGCGTTCTGGCCAAGCCCCTGGACCCGGCCACACTTTGGGGCCACCTTCGACGCATCCTCCTTGCGACCGGGGCGGCGAGGGCGTTACGAACCATGCATCGCCTGGGCGTGCTCGGGGCTCTCTTCCCGGAGTTCCAGGTGATTGACTCGCTGGTCATTCGGGATTTCTTTCACCGTTACACGGTGGACGAACACTCCTTCATGACCATCGAGAACCTGCACGCGCTGGCTCGCTTGCGCCGCCAAACGGCGGACCGGCCCGGCGCCGGCGAGGGGCGGGAGTGGGAAGAACGGCTGGCTGAGATTCTGGAGGAAGTGGAGAAGCCGGAACTTCTCTATCTCGCCCTGCTTTTCCACGACGTGGGCAAAGGCATGGAGACCGAGGACCACGTCGAGGGAAGCCGCCAGGCGATCGAGGCAATCATGGCGCGGCTCAATTTGGCGGAGGCGGACCGCTCGACGGTGCGATTTCTCGTTGCCGGCCATCTCGAGATGTCCAGCACCTTGCAGCGCCGGGACATTTTCGACCCCGAAACGGTGCGCGCCTTTGCCTCGAAAATCGAGGCCAGCGAGCGCTTGAAGATGCTGGCGCTCATGACTTATGCCGATATCAAGTCGGTGAACCCGGAAGCCCTCACGCCTTGGAAAACCGAACTCCTGTGGCGACTCTATGCTTCCGCGGCAAATTACCTGGCGCGCAGCGCGGACGCGGAGAGGCTGCAGCGCACCGTCGCCGCTTCGCCCGCGGAGAGGATTCTGCCTTTGCTGCCGCCTTCCCTGGCCCAGGCTGAAGTCGCTCGCTTCCTCGAGGGGTTTCCGCGGCGCTACTTGGCCGCCCATCCGCCCCAGGAGGTCACGCTGCACTTTCACCGGGCGGAGAGATTGGCCGACGAACCCGCCCAAGTGGAATTGAAACCAGCGGGCAGTCTCCACGAACTCACCGTCATCACGCGCGATCGGCCGTTCCTCTTTGCCTCGATTACGGGAACGCTCGCCGCCTGGGGCATGAGCATCGTGAAGGCCGATGCCTTTGCCAATGCTGCCGGAGTGGTTCTGGACACCTTCCGCTTCGTCGACCTTTATCGCACCCTCGAGCTCAACCCTTCAGAGACAGACCGCCTGAAATCGAACCTGGTGGAGGTCATGGAGGGCAGATTGGATCTCGCCAAGCTCCTGAGCGGACGACTCCAGCCGCCCTCCGCCCAAAAACCCAAGATCCCCATCCCAACTCGCGTGCGGTTCGACGACTCGAGTTCGTCGCACAGCACCCTGCTCGAGCTGATTACCCACGACCGCCCCGGCTTGCTTTACAACGTCAGCTCCCGGCTCGCCGAGCTGGGCTGCAACATCGAGATCGCCTTGATCGACACGGAAGGTCAAAAAGTGATCGACGTCTTTTACCTCACCGCGCAAGGCCGGAAGCTCCCGATCGAGCTTCAGGAAGCCATTCAGAAGGCGTTGCTGGCGTAGGTGGCAGGTGCGGAACAACAGGTGTCAGGTGCCAGGTGCCAGGTGTCAGGTTGGAAGTTCCAACGCCAGCCCTCTCACCCCGACTAAGGCTCAGCCCTCTCCCCTGGGGAGAGGGCTGTTGTTTCACATCCCACTCGCGACCCTCAATAGTCAGGCGCCTGACACCTGAAACCTGGCACCGGGCACCTGCTCTTCCGGCACCTGAAACCTGACACCTGACAACTTTTTCGAGCTCGCTGGCCCGACTTCAAAAAAAATTCAAAAAAATCTCAAAACTTGAAATCTTTTCTTGACGTCGCTTCGCGCTTTATTTTAATTTGGCGAAAGAGTCTGGAAATTTTATTTTCCGAGCCCAAAAAACTCAGTTGCGACGCATTTTTAGCATCAGCGACGCGATATTACAGGAGCAAAGATGAAAGAGAAGGCGTTTTTTCCTCTGGGACTCCTTTTCTTCGTGTTGGCGACCAGCGTGGGCTGGGCGCAAACCACGGGCACGATGCGCGGCACCGTGACCGATCCCTCCGGCGCGGTGGTGCCCGGCGCTACGGTCACGGCCGTTCAGAGCGACACGCACGTTGTCCGCTCGATGACTACGAGCGCGAATGGGGACTACGAGTTTCAAGCCTTGCCGGTGGGCCGTTACACGCTGGCGGTGCAGGCCCCCGGGTTCAAAGTAGCCCGGCACAACGAGATCGACGTCCGGCTGGGACACGTGAGCGCGATTGATGTGAAGCTCGAGTTGGGCCCCGTGGCGCAGGTCGTTACCGCCGAAGCCGCCGCGCCGCTCATCGAAATCGTCAGCACCCAGATTGGCGCGGTGGTGAATGACAAGGCGGTGGTCGAGCTGCCCCTGAATACTCGCGACACCTATCAACTGCTGCAATTGCAGCCCGGCGTGCAGTCGCAACTCGGCTCGGACCTCTTCTACGGCAGCGACCAGCCCGGAGTGGTCTCGGTGAACGGCGGACGCGGGCGCTCGAATAATTACACCGTGAACGGTGGCGACGCCAACGACCAGTTCGTGAATCTTCCCGGCGTGCAGCCTTCGCCCGATACCATCGAGGAATTCCGCATCCTGACCAATACCTTCGACGCTGAATTCGGCCGCAACTCCGGCGCCGTGGTCAATGTGGTCACCAAATCCGGCACCAACGCCTTGCATGGCGATCTCTACGAGTTCTTTCGCAACAACGTGCTCAACGCGCGCGGCTTCTTCGACACGGCGATACCCGACTTCAAGCAGAATCAGTTTGGAGGCACCCTGGGCGGGCCGATCCGTAAGGACCGGACCTTCTTCTTTGCCTCCTACGAGGGGCGCCGAATTCGCCAGGGAGATCCTTCGCCGGCGTTTCCAGTGCCCAGCGCCGCCGAGCGCGGCGGTGATTTTTCCGCCGGACAGCCTTTCAGCGGAACTTTGAGCGATCCCAACGGCACGGTTTCCGGCATCCTGAACTCGCGCCCGGGGTGCGCAGCGGCGGTGGCGGCGGAGGGCGGAGCGGCCATCGCCCCCGCCACAGCCTACGCGGCCATCTTCCCCAACAACCGTATTCCGACACAGTGTTTTGATCCCACGGCGCGCGATCTGATGAATGAGTATGTGCCCTTGGCCAACTTGAACGGGACGGAGTACCAGTCGGTCCCCACGGCGCGCGAATACGATGACCAACTCACCGGGCGCATCGACCACAAAATCAGCGACCAGCAGCAGTTGAACGCTTATTACTACTTTACGGACCAGTTCTATACCCAGCCTTTTTCCTTCTTCCAGGCCGCGGGCGCCAACGTGCCGGGGTTTGGCGGGCTTTACAATAACCGCTACCAGCAAGTGAACGTCACCCATACCTGGGTGATCAGTCCCAACACCGTCAACGAGTTTCGCTTCGCGGCTTTCCGCGAGGCGCAAGGGGAATTCGACCACCCGCAGCACACCAACCTCGTGCAAGCCTCCTGCGCGACGGTGCCGGCGGCCGAGTGTTTTTCAGATCCCAATGATCCTGCGCTGGGTATCAATCCTCACCTAGGGCCCGGGCACGAAGGCGTGCCTTTCGTCACGCTATCGGGCGGGTTTGCCCTCGGCAACAACTACGAAGGCGAGCTGCCCCAAGTCGGTAACACCTTCCAGTGGATGGATAACCTCAGCAAGGTGAAGGGGAACCACAGCTTGAAAATCGGCGTGGATGCGCGCCGCCAGCGTTTTGACCAGCTTCTCTATTTCAACGTCAACGGCGATTACTCCTTCCTGGGCGGCGGTCCCAACGATCCCGGCTACTCCGATCTCTATCCGAATTATCTTCTCGGCCTGCCCGACTCTTATTTGCAAGGCTCGGCGCAAAACGAAGCCGTGCGCAGCACCTCGCTTTATCTCTACGCGCAAGATAGCTGGAAAATCCGCCCCGCGTTGACGTTGAACTACGGCCTGCGCTGGGAGTTGAACACTCCTCTCGCGGACGTGGGCGCGCGCACTCAAACTTTCCGCCCCGGACAGGCCACCACGGTCTTTCCTTGCCAGCTCAGCTCGAATAACCCGCTGGCGGCCCAACTCGGGACTGCCGATTGCAATCCCGGCAGCGCGGGCGACGCAGTCTTCCCGGAGGGATTAGTGGTGCCGGGAGACAAGGGCATCTCCGACGCCCTGACGCAGACTTATTATAAGGCGTTCGCGCCGCGCATCGGCTTGGCTTGGAGCCCCTCCTGGGACGACGGCGCGCTCGCCAGAATCACGGGCGGCCCGGGCATGACCAGCATCCGCGCGGGGTGGGGCCTTTTCTACAATCCCATGGAGCAGCTCGTGCTCGAACAGTTCAGCGGCGAACCGCCCTTCGGCGGCAGCGTCAACCTGTCCGAGACAATGTTCAACACGCCCTTCCTTGGCCAAGACGGCTCGATCTTCCCGAATCCCTTTAATGGAATCCTCAACCCGCCGCGCGGCAAGCCGGTGGATTGGTCTGAGTTTCGGCCCATCCTTTTGTTCGGCGAGCTCCAACCCAGTATCCGGTCGCAATATTCGGCTCAATATAATTTCAATGTGCAGCGCGAACTGACGGGAGATATGGTCCTGCAGGTGGGGTACGTGGGCTCGCAAGGCCACCGCTTGCTGGCCACCCACGACCTGAACTACGGTACCGCGCAAACTTGCCTGGATTTGGAGAACATATCCAACTTCTACGCAACTTCCAATCCTGCGCTCTCCTCGGCTTTTGCGTGTGGCCCCTTCTACGCCGACAATTCTTTCCAGATTCCCGCCAATTCTATTCCGCCCGGCATGAGCGTGCACCTTCCCTACGGGTCTGTACCTGTGGTGTCGGGCCCCAATAATCCCGCCATTACGCTCGTCGGGCTGCGCCGGTACTCGTCACCATTTTGCCAGCCGACCACGGGCGTGGGATGTCCGCCCGACGGCACGCCGGTCTTCGCCAGCATTTTCGCCCAGGACACCATCGCCAACTCGGCTTACAACTCGCTGCAGGTGTCCCTCGAGCGGCGCTTCGCCAAGGGCCTCCAGTTCCTTGCTGCTTACACCTGGAGCAAGTCTTTTGACGAGGCCTCGAGCTTCGAGAACACGCTCGACCCGCTCTGCTTCCGCTGCAGCCGCGCCCTTTCACTCTTCAACGCGCCGCAGCGCTTCGTGCTGAGCTATTACTGGGAATTGCCCGTGCCGGAGAAACATGGGCTGGTGGGGAAGGCGGTGAACGGCTGGGGCATGTCCGGCATTTTCAGCTTCCAGAGCGGCTTCCCCATCCGAATCACTTCCTGGAGCGACCTCGAGCTCGAGAATAGCCAGGACTTCGAATATCCGGGCGAGCCTGACTTGGTGGGGAAGTTCGCCACCCAGAACCCGCGCAAGTCCGGCTGCGCAATCGACACGGGTGCGACGGCCGGGACCGGCGCGCCCCCATGTCAAGTGATCGCCAACCAATACTTCGATCCCAACGCTTTCGCTCCCCAGGCCCTGGGAACCATCGGTGATTCCCCGCGATCGTTGTGCTGCGGCCCGGGAATCAACGACGCCGACCTCGCCTTGCTCAAAACCACCCACCTCGCCGAACATAAAGAACTTCAGTTCCGCGCCGAGTTCTTCAACGCCTTCAACCACGCCCAGTTCTACGTTCCGGACGGCAATATCACCGACGGCCCCACCTTCGGCCAGGTCTCGAAGGCCCGCGATCCGAGGCTGATTCAGTTTGCGCTGAAGCTATTGTTTTAGTTGAGCCTCAAGAAAACTGTCACCACAGAGCGCACAGAGATCAAAGAGAGAGCTTTTCTGGTCTTCTCCGTGGTCTCTGTGTCCTCTGTGGTGAACCGCCTTTTCTTGGTCCGTGTTGGCAGGTTTAGGGCACTATGCGCAGGCTGCGGCCATTGCCGAGGCGGTAAACCGAAAAGTCTCGCCGGTCGAGCGTGAACACCGTCTCGATTCCTTCCCGCTCTGCCAAGTAAACCAAAGCGCCATCGGCGATCTGGGCTCCCACCTTGCGATATCGCTTCAAAAACGCGGCCAGCCAGGTTGGGGCCCGGTCGTCGAGCGTCAACATCTTCAACAAACCGACATCGAAGCTTAGCAGGAGACGCTCGACCGCTGATGCTTGGTGACGCAAGAGCCATGCGGCCTCGGTGATGACCGGCCAGCAGGTCAGGAGGGGAGGCTGGAGTGACCGAAGTTGTTCGATGCAAATCTCGTGATGTTGGTCGCGAGCCGAAGCGATCGCCACCAGAGGGCCGGTGTCAACGAGCGTTGCCACGCTTTGCCCTTCCGAACCCGCGAAATTGCTTGCGCGACGTGCTCAGATCGCGGGGGGCATTCCGCGCCGCCCCGATTAGGCCTGCCTTTAATGCCAAGTCGTAGCAGGTGACCGGGCTCCCACGCTCTTGGAGATAGCTCACCAGCGCCTCGCGCACCACCTCGGATTCCGTTCTCCCCTTCAGGGAAGCTTGCTCGTGCAGTCCCCGGCGGAGTTGGGGGTCCACGCGAATCGAAATACGGTCCGTAGCCATCTTGGATACTCCAACCGTCTGACATTGTAGCTAATTGTCAGACAAATGTCCACATCGTGAGGGTGTGGTCCTGGTGGTTATCCGCGCTGCGGGCGACTGCGTGTCCACCGTCGGCAGCGGGCGCCCACAAGGGCCGCCCCTACAGCGTACGGCAACGGATGATTCGTGGGCTCACTGTCATTCCGAGCGCAGCGAGGAATCTCGCACCGGCCATCTGCACCGGTGCAAGCGAACCAGGGCGAGATTCCTCGCTGCGCTCGGATTGACAGAAGTGTGCGGTAACGCTGCCCAAAAGCCGCAGGCCTTGCAAAGCAGGTCTGCGCTACCCCTGTCTGCGCTGCCCCTTGCGCGCGGCAGGAAACTATGCCACACTACCCTTAGATTCTTATGGGAGGGAAGCCATCCAATCCGGGCGAAATTTTGCGCGACACGCTCGACATGCTGATTCTGAAAGCGCTCCAGCATCGTCCCCTGCACGGTTACGCGATCGCGGAATTCATCGAGCAGACTTCAGAAGAGGTTCTGCGCGTGGAAGAGGGCGCCCTCTACCCGGCCTTGCATCGGCTCGAGTTGCGGGGTTGGCTCGATTCGGAATGGGGCACATCGGAAAACAACCGGCGCGCCAAGTACTACCGGCTCACCACCACCGGGCGGAAACAGTTGGCTGAGGAGACTGCTCGCTGGGGCCGGCTAGCGGCGGCGATTGGGCGGGTGATGGAAACGGCGTGATGAGCCCCGTAGGGGCGACCTGACGCAGCCCAGGCCAACGGCCTGGGTTTGCGAGTCGGGCTCCCGCCGGAAAGCCCTGAAAGGGCGGAACAGGGTCAAAGGGAGACGGTCGATCCAATACGCCGATCTAGCCGTAGGAATTATCACGCCCCTTCAGGGCTTGTGAACGCCGCGAGGTTCACTGCGGACCCAGGCCGTTGGCCTGGGCTGCGATAGGTCGCCCCTTCGGGGCTGGGAAAAAACTTTGCGTGGACCCGTTATCCGGCAGAAGGGGCCTTTTTGCGGATTCATCGCCAAACCGCGGACCCCAAAATCGGGGGTCCGCGCTACCGCGCAAGATGGAGGTAGCGATGTCGGAATGGCTAAACAGCGCCTGGCTTCGCATTAAGGCGCTCCTCAAACGGCGGCAGTTGGATCGCGACTTGGAGGATGAACTGCGCTTCCATGTCGCGATGCGCGAGGAGAAGTTGAAGGCCGGGGGAGTGGACGCGCGCGAAGCCGGGTATGCCAGCCGAAGGCGTTTTGGCAATCGGACGTCGCTCCAGGAGGCCTGCCGCGAAATGTGGACCTTCGTCTGGCTCGAGGACCTCGGACAGGACATTCGCTACGCGTTCCGCGCCATGGGGAAGAATCCAGGCTTCACGGCGGTTGTGCTCGTCACGCTGGCTCTCGGCATCGGCGCTTCGACGGCGGTATTCAGCGTTGTCGATCCCCTGTTGTTTCGCCGCTTGCCCTATCCCAAGGACGATCAGCTTGTCTCGGTCGGGTATCTCGGGCCCGTGGACAACAACGAATTCAACGTGACGAGCAGCTATTTTGATTGGCAACAAGGGCCGTTCAAGTCTCTCACTGCCATGCGACCCGGCGTGGGTTGTGACGCGATGATTGGCGACGTGCCGCGCCGCATCAATTGTTACTCCGTCGCCGCGAATTTTCTTCGCACGTTCGGCGTCTCGCCCTTCTTCGGCCGTGATTTCACAATCGACGATGATCGCCCGAACGCGGCGCCGGTCGGCCTGCTGTCTTATGGTTTCTGGCAGAGGTCGTTTGGCGGTGACGCCAAGGCATTGGGCAAAACACTGATGGTGGACGACGATCCCGTGCGGATCGTCGGCGTGCTTCCCAGAACCTTCGAAATGCCTCAACTCGGTGAGATCGACGTGATGCTGCCGGCGCGCCTCGACCCTAGCTTGCCGCGCTCCGCGAATTCGAGTTCCTTTCTGAGGACCTTTGCACGCCTGCCGGACGGCATGTCAAGCGAGCAGGCTCGGGACCGCATGCAGCCGATCTTCAACTCGAGCGCGGATAAAGACGTTCCGCCGGAGTTGCGTAAGGAGGTCCGCCTGGTGGTGCGCTCGCTGCGCGACCGGCAGATTCACGAGGTGAAGCTCTCCTCCTGGATGTTGCTTGGCTCGGTGCTAGCGTTGTTACTGGCAGCGTGCGCAAACATCGCCAATCTGATGCTGGCGCGCGCCGTGGCGCGCCGCCAGGAACTTGCCATGCGCGCCGCCCTGGGAGCCGGGCGCGGGCGGCTGATGCGACAAACCCTCACCGAGTCGCTGATCTTCGGCTTGCTGGGAGGCGCCGCCGGTTGCACCACTGCCTGGGCGCTGCTGCGGCTTTGCATTGGCCTCGCGCCCGGAGGCATGCTGCGCCTCGAGCAAGCCAGGATCGATTTGCGTGTCCTCTTATTTGCCTTGGCCAGTTCGCTGGCAGCAGCGCTGTTGTTCGGCCTGGCGCCTGCCCTCGAGCCGTCCCGAGCGGAGATCTTGGGCGGCTGGCACGTCGCAGGAACCGGCCGAAGTTTGTTTCGCAAAGCGCTCGTCAGCGCGCAAGTGGCGATTTCCCTGGTTCTGTTGGCTGGAGCCTCGCTGTTGCTGCGCAGTCTTTGGAAACTTCAAAGCCAGCCGTTGGGATTTCAACCCGAACACGTTATCACCGCTTCGTTCACGATGACACGGCACCGTTATCAGCATGCAGAAGCGCGGGCCAGCTTTTTTGACGAGATCGAAGAGCGGCTGAAGCGCATCCCCGGCGGCGGGTTCTTTGCCCTGAGCGACTCGATACCTCCGCGCGGCTCGATGGGACGCGCGTACTCGAACCTGCGCATCGCGGGACATCCGCCCGTGGCCCAGGACGGAGGAATGGTGGAGTTTCGTTGGGTGTCCCCGGGCTACTTTGGCGCTTTGGGCATTCCGATCGCCGCCGGGCGCGCCTTCACGGAGCGCGAGCGCGCCTCGGGCGAATCGCCCCTCATCCTGAGCGCCACTCTCGCCCGGCGATTGTTCGGCAACGAGAGCCCGCTCGGACAACAGCTCGATTTGACCGCTAATGGCCGTTGGTGCACGGTCGTAGGAGTAGCCGCCGACATCAAGAATAACGGCCTGACGGAGCCCTCCGATCCCGAGTATTACCGGCTGCGCATGCACAATTCGCAGGAAATGGGTATGAGCGGCGTGGCGATATTCCGCACTGCCCTCGACACGGATACGCTCACGCGCTGGGTTCGGAAGGAGTTCTTAGCGCTGGAGCCCTCCATGCCGGTGACGGTTGAACCTCTCGAACAGCGGGTCGATCGATTCAGGGAACGCCCGCGTTTTGTGGCGACCTTGGTTGGCCTTTTTGCGGGTTTCGGGCTGCTGCTGGCCGCGGTGGGGTTATACGGCGTGCTTTCGTTCCTGGTGGCTCGCCAGACACGGGAAATTGGCGTCCGCATCGCCATTGGCGCGCGGCCCAGGGATATTGCCTTGCAGATTCAGAAGTACGCGGGAATCTGGACAGGAATTGGCGTGATAGCAGGCTTGGCCGGCTCGTTTGCTCTGGCGAGAACCATTCACGGCCTGTTGTTTGAGGTCTCGCCCAACGATCCCGTTTCGCTACTCGTCGCCGCCGGCGTCTTGCTGGCGACGGCGGCGCTGGCCGCCTGGATACCCTCCTGGCGGGCAGCGCGGATCGATCCGGTAATTGCGTTGCGAAACGAATAGTGTAGTGGCGGAGCGGATTGACGGATCAATGCAGCCACACACTGAATACTGGTAGAGCAAGCCGGTTTCACGCAAAGAGAGCCGCAAAGTACGCAAAGGTCGCAAAGCAAAGGCATGACCTGTGCGGCGCGTTTCTTTGCGCCTTGGCGACTTTGCGTGAGCTGTTTTGATTCTTATCCAGCTTCGACCCCCCTTGGAGAGCGGGTCGCGGTTCGGATTGCGAGACCGGCCGGCGCATTTGAATAACGAGGAGGAGCGATGAAACGAGATGCCGTCGCACTAAAACTGGTGTTACTGTCAGGGCTTCTGGCCGCGTGCTGGGTTCCCGCTTACGGCGGAGTGAGGGGCGGATCGCCGCCCGGTAGTGCGCCTCAGAACTCGAGCGCGGACGAATCAGTTTTGCAGCTTGTGCAAACCTGGCTCAATGCGGAATCCGAGGGCGACACGACAGCTTTGGACAAATTGCTGGCCGACGACTTTATCGGCACAGGCCCGGGCGGCAACATTCTCAACAAGAGCGACATCGTGCCTCCCGCCGGCGCAGAAAGGCCCAAGATGCCTAAGTCGCGCGTGAAAGAGTCTTCCGTGCGCTTGTTTGGCTCGACCGCAGTGGTGATGGGCAGCGTGGCCTACGAGACCCTGAATCAACCCGGTTTCAGATTTACGCTGGTTTTCCTGAACCGCGGGCAGGGCTGGCAGATGATCGCCGCCCACCTGGCCAGCGCGCCGCCGACCAAGTGAGCGAGTTACCCTGCAGTGCGGCAGCGGAGCTGCCGCCTTCAACTCAAATTAGAAGGCGGTAGCTTGCGCTACCGCACTCCACGTGAAAAAGCTGGAAACATGTCATCCTGAGGCCTTGGGCGCACACCCCCCGCTTGACTTCGTCGCACCTCAGTCCCATACTTCGTCTGTGAAATTGCGGGCGCTGGCGAGTTTCTTGTTAGGTGTGGCCGCGTGCATCGGCATGTTAAGCGGCGCGCTGCCGCTTTTTGCTCCACCTTCCCAGGCGCCCGAACCTCGGCTGGACCTCTCCCCCTCGGAAATTGCACTTTACAATGGCGCGCAGTCGCTCATCGATTGGACCTCCAGGGAGATTCAACACTGCCCCTTGCTGCACAAGCTCTCCCCCGCCGAAAACCAGGACTCGCTAGCGACGATTTTGGGGCGCGTCGGCCAAACGGTTACCACCCAGTTTCATGACTTCCCCAGTGTCGCCTGCGACGAGGAAATCTCCGAAACGCGTTCCACGTCGAGCAGCGTGGGCGGTGATTTCGTGTACGGCGTTCCCACGGCTGACGCCTCTGAGGATACAGCGCGTCAGAAATTGCGCTATGTCATCGTACCCTGGCCAGGCGGCGATATCCCGGCATTTGAAGAGTACCGCACGGACCTCAGGGGGAACCCCCTCGATCTTTCGAGCCTGCCCGGCTTCTCGATGAAGAGTTCCAAGTACGCCTCCACCTGCCTGTACTTCAGCCCCGCCGACCAGCAGGACAGCCGCTTCCGCTACTTTGGAAAGCAGACGATTCGAGATCGGGAGTGCCACGTTGTGGGATTTGCGCAAGTCCCCGAAAAAGCGCGGCGGATCGACCGATTTCACGCCATGGGCGCAACTTTCGGCTTGTTATCGCAAGGCTTGGCATGGATCGACCCTGAGAATTTCCAGATTATTCAGATCACCACGTGGCTTCTTGCGCCGCGCAAAGATATCGGCATCAATTCCCAGTCCACCACCGTCGACTTCTATCCCTTTCAGCCCAGTGGTAGTGAGCGGGCTCTGTGGCTACCCCGCGACGTGAGGGTCTTGCTCAATTTTCAGGGCACAAAGATTCGCAATACCCACCGCTACTCGCATTACATGCTCTTCCGGGTCGAGGTGAAATCGGGGACGTAAGACCCTGCCTTGCGCCGGAGGCGCCTTGGAGTGCGGCGGCTTGATGCCGACATTCCGCTTGCCCTCCGCCTCCGCTTTGTCGTAAGATGACTGCATTATGAAGATCGTGCCTCGCTAGCTCTCAATTCGCGTCGTACTGAATTCGCACGACCCCGGTCCGGGTCGAAATCCGAAACCAACTCTGCAACCTTTAACTTATGGCCACCGCCGTCACCACTCGCGATTCGTCTTCGTTCTGGGCTTCGCTGCGCGAAGCCCTGCGCGGCACACACCAGGACTACACCACGGGCAGCCTCACGCAGGCGATTTTCCTGCTTGCGGTGCCCATGGTGCTCGAGATGTTTATGGAGTCGCTCTTCGCCATCGTGGACGTTTTCTGGGTAGCGCGTCTGGGCGCACCCTCGATTGCCACGGTTGGGCTGGTGGAGGCGATGCTCACCATCGTATACGCGACAGGCATGGGACTGGGCCTATCGGCCACGGCCATGGTGGCGCGGCGGGTGGGCGAGAAAGATCGCGAGGGAGCGGCAGTGGCGGGCGTCCAGGCGATCGCCCTTGGCTTGGCAGTCAGCCTGGTGCTGGGCGCCACCGGGCTCCTCTTCGCGCCCCGCCTGCTCCGCCTGATGGGCGCGTCGCCGGCCGTCGTGGCGGTCGGCTCGAGGTATGCTCGAATTACCATCGGCGGCTGCTGCGTGGTGGTGCTGCTGATGTTGAACAACGCCGTGTTTCGCGGCGCCGGCGATGCCGCCATTGCCATGCGCGTGCTGTGGCTTTCGAACTCCATCAACCTGCTGATCGACCCTTGCCTCATCTTTGGCCTGGGCCCCTTTCCACGCTTGGGCGTGACCGGCGCCGCCGTGGCAACCCTAACCGGCCGCAGCATTGGAGTGGTCTATCAACTCTACCGGCTCTCGCGGGGCGGAGAACACATTCGGATTCTTGCCCGGCACATTCGCTTCAACCTGGAAGTCATCTTGCGGCTGCTGAGAGTCTCGATAACCGGCATCGCCCAGATGCTGATTCCGCACATCGCCTGGATCAGCCTGATCAGAATTGTGAGCGTGTTTGGCAGCACCGCCCTGGCCGCTTACACGATCAGCATCCGGATTATCATCTTCTTCATACTGCCCGCCTGGGGACTAAGCGGGGCCGCCGCTACGCTGGTGGGCCAGAATCTCGGCGCGGGGCAACCAGAGAGGGCGGAGGAATCGGTGTGGAAAACCGGGTTTTATAACATGCTGGTGATGGGCGGCGTTGGGGTGTTCTTCGTAGCTTTTCCGGGACCCGTGGTTCGCCTCTTCACCCACGATCCGGCCATTGGGTCGCTCGCCACAGCCTGCCTGCGAATCGTCAGCATCGGCAACATCGGCTACGCCTACGAGATGGTGATGATGCAAGCCTTCAACGGCGCCGGGGACACGGTGACGCCGACCATCATCAACACCCTGGGCTTCATAGTCTTCGAAATCCCTTTCGCGTATTGGCTTGCTATCCCACTCGGCCTGCACTCCAATGGCGTCTACTGGGCCATATCCATTTCAGAATCCGCGATCGCCGTCGCCATGATCCTGCTGTTTCGGCGCGGCAAGTGGAAGGAGAAAAGAATTTAGCCTTCGTAGGGGCGACCCTTGTGGTCGCCCGCCTCGCGGCCCGAGGACTTCGCACCCACACCTGCGTCGCTCAACGCTATCGCCCCTCCTCGATCATTTCGCGCACACTCATGGCACCGGGCTTCACGCGCCGGCGTAATTCCCGCATGCCCTGGACAATCTCCGCATGAGCCAGCCTACGGTTCGACTCACGAATGGGAACCAACATGGCGGCAGGGACGCCGCGGCTTGTAATCGTGATCGTCTCACCCCGCGCCACCCGCCCGAGCAGAGCCGGCAGGTGAGTCTTCGCGTCCGACGCATCTATTACCTTCATCGCACCTCCTTCGACCGAGAACCGCTCAGACCCTCAGGCCATGGTTTCATCTGTCCTTTGCGACCTTCGCGTACTTCGCGCCTTTGCGTGAAACTGGTTTGGTCGCTCCTCTATTCTACAGGTATTTGTCGCCCAATCCACCCGCGCCATTCATTTCACCTCGATGAGACAGAGCGACCGGGGCGGCATCTGAACGTCGACGGCGCTGGGAAGTTCCACATCGCTTTCCGTTCTCTGTGCGTCAAGGGTCATCGTCAATTTCTTCGTTCCGCGGCCTTCCAGTTCCACGCGCGGCGACTCTGGCAGATTGGAATCGCTTGCCAGCACCACGGCGACGCGTCCATCCTGAGCTTGCCAGGTGGCCGATTGGACCAGCGGCTCCTTGCCCCATCCCAAGTCGTGTTCGGTGACCCCGGTTACCTTCCAGGGACGCAGCATGCGGCCGTACACCAGATAATCGCGGGCGATTCCAGCCCGGAAT
>Ga0187781_10000641_pt1 | contig 25213 bp, 19 predicted proteins | sample 0715_SJ02_MP02_2_FD_132447 | JGI IMG/M metagenome (GOLD analysis project Ga0187781, IMG submission 132447) | Tropical peat soil microbial communities from peatlands in Department of Meta, Colombia - 0715_SJ02_MP02_20_MG | ecosystem: Environmental > Terrestrial > Soil > Wetlands > Peat | place... | reverse complement strand
TTGCGCCCTTCAGATGGTCCTTGGCGCGGCGTAATTCCTCTTCGTCGAGAGGCTCGTCGCGCAAACGGCGAAATTCAGCCAGCACGGACTGAATTAGTTTTTCCAAATTCTCGAGTGAAGCGCCGGCATAGACGGCCAGCATGCCTGCGTCGCGGAAGGCGCTGAGCTCGCTGAAAATCGCATAGGCGAGGCCCTGGCGCTCGCGGATATTCTGGAAGAGGCGTGAAGAGATTCCCCCGCCAAGAACGTCGGTGAGAAGGGTAACGGCAAAGCGACGGCGATCCGTGACCGGCAGCGAGGCCGTGCCGATAAAGAGATGCACTTGCTCGAGATCCTGTTTCGCAAGCGATGTGACATGAGGGAAAGATTCCGGCACGGAATCCGCCACCCCGTTTTCGGCCGGCGCGAGCTTTGCAAATGCTTCGGAAGCCAGGTCAACGAACTGCGTGTGAGTAAGGTGTCCGGCGGCGGTGATAACCAAGTTGTTGGGCGCGTAGCAGCTGCGGAACCAGTCGAGGAGCTTGTCGCGCGTGAGTGTCGAGACTGTCTCGGGGGTTCCGAGGATCGGCCTGCCGAGCGGGTGGCGGGTCCAGAAATTCTGCGTGAGGAGTTCGTGAGCGAGGTCCTCGGGATTATCCTGAACCATGCGGATTTCCTCGAGGATGACCGACTTTTCGCGTTCGATGTCGTCGGGCGCGAATTTCGGGTCGCGGACCATGTCGGCGATCACGTCGAACGCCTTGGGAAGGTGTTCATCGAGGACGCGGGTATTGAAGCAGACCATTTCTTTCGCGGTGAAGGCGTCGAGCATGCCGCCGACGCGGTCCACTTCGCGCGCAATGTCTTCGGCGCTGCGGCGCCGGGTGCCTTTGAAGAGCATGTGCTCGATGAAATGGGTGATGCCGTTCAGCTCGGGGGGTTCGCGGCGGGAGCCCGTGCGCAGCCAAACGCCGACGGAGACGGAACGGACATGGTCCATCGGCTCGGTGAGGATGACCAGGCCGTTCGGGAGGGTTTCTTTTTCAACGGCGTGCTCATTGACTGTCATGTTCGTGGTCCATTTTCGCATGCGCGGGCGGGAAAAGTCTTTCGAGCGCGTGAGTAAGTTCCCTGGATGGTTGCCGCAAACGACCGGCGCGGCAGATCAGATCAATTTTTCATCGGGGGAGAGCTTTCCGTATTCGCTCGAATAGTGCAAGGGCACGTCGGAGTAGGTTCCACGGTCCTGGAGGTAAACTTCGCAGCTCGAATAGGGGCGCGAATAGATGTGGACGCTCGCGGCGCGCTGCTTGAATTCCGGGAGATTGAGGACCTGGTGTACCGGCTCTTCCGGCCTGACGACGGCGGGATGCGCGGCGTCCATGTCGTAGGAGTCGGTCGGGACGAGCTTGCAGGTGCCGTGCACCGAGTCGCGATTTTCGACGCGAAAATTCTGGATTCGCAAGCGGCCGATGGGTGTAACCATCCAGCAATTCTGGTCGCGATGATTGTGGATGCGGCTGACGAGGCCGCTTTCCCAGCAGATAGCCATGACCTCGAACAAGTCACATTTGTAGATCAGGTTTCGCGTGTAATGGCTCTTCGCGTAGAAGAGGTAGGGGGCGAGTGACTCCGGGCGCACGCCTTTCTCCTGCGTGAACTGGAGGACGCGCGCGATAGTGAAGTCCTTTTCCGGGATGGCGCAAAGCTGCTTCACCCAATCGTCAATCGAAAGCTGCTCCATCCGCGTTGCGGTTGTCATGACCAGTCCTCCAGTGCGCGGGCCGAGAACAATTCCAAATAAACAAGTATATCGCCCTCCCGGGTGGACGGCGGGCAAAAACCGGGCGCAGTCGCCGTGCTAAGATGAATTCAAGATGGCCTCGCAAGACTCCAACACGCGGGTAAATCTGCTCGGCAAATCCCTAGAGGAATTGCGCGGCTTCGTGGAGTCGCTGGAAGAGCCGGCGTATCGCGGCGCGCAAATCTATCACGCACTCTATGCCGAGAGGCGATTCGATTTTGCCGCGATGAGCAATTTGCCCGCTGCGCTGCGCGAAAGGCTCGCGCGCGAAGCGTCCATCGCTCTTCCGCGGATTTTGCGGCGGCATCGGTCGCAGGATGGGACGGTGCGATACGTGCTTGCGCTCGAGGCAGAGGCTTCCGCGCCGACCGGACCGATTCGCAAACCGACAACCATCGAGACCGTCTTCATGCCGGAAGAAAACCGCCAGACCATTTGCATTTCGACGCAGGCCGGCTGCGCGGTGGATTGCCATTTTTGCCTGACGGCAACGCTCGGCCTGATACGGAATTTGGGCGCCGGGGAAATTGTGGGGCAGGTGCTTGCGGCGCTCGAGGACAACCGGCCGGCGCTCAAGCCACGAACAAATATCGTGCTGATGGGGCAGGGAGAGCCGCTGCTCAACTACGAGCCCGTGATGGGCGCGGTGCGGATCCTTCTTGACCCACATGCGATTGCGATTTCGCCGAAGCACGCGACGCTTTCGACGAGCGGGATCGTCCCGGGGATCGAACGGCTGGCGCGCGAAAAAGTGCGTCCGAAGCTGGCGATTTCGCTCAACGCGTCTTCGGACGAGCAGCGCGACCGCATCATGCCGATCAATCGCAAGTATCCCCTCAAGAAGTTGCTGGAAGCTTGCCATCGCTATCCGCTGCGCCCGTGGGAGCGGCTTACGTTCGAGTATGTCCTGCTCGGCGGGTTCAATGATTCGCCGGACGACGCGCGGCGTGTGGTCAGGCTGCTCTCGAATCTTCGCGCGAAAGTAAATCTAATTCCGTGGAATCCGGGGGATTTGCCGTACGAGAAGCCGAGCGAGGCGCGCACCGAGGAGTTCCGGCGTATTCTGGCGGACAAGGGCGTGCCTGTGTTTGTGCGCTATTCCCGCGGGCAAGACGTGATGGCGGCGTGCGGGCAGCTTGCGCTGCTGGAATCCGCGGCTCCAAGTTCCTCTCTCGCTCAAATTTCCTGATCGCGGTTAGCGAATTCCGATGACGGCCATCATGCGCCCGGTCTTGCGTTCCCGGCGAAAACTGAAAAAAAGATCGGTGCGGCAGGACGTGCAATAACTAGAGGAAGCAATATTTTTTGATGGGACTCCGGCGGCGGCCAGGATGGCGCGGTTCGCGGCGATCAAATCGAGTCGCGCCTTCGGCGCGGGCAGTGGATGTCCCGGCGGCCTCATCGTGAGCCAAGGGAGCCAGTTGGGATCGTTGTCGCCTGAAGCCACGGAATCGAACGGCCCCTCGAACCACTCGCGCGCGCTGGGGAACTGCGACTGAAATTCCTTCGCGACATCCGGGCCGACTTCGTAGCAGCACTGGCCAATGCCTGGCCCGAGCACAACAATCACATCCTGCGGTCGCGTGCCTATCTCCATTTGCATGCGGCCAAGAGTTTTTGCCGCGATGCGAGCGAGTGTGCCACGCCAGCCGGCGTGGATGGCCGCGACGGCTCGGTGTTTCGTATCAGCGAGAAGGATTGGTATGCAATCGGCGGTTTGAATCGAGAGAAGGACGCCGGGTTCGTCGGTAAAGAGTGCGTCGCCTTGCGGCGCGGTGTCGAGCGGCGTGTTATGAGGTACCTCGGGAGCACCGGCATTCCGGGCGCGGCCCACGCGATGCGCGATGTCCGAGTGAATTTGGCGCGGGGCGACGAGACGCATTTCGCTCGCGCCCACTGCGGCGAAGAACGATTCGCGGTTGGCGGCGACGTCCGGACGCGCGTCCCATTCCGCGAAACCGAGATTCAGGACTTTTTCAGCGCCTTTGCGGCCGTCCTGCTGAGATTCAAGCCTGCTCCTACCGCCCGACCGTGTGCTGAATCCGTGGACGAGCCAATCGAGCGCGGCGAAGGAGGGAGCCTCGAGGATCTGCAATTCGCCAGCGCCCCGCAAAATCCACTGCGAACCGCGAGCAGGCTGCCGATCCGCGCGAGCTTTTTTGCGCGGAAGCTTTTTTCGCTTTGTGCCGATCGTGGGCATGGATTCGTGCTGCTTTGATTCGCCCGGGGCGCAAATCGCGGCCGTTACTGATTATAGGTATAATCGCGGCGCGGCGCAGTCCTTGAGGGATGCAAAATTTCCATTTGCGCCGCGGGAGCCGCTGAGGCACGCGTGATCGTCGGACTCGGGCTGGACATCGCCGAAGTTGACCGCATCGAAGCAGCCATCAAACGACACGGCGCGGCGTTCCTCGAACGCATCTATACCGCGCGCGAAGCCGCCTACTGCGAGCGCCACAAGAATAAATTCGAGCGGTATGCCGCGCGCTTTGCAGCGAAGGAAGCGGCGATGAAGGCGCTCGGGACGGGCTGGCGCCACGGCGTGCGCTGGCGCGATATCGAGGTAGCTCGGGAGCCCAGCGGCAAGCCGACGCTCCATCTGGAGGGCGTCGCGCGGGATTTTGCAGTGCGGCTTGGCGTGAAGAATATTGCGCTTACGATCACGCACAGTGGAAATCTTGCGCTGGCCGAAGTCATCTTCGAAAGTTGATCCCGTCGCCGCGTGTCCGGTCTGGAGATGCAGTATCCCAAAATCGAGCAGCCAGGCCAATTTGGCTGATTTCCGAGACCCGCAAGTTATTGAAATGCTGCTAGTTACGCACGGAGCCGAGCGGCCTGAGGCGTGCGAAGACACCTCAAGAAATTTCTCGCCAAGGAAGGGGGGCTCATGGGCGGACTTTGGCAGGATTTAAGTTTCGGGTTCAGGACGCTCCGCAAGTCACCGGGATTTACGGCCACGACCGTCCTGACACTGGCGCTGGGCATGGCCGCGAACACGACGATTTTTAGCATCGTGAACGCGGTCTTGCTACGACCCCTTCCCATTTATCGGCCGGGACAAGTGTTAAAGCTGGCCACGGAGCAGGGCGGCGATCCTCTGGGCGGCCGGTTTTCGTATCCGGAATTCCTTGATTTTCAAGCGCAGTCGAAATCCTTCGCCGACCTGTTTTTCTACGAACTCACACTCGCCGGCATGGCCACGGAAGAGAAGGCGGAGCAATTCACCGTAAATTATGTGTCACCGAATTTTTTCCAGGCGCTCGGGATCAAGCCTGCCTTGGGCCGTCTGCTGCTGCCGAGCGAGGGAACGAAGGCGGGCGCTGACCCGGTGATCGTTCTGAGTTATGGGTACTGGCAGAAGCGATTTGGGGGCGACCCGGCAGTGGTGGGCAAGCAGGTGCTGATTGACGGAACGCCGATAACGGTTGTCGGGGTGGCGCCCAAAGGATTTTTCGGGTTGTACACCGTAATCGAATGCCAGGGCTACATGCCGGTGAGCATGGCGGAGCTGGATCGCGACAACGTGAAATTCTGGACCGACCGCGCGGGGCGGCACTTCACGGCTTACGCGCGTTTGAAACCCGGAGTCACAATCAAGCAGGCGCAGGCTTCCATGAACGTGATCGCCGAGCGGCTGGCGGAACAGTACCCAGAAACGGATAAGGGAATTACAGTGGGCGTCTTCGAGGAGCGGCTGGCGCGCCCTGATCCGCAAAGGAACAACCCGCTGCCGATGGTTGCGGTGATTTTTTTGCTGCTGTCGGGGCTCGTGCTGCTGCTCGCGTGCTTCAATGTGGCGAATGTGCTTCTTGTGCGCGCCACGGCGCGCGAGCGGGAGATGGCAGTGCGAGCGGCGCTGGGAGCGGGACGGGGGCGGCTGGTGCGGCAGTTCCTGACGGAGAGCCTGGTGCTAGCGCTTTTCGGGGGCCTGGCTGGGACGCTTCTTGCATTGTGGGGGAGTGGCTTCCTGAGCTCGCTCCCGCTACAAACGGATCTGCCCATCCGGCTTGATTTCACTCCCGACGGGATGGTGCTGGTGTATGCGTTCGGGACGATATTTCTGACAGGATTGATCGTGGGGATCGTGCCCGCGGTCAGAGTGTCGCGGACGGATGTAAGCACCGTGCTGCATGAAGGCGGGCGCACGACGTCGGAAGGCCCGCGGCGGCATTTTGTGCGGAATGCGCTGGTCGTCGGACAAGTGGCGGGGTCGCTGCTGCTGCTGATTGTCGCGGGGTTGTTCGCACGCAGCCTGGCGAAGGCCGAGCGCATGAATCTTGGTTTCGAGCCAGATCATGTGCTGAGCATGATGATCGACGTGGAAGAGTCCGGGTACGACGAAGCTCGCGGAAAGGAATTTTACCGCGAGATGGACACGCGTCTGGCGTCGCTGCCCGGAGTGGTAGCGGTGACGCAGGCTACGTCTGTCCCGATGGGGTACATTGGTGAGAACGAAACTGTCTATATCGAAAATCATCCCGTGGAGGCCGGGAAGCAGGCGCCTCAGCTTCAATGCAACTCTGTGACGCCGAATTATCTGACGACTATGCGCGTTCCGCTGCTGCGGGGCAGGAATTTCGCGGAGACGGATTCGGAGACGGCGCCTCTGGTAGGAATTGTCAACGAAACCATGGCGAAAAAATTCTGGCCAAACGAGGATCCGATCGGCAAGCGCTTCAGCATCAAGAGCCAGACGGGGCCGTTTATCGAAGTAGTCGGCGTGGCGAAGGATGGAAAATACCGCGCGGTGATCGAGGACCCAACACCTTTCTTCTTTATTCCCGTCGCGCAGAAATACAATTCCTTCCGCTCCGTGCAGATTCGCACGTCGGGCCCGCCGGAACTACTGGCCGTGCCCGTGCAACAGGCAATTCACGAGATGGCGCCGAAAGTATCGGTGTTTGACGTGGAGTCCATGGCGCAAGCGCTTCAAGGCGGAAACGGCTTCTTCATTTTCCGGTTCGGCGCGCAAATTACGACAGCTCTGGGACTCCTCGGCCTGGCGCTGGCCATCGTGGGAGTCTATGGCGTGGTTTCCTACGCCGCGGCGCAGCGCACCCATGAGATTGGAATCCGGATGGCGCTTGGCGCGGAGCGGCGGGATATTTTGAGCCTGGTGCTGCGCGACGGATTGGGAGTCGTCGGGATTGGAATTCTGCTCGGATTGCTTGCGGCGTTAGCCGGAACGCGCGCTCTGGCGACTCTATTCGTGGGAACGAGCCCGACGGATTTGCTTACTTATGCCAGCGTGGCAGGATTGCTTACGGCAGTGGCGCTGCTGGCGTGCTGGATTCCCGCGCGGCGGGCCACGCGAGTGGATCCGCTGGTCGCGCTGAGGTATGAGTAGGCGCCCCGGAAATCTCCGTGAAATCCGCGATCGCTGATGGATCGCGCGGCAAGCGAACGTCGCACCATTGATTTGCCGGGTGGCAACCGGCAACTCGAACCTTCAGATAATTTCCAGTCAAGGCTTCTGTCCAGTGATCGCCACTGCGGGCGAGCGTGAGCACGCGCAGCTTCCTTCCCGATTGCGCATTGCGAAATTCCGCAGCTTTCTTTTCGCCGAGGGCGCGCAACTTCCTGGCGCGTTCGCGGATTATGGCGTGAGGGACGCGGTCCGATAATTTTTCCGCTCGCGTGCCCGGCCGTTCGGAAAAAGAGAAAACGTGCACATACGTGAAGGGGAGCCGCTCGATGAAATCCACGGTGGATTGGAAGTCCTTCTCGGATTCGCCGGGGAAGCCGGTAATCACGTCGGCGCCAATCGCAGCATCAAGGAGATGGCGCCGGATGATGGCGATGCGTTCGGCGTAATGCTCCGTGCGGTACCAGCGGTGCATCGCGCGCAGGATGCGGTCAGAGCCGGATTGCAAGGGGACGTGGAAATGCGGGGCGATGCGCCGGGAAGAAGCGGCGAGCGAGACGAAATCCTCGGTCACGTCCTGCGGCTCGATCGAGCTGAAACGAAGGCGGTCGAGAGGAGTTTCGCCGAGGATACGACGCACCACGCTCGCAAGCTCCACGCGCGGCCTGAAATCGCGGCCATAGGCGCCGAGATTGATTCCGCTCAGGACAATTTCCTTTGCCCCTGCTGCAACGAGCCGGCGAACCGATTCAAGGACGGCATCGGGAGAGAGACTTCGGCTGCCCCCGCGCACGAAGGGAATCACGCAGTAGGAGCATCGGTTGTCGCAGCCGTCCTGGATTTTCAGGATCGGCCTGGTGCGGCCGGCTTCGAGAACCGCAGCGGGAGCGAGCTGGACGGCGATTTGCGCGAAAATGTCGCTGGTGAGAATTTTCCCCGGGCCGCGTGCGAGAGACATGGAGTCGCCCAGCCGCGCGAGGGGGAAAAAATCTGTTGACGACGCAGGCGCACAAGGCCTCACAGCGAGCAATCCGGGGACAAGTCCCGCGAGTTCGTTTTGATGCGAATTGCCGACGACAATCGCGACGCCTGCAAGCTCCGCCAATTCTTCCGGCGCGCGCTGCGCGTAGCAGCCTGTAACGATGATGCGCGCCGAGGGGTTGGCCCGGTGAATCTTCCGCACCGCGTCGCGGGCTTGCGAATCGGCCGCAGCGGTGACCGTGCAGGTATTCAACACCACGACTTCGGCAAGAGCGTGATCACCGACGGCTTCAAGGCCGCTCGCAAGGAGATCGCGGCGAATCGCGGCAGCGTCGGCATCCGTGGCGCGGCAACCGAAATTTTCGAGAGAAAAGGTGGCCATACCGGCTTCTGGCAAATCCCGCGTAAGTATTGCCGAGGGGAGATTATAGCAGTGGAGCGGAAAGGCGCAGCGTTTGAGCCCCTAGCCTTTTTTTGCGCCGACTGTTTCCAATTCTTCTGACGAGTCGTCCGAATGCAGTCAGGTACCTCCGCTGCGCCGCTGATAGCAGAGAAGTATCAGGTCGGCACGGCGGCGTACTCCGAATTTGGCTAGAAGATTCGAGACGTGAAACTTCACGGTGCGTTCAGAAATGTGCAGGCGGTCGGCCACTTCCTTATTGGCCAGATTTTCGAGCAGCCCATTGAGGACTTCCTGCTCGCGGCGACTCAGTTCGGCGGGAGTATCTCCACGCATCCGCCGCCCTTGCGCCGAGCTAAGGATCGAGTCCACAAAGCGCGATAGCACGGTCCGGGGAACCCAGAAGCCACCGTTTGCGACGAGCGGCAGTGCCCGGGGAAGCTGCTCGCGCGCTTCGGCATAATTGAGTATGCCTTTGACGCCCTGGCGCAAGAGGGCGTAGCTATCGGCCTCTTTGAGTTTGTCACCGACGACGATCAGCCGCGCGCCATTGAAATGATCCAGGATATTTCCGAGCAGCGCTCCGGTGGCCTGCCGCGCCGCATGAGCGTCCACGACATATACAGTGGCTCGGGGAACTTCCAGATTGCGCAGGTCCGGCGCCAGCATCGAGTCCAATTGGCGGGACACGATCTGGAAGCCCGAATCCGATAGGAGCCGCTGAAATTCATCCAAAACCATCGGATGGGGCGAAAGAAGGCAAATCCGCATGTGCGGCTTATGGGAATTTTTCGCCATCGTCGTTTTAGGCTAGCGGAATTGGAAGGTTGGGGCAAGAAAGACGAGAGGGACGATTTCATACCAGACACTAGTACTAGGTGGTACCAGTTTTGGCCAAAAAGGAGCCTGAGGGAGAAATGCAGGGTCTCCCTGAAGGCTCCTCGTGTACGTGGCTGGGCCTCGACTTAGGCGGCGGACGACAGGGGAGTGTTGGCGGCTGATTTTCGCCGGCCGAAAAAAATTAGGGCGAAAAGGCCCATGCCGAGGAGCAAGTATGTTTCCGGCTCCGGCGTCGGGACGATGAACTCCTGCACCTGCCCGGTCAGGCAAAGCGGGCCTACATTGGTGACGATTTCAAAATTGTTGAGATTTAGGGAGCCGTAGTTCTGTTCGGCCTTCAAGATCCATGATTGCGCAGCGGCATTCGTCGGGGCGGTCGGATCGAATAAATCCCAAATGGCATACTGAAGCGCGATGACTTGTGCCGGGTTGTTGGTCAAGTACTGGTTGAACTGGGTCGTCAGCCACGCAGCCTGAGCATAAAGCTGAGCAGGGGTATAGATGGAGTAGTAGGGATCGGTGCCGAGCATCAACGCGACGTCCGCGCTGTTCCCGTAGCGCGTATTGCTCAGATTGCTGGAATTGAGTGGGGTCACGTTAGCCTGCCACTGCTGGTTCCAGGTGACGTCATTGTTGAAGTCGTCACAGAACAGCGTGACGAAACTACTTTGGCCGTTGCTGGTCATCACTCCTTGATACGGGCTGATGTAATATGCTCCGTCATTGATCCCGTTGACGCCCGAGAACGTCATCGTTACAGGAGTTGCGTCTGCAAGCGCGACAGGAGCAGCGAATACAAGCATCGACAACAGCAGAACACCGGCAAAGCTCTTTTTCATGCCTGGTCCCTTTTCTCTGCGGACGAAAATCCCTCGAAACTAGAAGCTGAGATAAGCACATGGGGAGCCAAAAGAAACCGGCCGTAACATGTTGAAAGCAAAAACATGTTCCGCTTTGAAACGCGGCTTCTAATCGAATTTGCTGGCGATTTTGGGAAAGGCTTTCCTGCTGCGGCTAATGCTGGTCTGTTGCAATAGGAATTTCAATCCATCGGAGGCGACGGCTGGGGAATCACATCAGCTGCGCCCGGCACTTTGCGCTGCGGCCGTTTCGCTGGAAGACCCGCCTGCCGGACTTTATAGAGCAGCGCGCGGTAGCTGATTTTCAGAATCTCCGCGGCTTTTCGGCGATTCCATTGATTGGCCTGCAGGACTTTCAGAATCACATCGTGCTCCATCCGTCGCGTTACCTGCTGAGCGATGCGCTTCAGGGGAATGTTGCCGTCTTCTGTCACGTCGTAGGTGAAATGCATCGGATTCTTTTCTTCCCCACGCTCGATGTGAAACGCCTCCTCGGAGCCCAGCACAACGTAGCGGGCGATGCAGTTCTCGAGTTCGCGGACGTTGCCCGGCCACTCGCGCTTCTGCAGAAATTGATTGATTTCGCGAGAGAGCGGAGCCGCGTCGCGGCAGAAGCGGCGGTTGAATAACTGGCGCAGGTACTCGGCAAGGTAGGGGACGTCGTCGCGGCGGTCGCGGAGGGGAGGAAGGGTGATGCTGATTACGTTGATGCGGTAGAAAAGGTCGGCGCGAAAACCGCCGTGCTGAATTTCGACTTGCAGGCGACGGTTTGTCGCACAGATCACGCGCGCGTCAACGGCCTTTTCCTCGTGATCTCCGATGCTCGTGAAATGGCCGTCCTGGAGGACGTGGAGAAGCTTGGCTTGCAGCCCGCTTTCGAGTTCCGCAATTTCGTCCATGAAAAGGGTGCCACCCTGAGCGAGTTCCATGCGGCCGGGCTTCGAAGTGTTCGCGCCAGTGAAAGATCCCTTTTGAAATCCGAAGAGTTCGCTTTCGAGCAGCGTTCCGGGAATCGCAGGACAATTGACCTTAACAAATGGACCTTCCCGCCAGGGGGAGCGCTCGTGAATGAAGCGCGCTAGGACCTCTTTCCCCGTCCCGCTTTCGCCAAGGATGAGGATTGGAACATTTAGACCCGCCGCGCGGTCCATTCTTTGCCGGACCAGTTGCATGGCCGCAGAGGGGCCGAAATAGACGTTCTCCGGCGGTAGCTCGGAGGGATGGGATGTCGGAGTAAGCCTAGCCTCGGCAGCAGATGACATTGATTTTGGACGCCACCGCCCAGGTGGATGAGGCGTCTGGCCAAGCCTTGCACATGTGACGCCAAACAATGGCAGGGCCCAGGATCCCAAGCGACAGCCTAAGCGATTCTTCCTGCTCATTAAGTATCCCATTTACAATCAGTTGTGTGAGAATTCGCCCACTTGTTGGCATTTCTGGGGGGAGTCGTGTGGGAAGTAATTTCGACGGGCCGTCTGAAAATAATAGGCACTTTCGGGAAGGTACTTTCCCCACTAGGACTTTAGTACCACTCCGCCTTGGGGGTGGAATACACACAGCCTTCCTCGTCGGAAGCCTGTGGAAAAGTCGCCTGTTGGGAATGATGGCGCGGTTCTTTTTGCCCAGGATAATTGCGGAACAAGACGCCTTTAGCGCTGAGGAAAAATCAACGCCTCGAGCATATCGGCGCGGGCCTTGTGGTCAGAAGAAATGACTTGCAAAAGGTCCGTCACGGAAATCATTCCGCGATATCCCTTTTCATTTTCAAGAACCACCAGGTGATATATTCCGTGTTGTTCCATCAAACGCAGACAATCTTCGAGCGATGTTTCGGGCGTAGCCGTGACAAGCTGCCGCGTCATGATTTCCGAAACGTGCATCCACGCGGGACATTTATTTTCCGCCGCCACTTTGTCCGAGATATCGCTCTGAGAAACGACGCCCAGAAGAACGCCTTGCTTATCGCAAACGCCGACTGACCGGACCTGGCGATCGCGCAAATAGCGGGCAGCGTCATGAACAGTGGTGTCTTCCGATATCGAATAGACTTCCCGGCGGGAGGCAATCAAATCCGCGACTTTCATCGGAATCTCCTGGAGTGGGCCAGCGGGCACATGCTAGGACGCACCTTCACAAAGCGCAAGCAATTTCCTTTCCGAAGGGAAACTAACCAGAGGAGAGCCCAATGATTCCGGCGGGGTGTAAAGGCACGCTGACCTTAGGTCAATGACGAGGAAATGAGACTGCGTTTGAGCGATTCTGAATGGGGGTGGTGCCCCACAACCTCTTAGACGTGCGACCCCTCGCCGCGAATAATATCGTATCGCTCGATCACCGCCGCGACACCGATGGACTCGCACTCCTCATCCCGCTGCCTGTCCACGCGGACCACCCGCCCGTGAGCGCGCACAAATACTTCCGTTCCTCTAGTAATTTCAGCCGGCAAAGTCAGGGTGAAATCCACTTCCGTGCCGGGAGAGAGTTCTTTCGGCATCGTAAAATAGACGCCGCGCGTCGAGATATCTCGGGTCTGGCCGTTGTGTGATCCCGGCTCTCGGTTGATTGGCAGTCGAACGTTTACCGGCAGCGAAAGATCGTACCGCCGGGCCATACGACGCTCCGTCATCCCCGCTGTCCCTCCAGGACGAGATTGAAGTTCACACGATCCCCCGTGTGATAGTAGCAATCGCTATTCCAAAGGCGGCTAACTCCCAACCGTTCCCAAGCCAGACCGGGCACGGAGAGCCAGAGGCGCTGGCCACGTGTGCCAAAATATGGCTGGTAGGCAAACCCTTTGAAACCAGTAACAACCGCATCTTGGAGTTCTCAGCTGGGGGTGAGAACTCGATGCCGTCGGCCACCTGAAAATGGCCTCCCGGCTGAATCGGGCCGAATACTAATCCAAACGGTAACCGATGGGTAGAGGTATTTCTCTGGATGTGCTCTACTTATGCAACAGTTTGCAGGGCATAGGACTACACGCCCGCCCAAGACGCATTTCGAGTTATGGCGCCTATGAAAAGTCGTACCTTTCGGTACTAGACTAGAATCTCTTTTTGATTTCATCTCACTTTGCGATGCCCGGTAGGCCTGGCTTGGCCTGGGACAAAAATTTCTCTGGTAGAGTCGCTCCCCTAACTCGCCGCGCTTTTGAATCCTTCATATGTGAGATAGAGCCCCAACAAGAGAAAGACTCCGAGGTAAGCATAAAAGTACTGATCGTAGTGAAGCCTGCGCAAGTAGAGGTCGGTTGCTGACTCCTTTGTCAGGAACAGAAGGAGCGTGCCTTTCAGCAATGTACTCCAGCCGATCAAAGTGACAATGACGGCTGCTGCCCCTCCGCGCCACACGTTATGGGTCAGCACAATCGCCAAGCCGATCGTGACTGTCGCGATGGCGATGGACAACATCAAAGGAGCGTCGTCCATCATCGCGGCCAGTGTTGCAATGACCGATTGCTTCCGCGCCATCATCGCGAGTGAAATTACAATGGCGTACAAGCCGATAAGCCTATTCAGGAATATGGTTCGTGGCTCCATAGATGCCTCCTGCACAATCTTACCTCCACTCCGGGCGCACGATGCCCACCAACACTCGGGCAAGAATGAACGAAGCCCGATTGCTCACGGACGGCGCGCTCGCCACGCTTGGCGTCAAAGGCAAAGCCATCGCTCTCAGCAAGAATTCTCAAAGCGCTGCGCGCCGCTGTTGCTGGCCGTCACTGGCGTCTATGCTTTGCTTCTAGCATTTCGGCACCCGCGATCCTCTTCTCACCTCCCTTAGAGAGGCGCGTCACAGGCCTGAGTGACTCCGGTCACGGAAACTTCCTGCGACCGGAGAACACGATGGTGCCGTCAGAGAGCGAGCATCGCTCGAAAGCCAGTGTGTCGGAACCCGCAGGACGGTGCCCGACCGGGACAATTCGGGAGGCGTGCCCCATGAACCTGCAACGTGAACTGCGAAGCTATCTTCACCAATCTTTTCCGCGAGACATCCGGACTGAACCCGAGTGTACTTGCGGCAACCCGAATCATGCGCGAATCCTTATCTTTCGCGTGAACGGTTTGCCCACTTCAGTGGTCGTCCCAGAGGGATACGAAATGAGCGCCGGCCGGCTTTCACAAGCGTTGGCCGGAGCGCGAGTAGAGCCGATGCTCGAGTCGGAGCTGGACTCGATCTTTCCGGACACCGAGCTAGGGCACATGGGCCCCTTCGAGAGTCCATTCGGCACGGAAGTTTATTTGGACGAGAATTTGCTGCAATTTGACGCCCTGGTCTTCTGCCCGAAGATGCTCTGCGGAAAGAAGGGGCAATGTTTCCGCGTGCCGGCGAAGGATTTTCAAGCGCTGGTCCATCCGATGGTTGTTCGGCTTTCTCCTCCAGCCGCGCCGGCATCGGGATCGGCGACATGGTGAACGCGCCACACCGCAAGCTGCTTTCCGGCAACCGCCTGCTAGCGGAAGGAGCACTCGACGCCGGCTGCCGATTCTTCAGTGGCTACCCGATTACTCCTTCGAGCGAAATCTACGAAACGATGATGAAAGAACTCCCCGCGCGGAGCGGGCTAGCGCTGGCCTCACCCGATGAAATCACGGCACTGGCGCAATGTGTGGGGGCGTCGCTTTGCGGTTACAAAGCCATGACGGCGACTTCGGGGCCGGGATGGTGCCTGATGATTGAAACCGTGCAGTACGCCGTGATGACCGAGACGCCTGTGGTAATTGCGGTCGTGCAGCGCTTGGGACCTTCGACCGGCGGAGCCACCCAGGGGGCGCAAGGCGACGTCTTGCTCGTCGAGTTCTGCACTTCCGGCGGTTACACTCTCCCGGTTTTTGCGCCTGCCACTGCCCGCCAATCCTATGAACTCGCGCAGGCCGCGTTTCACTGGTCGGAAAGGTTGCGCACCCCAGTCGTGATCCTTTCGGATAAAGAAGTCGGCATGACACTTGAAAGTGTGGATGTCTCCTCGCTTGCGCGTCTTCCGGTCGCCCAACGAACTCCGTTCACCGGTACCCACGGCCAATTCCTTCCCTACGCATGCGGCTGTCCGTTGGAGCCTCCGACGTTTGTGGCGCTTGGGGGCGAGGAGCGAGTAGTCGCGACGGGATCGCTTCACGACCTGGCCGGGCGGCTGCGCAAGAATGTGCCGGAAGCAGTCGACCTGCTGAAGCATCTGCAAGCCAAGATTGCCGCGCACGCGGAGGACATGGCCATCGTGGAGGAGGAGCCTGCCGCGAATGCCGAACTGCTCGTCGTGAGCTACGGAATTTCGGCGCGAGCCGCGCGCGCGGCCTGCCGCCGCTTGAACCGCGAGGGCTGGCGCGTTTCCTTCTTGCAGCTCTTGACGCTTTTCCCCGTTCCTTCCGAAGCCATTCACCGGGCAGCGCAAGGATGCTCGAGCGTTATAGTCGTCGAGGAGAATTTGCAGGGGCTCTACGCCTCGATGCTCGAGCCCATCGTAGGGAAGGATCGCCTTGTGCGGGTTAATGGACTGGGGAACATGATCACACCCGCCGAAATCATCAAGGTTGCAGAGGCTGCGTGATGAGCTACACCTACATCACTCCGAACGCCACGCTGCCTTACTGCAAGGGCTGCGGACACGGGCAGATTTTGCGAGCTCTCGGCGAAGCGCTCACGCGACTGCAATTGCCTCCACAGGAAATTGTGATCGTCACGGACATCGGGTGTGTGGGCCTTGCTGATGCGCAATTCGAGACCCCGAATACGGTCCACACCACTCATGGCCGTTCGCCTGCATTCGCGGCAGGAATCGCATTGGCCGACGGAACGCTCGGAGAAGGGCGGCTAAAGCCGATCGTGTTGATCGGCGACGGCGGGGCCATGATCGGCCTGAATCATCTGGTGAATGCGGCGCTGCTGAATCCGAACATGACGGTGCTGGTGCACAATAATTTCTTGTTCGGAATGACCGGCGGGCAAAATTCGGCCTTTTCGCCGACGGGCTTCGTCACTTCAACCACACCCACCGGAAACGCCACGCCACCATTGGATTTGGCCCGGCTGCTCATTGCCAGCCGCGCGCCCTTCGTAGCGCGCAAGCTGGCCAGCGACCGCGACTTGGCCGAAACGATCGCGCGCGCGATCGCGCATCCGGGGTTTGCCCTAGTGGAAGTGCTGGAATTGTGCACGGCCTATGCGACCCGCTGGAACCCGCTCACCGGTGCGCAACTCAAGAACATCGCCGAGGCGGCCGGCTACGAACTCGGAATCCTGCGCGAAGAGCCACGGCCGACCTTCGCCGCTACATACCACCAGCAAGCGGCCAGCGTCCCTGCGCCCCCGATCACAACGAGCGATTTCACCTCGGCGCTCGACCGCCCGATGGGGCTTGTCCTGGCAGGGACGGCCGGAGAGCGCGTGCAGACCGCCGCTTCTCTGCTTGCCTCGGCTGGCATGCGCGCCGGTTTGCAAGCCACGCAGAAGAACGACAACCCCGTCACACAAGGAACAGGTTTTTCAATCTCGGAAATTATCCTCAGTCCTGAGGAAATTCTCTTCACGGGCATCGAGAAGCCGAACGCGCTGCTAATCGTCTCTGACGAAGGGGCCCGCGAACTCGAACGGAACCGCGTCTTTGCGGATGCTGTCAAGACGACTCTTGTGTTAGCCGATGACCAGATTGCTCTGCCGGACATGCCGTGTCGAGTTTTCCGATTACCATTCCGGCGCGTGGTGGGCCCGAAATTGGCGGCGACGGCCGCAGTGCTTGCATGGTTGAACATCGCACGGCCCATTCCGCTCGAGGCGTTCTGGGCGGCGTCCGAGGCGCGTTATGGATCGGAGTCGAACTCCGAAAAGGCCAAGTTGCTCTCGTTCCTCGAGAACTGCTCATTCCCCGACGCCTGCGGAAAAGTTTGGGACACGGCTGGAGGGGTGCTTATTTCCTGCCAAGGAAACGGATCCGCCCGGTAAAGGCGCGATGCTGGAAGTTGCTGAAGGCCCCGAAATCGGGGGAAGCATTGTTGTTGTCCACGACCACCGGATTCTGGCGATTCGTGATGTTGTTGAATCCGGCGCGAAGGGCCCATTCAAATCCGAAAAGATGAAACCGCTTTTCGACGTGGAGGTTCAGCGCGGCGTAATCCGGGAAGCGTACCTGACCGGGCAGTCCCACCAGTTGCTGCTCGACATTAATGGTGTTGTACGGATAGCCCGTGCGCCAATCGAAGGAGTATGCGAATTCCACAGCATGGAGCCAGGGCAAATGATACGGCACCGCTCCCCAGCTCTGAATTCGGTTCGGCGCATCCCACGGGAGCGGTCCGCCAATCGGCAGAGTGAATAGCGGCATGTCCAGAGTTGAATCCAGGACCGAATTCGACCGGGCCTTCGATCGTGTGTAAGAAAAAAACAGCGGGTACTTTTCCCGAATCGTGTGGCGGAAGGAAAGAGTGACCGCGTCGTATTTGTCCCGCCGGCCGTTCTCCAAAGTGAATAGCCCGCTGCTCGGAAGGCCGTTGGGGCTGACCACCAAGCCTTGATCCACATACTGAAATCCGTCGTAGCCGCGCTTTTCGATAAACTCAGCCTTGAAATAAATCGCCGCGGGAAGTTTCCGCTCGAAGGCCACGCTCCAATTTAAAACGCCCGGGACGTGCAGCGCGCCCGGATCGGCCTGAAAGCTCGTAATCACGGGCGGGCCCAGAGGAGTGACGCCATCGGCCGCGTAGAAGATGTCCTCGCGGGTCCCGGCCAGCGGGCGCGTCAACTTGTCGAGATCGGCACGGTCGTAATAGAGACCGATCCCGGCCGAAACCTTGGTTTGATTATCACGCGTCACCATCCAAGTGGCGGCAACGCGTGGGGAAAAGAGTGCGCGGTGCAGGAGGTCATCCTCATCAAAGCGGATCCCCGATTCGAGCAGGAAGGGCATGACGGGCGACCAGCGACCCTGCAAGTAAACGCTGCCAGCGAAGAGATCCTGGTTGAATGTAGGGCTGGCGCTGAAGGTGACCCCGCGGACCAAAACGCCTGTGGCCGATTGGATCGTGAAGGGCTGACGCACCGCGAATTGGTGGTCATTTGTGCGCTCGAAGGAGGCGCCGATGGCAAATTCATGGCGACCTCGCCATTCAGCAGGGGGGAAATAGAGATTCGTAAGGCCTTCGTAGCGCCGCACCGAGCTGGATGAAATCAAATAGTAATTGCCGGACGCGCTGCCCGGGAGCTGCACGTAAGGAATATCTCCGAGCGGCAGAGCATTCGACCTGAATTCAAGGAAACCAAAGCCTGCTTCGAAGACCATGCCGTTCGACCAGGTATGTTGCTCCTTCAGGGTAGCGAGATCGGCGGACCTGGTCTGATTGGTCGTCGTAGCCGATGGCTGAATCAGCGAGAGGCCGGCGTGATCCTCATTCGAATGGTTGTGGTCGTAGCTGGCAGTGAGGTGATCCGCCTGCGTGGGGTTGAACTGCACGCGCGTCAAGTTGCTGTAACGCCAGTAGTGATCCGTATCCTGACCGGCGGGAAGTTCCGAGAAAATATTGTTGTCGTATTCTCCTTCGACGGCCTCGTAGAACCAAGCTTTCCCTTTCAGAATCGGTCCGGAGAAGGTGAAGCGTGGTGTCGTGTTGTCGATTTGAATTCCATGCTTGTCCTGGAAGGTGGGGACAAAGTCTGTGGCGAAGAAGCGGAAATGATCATCGCCCATGCCGGTCTCGAGGCTCAGCACCCCGCCTGAGCCCCAGCCGAGTGCGGCCGGATAGCGGCTGGTAAGAACTTGAACCGATCGTATAGCGTCGGTACTCACGCGAAGATCGAGTAGGCCGCTGACAGGCTGGCTGATGTCGAAACCGTCGAGGGTGTAGAGAGTTTGATTGCTCGCGGCCCCGGCGACGTGGACTTGGCCGGCTGTCAGGTTGTCCGGCAAGACACCGGGGATCAGGGGCAAAGCGTTGCGAATGTCGCGCGTCGCGGGATATGGCAAGTCTATGATCTCTGATCCTGTCAAGTTCTGCGTCGCGGAGGTTTGGGCCAGGTCAATCGCAGGAGGCGAGTAATTCACTTTTACCGTTTCCTTGTATTCCTGCTGATGAGGAAGTGTGATGTCAATGGACTCGGTCTGCCCCACCTGGACCGTGTGGTTCAACTGCGCGTAGTAGCCTTCCTTTTCGACCGACACCGAGTAGGCCCCGCCGGCCAAGCCCGTAAATTCGGCGCGCCCTGCAAAATCTGTCGAAGCTTGTACAGGAGTCTGCGAACCCGGAGGAGCAAGCGTCACGCGGGCGGAAGCAACCGCGACACCGGTTTCATCGTTGACCGTTACCGTCAAATGATAAGTCTCCAGACCCCGTTCTTGCGGCTCCGCCCAAGCGAGAGATTCTGCCGCACGCAGTTGAGGGATCGACGCCGCGACCAGCGCGAGCACCCACCCTATGGTCCTGTGCTTTCCTGCGGAAATCGTGATGAAACTCATGTGGTCGTATTCTACGACCGCTTCGGCCTCATGTCTGATTCATCTCGTTCCCGCGCAGTTCCCGTGACCGGGTAGAAGGTACTGCTGATACGCTCGTTCCAAACTCGATGCCCCATGCCGAATTGCTCGAGCTTCCGAGCTGGCCCTCCGTTTTTGCATGGGACGCATCGGCTGAGTTACTCGACCTCGCTAGGCATGTGCGGCGCAATGTGCCGGCTCTCTTCCGGTAAGCGTAGGTCACTTCTTCAACGCCTGAGATATACTCGCGGCGACAGGGGTCTCTCAGAAAATGAAACCTGAATTGGCCAACGTGAAGGCTTGCGTCTTCGATGTATTCGGCACCGTTGTGGACTGGCGCAGTTCCGTGATCGCCGAGGCTGCTAGCTGGGGCAAGGCCAAGAGCTTGAATATTGACTGGGTGGAGTTCACCGACCGCTGGCGGCTCGGGTACAGGCCGGCGATGGATAAAGTGCGCAACCGGGAAATTCCGTGGACGAAACTCGATGATTTGCAATACACGATCCTGGAGGACCTGCTCAAGCAGTACAAAATCGAGGGGCTGAGCGAAGCGGAAAAGGCCGACTGGGCACATGTTTGGCGACGGCTCATCCCGTGGCCGGACTCCGTTCAGGGACTGACGCGGTTGAAGAAAAAATACATTATCTCGCCGATGTCGAATGGCAATGTTGCGCTGATGACTCACTTGGCCAAATTTGCCGGTTTGCCGTGGGATGTCATTCTAGGCTCTGATCTCGTCCAGCACTACAAGCCGGATCGCGAGATGTATATGTCGGCGCCGTTTTATCTAGATCTGAAGCCGGAGGAAGTGATGATGTGTGCGGCCCACTCCACCGATTTGAATGCAGCCCGCAGTTATGGTCTGCGTACGGGGTTCATCCACCGTCCGAACGAATACGGAGGCGGTCCCATCGGTGTGCCGGACGAAGCTAAACCGGGCGAATTTGATGTGGTTTCTGCGAATATCATTGATTTGGCTCAGCAAATGGGCGCGTAATCACGTCCGACGCCACTCGACCCACGATCAGGCTGCTAGGCCCGGGCAGATTGATCCGTGATACCTCGCGAAACCCTGCAGCCTTCATCCAGCGCGTATATTCCGGCTCACTGTAACTGGCACCGCATTCGGTGCTCACGAGCATGTTCAAGGAGAACAGTGCCGCATGCAGCGGACCAGTTTTATCTGGATTCAGCATGAAGTCCTGCACGGCGAGGCGCCCTTGCGGCGCGAGTGCCTGATGGATGCGGCGAAAGAGCTCCCGGTTCTCTTCCTCGGAAAACATATGACAGATAGCGTTCAGCATGACGAGGTCGCAGCCGGAGCCCAGATCGCCGCTGAGCATATCTCCGGCGCGAAGCCGGACCTGCGCTGAGACGCCAGCCTTGCCGACATACTCGGCGGCCAACGGGAGGACCTCTGGGAGGTCGAGAATCTCGCACTGCACTTCTCGAGAAGCCTTTGCGAACGCGATGGAATAGGCGCCAGAGCCACCTCCCAGATCGAGGACGCGGCGAACACCGGCTGTGCCCAGGGCCTTCACTACATGCGGGACGCGATCCTTGGCGTTGCGCTGCATGGCGGCAATGAAGTCACGCGTCCATTCGGGCGTCTTGTCGCGATCGATGGGAATGCGCGCACCGCGGCGCACCGCGTCAGTCAGCGTGCTCCAGCGGTGCCAGATATTGGCTAGGTGCAATAGACCATTGCGATGGTTGTCTTTGGAGCCCTGAAGAAAGAAGCGCGCTGATTCGGGCGTATTCTCGTATTCGTCGCCGCTCTTGCTCAGCAGTCCAAGAGCGACGAGCGCATTCAGCAGCATGCTTACGGCGCGGGCGTTCGCGCGGATCCGCGTCCCGATCTGTTCCGCGTTGGCCCCGCCACCAACGGCGGTAAAGACGTCGAGCTCAAGCGCCGTAAGAAGGCAACGACTTGGCATGTAGCCGCGGATCATCTGATCCAGGCGATCGGGCAGCGTTCCCGCTTTTTCGCGCGCGGCCATCGCCTCACGGAACTTTTCACGGTGCTCGCTGGACGTCGCCTTCATGGCAGGAGCGTCGTTCCAGACGAGACGGCCGACGGTTTGACCCTCCCGTAGATGCACAGCGACAATTTCGCGCACATCCGAAGGCTGCACGCGCCGGTACCACACTCCTGCCGGATACACGACCATCACGGGACCTTCATCACACAGTCCCATGCAGCCGCACGTGGTGAGCTGCACGTCGGCGTCAAGCCCGCGCGCCTGTATCTCACGATCGAGGCCGTCGAGGACAGCGAACGACCCGCTGGCAGGGCAGGAGGTGATTCCTTCCGGCTTTTGCTGGGTGCAGACGAACAGATGAAAACGAAATGGTTCCATTAGATTCTCCTATCAGCAATCCATGGTACCGCTGTGTCTCGCTGCCGCACAGGTTCGCTCTGAAAAATCGGGGAAGGCGATTCGCCAAAAGTTTCCTGGTGTCCGCCGCTGACGAGAAAGGTCAGCAATGGAACATTGCACCCAGAATCGGCATAATCCTCTTGGGCGGCGTGAGACTGTCGCGCACGCCTTGTACCAATATGACGCGGGATTGACGAGCATGGCTGTCGTCTCCCGGGTTCGGACGCTCTGCTGAAACTCATAGGTCGCGAGGAAATTATGAAAGCTCTCCTTCGTACGCTCGCGCTGTTATCTTTTGTTTCCACGGCATTCGCCGGACATCCATTCCACGTGGAAGACATGCAAAAACTGTCGCGCGTCGGCGAACCGAAGATATCACCCGACGGAAAATGGGTTGCGTTTACTGTGACGCGGAGCGATGTGGCAAAAAACAAGTCCGTGACAAACATCTGGATGGTCGCTGCCGGGGGTGGCCGGCCGCAGCAGATGACCTTTGCGGAGCAGGGATCCAATGGGAACCTTCACTGGTCCGCCGATGGTCGCGATCTCTATTTTGTCAGTTCGCGCGTCGACAATAAGCCGCAGATCTTCCGCCTGCCCCTTGCCGGAGGCGAGGCCAAGCAAATCACCAACCTTCCCACCGGCGTCGCGAATTACGTGCTCTCTCCGGATGGCAAATTGATCGCCATCACCGCGAGCGTGTTTCCTGCCTGCACCGACATGGCGTGTAACGAGAAAATGGCCAAGGAGCGCGCCGACAATCCAGTGAAGGTCCGCATGATCACGGAAATTCCGTTCCGGAGATGGGACGCCTGGGTGGACGGCCAGCGGAACCACATTTTCCTCATGTCCGCTGATGGCGGTCCGGCCACGGACCTCACGCCGGGCGATGTCGATTCGCCGATCTGGACCGAAGAAGGCAGCGAGGAAGTCGCCTTTTCTCCCGATAGCCAAGAAATTTGTTTTTCCCGCTTTGTTGAAAACGAATCACTGACCGGGAACAGCGATTTGTTCGCGATGCCGGTGCAGGGCGGCGCTCCGAAGCCCGTCACGACGAACAAGGGCGCCGACCGTACTCCGCTCTATTCGCCCGATGGACGCTATATCGCGTACAGTGCCACGCTCCGCCCGATGCAGGAGACGGATCTCGTGCGGCTGTTTCTCTACGACCGGGCCACCGGGGAACACAAAAACATTTTCGAGGCCACGGATCGCTCCGTCGATTCCTACGCATGGTCGCCGGACAGCAAGAGCCTGTACGTCACCTTTGAAGATCAGGGCCAGGAGCCTCTCGAGCGGCTCGACATTGCCACCCTGAAAATGGTGCCACTGGTCACATCCGGCACCTCCGCCGCCCTGGACATTTCGAAAGACGGCAAGTTCCTTGTCTTTTCCAAGATGGACCTTTCCCATCCGGCGGATTTGCTCCGCCTCAATCTCCCGGCAGGCGCTGGCGCGGTCCCCACGCAGTTGACGCAGATGAACGCGGACATCCTGAAGGACATCGAATTTGGCGAGGTGTCCAGCTTTACCTTCCCCGGCTGGAATAATGAAATGGTGCAAGCCTGGCTGGTCAAGCCCCCGCAATTCGATGCCAACAAAAAATATCCGCTGCTGCTCTTGATGCACGGCGGACCGGAAAACTCCTGGGGCAATCTTTTTCATTATCGCTGGAACGCGCAATTGTTTGCGGCGGCCGGCTACGTGGTGATTGGATCGAATTTTCACGGCTCCTCGGGCTTCGGTCTGAAATTCCTGGACTCGATCAAAGGGCAGTGGGGCGGCGCGCCGTACGAGGATCAAATGAAGGCCGTCGATATCGCCCTCACCTGGCCATTCGTGGATCCAACGCGGATTGCGGCCGCAGGCGCGAGTTACGGCGGCTACATGGCCAATTGGCTTGAGGGACACACGGACCGCTTCCGCGCCATCGTCTCTCACGATGGCCTGTTCGACATCGCGACCAGCTTTTATTCCTCGGATTTTGTGGGCGGTATTCTGCAGGAGTTCAAAGGCGCACCGTGGGAAAACCCGCAGGCTTTGATTGCTCAGGCGCCGGTCACCTATGCCAAGAATTTCAAAACGCCCATGTTGATTGTTCATGGCGCCGAAGACTATCGTGTCGATCAGAGCCAGGGCTTCGCGATGTTTCAAGTGCTTCAGGCCATGCACGTCCCGTCAAAGCTGCTCTACTTCGAGGAAGAAAACCACTGGGTGCTCAAGCCCGCCGACAGCATCCTGTGGTACCACACCGTTTTCGATTGGCTCGATCAATGGGTGAAGCCCGATCGCGTGGAGTATCAGAAGCAGCTACAGGCAGCGTCTGTGGAAGCGGGCGAGGCAAAACACGAATAATCAGCTTGGCTCCGAATTGATTCCTCGCGCTGGATTCTCTGCATGGCGGGCCATCCGGGCGTTATTTCCCTCATCCAACAACTCGGACCACCCGGACCTGGAACATTCCCGGATACCGACATCCTGTCAGCGTACCCGCGCCAAAGAAAAACTGAGCGGAACCCGACTTGACCGTGTCTTCCGGCTCATTTCGCAAAAACCCCGACACTATCGAAAGCGGTCGAGGCTTCATTCGCGGTGAAGCAGAGCGGGAACGCCAAAGACAATTCAACCGATGAGCAAGTTCTAGTGCTTCTAGGTGCTGCGAATAGCCGGGGCGGAATGAGTCATATCCTTTGGCGCAGCTTCCTTGGCGGCGGCTTCCTTCAAGGCCGCTTCCTTGGCCCTGGCGGAACGAGAGCCTCGCCCGGAATCGAGATTGAACTGGCGCATCTTGTAAAGCAAGGCCTTGTAGCTGATGCCTAGCATGCGCGCTGCATCCTTGCGGCACCAGTTTGTTTTTTCGAGAGCGTCGGCGATGGCTTCCATTTCCGCTTCGTCTTTCAAGCCGCGCACGAGCGCTTTCAATCCTTGCTCCTTGGGGGCAGGGGCTTCTTCGCGCGGAGCGGTGCGGTGCTGCTGGCCGGTCATCTCGAGCAACTCACGGAAGCTGCCTTCATCGTCTTCGAGAATCACATAGCGTTTGACGAAATTTTCGAGCTCACGCAAGTTGCCTGGCCAGGGATAGCGGACAGCCGCTTCGAGCAAATGCTCCGACGGCTCGGCGGCGGGTTTCTGATATTTCTCAGTGT
>Ga0187781_10000639_pt1 | contig 25217 bp, 21 predicted proteins | sample 0715_SJ02_MP02_2_FD_132447 | JGI IMG/M metagenome (GOLD analysis project Ga0187781, IMG submission 132447) | Tropical peat soil microbial communities from peatlands in Department of Meta, Colombia - 0715_SJ02_MP02_20_MG | ecosystem: Environmental > Terrestrial > Soil > Wetlands > Peat | place... | reverse complement strand
TCAGGCCCTTTTGCTGCTGGGGAATCGGAGCGCCGAGCGCCTGGAATGCAAATCCTCCCGTCATCAGCAAAGCGATAATGGCTTTTCGCAACATGGACGTGGCACTCAACTCCTGCCAGGAACTTCACACCCTAGAAGCCGGCCTCCTTCAACTCCCTGCTGGGGTCGGGTGTCCTTCGCGGAGCGTCCAGCCGGGCCAGAAGCGCGATGGAATTCCCCGTTCCACCGACGAGAAATTCCTGCTGTTGGAATTGCACGACCGCCAGGAATCTTTTCTCCCCCAGCGAAAGGGTCTCCTGAAGCCGCAGGCGGCGCGACGAGCGGCGCCGCTCAAAGCCGTCGCGAACGCGCGCAACGAGGTCCAAAAAGATACTGGCCACAGTGGCCCGCACAGTCGAATGACCAACTCGATTCATGAAGCCGTCTCCTGACCCGCCGATCCTCGCCATTTCTGCCGAGGTTTGCGATCGTCTCCGGCACTCGGACGGACTCCCTCGCTCCACCGGGACCAAGCCCCACAGGCTAAGTCGCGGGACCGGGACGCATACAAGACCGTCCCTAAGAAACAAGTTCCGTCAAGCGCACGGCTAAGTTTTCGTCCACTACGTCGAACTCTCCCCAGGCGATAATCTGCCCATTTACAATCACCGGCAGGTGTGAGCCCTCCTCGTAGCGGGTATCCAGAACGGAGCCCGGCGCCAAATCGAGCAGGTTCCGCACCGTGAAGTGCGGGATTCGGACCTCCACGCTGAGTTGACAGACGAGTCCCTTAAGCCGCGCCCAAGCCGCTTCTTCGTCCAGGGATTGATCGGTGGCGATCTGGGCCGGCCTGGATTCCATCTTAGCTACCGTTGAACGAGAAACTCGTTAAAGTAAATCTCCTGCACACCGAGTTCGGGAGCGCGCTCGCGAAGGCTTCGAGTCAGTTTGTCTTTGAGACTGGCCTTGCCTTCCGGAGTGACCAGCGTTTGGGCATCACAAGCTGTTAGAATGGAGAGAATTGCGTCTCGGGTGCGGGCCAGCGACATGGCCGCCTGGCCAGTATCGCCGTGTTCTTTCTGCTCGCGATTGAGCCCAAGGTCAATGCCGACGCGCAGGAACCGGTCGCCTTCCGGATCCGATAGGTTCACCACAAACGGATCCAGGTGCATGACCGCTTTCACCTCGGGCTCCGCTTTCTCCCCGCTCTTCGCGCGGGAGTGGTGAAGCGCGAACCCGACCGCACTGCCTGCCGCGAGAATAATCGCCGCCGCACCGATCAGCACCAGACGCCTGGCGCCGCCCTCTTTGCTTGCACTTTCATCCTCATCGGGTGTCGTAGCCATAGTCGAAATAACGGGAAGCAAACGAACCTCCAAATAACCTGAAACTGCGGCTCGAGATGCACGAGGCGCGCACCTCTGTAAGTGGTTGTCTGTTCAGAGATTCTCCGGCGAAGGCGGGGCAATGTTCCTCGAGTCCGTTGTCGAATGAAGTAATTCTCAGACTCGTATTAGAAAGAACTCATGGTATGGCTCTTAGAAATAAGGGGTGGTCCACCCTTGGTAAAGGACTGGCCAAGGGCGGACCACCCAAAACAAAGTACCACAATGCTTACGCCTTACAACTAGGGCTGCATCGTTAACACGTAGTTGAGCATCTGATCAGCGGTCGATATGGCGCGCGCGTTGGACTGATAATCTCGCTCCGCCACGATAAGATTTGCAAGTTCAGTGGTCATGTCCACGTTGGAAGCTTCAAGCGACTGACCGACGATCGTGCCCCGTCCGCCCGAATCAGGCGCCCCGATGCTTGCAGTTCCGGCAGCGGGGGTGGCGAGGAAGGTGTTGCCCCCGTTGAGCTCCAACCCTTGGTCGTTCTGAAAAGTGGCCAAAGCAACCTGGCCCAGAGTGAGCGTCTGGCCATTCGAGAAGGCTCCTTGGATCGTCCCGTCGGAGTTGATGCTGAAAGATTGAAGCGACCCGCTCGTGTACCCGTCCTGATCGACGCTGGAGACTGTAGACTGCCCGGCCACCTGGGTGATGTAGGGCGTATTTGAGGTCGGGTTGAAGAGTTGCCAGGTGAGATTCAGGTTGCTGGCGCCATCTGCCAAACCCGTAACAGTTAGCCCGGTGACGTTGGAGGCCGGCGATATCAGATTTCCGTTAGCGTCAAACTGCAATGTGCCGCTGCCGACAGAGACCGGTGAGCCGGTTCCTCCAACATCCGCATCCGGAATGGTGATCTTGTAGCTCCAGGTGTTTTTGGCAGTCATGGTGAAAGTGAAGGTAAGCGTGTGGCTGTTGCCCAGCGAATCGTAGACAACCACGGGCTCCGAGAAAGTGTTGTCCGAGGAACCACTCGACGATGTACCCGTGGAACTATTCGACGATGTTGCTGCCGTGCCGCCGGCTAGCGCGGTTCCGCCAAATGAACCCCAAGTCGAACTTGTAGAAATGCTGTTGCCGGTGGTGCCGGTCTGGGAAGCCGTTAGCGTCAGAGTAGTGCTGCCAGCCGTGGCCGTCACGGAAGAAACACCGCTGGTGTCCGAGCTGTAGTTTGTGCCGCTGGTGCCGGTTCCGTTGATCGCATCGGCCAGGTTGGTAAGCGTATTGGCTGCGGAGTTGGGGTCGATTTGAACCTCGTCCGGCGAATTGCCCAGCGTGGTTTCGAAAGTATACGTAGTGCCCCCAATGGTGACGGTCTGACCTGCCATGGCATTTCCGGTTATCGTGAGAGTGCCGGTGGCGGCTGTGCCGTTTCCTGTCACCGATCCGCTGCTTCCCGTGCTTCCTGTGCTGCCCGTGCCCCCTGTGCTGCTGGTGGTTGCGGGCGTGGCCGAGGCATCCAGGTTCATGGTTAATTCAATATTAGAGGTCGCCTGCGGGGCGCAGATCTGGCCGTTGGCGATTTGAATAGGGGCCAGCGTTTGAGACGGGCTTATAACTCCATTGACGGCCGGGTAGCCCATCACGTATGCGCCGGTATCGGTCACCAGATAGCCGGCGTTGTTTTGAGAGAAGTCGCCCGCTCGGGTGTATAGGGTTGAGGCGCCATCCTGTGTGACAAAGAAACCATTCCCTTGGATGGCCATATCGGTGGGGACGCCGGTGCTGCTGATCGTTCCTTGCGTGAATGCGGAGATCACGGATTCGATCACGCTGCCGGCGCCTATTTGGGTCGGATCGCCTGCTCCGTCTGAACCCAACATCTGATAGAAGAAGTCCTGAAAATTCGCCGCTTGATCCTTATAACCGGTGGTGTCGAGGTTGGCGAGGTTATTGGAAATGACCGCCAGGTCCTGTGACGCAGCCTCGACTCCGGACAATGAAGTAGAAAATGATCCCATGGCTATCCTCCTGAGTTAATTAGGTAAAGACTTTCGGGCGCGCCGCCATCTTTCGCACGGGCAAACCCCGTTTCTGGGTTCCGAATGGCACGGGGTCCCGACCGGCTCGAGAGAGCTTTGGCCCCCTCGATCAATACAAGCTGCTGCCCGTAGATCCCTGGGTCCCGCTGCCTGTTATCGCCGTGGCGATCTGGCTTACCGACTGTTGAATCTGACTTACCGTCTGGAGTTCGCTGAGCTGCGCGAGTTGGCTGACAAACTCGGTCGGGTCCACGGGTTGAGTGGGATCCTGGTTCTGTAGTTCCGCAGAGAGCAGCGTCATGAAAGAGTTTGTGCTCAGATCGTTGTTGGCTGAGCTGGTCGAACTTTGCGAACTACCCGTTGAGCCCGTAGTGGGAGTCGTTGAATCTAAGGGCCTCGAGCCCTGAGTATTAATTACGTTCATTTGATCGGTTCTCCTCCGTGGCGGGACAGACTCGCCACTTGATGTCAAACACGCAAGTTGATACGTGTAGTTGATAGTCCGAGGCCCGCATCGTCGTAAATGATGGGAGCGTCGGCTAACGCCGGGTACGTTTGGGCCACCGAAGAGCGCCCATCGCCGGGCCGGGCATCGGACGGGCTGCCCTGCGTATCGCTGCCTCCAGCTCCACTCGACTGGTTTCCCGAGACCCAGCCCTGGAGGACATCCAGGCGCTGCACGCGAAGATTTCGCTCGTTTAGAGCCTGCTCCAATTGCGGAAGTTCGCTCGACATCATCGCTTGTGTGTCGCGTGCTTCCACCCGAATCGACGCGCCCACCTCGCTCCCCTTGACGACTGCCTGAACGTCAATCGGGCCCAGCGCTGCGCTACGCAGCCTGACTTGCATCGCCGCGTTTCCGGCCTGCTGTGTGAAGCGCGCAGAACCGATGGCGCCCTGCAAATTGGATTGCGTTCCGGCAAAAGGCGGAGCTTGGTCCGGTTCGCTGCGGCCCTGCGACGGCCCGACGACGCCGGTTGCGGCCCGGCCTGCCGGAGTTTGCCCCGGCACGCTGGGCGAAAGTGCAACCGCCGGGTCAGAAGTCGTCTTAGGCGGCTCCTGATTTCCCTCCGCTGCTTTCGTCAAGTTAGGGGCTGCCTGCCCGTCGTTCTTATCGCTGGAAGCCTCTGCTTGCTTCGTGTCGTGAACCGCAAACGCGGCGCCCCTATCTCCCGTTGGCGGGGGACCCTGTGCACCTAAGCCGGGATCGGTTGTTGATCGGGCGTCTACGATTGTCCGGGGCGCAGCGCTATTGCCGCTTGGAGAATCCTTCGTTCGACTCGAGCTTGCGGATCCGTTCTCTCCGCCGGGTGATTCGGACTTGGTCAATCCGAACGGAACCGGGAGCGAAAAGTCGAGAGGGGCCGTGTTGATCGTGGGATCGTCGAACTCGGGACCTGTGGAGTAAACGGCCTGAGAAGCGCGTCCTGCGGCGCTGTTAATCTGTTGATCCACCCCTGTGGGTGGGGCGCTGTACGGAGGTTGCGGCTGCGAATGTGTGATGCGCGATTGATTTGGCTTTTGCACGGTTGAAGTTCCGAGGCCGGCATATTGGTTACTGAACGTCGGCTCCGGTCGACCACCTAAAGAGCCATTTTGCAGGTTACCGAGCGATGGCTCCACGCCACCGCCCTGAAGTCCATTACCTGGCCCGCTGCGGCTTGTCGCTTCTGACGTGGCGGAGCGATCTAGCGCGAGAGGTGCTCCTTTCTCAACCCCCAGCTCAGCCGGCGCCGACTCGACTGCCTGTGTTGGTTCGGAGGGGAGCAAACTTGTCGCGTCGGCGAGCCCGCTCCGGTTCGCTGAAGGTGCCGTCGACGCTCCACTCTGGGTCGCACCAGATTTTGGACCGTCGCCGGCAGTATTCTGCAACTCGGTCGCCTCTGTCCCATTCCGCAATGAGCTAAGTGGGTTCAACGGATTGAGGGATGGTTGGTTCGAAAGGTTCGGTGGCGTCGCATCCGGCGCAGCGGCCTGCTTTGAAGGGACAGGCGTCGCCACCTGCGTTTGCTCATTGGTCAGAGGGGCGCCGATCACTGGAATTGTGTTTTGCGACCCTTTGTTCGAACGGCTGAGGCTTCTCGCGACAAGACCGCTCGTCTGTTTAGGCGTGATGGCCTGAGGAAGAGAGGAGTTCAAGCTTTTGCTTGCTGGCGCAACCGTTATGGTTGCCCTGGCTAGCTGTTGCGGGTCGAATCGCGTCGCGACGTTTTGCAGAGGCGATAGTCCTTTGGGACTTATATCTCGAGGAATAGATGCATTCAAGCTTGTGCCGGCAGACGCAATGGTTTTGGCTGTGCTGGGACGCTCTTGAAACACGACTTGTGTCGCGTCGTTCTGCGATGGCGACAGTGTCGGCGCCGTTAGTCTTTGAGGTTTGTTGCTCGAGAGAAGCGAATTTGCTGCACGTGCTGCGCCTGTCTGACCGGGCGATCCAGCGACATCGGTGGCCCCGAGTTGCGCTCCGGTAGTGGTCTGCGTGAGACTTGATGGCTGCCAGGCCGATCCAGTTCCGGCCGACTTCGTCGGGTTTTGTGGCGTCGCGGTCGACACTGTATGCTGTGACGAGACCTTTCTGGGATCTGCGCCGACGGAAGACTCTGGCGGGACCAACTGTCGCAGCGGGTTCTGCGCCGGTGCAATCGTTTCCTGAGTGGGCAAGGCAGGAACGTTGCTCGCGACCGACGGGAAGCGAGAGTCTGATGTAACCGCGCCGGGGCCAGTATTGCCTCCGTGAACCTGCGGATATACTCCGCCATCGAACTGGACTGGACCTTTCGCCGGAACGGCCGTCGTCTGCGAATCGGGCTCATTCTCAACAATCGGAATAGGATTGTAATGTTGAGAAGTTGGTTCGGCTGCATGGGGTGTCGCTTGCTTACTCGATGCAGAGTCCTCTGTCTCGCGCGACGCCACTTCGGTCGAACTCGATTCAACGGGCGCTGTTTGCGCCTTCGTGCAGACTGCTCCGGGAACTGAACTGGGCGCAGCGGCAGATTTCAAATCTTGGTCCAGGGGAGCTTCAGCAGGTGACCATGCGGGTTCGGGCGACGGCTTTCCTCCTACGCTCGCCGCCATCGCTGGCTGCAATACGGGTTCGGGCGACGGCTTGCCTGCTACGCTCGTCGCCATAGCTAGGCGCAATGCAGGGCCGGGCTGGCTGACGACCGGCGGGGGGGCCGGCTCAGTCTTTGCCTGCAGCCTGGCATCAAGTTCCGTAACAAAAGCCGCATTTTGCGAAGAATTCAACGCGCTTCGCGAAGTCTCAACAGTCCCAACCTGGCCCTTGATATTCATGGTACTAATGGCAAGGCTTCCCATCGTCTCCGCCCTCTCCGGGGCGCCCCCAAAGGTGCATCCGATGGTCCAAAGAGTTCCGGAGCGGCTGACGACGGCAAGCTGAAAGGAAACTCCCGACGCGTCAATGAGTTTCACGATCGGGAGGGTTCAGAGGTGAGTTGGCAAGGGGATCGAGCGGGGAACTTGTGCGGAAAGATTTGCCGAGTCTGCGGGCAATTACTGACCGTCATCCGCGGTTTGATATCGAAGGAGAAACGCGTCGGTTGCTTGTTGCTGATCGCGGCGCGCCTGTGTCCTCCGATAAGCGGCAAGCTGGCGTTCGTGAAGCCGCTCAATGACCTCCAAATTTTGCCGGGCCTGCCGGTACGCGATCAATTGCCGCTCATGTTGACGGTTCAGGTCATCGACAATCTGCGCGACGGCCGTAATGCGCCTCGAGCGCTGACACGACACCACCACCTGGAATTGCACTTCGGCGCCGCTCATTCCTTGCTGCAGGCCCTTCGCCAGCGCCCGGGCTTCCTCCACGCGGCCCCGCTTCAACGTGATGAGTTGTTTCTGAGCGTAGGTCAGTTGGTGGGTCAAGGCCCCGAGGCGCTGGCCCTCGCGCCGTTCATAGATCGCTCGGACTCGCTGCAGTGCTTTGAGCGGAAATCGAAATGCCATAATCCCGCCTCGCTACCCAGGTATAGTCTGCAAAGCCGACATGGTTTGATCGAAGGGCGCCTTCTCATCGTGTCGCTGCTGAAGGAAGGCGGTCAGCGACGGCTGCACGGCGATGGCTTGATCTAAGACGGGATCGAGACCTCTCTGGTAGGCTCCCACGCGAATGGTGTCTTCGGACGCCGCATAGGCCGCGGCGAGACGGCGCAGGCGACTCGCCTTATCCAGGTGTACGCGGGTGCTGACGGCGGGCATCAGCCGGCTGAGGCTATCGAGTATGCCGATGGGCGGAAAATGGGCTTGCGACGTGAGGCGGCGGTCAAGAACGATGTGCCCGTCGACCAGCGCGCGAACGGCGTCCACGAGTGGATCGAGTTGGTCGTCCCCCTCCATCAGCACGGTGTAGAAGGCGGTAATGCTGCCTTCGTTGAATCGTCCGGCACGTTCGATCAACTGGGCAAGGAGGCTGAAAACCGAAGGCGTGTATCCTTTCGCAGTGGGCGGCTCGCCGGCCGCCAATCCGATTTCGCGCTGCGCCATGGCGAACCGAGTGAGTGAATCGACCACCAACAGCACCTGTTTCCCGCGGGCGGAGAAGTATTCCGCGACCGCGGTCCCCGTCAGAGCCGCGCGGATGCGAAGTAGAGGAGATTGATCCGAAGTCGAGACAACCACCACCGATCGTTTGCGGCCCTCCTCCCCGAGCGTGCCTTCCAGGAACTCGCGAACCTCCCGGCCGCGTTCGCCGACGAGCGCCAGCACCGCAAGGTCCGCCGCGTTCCCGCGCGTCATCATTCCCACGAGCGTGCTCTTCCCGACTCCGCTCCCGCCAAAGATTCCCAGTCGTTGGCCGCGGCCACAGGTGATAAAAGCATCGATAGCTCGAATGCCGGTGGCGAGCGCTTCATGGATGGGGAGTCGCTCGAGAGGTGGTGGGCCTGAGGCGTGAAGAGGTTGAAGATCGCGGGCGCGATAAGCAGGAAGCGAATCGAGCGGTTTCCCCGTCGCATCGATGACTCTGCCCAGTAATTCGTCTCCCGCCCGGATCGTTGGCTGTGCGCCCCAAGTCGTAATCCGGTCGCCATAGCGTATTCCACCCAAACGCTCCAGCGGCATGGAGAGGACGTTGGGTCCACGGAATCCGATAACTTCCCCGGCAGCCACGTGCCCTTCGCAATCGGAAATCTCGCAACACTCACCTACAGAACAAAAGGGGCCTTCAGATTCGACGAGGTGGCCAACCGCCTTCGTCACCCGCCCATACCATCTTGAAGTCGAGCACAAATCGAGGTACTGAAAATAGGGAGCGAGTTGCCTGGAGGCATCCATTGGCTGTTTCTATCGCGAGCGTCAAAAGTAAAGTTTACATTAGTGATGCGTCTGGAAAATAGGGTTGCCAAGCCATTCGCTCAGGTAGTAACAGGCCGTTGCGCCAGCAGGTCGAAGAATCCTCTTTCGATCTCCGCCAATTGGGCTTCTAAAGTCAGTTCGGTGGTGCCTAGCGCCGTTTCGAGCACGCAGTGGCCCATGCCGAGGGTGGCATCGCCCACGAGTTCGGGAGTCGGGCGAAGTTCTGCCTGGTTCGCGAAGAAATCATGCCAGGCATAGACATGGTCCGGATGCACGCGCAGGCGCACGCTCGTTCCCGCGGTTATTTTCTCAAGAGCCACGCGCACCACTCCGGCGAGTAATAACGGATCGACCTGCACTTCCCGGTGCAGAATCTTGCGCGCGATGCCGATCGCCAGCTTCACCACTTCGGCTTCCACCCGGCAGAAGTACGCTTCTCGCTCCCGCCCAAAACTTTCCAGCGCCTGGGCGACGGCTTCGCGCGTGGAGTTAATCTCCCGTTCAAATCTGGCGCGAGCCTGCCCTTCACCTTCTTTCAAGCCTGCGGCGCGCGCTCGATCCTCCCGCGCCCGGGCCTCGTCTTCACTGAGGCCGCTTCTGCGGGGAGCCGTCGTCTCGTGCTCATCCGGTTGGGCGGGTTCCAAGTCCGGCACTGCCGGGTCCTCATCGGCGGCGCTTTGCTGCCCCTCTTGGCCCATCGCTTCCAGCACCCTGCGATATACATAGGGCTGTACCGCCGATCGCTTGCTCTCTTCAGCCCTAGCCCAGGCCCTAGACCACATAAGCGTCTTCTCCACTGCTCTTCAACGTGATCTTTCCCTCCGCTTCGAGCTTCCGCGCCAGATTCACAATTTCCTGTTGAGCCTGACGAACTTGGCTGGCGCGCATCGGGCCCAATGCCTCGATGTCTTCCTTCAGCATCTCGACGGCGCGAGAGGACATAGATTTGTAGAAGTGGTTTTTCAAGTCTTCCGACGCGCCCTTCAGCGCCGTAGCCAGCATTTTCTTATCCGCTTGGCCCAGGACCTCGCGGATGGCGGTCTCCGGTACGCCGGTCAGGTCTTCAAACGCAAACATCAGATCGCGAATGGCCAGCGACAGCTTGGGATCCTGCTGCTCGATCGAGCCGAGAATCTCATCGCTGTATTTGCGATCGACATTATTGAGCATTTCGGCCACGGCGTTCACCCCGCCGTACGCGCGTCGGCTTTCTTTGGCCACCGAAGCCAGTTTCTTGTGCAACACTACCGAGATCCGCTTGACCATCTCCGTCGAAAACTGTTGCATCAGCGCCAGCCGCCGCACCGCTTCGGCACGCAGTTTCTCCGGCAACAGGACCAACAGCGACGTCGAGGTGCGGGCGCCTAAATGCGCCAGTAGCAGCGCGACGGTCTGCGGGTGCTCGCCTTCCACGAACTTCGCCAGTTGCTCGGGGTCTGCTTTCTGTAGCGTATCGAGGTTCGTCGAGTCCGCATCTTGTCCTTGGCTTACCTGCTCGAGCAGATTGCGCGCCCCTTCCTTGCCAAAGGCCTTCACCAGCAGTTGATTCGCATAGTCGTGCCCGCCCTGGGCAAGGTAGTCTTGAGTCAGCGACAGCCGGTGATATTCCTGCAGCACGTGAGCGGCGGTCTCTGAGGAGACAGTTGCCAGCTCGGCTATTTCCTGCGTCAGCCGCTGCACGTCCGGTATTTCGAGGTGCCGGTAAATCTCGCTGGCGGTGTCGTCTCCAAGCAGCACGAGTAAGATGGCGGCCTTACGGACTCCGCTCAAGCCTTCGGAACTGGGGCCCGAGCGACTCCTGGCGATCGCCCCACTTACGGCCATGGGTAGAGCTTCGGTCATGCTCCCGCCTCACCTTGCCGCACCCAGTTCTGAATTAAGCGGCTGGCAGCTTCCGGATTCTTTTTGATCTTTTCGACTAATTCGTTCTTCAGCACCACGGTTCTCTTGACCTCGGCGTTGATGTCGGTTAACTCTCCCGCACCCTCGGCCGCGCCTTCCGCGGCCTCCGGCGTTAAGCCAGCGGCGCCCAACGCCCGACGCTCAGCGGTTCCTTTCGGAAGTTGCCGCTGTGCCACCGCCAAGCTGGCGATGATCTGCTTCTTGACAGGCCGCAGGATCAGCAGATAAACGAGTAAGAACAGCGCCGCCAGGCCCGCATACCGGACCGCTCCCATCCATTGCTGGAGCAAGGGGGCGAGCCGTTCCGGAAGGGTCGGAGGAGGGCTGGGCGCAATGCTGGCAAAAGCGATGTTCTGCACCGTCAAGTGATCGCCGCGGGTCGCATCGATGCCGATCGCCGCCTTTGCCAACTCTTCGATCTGCTTTAATTCGTCCGCCGATCTCTTGCGACGCGACTCGACCTTGTTATTGTCTTCGGTTTTAGTTTCGACCGCGTCATCCACCAGGACCGCTGCCGCGATCTTCTTTATTGCTCCCGAGGGTTGTACGATGTGGCGAACCGCTTTGCTGACCGCATAGGTTTTACTCTCGTTTCGTTGACCTGTTTGATCCGCGCTGCTGTCCGCAGCCGCCGAAGCCGTCCCCTTTGTGGTCGAGTCCGGAGCGTTGCTGGGCGTGCCGGGGATTCCTTGCGGGTCCGACTCCGCCGATTGATCCTCGGAAATCTGCGAGGTCAACACCACAGAACCATTCGGATCGTAGGTTTCCTGGGTGCTCTCGCTGCTGGCCAGGTCGTATTCCACCGTCACACTGGCGCGCAGCCCATCGCGGCCCACCAGAGGCGTCAGGGTGGAAATCAGTTTTTCGGCGAGACGGTGTTCAATATTCTCAACCTCGTCGTTGTCCACTCCCTGGGCATGCTTCCCGGAGAGCATGGGAATGTTGCCATCCGCATCGATCACCGTGACATTTTCCGGACGGAGGTCGTCCACCGCGCTGGCCACCAGATAGGTGATGGACCGGATCGCGCTGTCCGCTAACTTGCCCTCCCGCAGTTTGACCACCACCGAACCTTTGGCTTCCCGTTCGCGCTCGCTGAACAGCGAGTCGTGCGGCAAGACAAGATGCACGCGGGCCGACTGCACTTGCCGAATCGCCCGGATGGTGCGTTCCAGTTCTCCCTCCAGGGCCCTCTGGTAGTTGACTCTTTCCGCGAAGTCGCTCCCCGCCCAATTCGGCTTGTCAAAAAGCTCCAGCCCCAGCCTTCCGGTCTGAGGCAGCCCCTGAGACGCCAGTTCCAGTCGTGCCGAGTCAACCTTGTTGGCAGGAACCCGCAAGCTCGTCGCATCGCTCGAGAGTTCGTAGGGAATGCCTTCTGCCGCCAGGGTGCGCGCGATGAATTGCGCTTCTTCCGGCTGCAGCCCCGTGTAAAGCGGTTTGAAGTCAGCTTTGCCGATGAGGAAGACGAACACGACCAGACTCAGAACGATCAGGCACGTTCCCGCCGCCAGCGTGATTTGCTGCTTTCGACTCAGACCCCGCGCATACTTCTGAATCTGATCGATGGTCTCTTTGGCGCTCAGCGCCATACCTCACCCTTCAGAAAGGTGTTCCCGAGACGTCCCGGTACGCCTGGACGATTTTGTTGCGGACTTGCATCATGAGCTGGAAGGAAAGATTCGCCTTTTCGACCGCGATCATCACTTTGTGAATATCCTGGCCCTGCCCACTCAAAAGCCCGGCAATTTGTTGGTCGGCGTCCGTGTGAAGTTGTTCGATGTGATTGAACGCCGCCTCGAGCTGGGAGGCGAAATCCGACTGCCCCTCCGCCGGCTTCTGTGTCGTTACTCCCGCGCTCGTCGGGCCAAGCGATGAAATTCCTGAGAGCGGACTGCCCATCGTTAGCCTCCTTTAGGTTAGGATTTCGAGCGACGCGCTGATCATGTTTTTGGTAGCTTGCACGGCGGCGACATTGAGCTCGTAGGAGCGAGCCGCTCCCATCAAGTTCACTATTTCCTCAATCGGATTGACGGAGGGGTAAGCGACGTACCCCTGACTATTGGCGTCGGGATGCGCCGGCTCATAGCGTTGGACCGGCGGCGTCGGGTCAGGCACCACGCGCGCGACCTCGACGCCTTGCGCATAGCGATCGCTGAATCGAGAAAGCATACCCGCAAATCGGCCTTTGACCGTCGAACGTGTTTGGAAGACCACGAGTTGCCGTTGGTAGGGCCCGCCTTTGGCCGTGCGGGTAGTCTGCGCGTTCGCCAAGTTGCTGGCCAGCACCTCTGCCCTTTGTCGCTCCGCCGTCAGCGCCGACGCGCTGATATCCAGAACACCCATGAGATTCATTTGGCTAGCTCCCTTCCTTGACCGCAGCGGAGATGCGCTGAAACTCCTGTCTCAGCAACTCCACCCCCATGCGAAATTGCAATTGCGTCCGCGCCAGCAACAGAGTCTCTCGGTCCAGGTTGACGTTGTTTCCGTCCGGGCGCTCAATCAACCCCGGCACCTCGACCACGCGCGGCGCCGGCGTTTGAGAGGCCGTGCCATCTTCGGCGCGCCGCATCTCCGCTTCAAAATTGATGTCTCGTGTCCGGTAGCCGGGCGTATCGACATTGGCCAGATTGCTGGCAATCAGTCTTTGCCGAAAGGCCGCCAGATCTAAGTACTCGCAAAGCTGCTCCATCCGGCTCATACCGACCCCTTGGGCGGAAGTCCGAACTCGCGGATCTTGTTGCGTACGGTCCGCAGGCTCACGCCCAGAATCTCCGCCGCGCGAGTTCGATTTCCTCCTGTAGACTCGAGCGTGCGTTCGAGGAGTTGCTTTTCCATGTCGCGCAACGTCGTCCCCTGAGGCGGCGCTGGAGCGGTCGGTTTATCCGTCAGCTGCTTTTCTTCCAGCAGCTCCACACCCGCTACGGGGCGATTGGAAAGAACCAGAATGCGGCGAATAACGTTCTCCAACTCGCGCACGTTGCCGGGCCAATCGTAATCGATCAGGCGCCGCATCAGTTCGTCCGTAAGGCGAACGGCGCGCGAGGGCGGCGCATACTTGCGCAGGAAGTACTCGACCAGTTCGGGAATGTCCTCGCGGCGCTCGCGAAGCGTCGGCAGTGTGAGAGGCACAACGTCCAGCCGGTAAAACAGGTCGGCGCGGAATTTGCCCTCGGCGATGAGCGAAGGCAGGTAGCGATTCGTCGTGGCGATCACCCGCACGTCCACCCGTCGCGGCCGCGTATCGCCCAGGCGGTCAACTTCACGTTCCTGAAGCACTCTCAATAGCTTGGGTTGCAGGCTGAGCGGCATTTCGCTGATCTCGTCCAATAGCAGGGTCCCTCCCGAGGCCAGTTCGAACTTGCCGGGGCGCGACGCCACCGCCCCGGTAAACGCCCCGCGAACGTGTCCAAAGAGTTCGCTCTCCAGTAGGGTCTCGGGGAAAGCCGCGCAATTCACCGCCACGAACGGCGAATCCCGCCGCGCGCTGGTGCGATGAATGAATTGCGCCAGCAGTTCCTTGCCTGTCCCGCTTTCCGCCATGATCAGTACGTCGGCATCGCTTTTCGCCACCTGGCAGGCGCGCTCGAGGAGCGTCCGCAAACACGCCGACCGGCCAACCATTCCTCCCGGCTGAGGTCCCTTCCGGGCTTGAACGACATTCCCCAGAACCCGCACCGCAGCTTGCTGCAGCCGCTCAAAGGACACCGGCTTCACCAGGTAGTCGCAGGCCCCTTGCTGCATTGCCAGGACCGCCTCCGGCACGTTGCCGAATGCGGTCAGGAAGATCACCGCCGTGTCCGGCGACAGGGAGCGCACGTGCTGCATGACTCCCAAGCCATCCCCATCCGGCATGCGCATGTCGGTGATTACCAAGGGACAGGGGGACAAACGAAAGCGCTCCATGGCCTCTTGAGTTCCTGAAGCTGTGGTTACCTCCCACCCAAACCGCGTAAAATTCGCTTCCAGAGCGGCTCGCATCCCCGGTTCGTCGTCCACCACCAAAACTCGATTCATCTCCCACTCCTGACGCAGAGGGGGGCTTACGCCACCAACTGGCGTTCCATGAGGCGCGGAGCCGCCGCCATAACCTGCGCCGGGCCTACGCCCTCCGACCGTGGAAAACTCAGCGTAAACGTTGTACCTTTTCCCTGCTCGCTTTCCACCGAGATCCTTCCGCGGTGCTGTTCCACTACTCTTTTTGCCAGCGCCAGCCCCAAGCCGGGACTCCCGGGGTTGGTTGTAAAGCCCGCCTCGAAAATCTTGGCGAGTTGCGGCGACGCAATCCCGACGCCTCGATCGCGAAAGATCACGCGAATCGGCAGATCTTCAGATTTAACGCCGCAACGCACTAACACCAGCAAAACACCCCCTGCGGACATGGCGCGAAACGCGTTCAGGGCCAGATTGATGAACACCTGCTGCAGCCGGTGAGCGTCCGCCTCTACGAGAACCTCTGGCTCTTGCACGCTGAAATCCATGCGCATGCCGCGCTGCCGGGCAAGTGGTTGCAGGAAGTCCATCGTCTCGCTCAGCAGGTTCACGATGTTCACAGGCGAAAGTCCCGAGCGCGGCTCACTGTGAAACTGCAGAACGTTGTTGACCGTCGCGGAGAGTGTACGCAGCCCTGCCTGAACCTGCTCCACCCATTTATGCAGAACCGGCCGCTCTGCTGTGGCGTCCGCCAGCAGACCGGCGAAGAGCTCCAGGCTGCCGAGCGGGTTCCGAATCTCGTGCGCCAGCAGCATGGCCATCTGGGCGAGGTCTTGGGTGCGCCGGGCCGCCTCTCTTTCTTGTTCGAGCCGTTTGCTCTCCGTGATGTCGCGAAGAATGAAGATCCACTCACCGCCGGAATCTTCATTGCCGCTCAGGGGCGTGCGAGATACGGCCAGATACCGCGGCCCCTCCTGAGAATCGACTGTCCATTCCCGTTCGGCGCCCGCCAATTGCGGGTTCGACGTCTCCTCGAGCTTGTCGATCACTTCTCTGCAGATGCTTAGGGTCGTTGGTCTCGGCGCTTGCCGTGTTCCGACTAAGGCGAGAGCGGCGGAGTTTGCCAGCCTGAGTTTGTGATTCTCATCAACCACCACGACACCGCACGGCAGGCACTCTAGAGTTCTGCTCAAATAAGCTCGGATTTTTTTGTTCTCCTCGAGACTCTGATTCAGATCCTGATTGGCTCTTTCGAGCTCGCGTCGCAGCCGCGTGACCTCGGCCTGGAGGTGAGCATAGAAGTTCTCCAGGGAGCCTGCTGCACTCGTAAAAGAGCGGAAGGCGTTCACCAGTGATTGTTTGTTGGAGCGTCGCTGCACTAAGCTGCCGTGTGTCAACGAGGGCCTTTTTTGCCGGGTGTCAGGTAAAGTTTGCATGGCTTAGCGGACAAGTGCAGGCGACATGCCATCTGCGGTTTCCTAATCTAAGTTTCCTCTTACGCCACGACAACCGGTCCGCTCGGAATGACAGGCTAGTCCGACGCAGATTCCGAGCCGAAGGATTATGGAATCTACAATTTGAATGACTTGATCCGGGGCTCCGCACTATGCGCCGAACGGCGGCAAGTCAATGTGTTTGACGCCGATCTCCGGCTCCTCCTCCGACAAGATAAAAGCCCGCTCGACGATGTGTTTCAATTCGCGCACGTTGCCCGGCCAGGCGTGAGCTGTCAGGGCTCTGCCTGCCTCGAAGGACAGGGATTTGGGCGGCAATGTTGACTCCCGGCAAAGTGCCTCGAGAAAATGCGTCGCCAGCGGAAGAATATCCTCCCGCCTTTCGCGGAGGGGCGGAAGCTGGATCGGGAAAACGCTGAGCCGATAATAAAGAGCGTCGTTAAACCTGCCTTCTGACAGCGCCCGCGCCAGGTCCAGGTTTGTTGCTGCAATCACCCGCACATCCACGCGAAACACGTCGGGGCTCCCAAGCCGTTGGACCTCTCCTCCCTGCAAGAAGCGAAGTAATTTCGACTGCATGCCCAGGGGCAGTCCGCCGACTTCATCCAAGAAGAGTGTTCCACTGTGCGCCGCGTGAATCCTTCCCAAGCGTGACTGGAAAGCTCCCGTGAAAGCCCCTCGGCTGTAGCCGAACAATTCCGATTCGAGCAGCGCTTCGGGAATTGCCGCGCAATTCACCGTGACGAACGCTTGACGTGCGCGCGGTCCCAGGTTGTGAACCGCTCGGGCCATTAGCTCCTTGCCGGTTCCTGTCTCTCCCATGACGAGAACTGTCGTATCACGCGGGATCACCAGCCTGGCCAAATGGTAAGCCCGCTGCATGATGGCGCTCGTCCCGATCATTCCCGGCAATGGCTCTTCTCCCTTGGCCTTGGCTGCGATCTCCACCCTCCCGTCACTTTGCCAGCTCTTTCGCCGTCCCTCGGTTGGTGGGGGAAGCAAGGGGCGGGGACCGGGCCCTTCCGTCAACACTTCGGTTTTTGTTTCGACCTCTGTCGTGTCCTCGACGGCAGCAAACTCCGCTGGCGAGTCTTGGGATTGAGAAAGGCGCTCCAGCAGGAAGCGCTCCTCAGCCTCGGAGCCGACCAGCACGACGCGAACCTGCGGATGCCGCGCTTTGATGATTTCCATTAACTCGGCCACTTCGAGGTCGGGCAGCCAACGATCGAGCAGAAGCGCTCCGAAAACTCCCTCTTCAACCAGAGATAACGCTTCGGCTCCACCCATCGCTTCTTCGACGGTCCAGCTCTGGGCGTGCAACCGCTGGAGAATGCGCCTCCGAAGCTCTTTGTTAGCGCTCGCCACGACCGCGGCGGTTGGAACCGGGTATACGAGATTTGGCGGGTTCATGCGTTACTCCAAAGGAGTCTATTATAGGAACGGTATAGTTAGGAATTCGTTAAGCATGCATTAGACTTTTGCAATGGGTAATATCAGGTGAGATGTGATCGCGAAGCGGGGCGGTGGCCACTGGGCGCCGCTGCGAGGATCGGTCAGCCGCAAGCCCGATGGTCGGCTCCCTGAGCCATTGCTCGAAAGGACTCGAATACTTGGACCAGAGTCTCAGCCTGCAAAAGCGACTGTTGGATGGCCCTGCGGTAATCTTGTGCATCGGAATCGACAAGAAGCGCCAACTCCAGCGTGCCGCGTAAAGCCGTTAAGGTCTGGCTCAATTGATGTAAGAAGGTGCGTGTCGCTTCTTGGCCAGGCATGTTCGCGTCGCTCGAGGAAGAATCTACCGCGCGCTGCGAGGGATCCGGCAACGTATCCCCTACCGGAGACGGTGTCCATTCTCCATTGACTGGTCCGGTGGGCGGCTCTAAGTTTTTCATTCCGTGTTCCCCTTCGTCCCTAATTCGTATCCGATGTTCCGGACCGTGTGAATGAGCTTGGGTTCGAACTCGTGGTCGATTTTCTTCCGCAGGTAGTTGATGTAAACATCCACCACATTGGTCATGGTGTCGAAGGAAAAGTTCCAAACATGCTCGATGATCATGGCTCGCGTCACGGAGCGTCCCGCGTTTCTCATTAGATACTCGAGTAAGGCAAATTCACGCGGCGTCAGCTCGATACGACGGCCGGCCCGCCTCACCAATCGCTCGGCTCGATCCAATTCCAGGTCCTCGACTCGCAAGATAATGCCCACCGCGTTTGGACTGCGTCGTAATAACGCCCGCACGCGCGCCGAGAGCTCGGTAAAGGAAAACGGCTTGGTCAGGTAATCGTCCGCGCCGAGGTCCAGGCCCTTCACCCGGTCCTCGACACGCGCCCGGCCGGAGAGAATCATCACCGGTGGGGAAGGTTTGCGACCGCGGATGTGTTTCAGCACCTCCAGCCCATCGACCTTGGGAAGCGCCAGATCCAGGATGACCAAATCAAAGTTAGCCTCGCTGACCAGCGATTGCGCGTCTTCCCCGTCTCCCGTCACATCCACCGCATATTGCTCCGATTCCAGGCCCTTCTTGACGAATCTCGCCACTGCCCGGTCGTCTTCTACCACCAGAATGCGCATCGTGTTTACCCTCGGGACTGCTCTCCCCGCCTTGCGTCGATACTTCTCCCCCCGCCGATCTCATTAGTCATTTCTTACATCGGCGGAAATACTGGCAGGGATTAGGAAAAGGTTAGAGGCCGCGTTAAAGTCGTGGGGTTCGATATCCGATTCAGTCACTGAGGGGTTTTGAGCCAGCTCCTGGCGTCCGCTCCTGTGAGGGCGGCCCTTGTGGCGTCCCGCCACAGCGGGAGCAACCCAAGGGTACCAGCCTATGTTTGAACCCGCCCTACCCAAGGTCTTAGTAGTTGACGATGAACCGCTGGTTTGTGAGTTCTTGAAGCTGGCGCTTACTCCCAAAGCATCCGCCGTGGGCGTCGCAGAAAACGCCGCCCTGGCGCTGGAAGCTATTGAGAGGGGCAATTTTGACATTATTCTCTGCGATATCTATATGCCCGGTTCTTCGGGCATGGAACTGTTGTCCCTGGCGCGGCAGTCAAAGTGGGATGTGGGATTCATTCTCATCACCGGTCGAGTGCAGATCAATCAAGTCATCGAGGCTCTGCACTTGGGCGCCAGCGATTTCCTCTTGAAGCCGTTTACCGTCGAAACGCTGGACCAGTCGATCTCACGCGCTTACCGGCTGCTTCAGATGGAGCGCGAGTCGCGTGCTTATCGCACCTCGCTCGAAGCCAGCATCGAGCGGCGCACGCGCGATTTAATGCGCGCCCTGCACGAACTCGAGGGAAACTACCAGACGACGCTCGAGGCTTTGGTCCTATCTCTCGACGCCCGTGAGCACGAAACTTACGCCCATTCCTTGCGGGTACGCGCCTACACCCAGCATTTGGCTCGTATGGTCAGCTACCCGTTGGCGCTCCTGCCGGCTCTTGGCCAGGCCGCGCTGCTGCATGATATTGGGAAAATCGCGGTCGCCGATGCCATCCTCCTGAAACCTGGCAAGCTCACCGAGGAGGAATGGATTCAAATGCGCCGCCATGTTCTGGCCGGAGTGCAAATTCTGAACCGCATCCCCTTCCTTAAGCCTTGCTCCCCGATCGTGCAGCACCATCACGAACGATACGATGGGAAGGGATATCCCAGTGGAGTGGCCGGGGAACAAATCCCCCTGGGAGCGCGCCTCTTCGCGCTAGCGGACACACTGGATGCCATGACTTCCGACCGGGCTTACAGGAAAGCCGTGGGACTGTCGGAGGTTCGCTCCGAGGTCGCGCGCCAACGGGGCACTCAATTCGATCCCCAAGTTGTAGATATGTTCCTCAAGGTTCCGGAATCGACTTGGCTGGAAATACGCGATTCCGTTGAGGACGTCAGGGGCTAGAAGCTGGTGGCTACTGCCTCGCTCTTATTTCCTAGTGATCCGTACCTCGCGTTCGGTTGCTGTTGCTGAGCGCCGGACAACTTCACTTGTACCTAACCGCTAAGCACTGAGCGCTAAGCACTGTCTTCCTCAAATTCTTGCCGCTTGTGCTTGGGAGGTTTGTGCTTGCGGCTTTCCTGACGGCGCGTAGGCGGCGGTTGACCCACCTTGCGACGGGCCCGGCGTTTCACTTCCGTGCTGGCTCGGAACCGTTTTTGCCTTCGTGCACTCATCGCCCTTCGCGCGCCGGCGTCGTCTCGCAGACAAGCCCAATCACCCATACACCTGACGATGCAGCCAGTCGAGCCCTCAAAGCCAGCACGCCCTTTGTCTTATCCTGCTACCCGCTGAGCAGGCTGATGCAGCTGACGATGCTCAGCAGTAGACCAACAACGGCAAACTCACGAGACGTTTCCCTGGATAGGCCGATGCAAGCCGCCACAAATGCGGCGAGCATCGCGGATACGTCCACCAGCGCCAGAAATAACCCGAGGTAAGTCGGTTGTGCTTCTGGCGCGTACCGCGCACCTTCGGTCAACCTCAGCAGGAAACTACCTGAGCTTAGGCCGATTGATGCCGCACTCCACCTGTGTGTCGCCAAACGATACACTCGGACAGCCCTCCCGTTGGTGGGGTCCACTCGGTTCAAATGTTTTTGGCGGAAGTGTGTCGGAATCGAACCGACCGGTCCACCATAGGCAGACCCGCAGGATTTGAAGTCCCGGACGGACACCAGCCCGCATGCACTTCCGCACTGATTCTAAATAACTTCCTGGATCACGTCAACTTGTCCTTGCTCGACTGTAGTGAGATTTGTAGGGAACAATCTTGTCGCCGCGACCTTTTGACCGGGATTCTCTGCCATTGCTGGCAGTGCGGCCTGTGCTTTTGTGTTCATGGTTTCGAGCGGCTCGAAGGCCCGCTCGATGGTCCCTGGCGATGGGTGGACGTACTTCTGAGAAAGCCCAAGCGAGTGACGTTTTGTCCTTACGTCTTGTTTTCATAGACATTCCGGCTTCGTTCGAACTGTTTTGGGCCCTGGAGCGTGCCGGGAGGGCACATTACAGTACTTGACACTGTCAACTTCAGGTGCGGCCTTCCTGTCGAGGCCAGTCATAAGCAGTACTTGACACTGTAATTTTACAGCGCTATTCTCCCACCCTGGACGGTCTCAAGGGCCGCCCCGACATACTTTGCGGCTCTTCCTGCCCCCCCGAACCGAGCGCCTGGTACTTGCCGGCATAAGTAAGCGTACCTCTTGGTTTGACGTCGGAAGGACGGGACTTCAGCCCCGCCGCAAAGAACGGGCCACTCGTAGGGGCTTTAGCCCCTGAAGCCACGTTGTTTCAGGGCCTAAAGGCCCCTTCCGACCAAGATTTGTGCTCAGTGGTGGACAGGCGTATGCTAACGGTCGGTCATGGGCCGAAAAGGAAATTCCGGCTGCAAGGGCCACGCATCACGAGGTGACGAGACGCGGCTGCGAGCCCGGCTCGAGCTAATTCAGTAGTCCCTCAAGCAGTGAAGGTTCATATCAAGGTACTCATGAAATCCCGCTCAGCTTGCCTAACGTTCATCTCATTCTTCCTGATGTTGCAGTTGGCTGCGATCCTTCCCGAGGCGAGGGGGCAGGAATCTGCGCAGAATCCCCCTGGCTCGCAATCTGCCCAGACGCCGCAGGACCAGCAAAACGCCGCTCCGCAAGGGGGCGTCAGCCAGGGGAAGACGGAACTTTCGACCCAGCAGGTGAACAACCTGCCGCTCAATGGGCGTGACTTTACCAAGTTTCTCTCCTTGGCGGGCGGCACCACCACGGACACCAACGGCGCCAACAATTTCACGCTGCAGTTCGCGATCAACGGACAGCGCGGCACCACGGCCGTTTTCGCGATGGACGGCGTTTACACCACCGATCCCGAGCAGGGGGGCGCCACTTTCTCCAACTTCAACGTGGATGCGATTCAGGACATTCAGGCGCTGTCTGGCGTGATGCCGGCGGAAATTGGCGCGGGCGCGGCGGGTTACACCAACGTGGCGACCAAGCAGGGCGCCGACACGCTACACGGCGACGCGTTTGAATTCCTGCGCAACGCTTCTCTCGATGCGCGCAATTTCTTCGACCGACGGAGCTTCGTCAGCCCCGGGCGCATCCCTCCATTTCAGCGGAATGAGTTCGGGTTCACGCTGGGCGGACCGCTCGCGCTGCCGGGCGTTTCGAGCGGACGCGGACGCACCTTCTTCTTCGGGCAGTACCAGGGTTTCCGCCAGGAACTGGGAACTACCCAGGTTCTGGCCGTGCCCACCCCAGAAGAGCGGCAGGGCATTGACACGTTGACCTTTCCCGGCGATACCTTGACCGTGCCGGTTGCGCCCGCGATTCAGCCCGTGCTGGCGCGCTACCCGCTGCCCAACGATCCGGAAGGCCCGTTTGCGGCGCGCACCTATGCCACCTCCGCCAAGGTCAGGACTTCCAGCGACCAGTTCTCACTTCGCATCGACCACAAGATCTCAAGCAAGGCGCAGTTCTTTGCCCGTTTCAATCTGGATAATACCTACGGCCCCCTGACCGATCCCGACGAGACGGCCGTGGATCCGAGCTTTGCCACCACCTTTCTGGACAACCAGCGCAACCTGGGGCTGCGCTACACGCGCCTCCCGACGGCCAACCTGGCGCTCGAGACTACGATAGGCTACATACGTGCGACACCCTCCTTTGTCCCCAACAATATGCTCCAGCCGGCCATCAATTTCGGCGATGGTCTATTCGAGCCGTTCAATGGCCCGGGCGGCACCAGGACCGAGGAGTTCGGCAACGTCGTGCAGTTCCGCCAGACGCTCTCCTACGCGCATGGCAAGCACCACTTTCAGGCGGGGTTTGAGACTCGCATCAATCGCGATTCCGCGGTTTTCGGCGTTGCGCCTAACGGCAGTTACACCTTCGGGGGAGGCACGGCGTTCTCACCCGTGCACATCGCTTCCGCCAGCGGCCTGCACAACATCGGGCCCGGCGATCCATTGCCCGATTCTCTCACCGGCCTCCTGACCGCCACGCCCTTCTCCTATACGAATTGGGTGCCCTCACCGGGTTTCCCCCAGGGTACGCACATTGATGAGGAACAGACCCGGCGCGAGGCCTACAACTTCTACTCTCAGGACGCCTGGAAAGCCGCGCCGCGCCTCACCCTGAACTATGGTCTGCGCTACGAATTGGACACGCCCATTCACGAACCGAACCATCTAACCTCCGCGCCGCGGCTCCTGGGACCAGACGGCAAACCCGCCCGGTATTGGGATCCCGGGACCCACCAGATTCTCCTCTTCGACCCTCAACCGCCCTACGACACGGACCGGCGAGGCTGGGGGCCGCGGCTCGACATCGATTGGCAGGCAACCGCTCACACCAATCTGCACGCGGGCGGCTCCATCGCGACCTTGTTGTTCAATATCTGGCAGGAGAATTTCCTGACGGGCAGCATCCCCATGGCGTTCAGTCCCTACATTTCGGCTTTGCCCGGAGCGCCGGTGCCTTTCCAGGATTCCGTGATGCCCTTCCATGCGCCGCCGGTTTACACGCCGCAAGGCCAACTGATGTTTGCGAGCGGCAATTCCAAAGACGTGCCCGCCAACACGCAGATCGACCTCGCGCGCTTCGAAGCGGATCTGGCGGCCGGAAGCCCCGGCCGCCAGTTTCATCCCCTTTCTCTTTTTGGCATCACCACCAATCTCCGGAATGGCTATGTCGCCACGTATTCCGCTGGGCTCGAGCATAGTCTTGGGGAGGTCCACGTTGGAGCCGACTACGTGGCCACCATGGGCGTGCATTTGCCGGCCTCGATCCTACCCAACAGTTACGGCGGCGCGGACCCGGCCTTCGCGCCCTTCACCCAGTTCGACGCCGCCGGGCAAGTGGTGGGCGGAATCGCCCAGGAGAGCCTGCTGGCCAGCCGGTCGCACTCGACCTTTCACTCGCTCCAGTCCTCGGTCTCGAAGACCTCCGGACGGTACGGGCTGGGATTCATGGCCAACTACACCCTTTCAAAAGCGCTCGATGATACAAGCAGCATCCTCGGACCCGGCGTCGGCGGCGCGGGCAACGTGCAGCTCGCCCTTCCACAAAATCCCTGGGATCCGGCGGCCGATAAGGGACCATCGACGTTCGATATCAGGCAAATCCTGGCGCTGAGTGCGATCCAGGTGCTGCCCTTCGATCGGGTCGGATTTCTGCGGCCGCTGGGCAGCCATCTCACCTCGGGATGGCAACTCCTCAACATCACCACCCTCACCACAGGGTCCCCTTTCACGGTGTATTCCGGAATCCAGCAAAGCGGCTTTGGCGCCGGGGGCGCCGATCGTCCCGACCAGGTTGGCAAACCCGTGCTTTCCACCGGGCGGACGGTGCGCGAGGATTATTTCGGCCTCGGAGCCGATAACCCGTCCTTCTTTGACATTCCGATTGGATTGCCGGGAGGAACGGGGCCGAACCAGGGCCGCCTCGGCACTCTGGGTCGTGATACCTTCCGAGGCCCCGCCTACCAGGACCTTGACGTCGCACTCATGAAGGACACACGTTTCGGCCGCCGGGGTTCGGGCGAGGCTGCCACCCTCCAGTTCCGAGCCGAGTTCTTCAACCTCTTCAACCTCGTCAACTTTGGCCTGCCGGCGAACGTGGTGCGGGGCACGGGGTTTGGGCTGATCTCGAAAACGGCAGGCACGTCCCGCCAACTGCAGTTCTCATTGAAGCTGGTCTATTAGGGTTGGATCTCGAAGTCGCCCCGGTTACCGAGGGATAAGGGAAACCAGTTTCCGCTTGCCTTATGACGCGGCACTGCTGTAATTTCGTGCTTCGAGGCAGATTCACTCTTGAATCTCGAAATGCCCTGCATAGACACCGTGAGGAGGATGACATGGTGAGTCGTCGCAGTCTCTTCAAGGGGGCGACCACAAGCTTAGTTGCGGCGAGCATCGGCCTCCGTAATCTCTTTGCTCAACTGATCGGATCTCAGTATAAGTTTACGATGGGCAGCGGGCCAGGGCCGGAGACTGTGATCAACGGCAAGCGCTATCTCTATTTCGGAGGTACCGGCTACTTCAGCTTTCAAACTCACCCGGAGATCCTTCAGGCTGCACAGAAGGCATTGGCGGAGTTTGGCATGGACACGGCCACTTCCCGGGACATCTTCGGGACCTCGCCGCTGCTTCTCGCCGTGGAGAAGAAGGTCCGGGAATTCATGGGGACCGAAGACGCCATTTACCTGCCTTCCGGCTACCTGATCAACATTGCGGGGTTCCAATCCCTAACCGAGTTACGACGTTTCGACGCGATGTTTGTTGACGAAGGCG
>Ga0187781_10000638_pt1 | contig 25220 bp, 24 predicted proteins | sample 0715_SJ02_MP02_2_FD_132447 | JGI IMG/M metagenome (GOLD analysis project Ga0187781, IMG submission 132447) | Tropical peat soil microbial communities from peatlands in Department of Meta, Colombia - 0715_SJ02_MP02_20_MG | ecosystem: Environmental > Terrestrial > Soil > Wetlands > Peat | place... | reverse complement strand
TCTACGCGAGATTAAAGTGGTGTACTTTGTGCGGGAGTTTGGCGAAACCGAATCGCTGAGCCGCAAGACGTTCACCACGCGTCCGCGCACCGAAGGTCTGTGGGTACGGCTGAAGTTCAAAGACAACGAGACGATTGAAGGGCTGATGGCCAACGATCTTTCGTCGAATCTGGCAGAGGGATTTCTGATCAACCCGCCCGATCTGCGGTCGAACACGCAGCGCATGTTTGTGCCCAGGAGCGCGCTGGAATCGATGACGGTACTGGCGGTGATTGGCGCGAGCCGCCGGCGCCGGCGCGGGATGGCGGCCGACACGAGACAGGTGCCGATGTTTGGGGAATGAGGCGGCCGAATATTCGGGGTGATCGGGCCGGTCCTTGACAGTGCAGTGGTGAGCCTTGACCCTCGTACGATCCTTCACGAGCTGAAGCTCGTTCAAGATGACATTCGAGAGATTGATAGATCGCTTTACTCAGGCCGCTCTCATCCTGAGAAAAGCGAAGGATCTATGCATCAAAAGGTCAAATGCATAGATCCTTCGTGGCCTGAAGTCGACTCAGGATGACAAGGCGAAACTTTGCGCTACGCGGCGCGAGCGGTTGCGGCTGTCACTGGACGATAGCCGCACTCCCCGGCTTTCTTCATCGCCGACATGGCCTCCTGCTGGGTAAGCAAGGGGGTGGTATGGACGGACTTGCAAGCACCTCCACCGGCAAATGCGATAGCAATGGCGGCTGCGCTGACATTGTCCGGCATCTCGGTGATGGCCACGACGTCGTAATCTCCGAATGCAAACCAGCCGGCTACTACTTTTCCGCCGAGCTTCTCAATAGCTGAGCGCACCACTTCCAAACGGTCCTGCGGGTGTGCGATCAGCGCTTGCCAACCTTCGCTCGTATATGCGACTTGATGCAAGAAACTTGGCATAGTGCCCTCCTCAAATTTTGCTTGTGCGGCGAATCATCCCACTGGGGCTGATACAAGTCAAGCGAAGTTGCCGGTGTCCTTTACAATCAGCTCGGACTATTCCTGGGAAAACAATTATGAAACTCGCCGACATTGCTTCCGCCCTGAATGCACGCCTGGAGAATGGCTCGCCGGAAACCGAGATCAGCAGTGTTGCCGGAATTGAACAGGCCGGCCCGGGGCATGTCACCTTCATAGCCAATCCGAAATATGCGGCCACAGCAAAGAGCACGAAGGCTTCCGCGGTGATTGTGACGGAAGACTTCCCTGCTGTTGGAACAGCGATGTTGCGCAGCAAGAATCCATACCTGGCTTTCGCGCGCTGCCTGGAGTTGTTCTATGAGCCGCCCCGCTACGCGCCCGGTGTGCATCCGACGGCGGTGATCCATGCTTCCGCCAGAATTGGCGCGAAGGCGCATGTTGGACCTTATGTGGTGGTCGAGGAAGGCGCGCAAATTGGCGCGAATGCGGTGTTGCTGGCGCATGTGGTGATCTATCGCGGTGCGCAGATTGGAGACAACTTTCTTGCGCACGCGCACGCGGTGGTGCGCGAGTATTGCCGCGTGGGAAATAATGTGATTCTGCAAAATGGCGCGGTCGTCGGGGCGGATGGATTCGGATTTGCTAAAGATGATGCGGGCAAGTGGCACAAAATTGTGCAATCCGGGCCGGCGGTGATTGAGAACGACGTGGAAGTGCAGGCCAATGCCTGCGTAGACCGCGCCAGTGTAGGAGAGACCCGCGTCGGGCGTGGGACGAAGATCGATAATTTGGTTCAGGTGGGACACAGCTCGTCGGTGGGCGAAGACACTTTGCTTTGCGCCCAAGTGGGACTGGCGGGATCAACCCAAGTGGGGGACCGCGTGATTCTGGCGGGTCAGGTGGGCGTGGCGGGACATTGCAAAATCGGCGATGGCGCTATTGCCACGGCACAGAGCGGAATTCCCAACGACGTTGCCGCGGGCACGACGGTGAGCGGGTATCCCGCGATCGACAACAAGCTGTGGTTGAAGTGCTCGGCGGTGTTCAAGAAGCTGCCGGAGATTGCGAGGGCGGTGAGGGAGAAAGATTAAGCTTCGCCTTCGCGCATTCATTGGCGTCCTGAGATGCCGTGTCATCCCGATGCGCCATAGGTGCGAGGGATCTTACGAGACACGCCGTCAGCCCGGAGGCTTGCGAGAGCGCAGTCCCGTTTACGCTATTTATGCTTCCAGCTCCTGTAAGATTCCTGACCTACTCCAGACCCAGCTCCTTCCACTTTTTATCGACCAGAACTTTGGTCTTTTCGTCCATGAGGATTTCGTCGGGCCAGGGGCGAGTGAAGCCCTCGGCTGGCCATTTGCGGGTGGCATCGATCCCCATTTTGGAGCCGTAGTTCGGCAGACGCGAGGCGTGGTCGAGGGAATCTACGGGACCGAGAGTGAACTGGATGTCGCGTTCGGGATCGATGTGATTGAGGGCTTTGAGCGTGACCTCGGCGATGTCCTGAACGTTTACATCTTCATCTACTACAACGATGCATTTTGTGAACATGGCCTGACCAAGCGACCAGATGGCGTTCATCACCTTGCGGGCCTGACCGGGATAGGACTTCCTGATCGAGACAAGCATCAGGTTGTGGAAGACGCCTTCGACCGGAAGATTGATGTCGACGAGTTCAGGGATTGTGAAACGCATGAGCGGGAGGAAAATGCGCTCGACAGCTTTGCCCATCCAGCCATCCTCCATGGGAGGCTTGCCTACGATCGTGGTGGAGTAGATCGGGTCTTTGCGATGAGTAATGCAACGGAGGTGGAAGACGGGATAAAGATCCTCGAGCGAATAGAAACCAGTGTGATCGCCGAACGGGCCCTCGGAACGAAGTTCGTCGAGGTGAACGTGCCCCTCAAGGACGATTTCGGAAGTCGCCGGAACTTCCAGATCGACCGTTTCACATTTGACCAGTTCGACCGGCTTCTGGCGCAGGAATCCGGCGATCAGATATTCCTCGACATCGGGGGGTGCGGGGACGATAGAAGAGAAGGTGATGGCAGGGTCAGTGCCGATGGCGACCGCGACTTCCATCCTGCCGGAGGGAAGCTTTTGGTCGGGAACCTGGGATGCGCCGGAAGTGCGGGCCATGATATCGACGGCGGCGCGGCCAGCATTATTGAACTGGCGAGCTTCGCTCGCCCGGACAGCCGAAGGCGGCTGTCCCCACGTGGACTGTGCGGCGGCGCGTCGCAACATGTCGCGATAGTGCTCGGCGCCGATTTTTTGCCGCTGCCAGTGCATGCCGGTGCTGCGCGCATCGTAAACCTGCATGCGGTAGCAGCCCACGTTGCGTTTGCCGGTATTCGGATCACGGGTGATCACGCAGGGCAAGGTAATGAAACGGCCAGCATCTTCGGGCCAGCACTGGAGAATGGGGAAATCAAGCAAGGAGAAATTGTCACGTTGGATGACTTCCTTGCAAGGGCCGCTGGAAACGGTCTTGGGAAAGAATTTGCCCATCTCGGCAAGCATGGGCAGCATTTTCACCTTATCGAGAAAACCTTGAGGTGATTTCACATCCATAAAGGCGCGAATGCGTTCGGCGACTTGGTCGAGGGAATCAACCTCTAAAGCGAGATTCATGCGGCGGGGCGAGCCGAACTGGTTGATCAGGACCTGGGAGCCGGGATAGCCCTTGACATTTTGGAAAAGGAGAGCGGGACCGCCCGGCCGGACAGCCCCTTCGACTGCGCTCAGGGCAGGCTTGAGCGGCTGTCCCCACGAAGACATCTTGCTGACGCGATCGGTGATTTCGGTGATTTCGAGGATGGGATCAACTTCGGTGCGAATCTTCTTAATTTCACCGGCGCGGTCGAGAGCGGCGATCCACGCCCGCAGGTCGTCGTAAGCCAAGAGTCCTCCGAGGAAGTAAGGATTATAGAGCGTTTGGCATGGGCGGCACACAGAGGACGTTCGGCGGGAGTGTCTCACCTTTGGATTTTTCACCCTTAGTATCGAGGCGTCATTCCTCGCCCTGCTGGTGAGTACGCGGGGCCTCGGGATGAGGACCGCGTATAGGAGAAGGTCCCGCCAGGCAATCCTCATTGCTGCTCTCGACGAATTTGGGTGTAATGCCTATTATTGGAGTCCACATCTTCCTGTGAGGGCGTGAAATGGCTGAACCAACCTATGAAGAGTTAAAAGCGCGACTGGCGGAACTGGAAAAACAGCAAGGTCAGCGCCGTACGGGTGCACTGGAATTTCGCGTCGGGGAAAAGGGCGGGGTCAGTGTGTACGGGTTGGGGCGTTTTCCCGTAACTTTGTATTACGAACAGTGGACCCGGCTGCTCGACGCCGCGGACAACCTCCGTCAGTTTCTTGAGGAGAATAAGTCCAAGCTCAAGCTCAAGGGCCAGTGACGGGGTGGAAGCGAGGGAGCAGCAGTACCTGTATCTGACCACCCAGGGACGAAAAAGCGGGCTGTCTCGGGAAATCGAAATCTGGTTCACCAGCCGCGATGGACGTTATTATGTGATCGCGGAGTATGCGAGCTCGCACTGGGTGCAAAACCTACAGGCCGACGCCAGGGTTCATGTGCGGGTTGGAGGAAAAAGCTTTGACGGCATGGCCCGCCTGATTGTTCCGCAAAGCGAGCCGGAACTCCATCGCGCCGTGCAGGAACTTTCGCGAAAGAAATACGGTTGGGGGGAGGGGCTGGTGATCGAGTTGGCGCCGGGACGGCTGCTAGCTCCTATTTCAAACCTGCGGCCTTAAACACCAAGAACCGGAGCAGCGGTTACTGCTCCGGTTCGGCACTTCGTCATCTCACTTACGCCGCCAGGGCGTTGACGAAATGCTCACACAGAGTGGTTTCCACGTTGTAGAGCTTCCAGGTGATCGGGGTGGTCAGATAAGGTCTGACGATGTCCTCGACTTTGGGGAACACTTCCTTTTCATAGCGCTCCGCATCGCGCTTTTCCATCCATAGGGTGATGTGTACGGCTTTCTCATTCTTGGCCTCCGGGAACAGAGGAAGGATGTCAAGGAAGCCGGCTTGTTTCTTGAGGATCGGCAGAACTTCATCTTTCATCTTCTTGATGAACTCGTCCTTTTTTTCAGACCTGGGAACAAATTCCACAATACGCGCAAACATGGGGAGTCCTCCTCTCAAATTGTTTGGTCATTTGGGCCGGGGGTTGAGGCTCGGAAGGCGCCGCTGCCGGGCGTAGGAAGCCGAGCCAATTTCAAAGTCCTAAAAACCATATGCTCGGGCGAAGGCAATGTCAGTGACGGTTGACTGCCGAGGCTGTGACAGGGCTTGAGAGATGCGGTTGGTGGGAAATCGAACCGTGGGAATGACAGTGAAATCAGCTTCACGTTTAGACTGTGTTTATGGATTCTGAAGACATCCTGAAACTGGCTCCGCCTCCGGCGGATGCTCGTGTAGCTTATGGAACTGATCCCAACCAGTTCGGCGAAATCCGGGTGCCGAAAACAAGCGGCCCGTTCCCGGTGGTGATGAACATTCACGGCGGCTTCTGGCGCGCTCAGTACAACCTTGCACACGCGGGACATTTGTGTGCCGCGCTGACCACGAAAGGGCTAGCCACATGGAACGTGGAATATCGCCGGGTGGGCAATCCGAACGGCGGCTGGCCGGGAACCTTCGAAGATGTTCGCAACGCATACCGCTTTGTTTCCCAGCTTGCCCAGCGCTATAAGCTCGATTCGGCCAAGGTCGCGGTGATGGGACATTCTGCGGGAGGACAGCTAGCGTTGTGCCTGGCCGCGCACGAAGTTTCGCTGAAACATGTGATCTCACTGGGCGGGGTGGTGGATTTGCAGCAGGCCTGGGAGCTCCACCTGGGGAACGATGCCGTGGTCGCTTTTCTGGGTGGCAAGCCGAGCCAAGTCGCCGATCATTATCGCGAGGCCGATCCGATGCGGCTGAGCGTTCCCCGTACTACGACACAATGGCTGATTCATGGCGCGGAAGACGATGTGGTGCCGTCCGTTTTGAGCCGAAACTACGCCGAGCAAAAAAAGAAGCATGGCGAGGACGTGCACTACCTTGAGATTTCAACTGCTGGACATTTTGATCTAATCGACCCACGCTCCAGGGCCTGGCCGAAGACTGAGAATACGGTGCTGCACGAGTTGGGATAAAGGTGAACGGTCGCACTCAACTGTGACTTCGGTAATCTTCTGCCCGTGGTGGGCGAAGAACATAATCCATCTATGGAGCGGCGGAAGGCAAAACGAACCAAGATGGTCTTGCCGGTAAAAGTGACGGTCGCGGGGGCCTCTCATCTTGCCCACACCTGCGATCTGACCTACAGCGGCGCGCGGCTGGGCGGACTACACACTCAACTGAAAAAGGGGGAAATCATTTCCCTGCAACGGGGTTCAAAGAAAGCAAACTTTAAGGTGGTTTGGCTGCATGAGTTGGCCCCGAATGAGATCCAGGTCGGCCTGCAGGCGGTCGAAAGGCAAAGCAACGTTTTCTGGGGGGTGGACCTTTCCGAGCAGGACCGCGAAGGCAAGGGTAATGTGGATGCCCTGATGTCATTGGTGGGTAAGAAATCCTGAGGCCTGGCCACTTTTACCTTTTCTTTAAGCAGAGCTTCGTATCTCCATCTCAAAAAGATAGTTAAGTGATATACTCTGGGGACGCAACCGAGGCCGCCTTCGTCTGCCACCGCGGGGTGGAACAAAAACCGGAAAAGAATCCGGACAACTAACAGGCGCAGGGGTGAAGTAGCTCCCGTTCCACTCAAACACGCTGCGCGGAGATAAGGTCCCACATGAGTACCAGACCCACCTTGGACGTTCCTTCCTTTGAGAAATTGTTAGCCGCTGCCTGGATCCTGCAGTGTGAACGGGATCGCATCTTGAGCGGCGGGGATATTCCGGCGGTTGAACTCGAGAGGCGAATTCACTGCCCCGATGTGGAATCGCAAACTCCCTCGGTGAATCTGTTCCGAGAGACCAACCCTAGTGCGCCGGTGGACCTAATTGCGTCCGAGGTCGCGGAGTTCTTTACTCCTGTGACTGGGACCGTTCTGGCGGAGCAGCCTGAGCCCGTGGAAGCACCGGCCTTGATGAGCAGCCCCAGTGGCTCGTCCATGCCTGGCGCGGTTCCGACTGGGCGTTTGCGCAAGGCGGCAACCCAGGTGCAAAACTGTGCGGTTTGCGTCACTCGCCTGGTACGCGCGGTTTCAAAACCGGTCCAACGGCGGAAGAAAGAAGGTTTGACGATCAGGCTGAGATTAGTTATTCCCGAGCGCACACTGAGGCTCGTGAAAGCCTCGGTTGCGCCGATATCTCTACTGCTTATCATCGCTGGGTTCCTGCTTTCCTTGCCCTTCGGCCAGAGACCTGCCCAGGCCAGCCCGAGGACGGAGACTCAGGGCAGAGAGGGTGGACCCAGACAGTCGTGGGACAGCAGCAAAATCAACTACGCGGAACCGGCGAAGGCAGAGCGTGCCGAGATCGGCGCCACATCGAGTGTGCTTTCCCTGGAGGCAAGCCATTTGCGGATAACCGACGCGGCGACGGCATCAGTAGTCAACGATTTAAGTCCGTACGAAATGCAGAGCCTGGAGCGGCAAGCAGAATACGGAGACCAATTCGCAGCTCTGGCTTTGGGCATGGCATATGAGACCGGGCACCACGTGCATCGAAGCTGCACCAAGGCGGCGGAGTGGATCGCATTCGCGGCAACAAGCGGCAATGCCGCGGCGCAATACAATCTCGCGTTGCGCTACCTTCAGGGAGATGGGATACCTCCGGATTCACAGGCAGGCCAAAAGTGGCTGCAAATTGCGGCAAATCGCGGATATCCAAAAGCCACGCTCGCTGTAGAGGCACGCTCAGCTTTCCCCGCTGGCGCACACTAAGCAGTTTCGGTTAGCAAACTTCCCTATCGCCTGAGCTTGCCGGAGAGGAGAAGTCCGGAACGCTTTAAGGGCGTCATTTGCCATGGGAATTGGTTTAGGCGGATAATTTTGCGCGCAACAAAATATTGGAGGCTTTTCCTATGAGGACAGTGTTGAAGTTCACCATCCCGGCAGAAGCCGGCAATGCCGCCATCCGCGAGGGCACGCTGGGTAAGATCGTTGAATCCGTTCTCAACGATTTGAAACCGGAAGCTGCGTACTTCTTCCCCAACAATGGTGAGAGGAGTGGGTTCGTGGTTTTCGACATGAAGGAGCCTTCGCAGATTCCCATCATTGCTGAGCCGCTGTTCGTAACTCTTAACGCCAAGGTGGAATTCCACCCGGCGATGAACATGGAGGATTTGAGAAAAGCATTGCCTGGAGCTGAAAAATCAGTAAAAAAGCACCAGCAGGCGACGGGCAAAGCAGCCTGATTTCGGCGTGAATATTACTCTGTATTTGGACAGCCCTCGAACGAGGGCTTTTTTCATCTGTGAAGGAATCGAGTGGCAGGTGCAGGTTTGCCGACAACTGTGAGCGAGGGATGTACTATGATGTTTCTCCTTGTCAACAAGCTTCCGACCTTCGCTAATGAAGTCATTGGCATGAAAACCATCACGATGGCAACCCCGGGCGAGCCAATTGTGACGCCCTACAGTGCGGAGAGCTTCAGTACCGATGTGCAATTTCTGGAAGCAAGCTGGAAGCGGGCGCCGGGTTGTGATGTACCGGTCATCGATTTCGGCCGGGGAGAGCCGCTGGTTTTTGTGCCGATCCACGAGCACCTGGAATTTGTCTATGCGCGGCAGGTGCGAGCGTTCAGTGGGTCGCGGCGCGTGATTCTCTACCGTCGCCAAGAATCGCGTACCAAATTTGTGAGCCGGAGCGACCGCGTGGAAGAGTTGCGGGAGGTAGTCGACTGCCTGGCAATTCGCTCGGCTGATTTCGTGGCACATGGCGATGCGGCGATGGTGCTGGCCGAGTTTGCCTTGCGTTATCCCGAGCGTTGCCGTTCGGTTGTGTTGGTTGGACTGGGGGCCGATTATCGTATCGCGCCGCATCCCTTGATCTGGATTCTGCACGAGATATTTCTGCGCCTTCCCATTGAAGGGCTCGTACCAACTTCCCTGCTGCTCCGCACCATCATGCGCTACATTACGCACTTTGAAGCGCCCGGGCAGGCGCAAGCCGTTTCCAGGGAAGACAGTGCCGTACTGACTGAAATACCTCGTGCGCTTATCGAGGGCCAATTTCGCAAGATCGCGAAGTGGCCTGCCATGTACCGCTATTCAGTTCTTCCTGTCATTCATTCCTTTGATATCCGTGGACGTGTTGCCGAATTTGAGATGCCCATTCTGCTGATCAATCGTTGGGACGACGCCCTTGCCCCGGAAGCGAAGACTGCATGGCTGGCGCATTGGCTGCCCAACTGTGTCTATCATGTTGTGCCGGGGCGTGGCCGTTTTTTTATGTATTCAGAAGCTCAGCGCGTTAATCCAATAATCGAGCAGTTTCTGGCGGCACAAAGTGAGGCCAGCCGATTGCGGACGTACGCTGACTGAGTCGCGTAGCGGCAGTTTGGTGTAGGATGCCATCCTTTGCATGATTTGGGGGAATTCATGCAATCCAGACGGGTCGTGATCACGGGGCTGGGGGTGCTGGCTCCGAACGGCTGCGGCAAAGAGGCCTTCTGGCAGGCTTGCCTTTCGGGACGCTCGGGCGTTCGCCGCGTAAGCGGACTTGTCGCCGATGACCTTCCCACACGGATTGCCGGGGAAATCCCTGACTTTACGCCAGCAAGCTTCGGTCTGACACCGCTCGAGTGCGGGTTTATGGATCGCGGTACACAGCTTGCTGTTGCGGCAGCAAACCTGGCACTCGAGGATGCCAATTTGAGCAGCGCAGCTTTGCGCGATAAGGAGCGCCAGGTCTTTGGAGTGTACATGGGCACAGCCATGGCTTCGGTTCAGGAAGGGGAACGGCTGTGGGGACTGCTCACTGGCTGTGCGACTCATGAGCCGCGGATTCCGGCGGAGGGGATCGATCCTTCAGCGTTCATGTTGAGTTTTATGCCTTCGTCAGTAATCGCTGCGCGCCACTTGCTGCGTGGCCCATGTTTGACAGTTGGTACCGGGTGCTCGGCGGGCGCTGATGCCATCGGCGAGGCATTCCTGCATATCCAGCAAGGCCGGGCTGATCGGATGCTGGCAGGGGGAACTGACTCGGCGCTCTGCCGAGCCGGCTTTACGGTATTTTGTGCGATGCATGCGCTGAGCCGGCGCAATGATGAACCGGAACGTGCCTCGCGCCCTTATGAAGCGCAGCGCGATGGGTTTGTGTTGTCGGAGGGGGCCGCGGTCGTGCTGCTGGAGGAGCGAGAATTGGCTCTGGCTCGTGGGGCGCATATCTACGCCGAGGTACGGGCGTACGTTACTAATAACAACGCTTATCATATGGCGACGCTGCCAGAGGACGGCGCGCATTTGCAAATCCTGTTGCGCCAGGCGTTGCAGGCATCCGAACTTTCAGCAGAGCAACTCGGCTACATCAACTCTCATGGGAGTTCGACTCCCAGTAACGATGTCGCCGAGACAGTCGCCTACAAGAAGAGTTTGGGCGCGCAGTCCTATCGGGTTCCCATCAGCTCCACCAAATCCTTGATCGGTCACGCGCAGGGAGCGGCGAGCGCGATTGAGGTGCTGGTCACTGTACTGAGCCTGGATCGTCAGGTATTACCGCCGACGATCAACTTGGATGTGCCAGATCCCAGCTGCGACCTGGACTATGTTGCGAACGTCGCACGCGTGCTGGACAGCGATCAGCCATTGCGGTTTGCGCTAAGTCACTCCAGCGGTTTTGGCGGCGTGAACACGGCCCTGGTGCTGGCCAGAAATGAGGCAGATGGCCAGGTGAGGGGGATCTCGGCGGAGAGCCTGCCGGATGCACCGGTGTGGGCGCAGGCTGTGCCACGGCGGCGCGTTGTGATCACCGGTATGGGAGTGGTAGCGCCGAATGGCATTGGCAAGACTGCCTTCTGGAAAAGTGTATGTGAAGGGCGTTCCGTGATCGGGCCGTTAGGGCGCTACGACCGTACCGAGTTGCCGGTTCTCTATGTGGGCGAGGTAAAGGACTTTCATCCGGAACGTTTTCTTGATCGCAAGATTGTCCAGCGCACCGACCGCATGACGCATTTCACCTTTGCGGCGGTGCAGGAGGCGCTACGCGACGCGGGACTCGAGATTGAGCAGGAAGATCCGCTGCGCACCGGAGCGGTAATCGCAAATACGATCGCCGGTGTGGACTATGTTACGGAACAGCTCAAGCGCGTGTATCGGCTGGGCCCGCATTTCATGAGTGCACACACGGCCCTGGCCTGGCTGCATGTCGCCAATGTAGGGCGGGTTTCGGTGCATTACGGGCTGCAGGGGTACTGCAAAGTGCCGATCAACAGTACGTGCGGGGGCCTGGACGCGCTTGGACAGGCGTATCAGGCCATTGTGGGCAACACCGCGGACGTGCTCATCGCGGGAGGAACGGAAGCGCCTCTGCATCCCTGCGTTCTGCAGATGCTCGATGCGTGTCCTCCGTTCCATGGGAGAAGTGATCCTTTTTCCTACCGCCCTTTTGACTTGCGTGCGGATGGACTGGTGATCGCAGAGGGAGCAGGCATCTGCGTGCTGGAGGAGTATGAGCATGCGATGCAGCGTGGCGCTCCGATCTATGGCGAAATTGTGGGCTACGCCCAGACTTTTGCGCCCGGAGACCTGACACCTTACGCAGTTCCTGACGTTGCGGCTTACGTGCGCGCTCTGGAGCTGACGTTGTGTGAGGCGGGGATACGTACCTGTGACGTTGCTTGCGTCCTGTCTGATGGGCGAGCAATCCCTGCGTGGGATGCGATGGAGACGGCAGCGCTCCACAAAGTTTTTGGAGCGGAGTTTGATACTCTGCCGTGCAGCGTGCCCCGCACACAATTCGGTCACACTCTTTCCGCTGCTGGAGCGCTCGATACCATTTGCGCACTTTTCGCACTGCGGGAGCGGCTTGTCCCTCCCACTATCAATTGCGAGACACCGAATCCTCGGCATTGCCCTCCCGGTCTCGTACGGGGAGTGACGGCGGGCATGAGCAATGGCTTCACAGGAGGACTCATTTGCGGGCGCGGACTGGGTGGTAGTCATGCGGTTCTGGCGGTTAAGAGTGCGGCGCCTTCCTAGGCTTGACCTGCCGAGGCCTCATCGGGACGACTCAAATGGCCGACAAGTTTGTGCCAGTTGTCATCATCGGCGCTGGTCCAACAGGGCTTACAGCCGCCAACCTACTGGGCCAATACGGAATTGAAACCCTCCTGGTGGAACGCAACGCCGCCTTGAGCGATCTTCCGCGTGCCATCACGATCGATGACGAGGGGCTGCGTATTTGTCAGGCGCTGGGACTGCGCGATGAAGTACTGAAGCACGTATTACTGGACGTCGGGGCGCAGTATTTCTCGCACGGGCAACTGGTAATGCGCCTGCCTCCCGGGATGAGGCGCAACGGATATCCACTCATCTCAACCTTCAGCCAGCCACAACTGGAGGCAACACTGCTGGCAGGAGCGCGGCGCTTTGCCAACGTTCAAGTTCTCTTCGAGCACACGCTTGAAGCCTTCACCCAAACAGACCAGGAAGTGCTTCTGAGTTTGCGCACACCCGCCGGAGAACTGCAGCGGATTGCTTGCGCCTATCTACTAGCGTGCGATGGCGCCAAAAGCGTGGTACGCCGCATCCTGGGCATTCCGATGAAGGGTGTAACTTTTCCGCAACGCTGGCTGGTGGTTGACGGGCTTGTGGGGGAGGACGCTGGTTTGGGAGGGTATGTCAGCTGCTTTTACGATCGAGATCGACCTGTGGTCAGTATTCCTGCACCGGATCGGCATTGGCGTTGGGAGTTCATGTTGCGGCCGGAAGAGGGCGAAGACATCCTGGGAGAAGCGCAAAACGGCTTCCCTTCAGACCGGTTGAGGCAGATGCTTCGGCAGATTGGCGATCAGCGCGAACCCCACATCGTGCGGAAGAGTGTGTATACGTTTCATGCGTCTTATGCCACCGACTTTGCGCATGGGCGCGTCTTCCTGCTGGGTGATGCCGCTCATCTGCTTCCTCCGTTTGGAGGCCAGGGCATGAATAGCGGTCTGCGCGACGCCTTCAATCTGGCCTGGAAGCTGGCAATGGTGCTCCGCGGGGAGGGTCGGGCCGGCATCCTAGCGACTTACCAACAGGAGCGCATGCCACATGTTGTCCAGATGCTCCGCTACGCGACGTTTCTGGGCAAGCAATTGGTAATGCCGCGAAGCCGCTTGGGGACATTTGTGCGAGACACGGCTCTACGCGGGGTGATGAAAATACCGGCCGCTGCCCGCCGTGCAAGGGAAATGAGGATGAAGCCGGAATCCTTTTACAAACAAGGCCTCGTTGTAGCGGATGAACGCGCAGAGCGGTCCGTTCGCGGCCGCTTGCTTCCTCAACCGACCGTTGAGCTACCGGACAGGCGGGCGGTGTTGTTGGATGAGCTGTTGAGCCCCGGCTTCGCGTTGGTGCGCGTGCACGATGATCCGGATGAGGCATTCAAAGCGCTTCGGGCGGATATCTGGAAAAAATTGAGCCCGCGGAGGATTTGTCTGGTACCTGCGATCAAGCACGCGCGAGATGTAGGTCAGAAGGTGACCTGCGCGTTTGACGGCCAGCGGGAGATTTTCCGTTTCTTAAACGGCCGAAGCGATCGCTTTGTCCTGGTTCGGCCGGATCGCCACGTTCTGGGTACGTTTGGTGAAGACGGAGAGCAAGCCTTCGCGGCGGGCTTGCAAAAAGAGCTTTTCGCCTGAAGAAAGGTATGGGGTCAGTAAGTGCCGGTTGACAACGAACTCTATAACCGCCTGAGCGAAACCTGGTGGGATGAGAATGAAGCTTTTGGTCTGTTGCGCACGGTCTTAGGGCCTGTTCGTTTTGGTTATTTCCGGCGAGCTTTGATCGAGAAATATGGGCGAGATCCCCAGGGGATCAAAGTGCTCGATGTGGGATGCGGAGGCGGTCTGCTGGCAGAGGAGTTTGCGCGGCTGGGATGTAAGGTAACCGGCCTCGATCCTTCAGAGGCGTCTTTGAGCACCGCAAGCAGGCATGCGCAGCAATCAGGCCTGGAGATAACCTACCGCCGGGGGGTCGGTGAGCAGATTCCTTATGCCGATGCTTCTTTCGATGTGGTGATTTGCTGTGACGTTTTGGAACATGTAAACGATGGGGCGCAAGTGATTGGGGAGATTGCACGTGTCCTCAACAGGGGCGGGATTTTTTTCTATGACACGATTAACGCGACATGGCGGTCATGGCTCATGGTGATCAAAATGGCGCAAGAGTGGAAATTGACCCGGTTTTTTCCACCTGACCTGCACGATTGGAAACATTTCATCAAGCCGCGACAGTTGCAACTATGGATGCAACGCTCGGGTTTGCAGAACGAGGAAGTGAAAGGGATGAGCCCACGGGGCAATCCGTTTGTGATCATGAGCAGGTTCGCAAAATACAGACGCGGGTTGGTTACGCTGGGAGAAATGGCCGAGGAAATCAAATTCCGGGAGTCAAGAGATGTTTCCGTGCTGTATATGGGGCATGCGGTGAAACAGCGGAGTTCCTGAGCGGGGAACGTTGCAAATGGGCACTGCGGGAGTTGTTGCGAAGCGTAATCCGGCGGACGTTCTGGTTGGCTTCTTCTGGCTTTGCCACCCGGGCCCGATTGTCTTCAACGGGATTGCAGTTACGGTGTTTGCGCTGCTTGCCAGTTGGGGAGATATTCACTGGAAGATCCTGGCTTTGGCGGTGAGTGCACACATCGCCATGCAGCTCTCCATCGCGATTCTCAACGATTATTGTGATCGGGAGCGCGATGTGTTGAGCAAGAAAAACAAGCCTATCGTGCGAGGACTGGTCCTGCCCCGGGAAGCGCTGTTCACTTCGTTGTTCATGATGTTGGTCATGGTGGTGCTGCTCATCCCTCTTAATCGCGCGGCGCTGCTAATTTCTGTGATCTACCTTGCTCTTGGGCAAAGCTACAACCTGGGGTTAAAAACTACGCCCTGGGGTGGGGTGGTGTTTTCACTGGCGATTCCGCTCCTGCCGGTTTACGGGTTCGTTGCGGTGAATCATTTTGTGCCGTTGGTACTGTGGCAAATGCCAGTTACAGCCCCGCTCGGCCTGGCCTTGCATCTGGCGAATACTCTGCCAGACATTGAGCAGGATGCCGCTAATCAATTGCGGAACATTGCAGTTGTGCTGGGGGTGAGACGGTCGATGATTGCCACTTCCCTGCTGATCCTGCTGGCCGCCGCGGTAATCATGGTTCTGAAAATCACTGGCCTGATCCCTGCACAGGCGTGGCTGCTTTTCCCTACGTGGATTACGGCGATTCTGTCAGTCGCTGTCCTATATGTTGTGTTTGGTTCAAGAACATCGCACCAAGCGCGCCAGACTTATTTCTATTTTGTGGTATTAACCTGCCTTGTGCTTGCCGGGGGATGGATCGCCAGCGCTCTGATCAACTGATCGCTCGAACACCTGCGCGTTGGGTTCGGAATTTGTGTGATAGCGGGCCGGGTGCAAGCGAACTGGCGTTGCGCCAGGAAACGTAGAAGCGAATTCCGCTTCTTCTGCGAAAATGCGAAGGCGCTCGAGAAGTTTTGGGTGATCGGTGCGCCGCTCGAACCAGCGATAGAGTGTGTAGACGCTCACCAGCAGACGCTCGGGAGAGTCCCATTGAGCAAATTGGCTGCAAGTGAATTCTGTGCTGTGTGCGATGTCATAAGCGGCCTTTTTCGCACCCATTCCAAGGTTGAAGCGTTGACGAACTTCCGTATCTAGAAATGTCCAATAATCCCTTAGCTGACGAATACCAGTCTTATCCGTAACAAGCCCATGACCCGGGATGATCACATCAACATCCATCTGAAGAATCTTATCCAGGGTGGAAATCCACTGCTCAACCGGGCCTGCCCACAACACTGGTGTGACGTCGATAAAAGCGGCATCACCGGCGAAGAGCGTCCTTGCATCTGGAACATAAACCAGAACGTCTCCCCGCGTGTGCATAGGGCCCACTTCGAGCAAATGCACCTCACGCCCACCGACGTCGATCCTGCATTCACCTGTGAACCGGCGTGAGGGCAAAGTCAGCTTTACCGGACGAGCATCATACGGGGCCAGCATGGCCTGCCACCATGATCCGATGCTCCGATATCTGGCCACCCCGGTCAGACGACCTACAAGCTTGAGCAGAGAACCAAGTTTTCCCAGAGACATGAAAGCTTTGGGAGAGAGTTCCTGCATCTCTTCGTAGCATGCCTGTGAACTAATGATCTCGGCGTCAGCCACCAGTTCGTTGCCCCAGCAATGATCGCCATCGGCATGCGTATTGACGAGATACCGAATAGGGCAGGTAGCGGTGAGTGGCCGCATGAGTTCGAGCATGCTGCGGGTATGCGGAAGATCAACCTGGGTATCAACCAGAAGAGATTCGCCGCGGCCAACAATCAGGCCGGTGTTGGTTTCGTTCCAAGACCCGTTAGGAGCTAGAAAGGCGTAGAGATTCTGACCGAGGTCGTAGACTCCTCTCGCGTAGCGGGCGCGTTCACGATAATTGGTGCGATCGGGCAGCGCATCGGCATAGAGCAGTGTCGATTTTCTTGCGCCGCCGTCTCGTTGCAAAACCTGGTCCTCCCCGATGGGTATCGCAGCATCCGAACGGGCCTTTCCCGGCCCACTTGTCAAAAGCTAAGAGAGGTAGCTGTGCCCATGGCTTCGGCCAGGTCAATGCGCGCATTAGTGTAATCGAACAGCGCATCGACCTTCTCGGTTTTGGCAGTTTCCAACTGAGTCTGGGCGTCAATTACCTCAATGCTGGTGGTCAGGCCGACTTTGTACAGGCGGTTGGCGTGTGCCAGCACATTTTCTGCGAAGGAAACGGACTGTTCAGCGACCTCAACCTTCTGTCGTGCGGATGCCAAGGTCGCCAAAACCTTGCGGATATCCAATTCGACGTTCTTTCTGAGTTCCGTCTCCCGGATTTCTTCCTGGCGCATAAGAGAAGAGGCTTCGGCACGGTCCGCATCCATCCTTCCGCCATCGAATAAGGGAATCTTCAGTGTGGCTCCCAGAACGTGAGTTTGGACACCACCCAGCAGGCCATAATCCCCGTATCCGACGAGCGATGGCATGCGTTCGAGTTTTGCGGCGGTGTTTTTCAGTTTCGCGCTCGCGGTGCGCTGCCCTTGCTCCTTCAGGTCCGCTCGTGAGTTGAAAGCCGTTGTCAGAGCTTCGGGTACGGTAGGCATGTCTGAGGGAACGACCGCGAGTGCACCGGTGAGTTTCAATCGAGTATCCCAGCTCAAATTAAGCGCGTTGATCAGGTCGAGGTGGATGCGACGGAGCTCAGTCTCGTCCGAGATCAGTTGCTGCTGATGGCGCGCGACGGCAAGGCTGGTGCGGGCCAGGTTGCAGAGTCGCCAACTTCTCGTCAAAGCTCTGCTGCATGCTCGCAATTCGATCTCCGAGCACCTTCACCTGTTCCTGCAGCTCGATGGTTTCTTTGTTGCCGCCGTGAGCGGGCACGCCATAGGCAAATATCAGCGCCAGGAAGATTCCGATCATCACATTGCGTTTCATCGCGATTCCCTTTTGTGAGGCTTGAATCCAGCTCTATTTAGGCTACTCCGAAAAGGCTGAGTGTCAACCCTTGCTGCTGCGTGGTGAGAGCCCAGTTCGGAGAGAGCTGGCTAGATACGCCTTTGATCTACTGCTTTTCGCTTATACTCGTTCATCTTCATGGCCCTGCCCACGGTTCAATCCCGTCCGCAACTGTTGCGCGAACTGGGTATCAGCGAGGCCTGCGCGGTAGTGGTGGGCACGATCATCGGGAGCGGGATTTTCCTGGTTCCCGCTGAAATGATGCAGGCAGTTGGCTCTGCGAAGCTGGTGTACCTGGTATGGCTGGTGGGAGGGTTGCTGTCGTTTTTCGGAGCGCTAACCTACGCCGAACTGGGCGCTATGAAACCGCAGGCCGGCGGCGAGTACGTCTACGTGCGTGATGCTTACGGGCCATTGGCCGGATTTCTGTATGGCTGGACCTGGTTTGTGATTGCGAAGCCGGCATCGATTGCGACCATTACGACCGGCCTGGTGCGAATCCTGGGCACGTTTTCGATCTTCGGTTTCGTTACGCGGTCAATCATCGGTCCGATCACCTACGGACAGTTGGTCGCCATCGGCGCTGCAGTCCTGATTTCGTTCCTGAATTACGTCGGGATCAAGAAAGCCGGAGAATTCCAACTGATCTTCACTTTATTAAAGATCGGCATCATTCTCGCCATCGTCGTTATCGGGTTCACATATGGCGCGGGAAGCTGGCGCCACTTCGCTGAAAATTATGCCGGGGCGAAAGGTGGTATTGCGGGATTCATGGCTGCGCTGGTAGCGGCACTTTGGGCTTATGACGGCTGGAATGATCTGAACATGGTTTCGGAGGAAATCCGCGAACCGGAGAGAAATATTCCGCTGGCACTGATCGTCGGCGTGGCGACGGTGGGTGCGCTCTATATGCTGGTGAACGCGGCGGTGCAGTTCGTGATGCCTGCGCAGGCCATTGCAGCTTCGCCGCGCCCGGCCTCGGATGCGATCGGTTTGGTTCTGGGTTCGGCGGGAGCGGCGATCGTTTCGGCTGGGATCGCCGTTTCAATGCTAGTAACGCTGAACGGCACCATTATGAGTGGTGCGCGCGTACCGTTCGCGCTGGCACGCGACCGCTACTTTTTCTCGACATTGGCCGAAGTTCACCCTCGCTATCACACGCCTTCCGTTGCCCTGATTGTGCAGGCCGTGCTCGCGATCATTCTGTTGTTGCTGGGCGGAAGCTTTCGTCAGTTCTTCTCACTCGCCATTTTCGCTGAGTGGCTCTTCTATATGATTGCGGGGAGCACAGTGTTTGTTTTCCGCCGCCGCGATCCGCAAGCTTGCCGTCCTTACCGCGTTTGGGGATATCCGGTGGTTCCAGTGCTGTTCGTGCTCGCCTCTGCCCTGCTGCTCTACTACACCTTTACCGACAATTTTCGGAATTCAGCCCTGGGTTGCCTGGTGATTCTGGCGGGGGTACCGGTTTTCTATGCTTTTGCCCGGCAACGCCGTAACTGATCCCTCCTTTGCCGATTTTTGCGTGCGCCTGTCGTCCATGATCTAGGCGGTTACCGAAGTACACGGGCAGCAGGCACGTTTACGGCTAAACAAGTCTCTCGTAGCTTGAGATTTACCCGCGCGTGAACCTCCCCGGAGTGCGGGGTGCCTTCGGGAGCTCGAATAGCTATGCCTGACAACTTGACTTTGGGCCTTCTGCCCGAGCGCAAGAGGGACTGGCGCAAATTTGCCGCCAGCTACGGCCTTGAAATTGTCTTAATTCTGCTTCTTCTGGGCCTCAGGCTGGTGTTTCCCGACCAACTGCAATTTCACCCAAGAGAAGTTACCGAACTAATTCCGCCGCCCGCACCTCAGCCCGAGCCGATAAAGGCTGAAGCGCCCAAACCTGCGCCCGCGCCGGTGCCATTGCCGACGCCGATAAGTCCGCCAAAATTGATCGTGCCGAAGGAAGTTGTGGCTCAACCCAAGAAACTGCCCGAGCCTCCGAAGATTGCAACTGAATTCAAACCGCCGCAGTTCGAGCCGCCACGCGCAGTCGTGCCCAAGGTCGTATATACGGGTTCGTTCACCAATTCATCTCCCGCGGCGGTTAGCGCTCCGACGCAGAAGGTCCAGACGGCAGGATTTGGCGACCCCAATGGCCTGCCCGGTTCCGGCAAGGAGAATGCCCGACTGACTGCGGCGGCGCTTGGGTCTTTCGATTCCATGGGAGGGGGGCTAAGTGGCGGGACCAGCAGTGCCAGAGTGGTGCAGAGCGCAGGCTTTGGCGCACAGGAGATCGCTCAAGCCAAGCCGCGGCAGACCGACAATGGCCCTCCGACAACGCCGGTTGAGATTCTTTCCAAGCCGAATCCGGTTTACACCGAGGAAGCCCGCCAGCTCCGCCTCGAAGGAGAAGTGCTGCTGGAGGTCATGTTTGGAGCCAATGGCCAGTTACAGGTGAATCGCGTGGTGCGCGGATTGGGTCACGGTCTGGATGAAGCCGCGGTCGCGGCAGCCAGCAAAATTCAGTTCAAGCCGGCCGCGCGCAACGGATCGCCGGTAGATTCGACGTCGATCGTACATGTGATTTTTCAGCTCGCGTATTGAGAGAAGAGAGCATTAAGCCATGAAGAATTGGAGAGCAATCATATCCGCCACAGTGCTGATCACGATCAGCGCTGTCGCGCAGCAGCCGCCGGCGAAAAATGCGGAGCCCGCGAAAGTGCAATCAGCATCCTCAGCCGTTGGCGACGCTTCCAGCACTTCTGCCGCGAAATCCGGAAGCGCGCCCATGACCATGGAACAGGTTGTGGACCGCACCATTCAGCGTGAGCACGCGCTGATGGGTTTTCTGCGCACGCGCACGCCGCTGGTTGAAACTTACCTGCAAAACCTGAAACGCGATCCTGAACTCGGCGCTACCCCCAAGGATGATCGCTATTTTCTTGGCCGCCTGGACCTGGCGACCACGGTCGAGCGCCGCGACTATCTGTTTAAAGAGGAAAGTTTCGAAAAAAATCTGCTGGGCGGCTTCACCAAGCTTTTCAGGCTCGAATATGACCCGATGGGATTTTCCTGGATGATCTTCGCCGACCGCGAGGAGTTTGACCGCGCCCACTACGATTTCAAATATCTGCGGCGCGAGTTCCTGGGAGATGTGCGCTGCTTTGTGTTCGACGTCACGCCGAAGAAAGACGCCGGAAAAGGACGCTTCCTGGGCCGCATCTGGGTGGAAGACCAGGATTTCAATATCGTGCGCTTGAATGGCACTTATGCTCCCCGCCCCAAGAACGCCTACTTCTTTCACCTGGATAGTTGGCGCCTCAATCTGATTCCCGGCTACTGGCTGCCCGCTTACGTCTACAGTGAAGAAGGCGATTTCAGCTACGGCTCCAAAGACAAGGTGGCATTCAAGGCACAGACCCGCATATGGGGCTATGAGATCAAGAAGAAAACTCAGGAGAACGAACTGGCGCAGATCACCGTGGATGCTGTAAAGGATGAAAGCCCCACGGCAACCGATCCGTCGCCCTTGGCGGCGCAACGGGAATGGCAACAGCAGGCGGAAGACAATGTGATTGAACGGTTGGAGGCGGCCGGATTGCTCGCTCCCAGCGGGGATGTCGACAAGATTCTGTTGACGGTGGTCAACAATCTAATGATCACAAATAATATTGATCTTCCCGGCCAGGTGCGCACCCGGACCATGCTGACAACTCCGCTGGAGACGTTCAGCGTGGGCAATACGATTGTCGTCAGCCGTGGTCTGGTTGACGTGCTGCCAGACGAAGCCTGCCTGGCGATGGTGCTTTCGCATGAACTGGCGCACATCGCTCTAGGGCACAATCTGGGCAGCAAATTCGCTTTTACTGATCGCATGCTGTTTTCCGATCAGTCGACGTATCAGAATTTCGGATTCCGCCACAGCCCTGAGGAAGAAACTGCGGCCGACGCCAAGGCTCTGGAGATGCTCAAGAAATCTCCTTACGCCGCGAAACTGGATTCCGCCAGCCTGTTCCTAAAAGAACTTTCGGCGCGAGCGCCGGAGATTGCGGCGCTGCTGACTCCGCATCTGGGCAACAGCTTTACCAATGACAAAGGACAACTGGTGCGTATGCCGGAATTGGCGAATGCCGGGCCTGAACTGAAGCCCGACAAGCTCGATCAGGTTGCCGCATTGCCCCTGGGAGGGCGCCTGAAAGTGAATGCCTGGGATGATCAGGTGGAACTGATCAAGGCCGCGCCGGTAAGTCTTCTCTCCGCCCGCGATAAAATGCCGTTCGAAGTGACGCCGTTCTTCCCGCGCCTGAGCCGGTTGGAAACTGGCAGCAGGGTGGCGCCAACGACCGTGGCGAATCGTACGCCGCAAAAGTAGAGCCGGTCACGTCTTCGGATCCCATCCTTCGAAAACCGCAGCGGCGTGGCGCTTGACGGCTTCCCATATTTCTGCAAATATAGAAACATGCAAGATTCCTCGGTTGCGCGGTACGCGGATATGTTCTCCGCCATGGGGACGGAGCCGAGGCTGCGCATCATGCAGCTGCTTCTGTCGGCGCACCCTGAGGGGTTGGTAGTCGGCGAGATTCAAGGGGAACTCGGAATTCCCAACTCCACCCTTTCCCATCATCTCGACAAGCTCAAGAACGAAGATCTGGTGTGCGTGCGGCGCGAGAGCACGTTTCTGCGCTACACGGCGAACACGGAGGCGCTGCGCGAACTGCTGCAGTTTCTTTATGCCGAGTGTTGTACTCGCAATCGCGCTTTCAAACCGCAAGAGATTGTGCAAATAGGAGGGCAGCGTGGCCACTGATGTCAAGACCGTCGTCAAGGAAAAATACGCGCAGGCGGCGTTGCGGGTCAAAACCGGTGGCAGCGCTTGCTGCGGCGCTGCTCCCGCCGGCATCTCGGGCTGCGACCCAATTACTTCCAATCTCTACGACACCTCTCAAACGGCGCAAGTTCCTGCTGAGGCTCTGCAGGCTTCGCTCGGCTGCGGCAATCCCACCGCGCTCGCCGAATTGCACCCGGGAGAGATTGTTCTTGACCTGGGATCAGGGGGCGGGATTGACGTGTTGCTTTCGGCCGCGCGAGTTGGGCCAACTGGCAAGGCGTTTGGCCTGGATATGACGGACGAGATGTTGGCGCTGGCGAATGAGAACAAGCGGCGCGCGGGTGCCGAGAATGTGGAATTTCTGAAGGGCGAAATTGAGCACATTCCCCTGCCCGACAAATCAGTGGACGTGATCGTTTCAAACTGCGTGATCAATCTTTCTGCCGACAAAGACCAGGTCTTGCGCGAGGCTTACCGCGTGCTCAAGCCGGGCGGACGATTTGCGGTTTCCGACGTGGTGACAAAGGGCGAAATTCCTCCTGAGATTCGGAAAAGTGTGCTGCTTTGGGTGGGTTGCGTCGCCGGGGCACTCGAAGAAAGCGAATATCGTGAGAAATTGGCGTCTGCTGGGTTTGAAAGAATTCAGATTGAGCCGACCAGGATTTATCGCGTGGAGGATGCCCGCGAATTTCTATCCGGCCACAACATCGACGTAGATGCGCTTGCGGCGCAGGTCGATGGAAAGTTTATGAGCGCGTTTATCAGGGCCGTGAAGCCTGCCGCCTAGGAATCTTGCTGTCCTCCAAGCTGTTGCAGGTAAGAGTCGTGCGATGAAGCCCCGTTACAACGTCTTGTTTCTCTGCACCGGCAACTCGGCTCGCTCGATCATGGCTGAGGCGATCATGAACTTTAAGGGCGAGCCGCAGTTCACGGCCTACAGTGCTGGAAGTCACCCCAATGGAAGAATACGCCCCGAAGCATTGAGACAGCTTGAAGTCGCACACATTCCGACCAGCGGTTTGCGCAGTAAGAGGTGGGACGAATTCTCAAAACCGGACGCCCCGAAACTGGACTTCGTATTTACCGTTTGTGATAACGCTGCAAAAGAGATCTGCCCGGTGTGGCCTGGACAACCTTTAACTGCCCATTGGGGAGTTGCAGATCCCGCGGCCACCGTAGGTACAGCGGAAGAAATACAGAAGGCTTTCCGCGATGCCTTCTTTTTCCTGGAGCGGCGAATCAGCCTTTTCCTCTCTCTCCCGCTTGCGTCCATCGACAGGCTTGCTCTGAAAAAGGAACTGGACAGCATCGGACGCGCATAAGTTTGCATATCAAGCCTTCGAAAACCCCGAAGGATGAGGCATCCACGCATCCGTCTGCTCACCTGTTGAAGCTAAAAAAGCTGATCAAGTGGCACATTTTGGGGGTACGATGGTCACGATTTGGGGTGATTCGGGTCACCGCGTGAATCATCCCTGCAAGTCTTTAATGGACTGTAAAACCGGTGTCGCCAGACACAGTGAATGCGCGCATCCACCAGCCTCATCGGAAAGCCTTTGTATACATAAGGAGGGTACTATCATGAGTGTAATGACACCGCCCAGCGTCAGATCGGGCGATTATATTGAAGAAGTTTTAACCACCGTAAAAGCCAAAAACCCCGCCGAACCTGAATTTCACCAAGCCGTACAAGAAGTGCTGGAATCGTTGCGCCTGGTTCTGCAGAGACATCCGGAATACCGTTCAGCCAAGATCCTCGAGAGGGTCACAGAACCGGAGCGGGTCATCATGTTCCGCGTGCCCTGGTTTGATGATCGCGGTGAAATCCAGGTGAATCGCGGCTTCCGCATTGAGATGAACAGCGCGATCGGCCCCTACAAAGGCGGGTTGCGGTTCCACCCCTCGGTTAATCTCGGCATTCTGAAATTCTTGGCATTTGAGCAGGTCTTCAAAAACTCGCTGACCACTCTGCCCATGGGCGGCGGGAAAGGCGGATCGGATTTCGATCCCAAGGGCAAGAGCGACAACGAAGTGATGCGCTTCTGCCAGAGCTTTATGACTGAGCTCTGCCGTCACATCGGGCCGGATACGGACGTGCCCGCCGGCGACATCGGCGTGGGCGGACGCGAGATTGGTTTCCTCTTTGGGCAATACAAGCGGATTCGCAACGAGTTCACGGGCGTGCTCACCGGCAAGGGTCTGACCTGGGGCGGATCGCTGATTCGTCCTGAGGCAACCGGCTATGGCTGCGTCTATTTCGCAGGCGAAATGCTGAAGACCCACAAGGACACGCTGGAAGGCAAGCTCTGCCTGGTTTCCGGCAGCGGCAACGTTTCTCAATACACGATCGAGAAGTTGCTGCAACTGGGGGCCAAGCCGATCACCTGCTCCGATTCCGACGGCGTGATTTTTGATCCGGAGGGCATCAATCACGAGAAGCTGGCCTGGATGATGGAGCTGAAGAATGTGCGCCGCGGACGCATTCGCGAGTACACGGATAAGTTCAAGAAGGCCGTCTTCATGCCCACCGATGTCAAGCTGGATCACAATCCGATTTGGAACATCAAGGCAGACTGCGCGTTCCCAAGCGCGACGCAGAATGAAATCAAGAAGAAAGATGCGGAGAATCTGCTAAAGAACGGCTGCAAGCTGGTTGCCGAGGGCGCGAATATGCCCAGCACGCTCGAAGCCACCAGGGCATTCCTCGACGCCAAGATTCTCTACGGACCGGCGAAGGCGGCGAATGCCGGTGGCGTGGCGACCTCCGGCCTGGAAATGTCGCAGAACAGCCAACGGCTGAGCTGGACGCGCGAGGAGGTG
>Ga0187781_10000637_pt1 | contig 25241 bp, 27 predicted proteins | sample 0715_SJ02_MP02_2_FD_132447 | JGI IMG/M metagenome (GOLD analysis project Ga0187781, IMG submission 132447) | Tropical peat soil microbial communities from peatlands in Department of Meta, Colombia - 0715_SJ02_MP02_20_MG | ecosystem: Environmental > Terrestrial > Soil > Wetlands > Peat | place... | reverse complement strand
GCGCCCGGCCACGCACGCGCTTGCCAAGCACGCCCGCCGCCGCGAAGGAAAGGTGCCGTGGCGACGGCGGGAAGAATACGAAACCGACCATGTCGGCGCCTTCGTCCAGCGCGACCTCGATGGCCTCCGGCGTGGAGAGACCGCATATTTTGACGACAAGCGACATATCTTGCTTCCAGCCGCGCCCTTCTACATGGCCGTGCCGGGTTTGTCCCGCGCGTGGCTGGCGCTAAGCCGGCGGCCGCAGCCGCAGCGGCGCGGGCGGCTCGCTCGCGCGTGGAACGCCGCTCGGGCCATCGGCCATCCCCTCATAAGCCGAGAGCTTGGCGCGGAGCGCCCGCAATTCACGCTCCAAACGGCGCGCGGCCCCCCGCCATCTGCCCTGCCCGAGCCAGGAGGCCACGCCGCCAATGATGACGCCGACGATCAGCAAACCGATGACCAGCGCAAACAGCGGCAGCGACAGCGAGGCGGCCGGCGCGTCGGCGCTGAACGGATCGAACGACACCGTTACGCTCTGCCGGTTGGCGACGGCAAAGGCGACAATGACGATGGCGAGCGGCACCAGAATGATCACCGCCACTATCCTGCGCAGCAATGCTCAGACCTCTGTTGCTTCGATCCGGCCATGCCCGCGTCGGCGGCAATCCGGACGCTGCCTTGTAAACCGGCTCAGGCCGCGATCATAGCGGGCTCGCTCCGCGCCGATCGGAGAAAGCGACGGACGCAGCAGCGTCAATCGTGGCCGATCAGGTCTCGCTGCCCTGATTGAGCCGCTCGCGCATTTCCTTGCCGGTCTTGAAGAACGGCACGCATTTCTGGTCGACCGACACATGCGCGCCGGTGCGCGGATTGCGTCCGGTGCGCGCGGGACGTTGCTTGACCGAGAAGGCGCCGAAGCCGCGCAGCTCGACGCGATCGCCGCGCGCCATGGCGGCGACGATCTCGCCCAGGATGGCGTTGACGATTTTCTCGACATCGCGCTGATAGAGATGAGGATTCTGCGCAGAGATACGCTGCACAAGTTCGGACTTGATCATTGTGAGCCCTGGACCGTGCCTAGCACCGCTTTTTTGACCGTGCCTTGGACCCTATTTTGGGTCATCCGCAATTCGGCCTTTTCGCCAATAGAGCTTCGTCGCAAATACCGTGTCGTTCTTGCAACGATGTGACAGAACGCCCAAGCCCAACACCAAGTCGAATTACTTAAAAGCCGGACGCTCCGCTTATTCAGCTCCGCTAGGGTGCCAAAGGGCCAACAAACCGTCAAGATTGAGCCGCTCCACCGCCTGCATCGTACCCCAATCGTCGAGATGACGCGCCAGGGCCCCGAGCCCCGCCGCATCCAACACCACGGCTGCGGCGGCGTGCAGGAAGGGCAGATCGCGGAAACGGTCGTGCAGGGTGTAGTCGCGCACCGGCAGCTTGGCGTTGACGTTTTTCTCCTTGGCGAGCCAAGCGATGCCCGCCCGCTCGTCGCCGAGCTCGTCGACGAGCTTGAGCCCGATGGCCTGATGCCCGGTGAACACGCGTCCGTCGGCGACGGTCTGCAATTCCTCGTCGTTCAGATTGCGGCGGCTCTGCACCAGGCCTCTGAACCAGGCATATGAATCCTTGATCAGCGATTCGATGGCGGCGCGCGCCTCCGGCGAGGTCGGCTCGAAGCCGTCCGGCGCCGCCTTGAGCGGCGAGGATTTGATCGATTCCACCTTGACGCCGATCTTGCCCAAAAGGTCGCCGACATTGGGATACTGAAACAGCACGCCGATCGAGCCGACGATCGAGGTCTGCTTGGCGACGATGTGATCGCCGGCAAGCGCGGTGATATAGCCGCCCGATGCGGCGAGCCCATCGACGACGATCACCAGCGGCTTTTTCTCCTTCAACCGCATCAGCGAATCGTAAAGCTGCTCGGAGCCGGCGGTGGTGCCGCCGGGACTGTCGACATGCACGATGACCGCGCGCGCCGTGGAGGACTGCGCGAGCTTGTCGAGTTGTTTGACCCGTTCCTCGTCGTCGCGGATCAATCCCTTGATGGTCACGCGCGCGATGTAGGCGCCGGCGCCGTCAAAGCCGGCGCGGTTGCTCCAGGCCGCCGCCATCCCCGCGACGGCGAGAACGATCACCGCGATGGCGAGCACGCGCCAGAAGGTAAGCTTGCGCCGCATGCGGCGGCGGTCGACGATCAGGTCGGCATCAAGCGACATGGCTCTCCGTCCTTTTCTCCGAATTTCCTGTCCGTCATTCCGGATTGCCGCGAAGGCGGCAAGTCCGGAATCCATATTCGCTGACGATGGTTATGGATTCCGGGTTCCTCGCTTCGCTCGGCCCCGGAATGACGGTCGGCTTACTCCTTCGCCTCTTCCTCGCCCTTGCGCTTGAGCGCGGTGCCAAGAATATCGCCGAGCGTCGCGCCGGAGTCGGACGAACCGTATTGCGCGATCGCCTCCTTCTCCTCGGCCACCTCCAGCGCCTTGATCGAGACCTGGACCTTGTGGGTGCGGCGGTCGAACTGGATTACGCGCGCGTCGACCTTCTGGCCGACCGCGAAGCGGTCCGGACGCTGCTCGGAGCGGTCACGCGCGAGCTCCGAGCGCTTGATGAAGGAGACATATTCGGTGCCGACGATCTTCACGTCGATGCCGCCTTCCTTCACGTCGACCACTTCGCAGGTCACGACTGAGCCCTTCTTGAGCTCGCCGGCCTCGCCGCTCGCAGCGGCGGCAGTCTCCGCGAGCTGCTTGATGCCGAGCGAAATGCGCTCCTTCTCGACATCGACATCGAGCACCTGCGCCCGCACCTTGTCGCCCTTCTTGTATTCCTCGATCACCTGCTCGCCCGGCCGCTTCCAGTCGAGGTCGGAGAGGTGAACCATGCCGTCGACATCGCCGTCGAGGCCGAGGAACAGGCCGAACTCGGTCTTGTTCTTGACCTCGCCTTCGACTTCCGAGCCGGCCGGATGCTTCTCCAGGAACACCTCCCACGGATTGCGCATGGTCTGCTTCAGGCCGAGCGAGATGCGGCGCTTGATCGGATCGACCTCCAGCACCTGCACTTCGACTTCCTGCGAGGTGGAGACGATCTTGCCGGGATGCACGTTCTTCTTGGTCCACGACATTTCGGAGACGTGGATCAGGCCCTCGATGCCCGGCTCGAGCTCGACGAAGGCGCCGTAGTCGGTGATGTTGGTGACGCGGCCCTTGAAGCGGGCGCCGACCGGATACTTGGCCTCGATGCCCTGCCATGGATCGTCGAGCAATTGCTTCATGCCGAGCGAAATGCGGTGGGTCTCGTGGTTGATCTTGATGATCTTGACCTTGACCTGCTGCCCGATGTTGAGAACCTCGGACGGATGATTGACGCGCCGCCAGGCGATGTCGGTGACGTGGAGAAGGCCGTCGATGCCGCCGAGATCGACGAACGCGCCGTAGTCGGTGATGTTCTTCACCGCACCGTCGATGACTTGGCCTTCTTCGAGGTTCTGCACCAGCTCCTGGCGCTGCTCGGCGCGCGTCTCTTCCAGCACGGTGCGGCGCGAGACGACGATGTTGCCGCGCCGGCGATCCATTTTCAGGATCTGGAAGGGCTGCGAATTGTTCATCAGCGGCGACACGTCGCGGATCGGACGAATGTCGACCTGCGAGCGCGGCAGGAAGGCGACGGCGCCGTCGAGATCGACGGTGAAGCCGCCCTTGACCTGATTGAAGATGACGCCGGTGACCTTCTCGTTGTTCTGGAACGCCTTCTCCAGCTTACCCCAGCTCTCCTCGCGCCGCGCCTTGTCGCGCGAGAGCACCGCTTCGCCGAGCGCATTCTCGATGCGTTCCAGATAAACCTCGACGGTATCGCCGACCTTGATCTCGGCAGCCCGGCCCGGACCGGCGAATTCGCGCAACGCGACGCGGCCTTCGGTCTTCAGGCCGACATCGATGACGGCCACGTCCTTCTCGATCCCGACAACCGTCCCTTTGACGACGGATCCTTCCTGCAGATGACCATCGCCAAACGATTCCTCGATCATGCTGGCGAAGTCTTCGCGCGACGGCGCGGCGGTCGCTACTTGAGCCATGAACACTCCGAGCCCCGTGATTGAAAATGATCCCGAACGCGCAGCAGCCGCCGGTCGTGCCGGCGGTGGGGCCTTAAGCCAGACGGTCAGGACAAAGCTTGGTCCGGTGTGCCAGACGAAACGCGCGAACGGGCTTAACCTCCAATGACGAAATCGCGGTCAGCCGCGCTTTCGGCCCGTTCGGACGGCTTCGATGATGTCGACGGCAGCCCGGAATGCGGCGTCTATACCCAAATGCGTGGTATCGAGCAAGTGCGCGTCGGGCGCGGCCTTCAGCGGGGCGGCCGTGCGCCTCGAATCGCGCTCATCGCGGCGAAGAAGGTCGGCCAGGACCTCTTTTTCGTCGGCCGGCTCCCCTCGCGCCCGCATTTCAGCGGTGCGGCGGGCGGCGCGTACTTCGGGCGACGCCACCACGAAAATCTTCACGTCCGCGCCGGGCGCGATGACGGTGCCGATATCGCGGCCGTCAAGCACGGCGCCCGGCGGCTGGGTGGCAAAGGCGCGCTGATAGTTCATCAGCGCCTGGCGAACGTCCGGAATCGCGGCCACGACCGAGGCGGCTTCGGTAATTGCCGGCGCTTTCAGCGCGCTCTCGTCAAACTGGGTCGGGTCGAGCGCGATGGCGGCATCGATCGCCTTTTCGACATTGTCGGGCGCATAGCCGGCATCGAGCACCGCCTTGGCGACCGCGCGATAGATCAAGCCGGTGTCGAGATGCGGCAGCCCGTATATCGCCGCCACCTGCTTGGCGATGGTTCCCTTGCCCGAGGCTGCGGGGCCGTCTATAGCGATGATCATCGTTACTTACGTTCTTGGCGAAAGCCCGCTGCCGTTCTTGGCGAAAGCCCGCTGCGGTGCGGCATTCGGCCGAGGACCGATGCAAGCGGCGGTGCATCAAACGCGGGACAGATCAAACGGCGGAACTCAGGATTTCGCAAGCGCCAAAGGCTTCTTGCGCATCGGCGAGCTTCTCTTGCTCGGGTTTGGCATATCGACATGAACACAGGCATGCACGTCAAGACTGATGCACGTCAAGAATGACATGCACGTCAAGAATGACATGCGCATCACCAACGAGATGCGCATCACCAACGAGATGCACATCGCGAACGATATGCAAATCACGCACGATACACATGTCATGATCGACCTGCATCTCGATACCGAAATACCCATCGTCGGCAGTCCGGATGTCGAACTCTGCGCGTGGTCGACGTTTCCCGCGCATGACGGTGCGATCGATGCCTGAGTTGCGCGAGCCCCTGTCCATCAGAGTCCTTGCCTGACAAAGTCCTTGTCCAGTGGATCGGGTCTGTGATTTCACCGGCTCGGGATGCGATCATGATGCCGACAACGGAAGCCCGCCGATGAAGTTTGCAAGACGGCTGACGCAGAAGCGCTGGGTCCAGAAGACCATCGGCGTCGCGGCGGCCGAGTATCTGCGTCTTGTGTGGATGACCAGCCGCTTCACGACAGAACCCGCGGATCCCTATCGGCTATACGAGCGCGAACAGCCGGTCATTCTCGCGATGTGGCATGGCCAGCATTTCATGCTGCCGTTCTTGCGCAGAGGATATCCGTTCAAGGTTCTAATCTCGCGCCATATCGACGGCGAGATCAACGCTATCGCCGCCGAATGGCTCGGAGTCGGCACGGTGCGCGGTTCCGGCGATCACGGGCGCAGATATCACGTCAAAGGGGGCGTGGGCGCCTTCAAGAGCATGATGGATGCGCTTGCCGAAGGCTGCAATATGGCGCTGACCGCCGACGTTCCGAAAGTCTCGCGCGTTGCGGGGCTAGGGATCATCAAGCTTGCGAGCACGACGGGGCGGCCGATCTTTCCGGTGGCGCTCGCCACCAGCCGGCGGATCGTGCTCGACAACTGGGATCGCTCGGCCATCAATCTTCCCTTCAGCCGCGCCGTAACTGTCGTTGGCGATCCGATCCGCGTGCCGGCCGAGGCCGATGCTGCGACCCTCGAACAAGCGCGGAGCGCGCTCGAACAAACATTGAATTCGGCCACCGAACGTGCGTATGCAATCGCCGACCGGTTGCCGTCCGCCGTCCTGAGCAAATCGGCGCAAGAGCGGCTTGAGATTGAACGGCGGGTATCGAATAATGGGATCATCGCCGATTGAGGCTGCAAGTGGGCCGGCGGGGAAGTGAGCCGGTAAGGCGTTGCGCGGGGAAGCACATTGGCAATCATCGACGACGTTCGTTCCATCATCGCTAAATCGCTGAACATCCCCGTCGATCAGCTCACTCCGGACAAGCGTCTCGACGAGCTGGGCGCGGAGTCGCTCGATGTCATCGAGATCGTGTTCGCGCTCGAGGAAAAATACGACATCGCCATTCCCTTGCAGGCCAACGACGCGACCCGCGTTTCCGCATCCGGCAAGATCGACGGCAAGACCGAAGACAAGAGCGAAGGTCAGGACAAAAGCGGCAATTCCGAATTGCCGTTTAGCACCGTCGGCGATGTCGCCGAGATGGTCGAGAAGCTGGTCGCGGCGAAAGCATCGAAATGAATCGGGTCGTCATCACGGGAATCGGAGTGGTCACTCCGATCGGCAATACCCGTGACGCATTCTGGTCGGCGTTGGTCGAAGCCCGCTCCGGCATCGGCCCGATCACCATTATCCCGACCGAGCGGCTGAATACCCGCATCGCGGCCCAGGTGCTCGATTTCAAGCCGGGCGATCATTTCGATCCCAAGCGCGAAGGCCTGCTCGACCGCTTCGCGCAATTCGCCGTCGTGGCCGCACGTTCGGCACTGCGCGACTCGGGGCTGGAGCTGACCGAGGAAATCGCGCTCGATGCCGCTACCATCATCGGCAATTCGACCGGCGGCATGAATACGCTCGACGATTCCTTCCTTAGGCTCTACAGCCAGAACGGGACGCGCGCGCATCCACTGTCGATTCCGCGGCTGATGTCGAATGCCGCCTGCAGCGCGATCTCGATGGATCTCGGGTTGAAGGGGCCGACCTACACCATCGCGTCGGCCTGCTCCTCCGGCACGCATGCCATCGGCCAGGCCTTTCAGATGGTGCGCACCGGTCAGGCGCCGATCGCGCTCACCGGCGGCACCGAAGCCTGCCTGACCGTCGGCACTTTCAAGGGCTGGGAGGCCTTGCGTGTGCTCAGCTCCGACACCTGCCGGCCGTTCTCGCGGACGCGCTCCGGCCTGGTGCTCGGCGAGGGCGCGTCCATGTTCGTTCTGGAGACGCGCGAACACGCGATCGCCCGCGGCGCTCCGATCTATGCCGAGCTGCTCGGCTTCGGCATGAGTGCCGATGCCGGCGATATCACCGCCATCGATCCGAGCGGCGCCGCGCGTGCGATGCGCGCGGCCTTGAAGGACGGCAAGGTCAATCCGGACGACGTTGACTATGTCAACGCCCACGGCACCGGCACAGTGCTCAACGACAAGGGCGAGACCATCGCACTCCGCCACGCGTTCGGCGACGCCGCCGATCATCTCGCCGTGTCGTCGAGCAAAGGCGTGCTGGGGCACAGCCTCGGCGCTGCGGGCGCGGTGGAGCTTGCCGCCACGGCGCTCGCGCTCCACCACCAGATCATTCCGCCGACGGCGAATTTCGAAGAGGCCGATCCGGATTGTGACCTCGATTATGTGCCCAATACGGCGCGCAACGCGCCGATCAAGAACGCGATGTCGAGTTCGTTTGCCTTCGGCGGCCTCAACGCGGTGCTGGTGCTCGGGCGGGCCTAGGCTCTACTGCCCGGTTTCGGCTACGACGCAATATCCGCTCCGAGCCCGCGCATCAGCGCGACGAAATCCGGAAAGCTCGTGGCGATGAAGCTTCCGTCGTCGATCTTCACCGGCCGCTCGCTCGCAAGCCCCATCACCAGGGCCGACATGGCGAGCCGATGATCCATGTGCGTAGCCACGAGCCCACCGCCCGGCGCGCGGCCCCTGCCCTCGACGATCAGATCGTCGCCGTCGATCTCCACCGTGACGCCGTTTGCGCGCAACATATCGGCTGTGCCGAGAAGCCGGTCCGATTCCTTCACGCGCAGTTCCTTGAGGCCGCGCATCGCTGTCGTTCCTTCCGCGAAGGAAGCCGCCACCGCCAGGATCGGATATTCGTCGATCATCGAAGGCGCGCGCGCCGCCGGCACTTCTACCCCGCGCAGCGTGCTGCCGCGCACGCGCAGATCGGCGACCTCTTCGCCGCCCTCAATGCGCGTATCAAGCCGCTCGATCGCCGCTCCCATGCCGGCGAGCGTGTCGATCAGGCCGGCGCGCAGCGGATTGAGCATCACGCCTTCAAGGATCACGTCGGCGCCCGGCGTGATCGCTGCCGCCACCAGCGGAAACGCCGCCGACGATGGATCAGCGGGCACGACGATCGGCTGCGGCACAAGCTCGGGCTGGCCGGCGAGCGTGACACGGCGGCCGTGCGCGCCGTGCGGCGCGACCCGGATCTCGGCGCCGAAATGCGTCAGCATTTTCTCGGTATGGTCGCGCGTCGCTTCCGCCTCGATCACGACCGTCTCGCCCGGCGCCGCCAGCCCCGCGAGCAGCACCGCCGATTTGAGTTGCGCGGAAGCAACCGGCGGCTCGTAAACGATCGGCATCGGGTCCCGCGCGCCGGCAAGCGTCAACGGCAAGCGGCCGTCGTTGGCGGCAAGGATATGCGCGCCGACCCGCTCCAGAGGTTCGAGCACCCGCCGCATCGGGCGCTTGCGCAAGGATGCATCGCCGTCGAACGTGGCCGTGATCGGACAGCCTGCGACCGCGCCCAGCATGAGCCGGCAGCCGGTGCCGGAATTGCCGAAATCGAGCGGCGCCGCCGGTGCGGCAAAGCCCGCAACTCCGACGCCGTGCAGGCGCCACTCGCCCACGCCCGTGCGCTCGACCTGCGCCCCGAGCGCGCGCGCGGCCTTGCCGGTATTGAGCACGTCCTCGCCCTCCAAAAGCCCGGAGATGCGCGTCTCGCCGACCGCCATGGCGCCGAGAATGAGCGCGCGGTGCGAGATCGATTTGTCGCCCGGCACGCGCACCCGGCCTTGCAACGGGCCGGAACGGCGGGCGGTCAGGGGGCTAAGACCGGTATGCATGGGCGGGTGCTTAGCACGCGCCGCGCCGCCGCGTCATGCCATCGCGCATCGCGCGTTGGCGCCCGTCATGCCAACGCCTGGCTCCGCAGCGCTTCCCGCGCCATCCGGCTTGGCGGCGCCACGCCAAGCTTGCGGGCGGCGCGATGGCCTTCCAGCGTCGCCTCGTAAACGGTGCGTGGCGCGAGCGCGCAGCCGATCGCCTCGACGCTGCGGCCGCGCTCGCGCAAGAGGTGATACAGCGCGTTTTCCGAAGAGCGTGCGGTCGCCATCACGATCGTATCGGCACTGATCGAGCGCACTTTGGATGGCGCGTAGATATTGACGATCTCTACCTCGCGGCCGTTGATCCGCTTCACGGCATGATCGGCGATGATCTCCACCTCGGCCTCGTAGAGATAGGTCAACACCCAGTGCAGATAGACTTCCGCCGTGGTCTCCCAGCCGATCATCGGCCACTTGGTCAGAAGCCTCACCTTGGCGCCGAGCCGGGCCAGCTTGACGGCGGTGAGCGGCGCGGCCACATCCGCCATTTCGTCGATCACCAGCACATCGCCCGACGCCGTGGCCTTGTCGAGCGCCACTTCGTCCCAGCTCACGCACCGGCCGCTCTCCCAACCGGGCAATGGCTTGCCGGTCTGACCCTGAAAACCGTCGCGTCGATAGCGCGCGCCGGTCGCCACCACGACATGGTCGGGCTGTTCGGCCGCAAGCGCAGCGTCGAGATTTTCGGCGGTGATTGCGTTGCCGGTCTTAATCGTCGTGCCGTTGCCGCGCGCCTGTTCGGCAAGCCAAGTCGCGATCGTTCCATACTGCGTCCGGTTGGGAAGAGCACCGTAAGCGCGCACGTGGCCGCCGACTTCCGGCTCGCGCTCGTAAACCACGACGCGATTGCCGCGCGCCGCCGCTACGCGTGCATATTCAAGACCGGCGGGACCGGCGCCGATCACCAGCACGCGCTTGGGCGAGGGCACCTGGCGCATGGAGCTTACGCCCCATACCCGTTCGCGCCCGACCACCGGGTTATAGGCGCATTGCACGCGGCTGCCGCGGATCACCGCACGCCAGCAATAATTGGCGGCGACGCAGCGGCGGATATCGTTCGGCCGTCCCTCGCGTACTTTGGTCATCCATTGCTCGTCGGCGATCATCTGCCGGGCGAGCAGGATGGCGTCGGCGTCGCCGGAACCGAGCAGCTCGTCGGCGACGCCGGGATGGCTGACGCGTCCGACCAGCAGCACCGGCTTTTTCGCCACCGTCTTGATCGCGCGCGTGTATTGCCGCTCCCAGCCCTGCTCGAACGTCATCGGGGTGTGGATCCAGGAATGGTGAACGCCGGCCGATACGCTCACATAGTCGATGTCGAGCTCCTTTTCGAAATCCGCGTGAATGCGCTTGATGTCCTCGATCTCGAGATCGCCTTCCCAGAACGAGGTCGAGTTGATGCGGTAGCCGATAAAGGGCCGGTCGCCGATGCGCTTGCGGATCCGCTGCATGGCTTCCAGCGAAAACCGCAGCCGGTTCTCGTAGGAGCCGCCCCAGCGGTCGGTGCGCTTGTTGTAGAAGGGCGAGAGAAACTGCCAGGGCAGATAGCCGTGGGCGATGTGAAATTCGATGCCGTCGAGGCCGGCGGAGATGGCGCGCCGGGCGGCGTCCTCGTAACACTGCAAGATATATTCGATCTCGTGCTCCTCGAGCTCTTTCGGCGTCGGGCCGCCGGGAATTTCGCCGGCCGGCACTTGGCTCGGCGCCAGCATGTAGGGATTGTATTCGTCGGGATCGCGCGCCGGGTCGGTCTTGAGAAACGGCGTCGGCGAGCGCAGGCCGAGATGCAGAAGCTGCACGGCGAGCGCGCAGCCATGCCGCTTCACCGCCCGCGCCACATTGGCAAGCCCCTCGAGCTGCGCGTCGTTCCACAGGCCGGGAAAGCCGAGCGGCGTATAAATCGTGTCCTTATTGATCAGGTGCCCGCCGAGAATGATCATGCCGAGCCCGGTTTTGGCGCGCTCCTCGTAATAGGCGACCGCCTGCTCGGTGAAGATGCCCTCATGCGGGCTTCTGACCCATGTCGGGCACACCGGCGCGAATATCGCCCGGTTCGGCAAGGTCGTGTTGCGGATGCGCAGCGGCGAAAGCAGATGGCGATAGGACCCGGCATCGGTCACGGTCGTTTCCCCCTCAAAGCTTTTGTTCGGGAAGATAAACGAACATGCCGCGGCCGGATACGCGCGGGCCGTGCGGTTGCCGCCGCGGCGACCCGGCCTGTGAAGGTTGCAATCCGCTATTGACAGGTGCATCGCGACTAGCCAAGTGAAGCTCCCAAATTGAAGGAACTCGGCCGTGGCCAAACCGGAACTTGGCACCAAGCGCGTCTGCCCTGAAACCGGACGCAAATTCTACGATCTGAACAAGGATCCCGTGATCTCGCCCTATACCGGCAAGGTCGTACCCGTGGAGCTGCCGACGACGCGTGCGCGACCCGACCAGGCCGCAGCAGCCGCCGCGCAGCGCGCAGCCGCCGCTCCGGTCGAGGAGGTGGCGACGCCGGAGCCGCAGGAGGCCGAACTCGTCTCTCTGGAGGATGCCGACGCCGAGGCGCAGGGCGCCAAGGGCGCGGTCGAGACCGCCGAGCCTGATATCGAAGAGGACGTCGAGATGGACGAAAGCCTCGACGATGCCGCCTTCATCGAGGAACAGGAAGAAGAAGACGCCGACGTCACCGACATTATCGGCGGCGACATCGAGGACGAGGAGGAAGGATAACCGGAACTTCAGTCATCGGCGGGTCGATGACCGCACCGCCGCAGCGGCCGTCTTTCTTCCGGCGGCCGCAATGACCGATACCCGGTTCAGGGGCCATAGCTCAGTTGGGAGAGCGCTTGAATGGCATTCAAGAGGTCGGGGGTTCGACTCCCCCTGGCTCCACCAAGTCCGTTTCCCCGAACGGCAGAATGTGACTACGCCGCCTTGACATCCGGCGCCGTCTCCTTTTCCGGCGGCCGTTATTTGCGAGTGACACACCGCTAAGCTCGATCTTGAGATAGCCCTCATCGCGGCAGGTGTGGCTGGCCGTGCCGTTGCCGCGCCTTCGACTGAAGCGCCGGTGCGGACGGCCGCGTTCGCTGTCGCCGCCGCGGCGTGCCTGCAAGCACCTCACATTTTCGCTGTGCGCCGCATCACAGGGTGTCTGGGCAGTCGCGTGTTAGCCGTTGCACGCGACTGAAACCCGATGGCTTTGGCGGGGCTGTTTTCCGATGTCAGCAATGTCTCACCAGCAATCATTGGCGCAAACGTGGAAACGACGCCAGCGTCGGCAGCGAATCCTGGTTGCTGTCGTCGTTGTCGCGCTGCTCACCGCACTTGTTTATGGCTGGCTCCACGTGTTTGGGATCTTCTGAAAATCGCGCGTGTCATCGTCCGTGGCATGGCGGCGAACAGCGCACGCTCGGTGCCTGTTGATACTCACAGTTCGCCGCATCCCCACGCATCCGCAACCGAACATTGTCGATCCACAACATCATCGACCCGTGGCGCGGAGCGTTTCCTTCCGCCCTGTCAGATATCCCCCGCCTCGCCCTTCCCTCGCAGTTCACGGCCTGTGCCGTGAAGCACATCCCGCACGCGAGCGAGTGGAATAAGTCCTCCGGTGTGAGGGGCTTTCTCTTATATGGAGGGAAGCGATGAACGATACCGGCGCTGTCAACCTTCGCAAGCATCGCGTGACGTTTTTGGCCGTCGTGGTCGCGGTCAGCGCAATCGCCGTCGCACTCGCGTGTCTAACCGCGGCATCAATGCACACCACCGCGATCAAGGCGGAAACGGCGAACACGCAGAATGCGCGCGTCGAGCCTGCGCCATCGGCGACGGGCGACACTACACCTGTAGCATTCGAGATTAAGCCGTCTCCGGTTGTCGAGCCCGACCCCGCCTTCTTTATCGGTGCGGGCGACGGCAGCAACGGCTATTACGCCGAGCATCCGGCTCGGTGAGCGAGGCCGGACCTCGGCCCGTCACCCATAACTAGACCCAATCTCCTCCCGCTTCGCCCCAGAGCTGCTCGGTGGCGAGGTCGGCGCCCTGCCGCATGGCCTTGAACTTCGCCCACACCACGGTCGGATGTACCTCGGTCGTGTACATGGCCTGCGAGGAGAAGCCGCAATCGGCGCCGGCGATGACATTTTCGCGCCCGACCAGCCGGGCGAAACGGATGATGCGCTCGGCAATCAGCTCGGGATGCTCGACGATGTTGCTGGCATGGGTGATGACGCCCGGCACCAGAACTTTTCCCTCCGGCACCTTCACGCGCTCGAACAGATGATATTCGTGCTCGTGGCGCGGATTAGCCGCCTCGAAACTGTAAGAACCGGCGTTGATCTGCAGCATGTAGTCGACGATGTCGGCAAGCGCCGCCTCGTAAATGCGCGGCCCTTCGTTGATTCCATAGCAGGTGTGGAAGCGCACATATTCGGGCGGGATGCCTTTGAGCGCGGCGTTGATCGCCTCGACGTAGATCTGCGCGCGCCGTTTCTTCTGCGCATCGTCGAGGCCGACTTCGTAAAAGATGTCGGGCAGAAACGGATCGTCGATCTGCACCAGAATGCCGGCATCGACGATCGCGCGATATTCCTCGCTCAGCGCGGCGGCGACCGCATGGAAATATTCTTCGTCCGACTTGTAATATTCGTTCACGCCTACGCCTGACGGCGCCGTTGCCGGCAGAAAGACATGCTCGTTGGCGACGCCGGCTGCCGCGGCGGCGGCCTTCACATTCTCGATGTCGGCCTGCACGAATTTCTCGCCGCGATATTTGACCGGACCGACACAGACCACCGGCGCAAGCGAGACGATCGCGCCGCCCATCATCGCCTGCTTGAAATATTGCTGGTAATATTCCGGGAAAGCGGCGACCTCCTGCTCGAACAGTTTCAGCTTGACGTCCGGACGCGATTCGAAGCCTTCAAGCCGCTCGCGTACATAAGTAAAAAAACCGGGCTTGGAGAATTCGCCGTCGGTGACGATGTCGATGCCGCACTGCACCTGCTCGCGCACCACGTCAGTCACCGCATTGTGCAGCGCATCCTGATAAGCCCGTTCGTCGTAGGGTTGTCCGGAATATTTCGCCTTCATGGCGTCGAGCAGCCGGTGCGGCCGCGGCAGGCTGCCGATATGGGTCGTCTGGATGCGGTCGGTATTTTGCTGCAACTGCATGGCCTTTCCTCCAGGTCTTTTCGTCGGCGTCTTGCTTACACTATCAGGGCAATCGGACCGCATTGACAGCGGGCCTGCGGCGCGCTTTGTCTCGTGCAAACTCCTCCAATCCGGCAACCGGATTTCGCGCCAGCGTCAAGGCCAAGACCCACCAGCCTTTGCCCACGCTTGAAACGTCTCAAGACACCGAAGACTTAGCAGCCCGGGGCCGACGCCCGCGCCGCAAAGCCGCCTTCTATGCTATGGTAAAGGTTTACAGCACGGGAGCGCTAGAGAATGCACCGACGATGGATCGAGGCCGCGTTGCTTATCAGCCTCGCCATGACAATTCTGGCCGCCACAATCACCGGTCCGGTATCGGCGCAACAAGGCCAGCAGCTGGCACAGCAGCCTTCGATCATGCAGGAAGAGCAAAATGGCGCGCCCGCCGCGCCGCCTCCACGAGCCCCGCGCTCCGGCGGCGGCAAGCCTGCGCCGGCATTCGAACACGACCCCGACCTCGATGCACAGGATCAATTGGCGCCGTCGCAGGTTCAGCAGCAGATGCCGGACGCGGTAGCGATGCCGAGCGGCGGCGGCCGCACACGTACGCGCGCAGCCGCGCCCGCAACCGACGCCGCGATCGAGCCCGGCGCGGTCGCGCGACCCTCGCGCGCAGCCAAGCCGAACGTCATCGCCTGCAGCGGCGTCTTTGCCAAGGATTCAAGCCACACCAAGCTCGCGTCGGCTTTCCAGTCGCGCAACGTCTCCTCCACGCAAATCGACACCAATGTCGGCGGCAAGGCGACGGCGAGCGTGATCTACGCCAGGGATCCGAAACGGCGCCTGGAAGTGTGGTGGTCGAAGTCGGCAAGCAAGAGCGACACTCACCTCATCGTCATCAACGGACAATCGGACTGGATCGCGCCCGGCGAGCTTCACCTCGGCTTGACCTTGGCGGAGCTGGAAAAGCTTAACGGCAAGCCGTTCAAGCTCTCCGGTTTCGACAGGGATCACGTCGCGACGTTGAGCGACTGGGACGGCGGAACGCTCTCGGCGCTCGCCGGCGGCTGCAAGGTCGGCATCAGTTTGCGCGCCGATCCAAAAACGCCGGCTGCGACGTTAAGCGCCCTGCCCGCCGATCGCGCCTTCGGCTCGTCCGACGCTTCGCTGCGTGCCGCCAACCCGACGGTGAGCGAAATCCTGGTCGCGTACTAAAGATGCTTTCAGCTCGCGAAGCGTGGATTCGCACGCCGTCGCCTTGCAAACCTCCACTTTTAGTTCGCACGGCGTCGTCGCCCGCGTCACAGCGTTGTTGCCGCGTTATGCGCCGCGCGCAAAATGCGCGCTTTTCCGTCTTACAACTAAGACAATAGCCAGCAGACTCCTTCAATTTCCCTTAAGCGCGGCCGTGGGACTTTCCCGCGGGGTGGAGCATCGCAAAGAGGAGCGCTGCTATGGCTTTCCTGAGAATGAGTGGCTTGGTCCTTGCCGCCGCGCTTGGTCTAAGTCTACCGATCGGACAGGCTTCAGCCATGCCCGCGAATGGGCTGGCTGTTGCAGTCAAACAAGTGCCCAAGCCCGTCGAAGACGTGCGCTTGGTGTGCGGACCTTACCGCTGCTGGTATACCGGCTGGGGCTATGGCTGGCACCGGCCTTATGCGTATTGGGGCTGGCGTAGACCGTTCTACGCCTATGGCGGCCCCTATTACGGCTGGCGCAGGCCGCTCTATGCCTCTGCCGGACCCTACTACGGCTGGCGTAGACCAATGTATGCCTATGCCAGGCCTTACTGGGGCTGGCGCCGACCGGTCTACGCTTATGGCGGCTACTACGGCTGGCGCCGACCGCTCTACGCCTATCGCGGTTACTATGGCTGGCGCCGACCGCTCTATGCCTATGGCGGTTACTATGGCTGGCGCCGACCGCTCTACGCCTATGCCGGAGGACCCTATTACGGCTGGCGCAGACCGCTCTACGGCTATGCCGGTTGGGGCTGGCGCAGACCACTCTACGCCTATGGCGGTTGGGGTTGGCGCAGGCCGCTCTATGCCTATGCCGGAGGACCCTATTGGGGTTGGCGTAGACCGCTCTACGCAGCCGCAGTCACCACCGGCGGCGGCTTTAATCCCTGGTACGGCGCCGGCTTTAATCCGTGGTACGCCGGCGGTCCCTATTACGCCTCTGTCGGTTGGAATACCGGCTGGCGAGGATGGGGTTGGTCGAACAATTGGTGGTGACGTGTCGGTGTGACGATCGTCACCAACAAACAAACAGTGTGAAGTCACTCTGAGATTACAAAAAAGCAAGCGTGGTCCGGACTGCGGAAAAAATCCGGACCACGCTTGCACCGCAAGCATTTCAGTTTTGTTTTTTGACTGCAATTTTCTTTGGTCAGCGCAATTTCCTCGAAGCCGGCGGAGCAAAAAGCTTGCGGAAAATTTAGACGCAATCGCGCCCTCCATCCGCCATCAAGTTAGACGTTCGCCAACAACCTCCTTCAGCAACGCTTCATCTGCACTGTGGAATTCTGCGGCCGGGTGGCGACTCGCAGATAACGGAGCGCTGCTATGGTTGTGTGGAAGTTGAGCGGTCTCGCCCTTGCCGCTGTGCTCGGCACGGGCTTGGCGATCGGGCAAGCGTCGGCGATGCCGGCGAACGGGCTTTCCTCGGCGGCAACGCAGGCCGCCGCCACGAACGGCGTGCAGGATGTCCGCTATGTGTGCGGGCCTTACCGCTGCTGGTGGACTCCGGGCCCATATTACGGTCCTCGCTATTACAACCACTATGTCGGACCGCGGCCCTACTGGCGCTGGCACCGACACTACTGGTGGTAAGCGCTAGCGTGCGCGCGGTGACAACACCGCCGCAACGCTTCGCTTAGCGCAGGCGTCGTCCGGGTCGGAAGTAGCTAGCACGATCCGGGCGCGCTTGTGTTGCTTCGGTGGCTGTTCGCTCACACGCCCATCGTTTCGGATTGAGTCGATCAACGCAGTCATTTTTTGCGGCTTGCAAATACCGCGCATCGCGGCCGCGCAGGCCGCCGCGCACAGTTCAATGCTTCTTATCGGCGGCCGGCTTGGACTGCTCTTTGCGCATGGCGCGCACATCGCGTGCCATTTCAAGACAGGTGAGCAACTCGGTATAGCTTGAGTCTCCGCCCATCACCGATTCGTTGACGCAGTGCGTACGGTCGTCGGCCGAAAAGCTCGACCATTGCTTGACGAGCTGGTCGCGGATCGCCTGCTCGCTGTCGAGGCAATTCTTTTTCTCCTGACCGACCGCGGGGTCGTGAAAGGTCACGCCGCCCTGCTCGGCAATTCCTTTGCAGACCTGCTCGACATTGAGATTTGGCACACCGTCTCCCGCCGCGACCGGCATGACGAGTTGCAGGCCGAGCGCCAGCGCCTTTGGCAAAATCATGAATCAGCTCCCTGAATCCTGGCACGATTATAGCATCGGAACCGGATGGAACTAGACCGCGCGGAACCAGCCGCCCATGCGGCGAAAACGATTGACCGGGCTTCGCTGCGACGGCTATGGCTCGACATCCAAGGTGAGGGGTACCGCATGATTGTTGCACCGCTTTTGGGTGCGGCGCTGGTGGTCAATGTGGCAACCGGCCCGGCGGCCGGCGAAGCGAGCCTGCCGGCCCAGCAGAAGGTCGCCGCCACCGAACCGCTGGTACGCTCGGCAACCGACTGCATCGTGCACGCAGTCAAGGCCGATCCTCGTTTTGCCGCCGAGACGCGAGCGGATGTGGGCGACTTGATTGTCGATTCGATCCGCTCCTGCCGGATGCTGGTACGCGCCATGATCGACGCCTATGACCGCTACTACGGCGACGGCGCCGGCGAAGCCTTCTTCATGGGGCCCTATCTCGACCGGTTGCCGAAGGCGGTGCTGGCGGGCACGAACAAATCCACGCAATAGCCGGCGCGGCGGCTCGCGGCCGCGCGGGCAATTCTGACGCGCCTATTCCTTCGCCTTCGGACCGATAACGGCGATGACGCGCATCTTCGTCGGATCGACCAGCACGACCTGATCATCCACCTTGGTGAATTTGTACAGCTTGGTCTCGGGATTGTTGGCGAGAATGTCGTCCGGCAAGGCGTAGAGCTCGATCATCGGCGGCACATCCGCCCCGACATGAGCGGCAAAGCGGCTGGGCGCGACCTTGCTCTTGTCCTTGTGCACTTCCTGATAGATCGCGTTGCGCTGCGCCGCCGTCAACGCAAGCTTCGGCGCGACGCCGCGCTCGCTCACTTCTTCCTCGATGCCGATCGGTTGTGCGGCGGCATAGCCCGCGCCCGCAGCGACAAGGGCAGAAGCTGCGACCGCGAATACGATTGCCGACCGCGGATGAGCAAGACGAGGTTTCATGTTTCTTCTCCCTCGAACGATCAGTCATGCCCGGCCATTAAGGACGGCGCATGACTGCGAGTGGATTGCCGCTTTGCGTCAGCGCGGGATCGCCTGCACGGCAATGTTGGTATAGGGGTCGACCACCAGAATGCGATCAGGCTCGTAGATATAGCGATAGGTCGGCATCGCAACCGGCGCCGCGACCGGCTGTGCTGCCACGGCCGGCGCGACGGCTGGCGCGACTGCCGGCGCCGGCGTCACCACGTCGTAGAGGCGCGGGCCGCGCATCAGTTCATCATAGGCCGGCGCCGCGGCTGCCACGCCCTGCCGCACGGTGACGGTGCGGGTGGTCGTCGTCACCCGCTCCACCGGCCGTGCGCGGACGACGCGGCGATGGACCCTGCGTGGTTCCGTGGTGGTAACCGTCCGCACCGTCTCGACTGTTTCAACCGGCGCCGTTACCGCAACGGTCGACGCCGGCGGCAACAGAACGCCGGACGGCGGCACCGCCAGCGGCGCCTGCGCAACGACCGCCGGTCCGGGCGCCAGCGTCACGATGGTTTCCACCGTCTGGGCCCGTACAATCGACGTCCCGGCTGCCAACGCCACACCCAGCACGACAAGGGAGATGCTGTCTCTCATAGAGGACTCCATGCCTTCTTTGCTCGAATCTGCTCGGAGTTAACGATCCGAGCGTCCGGTGCCAAAACGCGCAGCGGCAACGGACGTTCCTGCCCGGCGAGCCGGCGCCCCGCAGCCGCACCCGTTCCCGCCGCCGCAAAAATGACAGCGGCGAACCGCCGCGACGCCACAGTGTCGAAGCGGCAGATCCGCTCGATTGACCGCCGCAATGGCGGAGTGCAGTCTGCAGGCTTCTCATCCGCAGATTCGCGTGGAGCATGACCGGCAAGGTCTGCTCTGGAATTAAATCTGGACGGGGCAATTGATTCGAAAAATCACGCACCGGCGAAGGCTGCCGCGACAATCGATTCAAACTGAAACGATTGCGCCGTAAAATCGCGCCGTCGCCTTCATTTTTGGTTCGCGAGAGGAGCAGACATGTTCGGCATCAGCGATTTGTTCCAGTGGGACCGCTTCGTGACGCCCACCGTCATCAAGGTCTTCTACTGGCTCGCCGTGGTTATTTCCGTACTGCTGGGGCTGGCGGCCGCCGTCTCTTCGCTTGCCACCATGGCCTACAATCCCTTCGTCGGCATGATCTCGCTCATCGCCAGCCTGCTCGGCGCTTTTATGGGCGTGATCGTCTCGCGCATATCCGCCGAATTCGTGCTGATCGTGTTCCGCATCAACGAGCACCTCGGGGCGATCCGCAATCAGGGCCAACAACTCTAGCGACCGTCATTCCAGATTGCCGCGTAAGCGGCAAGTCCGGAATCCATAACCACGGGTCAAGCAGAACATGCGCGGTCAGGGGTTATGGATTCCGGGCTCGCGACTTCCGTCGCGCCCCGGAATGACGAACGGATTGCGCTTGCCGCTCCGCGACCTCCTCGAATGACCGACCGCGATCAGGTCGCAAAGCGGAAGTGCATGACGTCACCGTCCTGCACGACATAATCCTTGCCTTCGAGCCGCATTTTGCCGGCGTCGCGCGCGCCGGCTTCGCCGCCACCGGCGACAAAATCTGCGTAGGCGATGGTCTCGGCGCGGATGAAGCCCTGCTCGAAGTCGGTATGGATGACGCCGGCCGCTTGCGGCGCTTTGGCGCCGCGCGTCACCGTCCAGGCACGCGTCTCCTTCGGCCCGACGGTAAAGAACGTCACCAGCCCAAGAAGCCCGTAACCGGCGCGGATGAGCCGGTCGAGGCCGGCCTCCTGCAAGCCGACCGCGGCCAAATAGTCGCTGCGCTCTTCGCGCGAGAGCACGGCGATTTCCGATTCGATCTTGGCGGAAATGACGACGGTCGCGGCGCCCTCGGCTTTGGCGCGCGCTTCCACCTTGCGCGAAAAGTCATTGCCGCTCGCAGCCGCCGCTTCCTCTACGTTGCAGACATAAAGCACCGGGATCGATGTGAGCAGGCCGAGCATGTGGAAGGCGCGCTCTTCCTCCGGCTTGCGCTCGACCAGCCGCGCGGGCTTGCCGTCGCGCAACAGCGCCAGCGCCCGATTGACCAGATCGAGCATTTCCTTGGCGTCCTTGTCGCCGCCCTTGGCCTTTTTGCTCAAGCCATCGACCCGCCGCTCCAGACTGTCGAGATCGGCGAGCATCAGCTCGGTCTCGACCGTCTCGATGTCAGCGATGGGATCGATGCGGCCCTCCACATGCGTGATGTCGGTATCTTCGAAGCAGCGCACCACATGCGCGATGGCATCGACCTCGCGGATATTGGCGAGAAACTGGTTGCCGAGCCCCTCGCCTTTCGAGGCGCCGCGCACCAGGCCCGCGATATCGACGAAGGTCAGCCGCGTCGGAATGATCTCCGCCGATTTGCCGAGCTTGGCGAGCGTCTCCAGCCGCGGATCGGGCACGGCCACCTCGCCGACATTCGGCTCGATGGTGCAGAACGGATAATTGGCCGCCTGCGCCGCCGCCGTTTCGGTCAGCGCATTGAAGAGCGTCGACTTGCCGACATTCGGCAAACCGACGATGCCGCATTTGAATCCCATGGAGATTTATTTCACCTGTTGATTGCGGTTCACGCGTCGCCCGAATCGTCGCCGGATTGGTCGCCAAACCCCTTTGCCGCCATGGCGAGGTGAACCTTGTTCTGAAAACTCGCGTCCTGACCGCGAAGGAGGAGCTCGGCATTGTCGGCCAGAATGTCGATCAGCGCCTCGACCCAAGGACGTTCGCTCTTGGCGAAATCCGAGAGCACGTAATGCTCGACCAGGTCCTTGGCGCCCGGATGACCGACGCCGATGCGCACGCGCCGGTAATCGTTGCCGATGTGAGCGGTGATCGAGCGCAAGCCGTTGTGTCCGGCGATGCCGCCGCCGACCTTGACCCGCACCTTGCCCGGCGGCAGCTCGATTTCGTCGTGGAAGACGGTGATGTCGCCGGCCGCGAGCTTGTAGAACTGCGCCGCCTCGGCGACGGCGCGGCCGGATTCGTTCATGAACGTTCCGGGAAGCAGCAGCAGCACGCGCTCGCCGCCGATCGGCCCCTCGCAGGCGACGCCCTGGAAACGCCGGCGCCACGGCCCGATGCCGTGGCGCTTGGCGATGGCTTCAAGCGTCATGAAGCCGATATTGTGGCGGTTGCCGACATAACGCGCTCCCGGATTGCCGAGACCGACCAGGAGCAGCATCAGCTTAATCCCGCAGCGAACCTCACTTCTTCTCGGCGGCGCCGGCTGCAGGCGCGGCAGCGCCAGCGGCCGGCGCACCGGCGGCCGGAGCGGCAGCGCCGGCACCAGCCGCAGGGGCGGCAGTGGCGGCGGCGGCCGCAGCGGCGGCAGCCGCAGCAGCCTCGGCGGCGGCCTTCATCTCTTCCGCATAGCCCGACGGCGGCACCACCGTGACCAGCGTGATGTCGCGGCCGGAGACCGCACGCACGCCATCCGGCAGCTTGATGTCGCTCAAGTGGCGGGAATGGTTGATGTCGAGGGCGCCGACATCGACCTCGATCCCGGTCGGGATCGCGTCGGCGCGGCAGCGCACTTCGATGCTGTGGGCGACGATCGACACGGTGCCGCCGCGCTTGACGCCCGGCGACTGATCGGCGTTGCGCACATGGATCGGAATGTTGACGCGGATGGTCGCGCCCTCGCCGAGCCGCATGAAGTCCACATGCAGCGGCAGGTCGCGAATGGCGTCGAGCTGGAAGTCGCGGGGGATGACGCGGTGCTTCACGCCGTCGATTTCGACGTCATGTACCGTCGACAAAAAATGCCCGGCATAGATCCGCTGTTTCAGCTCGTTGTACTCGAGCGAGATCGGCAACGGCGGTTTGCCGTCGCCATAGATAATTCCCGGTACGCGGCCGGCGCGACGTTCCGACCGGGCGGCCCCCTTGCCGCCTCGCGAACGCGACACCGCCTTGATCACATTGACGGTCGCCATGATTCTTCCTCGTCTCTCAAGCCTTAAGGCCAGGACCGAAGCCCTGGGCCCATTGCTTTGGTTGGATTGCCGCGGCGGCCTCCAGGGGTGCCAAAGGTGCTCATTCGCCGCGGTGGCGCGCTTATAGCGGCGCAAGGCCTAAAAAACAAGGAAAGCGGAAGGCCGGCTTCAGGCGAAATAGCCGGTGGGCGGCGGTTCCGAGCCGCCAGAACCGCGCGAGCCGGGAGGCGCCGAGGCCGCGCCTGTGCCGCCGGCCGGGACATTCGACCCGGCAAGCCGCGCTTCCAGGGCCGCCACCCGCGCTTTGAGCGCTTCATTCTCCTCGCGGGCGAGCCGCGCCATATCCTGAACGGCCTCGAATTCCTCTCGCTGGACCACGGCGAGCTCGCGGAGAATCCGCTCCGCCTGGGTGCGGAACAGCGTCTCAGCCTCGCGCCGCACGCCTTGCGCAACCCCCGCCGCATCGTTCATCAATCGCGCAACTTCGTCGAAGAACCGGTTGGTCGTCTGGACCATGTTCGCCTCCGAGAGGAATTCGCCGCCAAGAGAGCCGCCGAGTGAAGCGTGCGCCTTGGCGCCCCGCTTGCCATCGCCCTACACAATGGCAATGGTGGCGCCCCATCGCAAGGCGTGTCGCGCCGGAATGAGGCGCGCCGCTCAGGATCGGGCGCATTAAACCGCTTGGAGCTCTCGATGCTCGTTCTGCCGGTCATCCCCTTTCCAGCGATCAATCCGGTGCTGATTTCGATCGGGCCGTTCTCCATCCGCTGGTATGCGCTTGCCTATATCGTCGGCATCATTGCCGGGTGGTTCTATGCGCGCGCCATTATCGCGAGGGAGCGGTTTTGGGGCGGAGGCGCGCCGATGACGGTCGCGGATTACGACGATTTCATTATCTGGATCACGATCGGCATCATTGTCGGCGGCCGCATCGGTTATGTGCTGTTCTACAATCTGCCGCAGTTTGCCGCGCATCCGATTCAGATTTTTGAATTGTGGAATGGCGGCATGTCATTTCATGGCGGCGTCGCCGGCTGCGTGGTTGCGACCGTGCTGTTTGGGCTGCGCCGCGGCCTGCCGATACTTTCGCTCGGCGACGTCACCACCGCGGTGGCGCCGATCGGCCTCTTCCTCGGCCGCATCGCCAATTTCATCAACGGCGAATTGTGGGGCCGGCCGACCGACGTGCCCTGGGCCATGATCTTTCCCAATGGCGGGCCCATTCCGCGGCATCCGAGCCAGCTTTACGAGGCGACGCTGGAAGGGCTCGGGCTTCTCGTTCTGCTCGGCATTGCGGTGCGGCTCGGCGCGCTTAAGCGGCCGGGCCTCGTGACCGGCGCGTTCGCCGTCGGCTACGGCATCGCCCGCATTTTCTGCGAGTTCTTCCGCGAGCCCGACGTGCAACTCGGCTTTCTCTACGGCGGGCTGACCATGGGAATGCTGCTGTGCATTCCGCTGATCGCCGCGGGCTTGGGTCTGCTCGCGTTCGCGCTACGCCGCCAACCGCTGGCCAAGCATGGCTGACGAGCCGTCGCCGCTTGCGGCCGAAATCCGCCGTTTGATCGCCGTCGCCGGACCGATGCCGATCGCCGACTATATGCGGCTATGCCTCACCCACCCGCAGCACGGCTACTACCTCACCCACGAGCCGATCGGCGCGCGCGGCGATTTCATCACCGCGCCGGAGATCAGCCAGATGTTCGGCGAACTGATCGGGCTGTGGATGGTCGCCGTCTGGCAACAAATGGGCGCGCCGGAAAACCTGCGCATCGTCGAGCTCGGGCCCGGCCGGGGGACGCTGATGATCGACGCCCTGCGGGCGGCCAGGGTCGCCAAGGACTTTTGCGCCGCGGCCGTTCTGCATCTCGTCGAAATCAGTCCGAGGCTGCAAGAGGTGCAACGGCGGCGCCTCGAAGGCTTCGACTTGCCGATGCTCTGGCACGCCACGCTCGCCGACGTTCCTGTCGGTCCCGTCATCATCGTCGCCAACGAATTTATCGATGCACTGCCGGTTCACCAGGCGGTCAAACAAACCGACGGCTGGCATGAACGCGTGGTCGAAATCGCCGCCGACGGCAATCTTGCCTTCGGCACGGCGCGCGAGCCGCTGCCCCATTTCGACGCGACCCTGCCGCGCGGATTGCGCCAAGCTCCCGTCGGCTCGATGTATGAATGGCGCGCCGATACGCTGGCGCTCGAAATCGGTCGACGCGTGCGCGACGATGGCGCGGCTCTCATCATCGACTACGGCCATGCCTGGCACGGGCTCGGGGAGACGCTGCAAGCCGTCGCCGGACATTCCTTTGCCGATCCGCTCGCTTCGCCGGGGCAGGCCGACCTCACCGCGCATGTCGATTTCGGGGCGCTGGCGCTGAGCGCGGAGATCATCGGGGCGCGCATCCACGGCCCCGTCGCGCAACGCGATTTCCTTCGTCGCCTCGGCATCGACAAACGGGCGGCAACATTGAAAGCGCGCGCAACGCCCGAGCAAGTCGCCGCGATCGACAGCGCACTCG
>Ga0187781_10000636_pt1 | contig 25247 bp, 20 predicted proteins | sample 0715_SJ02_MP02_2_FD_132447 | JGI IMG/M metagenome (GOLD analysis project Ga0187781, IMG submission 132447) | Tropical peat soil microbial communities from peatlands in Department of Meta, Colombia - 0715_SJ02_MP02_20_MG | ecosystem: Environmental > Terrestrial > Soil > Wetlands > Peat | place... | reverse complement strand
GTGCCGGTCCTGGAGCCAGGCCAGGTACGCGTCCTCGCCGGTCACGTACGCGGATTCGTTGAGAATCGCGGTCGCTCCCGGCACGCTCGCGCCGCGCCTGACGGCGTTCGCCTCGGCCGTCATCTCGGCGTCGATCCGCTGCAGCTCGGCCCAGCCCCACTCGTAGGCCTCCTTGAGGTCGATGTCCGCGCCCAGGTTGAGCCGGGCCGCGACCGCGTACCGTTCGGCGCCGACGCCGTCCACCTTCGTGGCCCGCGGCGCGTAATCCTCGCGCAGGTATCGGGCCATTTCCCCGTACCCCTCGTAGGCCTGCGCGGCGGCCGCGACGAGCTCGGCCGCGAGCGGGCCGTCGCCGTAGGAGGCGACCAGGGCATCGTGGCTTCCCACGCACTGATCGGCGGCCACGGCGGCCTGCACGGCCTGCCGACGCGCCGCGGTCAGGCCCCGGCCCAGCCCGGCGTCCAGGCTGGCCCGCCAGCTGGCGAACATGGCGGGGATCGCAGCCAGGCGCGCCGTGATGTCCCGCCAGGCGCCATCGCCGTCGCGCGGCAGCAGGTCCACGCTGTCCCTGACCGTGCTGATCAGGCCGATCGGCGCTCTCACCAGCCGCAGCGGCTCGTTCAGCTGATACCAGGCCAGCTGAGCCTCAAGCCGCTCACGCAGGAAACCGGCGGCCAGCCGGTCGGCAGCCGAGGTGATGCTCATCGGCTCGAGCGCGGCCAGCGTCGCCGTGATGAGATCGGCCCGCGCGGCGAACCCATCCGGGCTGTAATCGGTGGCCGCGCCGAAGACGCCAGTGATCCCTTGCATCCCCGCCGCGACCGGATCCAGCGCCGCCCACCGCGTCACGTAGTCATCACAGAGCCCGAATACGGGTGTCATCCCGTCACCATACCGGCGCCACGGGGGGCGGGCAGCCCCCTGTGACCGGGGCCCGGGGGGTACAGGGGGCGGGCAGCCCTCGGTGACGGGGAGGTCTGGGGGTTCGTCCCCCCCGAGGCAACAGAGCTCAGAGGTGGAACCGGGTCCCGGTGACCTTTTCCGCGATGCCGCTGCGATCCAGGTAGGGAGTGATCCCGCCGAGATGGAACGGCCAGCCCGCGCCGAGGATCATGCACAGGTCGATGTCCTCCGGGGCGGCGACCACACCCTCGTCGAGCATCAGCCTGATCTCCTCGGCCAGCGCCTCCAGGGCCCGCTCACGCACCTGCTCGGGGGTGGACGGGCGGTCACCGCCGACCACGCCCTTGCGGGGGGATCTGGGAGGGTCCACCCCCCGGGCCAGCAGGGCCGCGACCGACTCGTCGACCGAGAAGTCGGGCCGGTAGACCGCCGTGTGGCCCGCTGCTACCAGGGCGCGGAGCTTCGGTGACACGCCGAACCGGTCGGGGAAAGCATCGTGCAGTGTCTCGCCGACGTGCAGGGCCACGGCCGGGCCGACCAGCTGGAGCAGGAGGAACGGGGAGACGGGCAGGCCCAGCGGATCGAGGGCGTGCTCGGCGACCTCGAACGGGGTGCCCTCGTCCACCGCGGCGATGATCTCGCCGAGGAATCTGGTCAGCAGGCGGTTGACCACGAACGCGGGCGAGTCCTTGACCAGCACGCAATTCTTCTTGAGCGCCTTCCCCACGGCCAGCGCCGTAGCCAGCGCCGCGTTGTCGGTCGCGACGCCGCGGACGACCTCTACCAGCGGCATCATGGCCACCGGGTTGAAGAAGTGGAACCCGACGACCCGCCCGGGATGTGACAGGCCGGCCGCCATCTCGGTCACCGACAGCGAGGAGGTGTTGGTGGCGAGCACGCAGTCCGGCCGGACCACGGCCTCGACCTCGGCGAACACCCGCTGCTTGACCGCGATCTCCTCGAACACCGCCTCGATCACGAAGTCGGCGTCCGCGAACGCGTCCTTGGTCAGCGACCCGGTCACCAGCCCGGTCAGCCGCGCGGCCGCATCCCCGCTGATTCGGCCGCGGCCGGCCAGCTTGGCGATCTCGTCGTGTACGTGGGCGACCCCGGCGTCCAGACGCGCCTGGTCCAGGTCGGTCAGCACCACCGGCACCTCGAGCCTGCGCGCGAACAGCAAGGCGACCTGCGCGGCCATCAGGCCCGCGCCCACCACGCCGACCTTGGTGACCGGCCGGGCCAGCGACGCGTTCGGAGCTCCCGCCGCGTGCCGGGCCCGCTTCTGGGTCAGGTCGAATGCGTAAAGACCGGCCTGCAGTTCGTCGCTGAGCAGCAGATCCGCGAGCGCCTCATCCTCGGCGGCGAACCCCTCATCCCGGGTTCGCTCACGGGCGGCCGCTACGAGATCGATGGCCCGGTAGGGAGCCGGGGCGGCTCCGTGCAGCTTGCCGTCGGCCAAGAAGCGAGCCCCCGCGGCCGCGGCGTCCCAGTCCTCCTCGGGGGCCAAGGGGGGTCTGGGGGGAAGTGTCCGTCCCAAGGGGGGTCCGAGGGGATGGGTACCCCCGGGAAAGGCAGCAGAGAGCCCCGGAGTGTCGTCCCCCCGGGCCAACAGCAGCACGCGGGCCGCCCAGCGGAGCGATTCGGCCAGGAAGTCGGCGGGCTCGAACAGGGCGTCGGCGATGCCGAGCGAGAAGGCCTCGGGTCCGGTCAGCATGCGGTTCTGGCTGAGCGGGTTCTCGACGATGAGCTTCAGCGCCTTCGCCGGGCCGATCAGGTGCGGCAGCAGGTAGGTGCCGCCCCAGCCGGGCAGCAGGCCGAGGAAGCACTCGGGGAACGCGACCGCCGTGATGCCCGACGAGATCGTCCGGTAGGAACAGTGCAGCGCGAGCTCGAGGCCGCCGCCGAGGGCCGCGCCGTTGACGAACGCGAACGATGGCACGCGCAGCTCGCCGAACCGCCGGAATACGGCATGGCCCAGTCGGCCTACCGCCAGCGCCTCGTCCCGGGCTCGGATCAGCGCGGCGACGCTCAGGTCCGCGCCGGCCGCGAAGATGAACGGCTTGCCGGTCACACCCACCGCAGCGATGCGCTGCTCTCCGGCCTCCGGCGTGGCACGAGCGGCTACCGTATCGAGCGCGTCGCGCAGGGCAAGCAGGCCCGCCGGGCCGAAGGTGTTCGGCCTGGTGTGGTCGTGGCCGTTGTCCAGGGTGATGAGGGCCATGCTTCCGGCCCCGTAGGGCAGCGGCACGTCGCGCACCAGGGCCCGTGTGACGACCTCATCAGGAAACAGCGCGGTGAGGACCGAGTCGTCGGGGATATCAGGCATTGAGGTTCTCCCACAGGACGGTGCCGCCCATGCCCATGCCGACACACATCGTGGTCAGGCCGAAGCGGGCGCTCGGCTGCTCGGCGAACTCGCGGGCGAGCTGGATCATCAGCCGGACGCCCGAGCTGGCGAGCGGATGCCCCAGCGCGATCGCGCCGCCCCACGGATTCACCCGCGTGTCGTCGTCGGCGATCTTGAAGTGGTCGAGGAAAACCAGGACCTGGACCGCGAACGCCTCGTTGATCTCGATCAGGGAGATGTCGTCGATGGTCAGGTCGTTACGGGCCAGCACGGTCTCGGTGGCAGGTACCGGCCCGATGCCCATCACCTCGGGGTCTACCCCGGCGTAGCTGAAGTCGACCAGCCGCATCCCGGCCTCCAGGCCGAGCTCGGCGGCCACGTCCCGGGCCGCGATGACACAGCCGGTGGCGCCGTCGTTCAGTCCGGCGGAGTTCCCCGCGGTGACCCGGCCGTGCGGCCTGAACGGCGTCCTCAGCGTGGCCAGCGCCTGCAGCGTGGTGTCCGGGCGCGGCGGCTCATCGTTGGTGGCCAGCCCCCAGCCGCGTTCCGCGCTGCGGATCGCGACCGGGACCAGGTCCGGCTGGATCTTGCCCGCGGCGTAGGCGGCGGCAACTTTGCGCTGGCTGCCGAGCGCGTACGCGTCGGTCCGGCCCCGGGAGATCTCCGGGAAACGGTCGTGCAGGTTCTCTGCCGTCGAGCCCATCACCAACGCGGTCGGGTCGACGAGGCGCTCGGAGATGAACCGGGGGTTAGGGTCTACCCCGGACCCCATCGGATGATGACCCATGTGCTCCACACCGCCCGCGATCGCGACGTCGGTGGCACCGAAGGCGATCGACCCAGCGGCTGTGGTCACCGCGGTCATCGCGCCCGCGCACATCCGGTCGATGGCGTACCCCGGCACCGACTTCGGCAGCCCGGCCAGGATCGCGGCGCTGCGGCCGATGGTCAGCCCCTGGTCGCCGGTTTGGGTGGTGGCGGCGATGGCTACGTCGCCGATGCGCTCGGGCGGCAGCGCGGGATTGCGTCGCAGCAGTTCGCGGATCACGCTGACGACCATGTCGTCCGCCCTGGTTTCGGCGTACAGGCCGGTCGGCCCGGCCTTCCCAAACGGCGTGCGGACGCCGTCCACGAAGACGACGTCGCGTGCGGTACGAGGCACGGTCACCCCTCCCATGACTGGAAATGCTACTCGCCGGTAACAACAACAACATTAGGCGATGACCGCCTGTTCCGGTCCGCAGGGATGGCACGGGAGCGGATGACCGCCTGTTCCGGTCCGCAGGGATGGCACGGGAGCGGATGACCGCCTGTTCCGCTCGGCGGGGGGTGGCACGGGAGCGGATGACCGCCTGTTCCGGTCCGCGGGGGTGGCCGGGATCTCAGGGGTCCTGCGGGTTCTACGGGTTTCTACGGGGTTCTACGGGTTCCGGCCGAGATAAGCGACCAACCGGTCGCTGGGGCTGGCCTGGGACGGCACCGGAACCGGTACGCCGAACAGTCCCTCACGCCCGGTGACCAGGAGCGGGCTCAGCCGCAGCATCCGGGTGGCCAGCGCGGGCGGGATCGGGCCGCCGCGGCCTCGGGCCGTCGAGACGTCCCAGCCGTGCACGGCGATCTCAACGGCTCCGGTACAGGCCACGATCCCGGCGGGCAGAGGCAGGCCGCCCACCAGGACAAAACGGCCGGGTCCGTGGTGCGCGTAGCACGTGAACAGCAGGTTCGCGGCCCGGTCTTGGAGCACCTCTACCGGGTCACCGTCGAGGCGGGGGGCGGCGGGGCGGTCGGGTCCTGGGGGGTTCTTGGGCCGTTGGGGGTCGTTCGGGTCCAGGTCGAGGCGCCCGGTCCGGAGTGCCGCGTCCAGGTCGGCCATCGACGTGGCCAGGTGCGCGAGCAGCGCCTCTAGATCCCACTCGGTACAGGGCGTAGACAGGGCCATCTCCCCGGGAGTGACCTGCACGCACGCGCGCAGCGCGTAGCCGATCGCGCGGGCCAGGAGCGCGATCGCGCCCGACGGCGCGCATGCCGCACCGGCCTGCCCTGCCATCTGTCCTCCCGCGGCCAGCCGACCGCCCAACCGTATAGACCGGCCGACCCGCCGTTTCTCACCGGTGATCGGGCGTCCGGCTCAGGAGGTGGCGTGGTCGGCCGAGTTGCGGGGCAGGATCTGGTCCGGGTCGTGCAGGACAACCGTGCGGGCGACGATGTCGTCCACCGAGTTGAGCGACCTGCTCCCCACCCCGATCAGCGGGCCGATCAGCAGCTCGCCGTTGAGGAGCAGCCCGGCTTCGCCTGGTAGCGGATCAGGCAGGGAGACCGCGGGCCCTTGAACGCGGGAGTCGGCACCGGCACGGGATCGGGGCTGACCAGGGTGAGCTCATAATGCTGCAGCAGGCGGGTGACGGTCACGTGCGTGAGCAGGTCCGCGAAGTGCTCGCCCAGGCAGCGGTGCGTCCCGCCGCCGAAGCCGTGCAGGTAACTGGTCTGCCTGGGGTTAAGCAGGTAGCGATCTGGATCGTACCGGGCGGCGTCGCTGAACAACGTGGGGAGCCGGTGGCTGAGCACAGGAGCGACAGATACGTCGGCACCAGCGGGGATGGCCAGGCCGCGGATGTCCACCGGCCGCAGGACCCGGCGGAGCATCACCGGGGCCACGGGATGCAGCCGCGCGGTCTCGTGCAGCGCCCGGTCTAGGCAGTTCATCCGATGCACGGCCGCCAGATCCAACGGCGCTCCCGGCGGGCCGCCGGCCCAGGCGCAGGCGGAAGATCTCGCCGTGCTCGGCGTAGCCGCGCTCCAGCAGTTCCAGGTGGTCGCGCAGGAACTGGGGGGCGTGTCCCACCAGCGGCAGAGCCCCGGACACGAGCGGCGGCAGGACCGCGGGACGGGGCGGGGAAAGCATGGCTTTAGGCACCGACGGGCCTCCCGTCATGACATTTAGGCGGGGGCGCCTCGCTTTCATTGTGCGCCGTGCGTGCCGCGCCGTCAGCGGGACAATTCAGCGGCCTCTGCGCAGGAAGGCGCGGACTTTATCCAGGGGCCGGGTGTCGACCCCTCAAGCGTGGCAGGTCAGCGGGCGGCCGCCGTTGTAGCCGATCATGTCGCCGAAGGCCTGGACGAGGTCGGCCGGGGCGCCGCGCTCGGCCCCGTCCAGCTCGAGGTAGGCCCGATGCAAGTTACCCACGATCCGTTCGGCATCAAGAAGATCTTTGAACTCCCCCAGGTCAACGGCCCGTGCGGCTTGCAGCGGCGTCAGGCCCGCCGCCTTGGCCTCGCGCGCGGTGTGCTGGACGAAGCGCAGGTAGGCGAGCACGTCGTCGATGACCTCGGGGCCGCAGACCGGGCCGTGGCCGGGTACCAGGGTCCGGGCGCCGAGCGGGCGCAGAACGGTCTCCAGCACCTCGATCCAGCCGCTGATCGAGCCCATGAGCGCGAACGGGGTGCCGCCGTTGAACAGCAGGTCGCCGGTGAAGACCACGGAACGTTCGGGTATGTGGAGGATCGAGTCGTTGGTGGTGTGCGCGGCGGTACCCACGTAGCGAACCTCGCAGCGCAGGTCACCGGACCACAGTGTGACGCCGTCGGTGTAGGTGAGGAACGGCGGCGCGGGCTCCAGATGCCCCCAGTCCACGTCGGTCCAGACGCCGGGCAGAGGGGGCATGGGCGTGCCGAGGATCGCCCCTCGGCACCGTTCGTGGCCGACGATGGTGGCCGGGCTCAGCAGGTAGTTGCCGTGGGTGTGGTCGCCGTGGTGGTGGGTGTTGACCAGCGTGCGGACCGGCTTTTGCGTCACCGTGGCGATGGCGTCCAGGTAGGCGCGGGTGCGCCGCTCGGTAGAGGTCGCGTCGATGCTGATGACGCCGTCGCGGCTGACCAGGAAACCGGTGTTGTTCAGGTACCAGCTGCCGTCAGGCTGCAGGTAGGCGTAGATGCCCTCGCCCACCTGCTGGATCTCGCCCAGGCTCATCATGGTGGTCCTTCCTGGCCGCAGGCAGCAGCAGCGAGATGGCCAGCAGCAGCCCGAACATAGCCAGCCCGGCGAAGATATAGGCGTTGCCCCAGATGAGGGCCCATCCGTGCCAGTGGTACTCCGGGAACCAGCGCTGGTCGCCGTACCACTGATACCAGGAGGGGTTGGTGTTCTTCGGGATCCAGAGCAGGCCGAGCGAGTCGGTACCGAGGTTGGGCGGCGTGACGTGGAAGAACCTGGTCGGCCAGGCGCCGAACCAGGCCACGATGGCCACGGCCCCTATGCCGCACGCCGCGACCGTCCGCCGGGCGCCCCGGCGCCAGGCCTGGACCGCGTAGTGCGCAGCCACGATCGCGCCGGGCACGATCCACACCCAGTGGTGATCCCAACTGATCGGCGAGACCAGCAGCCCGGTCAGGGCGGCCATGAGCAGGCCGAGCATGGGGTAGCCCTTGCGGTCGAGCAGCCCGGCGCTCACCACCCCGGCCGCGGCGACCAGCACGGCTACCGCGAACCAGGCCGGGCGGCCGGCGTCGATGCTGCCGGCCAGCCGGGTGATGAGGCCGTCGAGCGACTGGTTGCCCGCCCAGCCGACGAACCCGGTCCGCTTGTCCTGCCAGAACAGCCCGTCAAACCACCACCTGGTGGAGTCTTTGGGCAGGAGGGCGAAGCCGAGCAGGACGCTGACGACGAACCCCGCCAGAGCCATCGCGGCCTGGCGGAACTTCCTGGCTACCAGCAGGTACGGGATGAAGATCAGCGGGACCAGCTTGATGCCGGCCGCGATGCCGGTGCCGAAGCCCTTCCACCAGCGGCTCTTGTCGGTATCCGGCTGGCACAGGTCCCACATGATCAGGGCCAGCAGGACCAGGTTGACCTGGCCGAGGTAGATCGTCCGCAGCACCGGCTCGGTCCACAGCAGCGCACCGGCGCCCAGCAGCGTCGCGCCGACCCTGATCGTCAGCCGACGGTAGCCGAGGCCGCCAAGGGTGAACCACACCGCGGCCAGCAGCGCGATCAGGTCCACCGCAACGGACAGCTTCAGGGACAGCTGATACGGGATGAACGAGATGAGCGCGAACGCGACGGCCGCGAACGGCGTGTAGGTGAACGGCAGGTGCAGCTTGCCGTACCCGACCCAGTCGTACAGCGGCGCCGCCAGGTGCGGGTCGTAGTACGGCCGGATGTGCCGCACGATCAGCCCGCCGGACCGGTACACGGCCAGGTCGACCGGGTCCATGGTGTAACCCTTGGGGTGGCCGACCATGTAGATGACGTAGCCGCCGAGCGCCACGCCGAACACGACCAGGCCGGCCACCAGCAGCCAGCGGCCGGCCGCGTCGTCGTGCCTGGCTGCGGACTCCGGGCGGGTCAGGACCGATCTCACCTGGCCAACCATAGCCGCTCCGGCCGCTTAGTTGATGCGGCACTAGTCACCTGACGGGGGGTTCGGTGCTATCTGGTGTCCTTGAAGCCCGGCTAGGATTCGTGGTCGGGAGGTACAGGGATGTCAGACATACACGCTGCCACTTCTGGCGCTTCTGCCACTTCTGGCACTTCTGGCGCTTCTGGCACTTCTAGCACTTCTGGTCGGCGGGCGGCGGGGCAGGACCAGGCGGTGCGGCTGGCCAGGCTGCGGAGTTCGAGCCTCGGTGTCGTGGTCATGCTGATCATCGAGTTCATCCTGGGCATGATCTACAACCTGTACGGAACCGTGCCGACGTCAGCCAAGCCGGTGGGGCTGTTCTCGAGCCCGGATCTCGCCCTGCACGTGATCCTGGGCTTCTTGCTGCTCATCGCTGCGGCGGGCCAGCTGGTCCGGGCCATCGGCGTCCGGCACAAGCTGTCCATCTGGCTGTCGGCCATCGGCGTGCTGTCGATTCTCGGCGCGGGCTTCGCCGGGCTCGGGTTCGCCGGCAGCGGCGCCAACGGCGCGTCGCTGGGCATGTCGCTAGCGTTCGCAACCGCGCTGGCCTGCTACGTGGTCCTGGTCTTCGCCCTGCCCTCGTCGGCCTCTCGGGCTTCGACTACGTGATGTAGTAGCCATTTGTCGACCGGTCTGGGCCCGCGTGGCATAGTGGGCACATGAGCGGAGCGGCCCAACTGGTCACCTCCGGCCCGCTGATCCTGGCGCTGCCGGTGGCGGCCGCCGCCGGCGCGGTGACCTTCCTCTCGCCGTGCTGCCTGCCGCTGGTACCCGGGTACCTCTCCTTCGTCACCGGAATGGCCGGCGCGTCCGGCTCTTCGCCCTCCCCGGCGGTAGCTCAGCCGGCGCCGGCCGGCGACGGCGGCGGAAGCCCGGACGGATCCGCGGTGGCGGTGGCGGCACGGCCCGCCGCGCCCGCTATCGCCGCTCTTCCGCCCGCGCCCCGGGTCCGGGTTGTGGCCGGGACGGCTCTGTTCGTACTGGGCTTCTCGGTGGTCTTCGTCGCCTACGGGGCGGCATTCGGCGGGCTCGGCCACCTGCTGACCGGGCACGCCCGCCTGCTTACGCGGATCCTGGGCGGCCTGACCATCCTGCTCGGGCTGCTGTTCGCCGGGGTCTTCGACCGGTTCGCGTTCGCGGGCCGGATCGTGCGCCCGTCCATGCGCCCGAAGGCGGGCCTGGCGGGCGCACCGCTGCTGGGAGTGATGTTCGGGCTCGGCTGGACCCCCTGCATCGGGCCCACGCTCACCGCCGTACTCACCCTGTCGGCCGTCAGCGGCACCGCAGCTCGGGGTGCCCTGCTTGCCTTTGTGTACGCGCTGGGCCTGGGCATCCCGTTCCTGCTCGTATCGCTCGGCTTCCAGCTCGCGATGCGGGCGTTCGCCCTCGCGCGGCGGCGGGCCCGCCTGATCACCCAGATCGGCGGGGCCATGCTGGTCTGCGTCGGCCTGCTGGAGGTGACCGGCGCCTGGTCCTCCTTCATGGCCTGGCTCCAGGTCCACTGGGTCAGCAACTACCAGCCTCCTCTGTAGCCTTTGCAGGCCCGCCGCCCACAGCGGCCCCACCGGCTCTGCCCGCCTTCTCGCCCGCTGCCGGTCCGCCCGCCCGTCGCACCTCTCCGCCAACCAGACAAACCGGACATTCCACCACGGCGCTAACCGGCTTCCCATGATCGTGTGCCGTTACCTCCTTCTGGAAGAGATAGCGGCACACGATCATGCAAAGCGAAGTTATCCACAGGCTTGAGCAGCACCGGAGAGGTTGTCCACAGGGGGGAAGTTGGGCTCGCGGGCAGCCGCGGGAGCGACTCACGCTAAGAGACATGGAAGACGAACGAAGCTTGTGCTGGCGCAGCCAGCTTCAAGCCCAATTCAGGGTTGTCTCCCGGAAGCAAGCGCGCGATGCAGGCTGGCCAGAGGGAACCATCGACGAACGGCTCCGGGCTGGGATCTGGCAGCGGCTTGAGCGCGGAGCATACGCCACGTTCACGGGAGATCTTTCTAGAGAGGCCAAACTGTGGGCCGCCGTACTGCGAGCTGGGCCAGGGGCCGCACTCAGCCATGAGACGGCCGCCGAGATCCATGGCCTCATCGACAAGCCTGTTGGACCGATTCACGTCAGTGTCCCAGCCGAACGCCACCCAGGCCGCCGCCGGAAGATCCGGGGCGTGGTCGTCCACCGGTCGCGGTGCCTGGTGCCCGAGTGGCAGCCGCCCTGGCAGCTGCCACGGACCACGGTGGCGGACACAGTCCTGGACCTGATCGCCCAGGCGCGGACGTTCGATGACGCGTACAGCTGGATATCCAGGGCCGTAGGCCGCCGCCTGATCTCACCGCCATCGCTGAGCGAAGCACTCGCCCGCCGCTCGCGGATGCCCTGGCGCGCGTGGATCACGGCCGCCCTGCAGGACGCCGCCGACGGCATCCACTCGCCGCTGGAGCGGAACTACGTACACGGCGTGGAGCGTGCCCACGGCCTGCCGGCGGCGCGGCGGCAGGCCAAGCGTCGGCACAGCAGCGGAACCAGGTACCTGGACAACCTGTACGAGGAGCACGACGTGTGCGTCGAGCTCGACGGGACCGCCGCCCACCCGGCCGAGGGCCGCTGGCGTGACACCCACCGGGATAACGCGAACCTGGCGCAGGGAACGCAAACCCTGAGATACGGCTGGCCTGACGTGACCGCGAATCGCTGCCGGACCGCGGCCGAGATCGCCGAGGTCCTGCGCAACCGCGGCTGGAAGGACACGCTCTGCCCGTGCGGCCCGGGCTGTACGGCCGTAGGACCGAGCGCGGGTCCCGGGCCGAACGCGGGTCCCAGGCCGAGCGCGGGCGCAGGGTGAGCCAGAGGCAGCTCAGGACCGTGCCGCGTGCCGCTTGGAGGCTCGTTTTGACCGGCCGGCCACCTCGTTGGCGGGCGCCGACGCGGGCGCGGGCGTGGCCGCGGCCACCAAGGCTTCGAAGATCCGCTGGTCGTCGCTCTCTTCGGGGTGCCACTGCACGCCGAGGCCGAACCTGTGCCCCTGCACCTCGACCGCCTCCACCACCTGATCCGCCGTCCAGGCCACGGGGAGGAGCCCGCTGCCGATCCGGTCGATGGCCTGGTGATGAGCGGCGGGCACCTGCGCGGTCGCACCGAGCACCCGCCCGAGCTTGCTCGCCTCGCTGACCTGCACGTCGTGGATGGTGAGCTTTACCGGGTCCGGCTTGTGGCTCTCGCTGCCGAGGCGATCGGGGAGATGCTGCATCAGGGTGCCGCCGCGGGCCACGTTGAGGATGTGCATGCCGCGGGAGATGGCGAGAAAGGGCAGGTCGGCATCGATCGCCGCGCGGGTCATGAGGATCTCGAACCGGTCCCGCCGGTGGTCGGGTACGTCGGTCTGCTCGTGCGGGGGCTCGTCGTAGAGTGCGGGGTCGACATCTCTCCCGCCCGCCACGACCAGGGCGTCAATCCTGGCGATCAGGCTGGGCACGGAACTGGAGGGTACCGGGGGCAGGATGACTGGCGCTCCGCCCGCGCGCTCGACGGCTCGCGTGTAGCTCACTGGCGAGACGACCGCCTCGCGAATCCAGTTGCGCCAGCGCGCGGCCTCAAGCTCGCCGGTGATGCCGATTATCGGGCGGCCCATCCGTCGTCCTCCTGCACATGAGGTTCCACTGCCCATAATGGTCCATCGCGCCCACGTCAGGCCCGCCCACCGGGAAAATCGCCTGCATGGGTTGATCCCGACTGGGCCAGGAATCGATGATCGGCACGACCTGGGCGGCCAGGCCGGCTAGGTACTCGGCGCCGGGTCGGACCGCAGGTACTCGCCGAAGAAGGCGAAGATCCGCCGCCACGAGTCCTCGGCTGATCCGGGCTTGTAGTCGACGCGGGCCAGCCGGACCAGCGGGGTGAGCGCGGCGGGCTTAGGGCTCATGAAGGAGTGCCCGGCATCGGGGTACACCTTCACGTCGTGCGGCACGTTCAGCGCGGTCAGTGCCTCCTCCAGCCGCTTCGGCGGCTTGGCGCCCATCGGATCCCGGCCGCCGTAGCTCGCGACGATCGGGCAAGCGCCGGCCAGCACCCGTTCCGCGTCGGCCGGGACCTCGCCGTAGTTGACCGACGCGGCCGAGAACTCGCCGCGCGGCGCGCACAGCAGGGCGAAGCCGCCGCCCAGGCAGAACCCGAGGACCCCGATCTTCCCCGTGCTGTCCGGGCGTGCGGCCAGCGCGGCGCGGGCCGAGTCGATCGCGCCGAACGCGGACCCGGACCCGGCGTGAAGCTGCCGGAACACGTCACGGATGCAGCGCGCGAACGACTTTCCGCGGTACAGATCGGGAGCCAGAGCCAGATAGCCTTCGGCCGCCAGCCGGTCCGCATGCGCCCGGATGTCCCCGTTGAGCCCCCAGAGCTCGTGGATGACCACGACGCCCGGCCACGGGCCCGGCGACGGCCCGGCCGGAACCGCCAGGTACCCGGACGTGGGACCGACCTTTATCTCAGGCACCGGCTCAGACCTTCCGCCAGCCGGGGATCCACGTGCCGTCGGTCACCGTGTAGTCCCCGAACAGGGCCGGCGCCTCTTCTCGCATGATCTCGCCGATCTTTCCGAACACCAGGCGGATCTCCTCCTCGGCGCCCTGGTCGGTCCGCGCCTCGATGGTATGCCGCAGCGTTCGGATGTTCGCCGTCCAGACCAGCCCGGTGGCCAGTCCCTCAGGCGCGAACCGGCGCATGAACGAGGTCTTGGCCTTCTTCTCGTGCATCTTCACGCCGTCGTCGTCCAGCCCGAAGTGCCCGGCCAGCCAGAGCTGGAACTGCTCGAGCTCGGTCAGCAGGGCCGTCGCCCGCTTCATCAGCTCGGTGTCTTCCCGGGCCCATTCGGGGAACCAGAATGGCAGCTCGTCGAGCCGGACGTAGCGCAGCGACTCCTGCGACACCGCCGTCCCCGGCCGATGCCTGACCACTTCATGCGTGAACACACGGGAGACGTTGTGCAAGACGAAGGTGAAGCTGACGTGCTCGAGCACCGAGCCGTGCGCCTGCTTCAGGATGTTCTGCAGGTAGACCGTCTGATCGTCGCGGACCTTGCGAACGTTCGGGTTCAAGCCGGCTTCCCAGGAGCGGTAGCACATTTTTCCGGCGAACTCGGCCAGGTCCTGCGGGTCGTTGCCGAGCTGATCGCGGTCCAGCCGCTCCAGCCACCGCTCGCCGCCCACCTCGCGCAGGTAGGCGGCCATCGCGTCGTAATCGACCTTCGGCCGGGCAACCAGGAAAACCTCGGGTTCCACGCTCCTCATGGGACAGCACCCTACAGGGCGGTCCCCACATTCCGCTGGGTTCGACGCAGGTCAAGACGTTGCTGATGATGTGATAGCCGACCCGGCGGGCAGAGATCCGCGAGTGTGCCCGACCGTACGGGCACGACACAGGTCGAGGACGTTGGCGATGATCCGGTGCCCGGACCGGCCGGAAGCGGTCAGGATCGACTCCGGGTGGAACTGCACCGCCCAGCGCCCGGCCTCGGCGTCCTCGATGGCCATCACCACCCCGTCAGGAGTCGTCGCGGTCACCACGAACCCACCCCGCACCGAGTCCGGCGGCGCGTACAGGCTGTGATAGCGGCCGGCCGTGAACTCGCCGGGCAGCCCGGCCAGCAGTTCTCCGCCGGCCACCCGCACCAGTCCGGGCTTGCCGTGCGCGGGCTCGGGTAGCAGCGACAGCGCGCCGCCGGCGTGCTCCACCATGGCCTGCAAGCCCAGGCACACGCCGAACGCCGGAAGGCCCCGCGCGTAGACCTCGTCCAGCAGCGCCGCGCAGCCGAAGTCGGTCGGCCGTCCGGGTCCCGGTGACAGCACCACGAGGTCGGGCGCGTAGGAGTCCAGCAGGACCGGGGAGAACCCGAACCGCAGCGTCGTCACCTCCGCCCCGTGCTGCCGGAAGTAGTCGCCGAGGGTGTGCACGAACGAGTCCTGGTGATCTACCAGCAAAACCCGCATGCCGCGGCCCCCGGCCGGCAGCCCGGCCAGCAGCGGGCCCGCCGGGGCGGTGGCCCGGGTCGCCGGGCTGGCGTCGCCCTGCGCGAGCCGCCCGGCCTCGGCCAGGGTCTCCAGCAGGGCCCGGGCCTTGATATGGGTCTCCTCCTCCTCGGCGTCGGGGATCGAGTCGTACAGCAGCGTCGCGCCCGCGCGCACGGCGGCGATCCCGCCCGTGATGTGAGCGGTCCGCAGCGTGAGCCCGGTGTTCATCGACCCGTCGAAGCCGATCTTGCCCACCGCTCCGCCGTACCAGCGGCGCGGGGTCTGCTCGTGATCCTCGATGAACTGCATGGCCCACGCCTTCGGCGCGCCGGTCACCGTGACCGCCCACATATGGGTGAGGAACGCGTCGAGCGCGTCGAAACCGGGCCGCAGCCGGCCCTCGACGTGGTCCACGGTGTGGATGAGGCGGCTGTACATCTCGATCTGGCGCCGCCCGATCACCTTGACCGTACCCGGCACGCAGACCCGGGCCTTATCGTTGCGGTCCACGTCGGTGCACATGGTCAGCTCGGATTCGTCCTTGGCCGAGCCGAGCAGGGTCGCGATGTTCGCCGCGTCCTGCAGCGTATCCTCACCGCGGGCGATCGTGCCGGCGATCGGGCAGGTCTCCACCCGGTCTCCGGTGACCCGCACGTACATCTCGGGCGAGGCCCCGACCAGGTACTCTCCGTCGCCGAGATTGAACAGGAATTCGTACGGTGCCGGGTTACGCTGCCGCAGCAGCTCGTAGAAGGCGGCCGGCGACGCGCACCGCCCGTGAAAGACGTGGCTGGGCACCACCTCGAACAGATCGCCGCAGGCGAACCGCTCCCGTGCCTCCTCGACGACCCGCGCGTAGCTGCCCGGCTCCGGCGGCGGAGGAAGATCTTTAGGCCGAACGGACCCTGGTTCCTGCCGCGGGACCGTGCGTGCCGTCACGCGCTCGAGCCCGGCCGTCGACTCGCCGTCTGCCTCGAACTCGTAGGCGTACCTGACCGCCTCCTCGCGCTTACGGTCCAGCACCCAGATCTCGTCGGGCAGGTGCAGGACCAGGTCCCGCTGCCCGGCCGGGCGGACCCGGGCCAGCCGCACCGGCTCAAACTGGAAGGCCAGGTCGTAGCCGAACGCCCCGTACAGGCCCAGATGCGGGTCCTCGCAGCCGAACGCCGCCGCGATCTCCCGCAGCGCGCTGAACACCGTGGGCCGTCGGCTGCGCTCCTCCTCGGTGAACTCCCGATCAGGCTCGGCGATGACCACCGTGTCCTCGTCCACGGTGTCCCCCACTCGCGCCATGGCCGCGCGTATCACCGGCAGCAGCACCCGGCCGCGGTCGTTCAGGGCCCGCGCGGTGATCCGCCTCCCGGTGGCGATGATCTCGGCGCAGGGGTCGGCGTAGGCCATGACCCAACGGCTGTACCGCCCGGGATACTCCATGCCCGAGCTCATCACTCCGCCGCGGCGCTCATCCACGAGCGCCGCGATCCGGTCGAGCTCAACCGGGTCGAACGGGGTGGCGGTGCGGATAACCCGCACGCCGCCGCGGGTCGTAAGTTCCGTGCGGTTGGCGTCCACGTGGCCCTCCGGGAATCGGGCCCGGGAGGCGGCGGGAGGAACAGAAAAGCGACCGCCGTTCCGGGCAGTCGCTTCGGTGCCTGAGCGCGAGTCAGCGGGCTGCCTACTGGCGGCGCCACCACTGGAGTCGAGCTGCTCGCGTCACGCGGATCAGCGTAGCGGATCGGAGCGGGTCCCGCCAGCGGACCCGCAGGTGCCCGGCCAGGGTTTACAGGTCGTACAAGCTTCAGCTCGGACAGGCCGCGTGGAGTTCGGGCATCCGCCAGGCCGTAGCCGCCGCCGCGATGAACTGGGCCGTGGTGCGCAGCTCCTGCTGGGCGGCGCTGTCCGCGCCCGCGGTGCCGCCGGACAGGAAGGCCTCGACCAGCTGCCGGACGGAGGCGTTTCCGAGCAGCCCGCCGTGGAAGCCGTCCACGAAGATCACGTTGCGAGGCCATGGGCACGCGGGCAGGGTCACCGCGTCGGCGAGCGGGACCACGGCGAGCCAGGGCAGGGACCGCTGGCGGCTGACCAGCTCGAAGTAGCGGGCGCCGACCTGGCTGACCGAGTCGATGAGGGCACGGGCACCCGAGCTGCCGTACGGCGACATGCCGCCGACCAGGTTGTTCAGCGTGGTCAGGGCGGCACCCGGGACGGTGCCGTCCGCCTGGCCCAGCTGGCCTGGTTCGATGATGGGGCTCAGCAGCGTCACCGACCTCACTGGTACGTGCGGATGCCGGGCCAGCATCGCGTACAGGCCGAGGCTGCCCTCGCTCTCGGCCACCACGTCGACCGGCACGCCGACCTGGCGGTAGAGGCTTTCCACTTGCGTGGCCATCCGGTCGCCGAGCACCTGGATGGGCAGGTCCCCGGCGGCCGGGCCGTACGGGATCGACTGCTCCGCGGCGTTCAGGCCCAGGTAGGAGAACTGCCGCACGAGCATGCCCGGCTCGGCCGCCCGCAGGCCGTCGGCGGCATGGCAGCAGCTCGACCCGAAGCCCTCCACCACCAGCACCGCACCGCGGGGCTTGGCGGTCCCGGTGACGGCACCGGCCCCGCCCTTCCCGCCGGCTTGACCACTCGCGCTCGTCCCGCTGGCTCCGCCGGATCCGCCGACCTGGCCCGCCGCGGTCAGCCCGGCTCCTTCGTCGGCACTGGTGACTGCCGCGTTACCGGATCCGGTAGCGAAGCGCACGGTGCCGGTGAAGGCCAGCCGGGTCAGGCCTACCACCAGGGCGAGGACCATCACCGCGGCCAGCGGCGCCACCGGTATCCAGCTGGTCCGGTCGAGCAGCGACCGCCGGATGCGCTGCAGCGTGGCGCGCCAGGGCCAGGGGTGCGGAGGTCTTGCCGCCGAGCGCCGAACTGCCGCGGCGGTGAGCCCGTACCAGGCCCGCGCGTCCACCACCCCGGCCAGCCCGGCCACGGCCACGATGCCCGGCGTGTCCAGGTGCGGCATCAGCGCCGAGGCCAGGGACAAGGTCAGGAAGGTCGCGATCACCCACGCCGCGGTGCGCACCGGGGGCAGCCGCCGCCACCAGGCCTGGCCGACGCCGCCCTGGCTCAGCGCCACCGCGGTGCCGAGCAGGATCGGCACCGCGGCCAGGTAGGGCCAGGAGAACGGGAGCAGGGCCACCCCGAACATCAGCGTGACCACCGGGGACAGCACGAGCCCGACCAGCACGGTCAGCACGGCACAGGACACGACCGAAGTCAGAAAGCGCGGCCGCGGCAGGCCCGGCATCTCGGGGTCGGGCTGGCGTGGCCAGGCCAGCTGGATCAGGACCGCGTCCACCGCCGCCCGGGCCAGCACCAGCAGCACCAGCACGGTCGTGAAGCCGAGCCAGGACTGGTTGAACGCGAACAGCCAGCGCAGGTCGTGGTACGCCGCGAGCGGCGGGAGCGCCGTGACCTGCGGCGCGAGCGGGCGAGCCGAGGGCGCGAGAAATGAGAGCATGGTCGCCTCGGCCATCGCTCCCCCGGCGGAGAACGCGATGAGACCCCGATGCCGGAAGAACGCCCCGGCCACAGCCCGCCTCCCGCATGCCATTGCCCCCGCTTGGGCTACTTTCAGCCTATCGGGTGCACGTGCACCGACCCGCTACCGGGTGCAACCGGGCGCGGCGGCCGGGTATGCCCGCCCGGTCGGGAACGTGACGGGATGACAGCGCCGGGAGGAATTCGCCGGTCTCGGAGCGGGGATCAGAACTCGAATCCGCCAGAGCGGCCGTTGCGGTCGGCCAGCAAGCCGGCCAGCGCCGAGATCGCGATCTCGGGCGGGGTCCGCGAGCCGATGTTGAGGCCGATCGGGCGGTGCACCCGGGCGATCTCCTCCGGCGGGACGCCCAGTTCGGTGAGCATAGCCACATGCGGCCCGACGATTCGCGGGTTGCCCATGACCCCGATCCACCTCGCCTTGGTGGCCAGCGCGCCGCGGAGCACGACGCCGAGCTCGGGCCGGTGATGGTCGGTCACCACTACGTCGGCCGAGTCATCCAGGTCCTCCGGCGGGACGGTGATCAAGGGGAAGCCGAGCGCCGCGGCCCCGGCCGCTCGAGCCGGGTCCGGCTCGAGCAGGAACGACCGGAAGCCCAGGTCCGCAGCGTATCTCAGCAGGTAGCCGGCGACCGGCGAGGCGAAGACCGCGACGAGCGTGCGCTCCGGAGCGGCTGAGGGCGCGGCCGAGGCGGGCACGGCGCCGTGGGCAACTGCGCAAGCCGGGTCTTCGTCGTGGTGGTGGGTGTGCTCGGTCATGACAGCTAGTCTCTCCCCGCGGCTGACGGCTGGGTAGGGTGCAGAAGTGATCACTCGTGACGATATCCGACGGTGCTACGACACGATCCGGCCCTTTCTCCGCCGGACCCCGGTCCTGCAGGTCGATCTCAGCGAGCTCGACGAGTCGGCCGCCGCCCTGCCCACGGGCACGCTCAAGCTGGAGCAGCTGCAGTGCGCAGGCTCGTTCAAGGCCCGGGGCGCGTTCACGAACCTGTTGCTGCGGGAGGTGCCGCCGGCCGGGGTGGTGGCGGCGTCCGGTGGCAACCATGGTGTCGCTGTCGCCTATGCCGCGCACCGGCGTGGCGTGCCGGCCAAGATCTTCGTGCCGACCGTGTCCGCGCCGGCCAAGGTCGCGCGCATCCGCCAGCTCGGTGCCGACCTGGTGGTCACCGGCGAGCGCTACGCCGATGCCCTGGCTGCGGCCCAGGACTGGGAGCAGAGCTCGGGCGCCATGAGCGTGCACGCCTACGACCAGCGCGAGACCATCCTCGGCCAGGGCACCCTCGGCCTGGAGCTGGCCGCGCAGGCCGCTGACCTGGACACGGTGCTGGTACCGGTCGGCGGGGGCGGTCTGATCGCCGGCGTCGCCGCCTGGTTCGCGGGCGCCGTCCGCGTGGTCGGGGTGGAACCTGAAGGCGCGCCCACGCTGAGTTACGCCCGGGCCGCGGGCCGACCCACAGACGCCCCGGCGGGCGGTGTCGCGGCGGACGCCTTGGCACCGCGACGGGTCGGCGAGCTGGTGTTCCCGATCACCCAGGCCTACGTCGACGACGTGCTGCTCGTCGACGATGCGTCGATCCTGGCCGCGCAGCAGGCCCTGTGGCAGGCCTTCAGGGTCGCCGCCGAGCCCGCCGCCTCGGTCGGGATCGCGGCCCTGCTGGCCAGCGCGTACAAGCCCGCGCCGGGCGAGCACGTCGCGGTGGTGATCAGCGGCGCCAACATGTCACCGTCCCAGCTCGGCTGACCCGGCCGCTGACCATACGACAGACTGTTCACGTGCGGTTCGTCTTCACACCTCCCGCCGACCACGCGGCCGGGATGCTGACCCTGCCGTGGTCCGTGCCGCTGGCCGCCTGGCAGGACGAGCGGCTGGTCGAGATCCGGCAGCGAGGCATCTCGCGACACGTGGTGCGGTTCGTGTACGACGACGGCACCCTGTACGCGCTGAAGGAGCTGAGCGAACGGCTGGCGCGGCGGGAGTACCGGCTGCTGCGGAAGCTGGCCGACCTGAACATTCCCGCCGTGGAGGCGGTCGGTATCGCGGTCGACCGGGACCCGGACAACCCGCAGGCCGATGCGATCCTGGTCACCAGGTTCCTGACCTACGCGACGACCTACCGCGCGGTCTTCTCCCACCCGCGCGGCATCCAGCCCGCCGACGGGCTGCTGGACGCGCTGGTGGAACTCCTCGTCCGGCTGCACCTGTCCGGGTTCTTCTGGGGCGACTGCTCGCTGTCCAACACGCTGTTCCGCCATGACGCCGGAACCCTGGAGGCCTACCTGGTCGACGCCGAGACCAGCGAGCACCACCCGGCTTTGTCCGACGGGCAGCGCGAGTACGACATCGAGCTGGCCACCGAGCGGGTGGCCGGCGAGCTGCTCGACCTGCAGGCCGGCGAGCTGCTGCAGGGTGACGTCGACCCGTTCGAGATCGCCGAGGAGCTGCGCCGGCGCTACCAGTCCCTGTGGCAGGAGCTGACCCGGGAGGAGGTCCCGCGGCCCGAGGATCAGCGGCGCCGGATCGCCGAACGGCTGCACCGGCTCAACAAGCTCGGTTTCGACGCCGACGAGGTCGAGCTGATCCCTACTCCGGAGGGGAACAAGCTGCGGGTGCGCACCCGGGTCGCGGAGTCCGGGCACTTCGCCCGGCAGCTCTTCCTGCGGACGGGGATCGACGCCGGCGAGAACCAGGCGCGCAGGCTGCTCAACGACATCGCCAGCTTCCGCGCCTACCTGGAGCAGAAGGAGGGCCACCCGGTCTCGGAGATCGTGGCCGCGAACCGGTGGCTGGAGGAGATCTACGATCCGGTTATCGCCGCGATCCCGGAGGATCTTCGCGGACGGCTGCCGCCGGCGGAGATCTTCCACGAGATCCTCGAGCACCGCTGGTACATGTCGGAGGCCGCGGGCCGCGACGTCGGCACCACCGCGGCCACCGACGACTACCTCGAGCAGGTGCTGCCCGAAGCACCCCAACCGCTGGACGAGACGCTGGGCGATGCGACCGGCCCCATCGAGGCGGTGACCGGGCCGCTGGACGAGCCGGCCGCGGCGGGCGGCGACCTGATCTAGGCCGGACAGCGTTAGGCCACGGGATTAGCCCGGACGAAGTCAGCGATCACCGCGCCGAGCCGTTCGCCGGCGTCCTCCTGGAGGAAGTGGCCGGCGCCGGCGATCACCGGGTGCTCGAGGCCCGCCGCGCCCGGGATCACGCGCTTGAGGATCGGCGCCATGCCGCCGGTGATCGGGTCCCGGTCGCTGAACGCCACCAGGAACGGCTTGTCCCAGGCGGACAGCCGCTGCCAGGCGGCCCGGTTGGCCTCTGAAGCCGGATCATCGGGCGACGTTGGGACCAGCCCAGGCATGGCCCGGACGGCGGCGGCGTACGAGGGATCAGGGAACGGCGCTTCGTAGGCCGCCAGCACCTCCGGGTCCAGCGGCGTCTGGCAGCCGGACTGTACCAGCCGGGACACGCTCAGCGTCGGCGCCGTGCGGACGACCTCGCGGAACCTCAGCCAGACGTCCGGCATGGGCTGGTCGCCGGTGGGCAGCCCGGTGTTGGCCGCCACCACCCGGGCGAACCGGTCCGGGTGCTCGGCCACGAGCCGCAGGCCGATCAGGCCGCCCCAGTCCTGCCCGACCAGGGTCAGCCCGTGCAGGTCGAGCACGTCGAACGCGAGCCCGCGGATCCACTCGACGTGCCGCGCGTAGCTGTGATCCGCGATGTCGGCCGGCTTGTCCGAACGACCGAACCCGACGAGGTCGGCCGCGATAGCCCACAGCCCGGCGTCGGCAAGCACCGGCACGACCTTGCGGTACAGGAACGACCAGCTCGGCTCGCCGTGCAGCAGCAGCACCGGCTCACCGCCGGGCGGGCCGGCTTCGGTGTAGGCCAGCCGAAGGCCGCCGACCTCGGCGTACCGCGGCGGGTAGCCGAAGCCGGGCAGATCGGCAAAACGGTCCTCGGGCGTGCGCAGCACCTTCATGACAGGCCCCCTTATGCGGTGAAACCCGGGTTTCAGCACCCTCTAGGGTAGTGAAACCCGGGTTTCATTCCGGTAGTTCAGTTCGTTCGCCACGGGAACTAGGGCAGGGACCACTTCTGGTTGGCACTGTCCTTGCAGGTGTAGACGATCAGCTGGGTGCCGTTGGTGGTCGAGGAGCGCGGGTCGTCCAGGCACAGCGTCCCGCCGTGGGACTGCAGCTTCAGCTCGCCGTTGGCCAGCTCGCTCCACTTCTCGTTCGAGGCACCGTTGCACGACCACAAGATCACGTGGCTGCGGCTGCCCCCGTTGCCCTGGTCGTTCATGCACTTGCCGTTGTGCTTGAACTCATCGTTGCTGAACGTCCAGTTCTCGGCCTGGTCGGTGCCGCTGCAGTTCCAGATCTGGATCTTGGCCCGGTTGGCCGAGCTGTTGCCGTTGTCGTCCAAGCACTTGCCGTCGTACCCCTTGACCGGATGCACCGGAGAACCGGCGGCAGATGACGTGGAGCTGGCCGTCGGAGTGGGCGTGGCAGAAGCGGCGGAGGTATAGCTCAGGATGGCGAGGAAGTCGTCGGGACACACGCTGGCGGTGGGCGAAGGACTAGGGCGGGGTGCGGAGCTGGCGCTGATAGCGGGACATGTCGAAGACGCGCTCTGGCTGCTTATGGTCGCACTGACGCTGCACGTACCGTCGGCGGTGACGGGCAGCGGCAGCAGAGGAACTGCAGCAGGTGTCGGAGCATTTTCGGTGGCGCCCTGCTGTTGCGAGGTGCCGGTGCTGTCCGTGCAGCTGACCGTCCACGTGATATTGACGGCCTCGGTATAGCCGGAGGTGTCGTCGCTCACGCTTACCGTTATGTCGGACGGGTCGCTGATGGCCGTGGCCGTTCCCGTCGCCACGGTGCACTTGTAGGCGGTGGCGGTGGCGGTCACCCCCTGGACCCCGTCGCAGGATGTGACCTCGGTGTCAGCGTGGGCAATATCCAGGCTCGCGCCGACCGCTCCGGCCGTGAGCAGGCCGGCCACTGCTGCATAGGTGACAAGACGACGTATTCCCCGCATCATCCACTGCCTCTCTACGCTACTTCAGGCCCCATGTTCTGCGGGCTAGGGCAGCGACCACTTCTGGTTGGCGCTGTCCTTGCAGGTGTAGACGATCAGCTGGGTGCCGTTCGTCGTGGAGGACCGTGGATCGTCGAGGCAGAGCGTGCCGCCGTGGGACTGCAGCCTCAGCTCGCCGTTGGCCAGCTCGCTCCACTTCTCGTTCGAGGCGCCGTTGCAGGCGTACAGGATCACCTTGCTGCGGTTGCCGCCGTTGCGCTGGTCATTCATGCATGCGCCGTTGTGCTTGAACTCGCCGTTGCTGAACGTCCAGTTCTGCGCCTGGTCGGTGCCGCTGCAGTGCCAGACCAGGATCTTGGTCCCATTGGCCGAGCTGTTGCGCTTGTCGTCGACGCACATGCCGCCGTACCCCTTGATCGGGTGCACCGGAGCCGTACTGGACGTGGAGGTGGACGTCGAGCCGGCGGGCCCATAGGTCAGCTGGCTGGTGAACTCGATCTTCAGCTTGACGGTTGCGGTCAGCGTCACGGACGCGTTCACAGTGCACTGGCCGTCGGCGGTGGGAGGCAGCGGCACGAGCGGAACCGTGAGGGGTGCCGCGGCGTTATCGGTGGCGCCTTCCTCTGCCTGGCTGCCGGTGCTGTCGGCACAGGTTACCTCCCAGCCCACGTTGACTGCCTCGGTACCGCTGTCGGGGGTGACAGTTATCGATATCGAGCCCGCCGAGTTGATCGTCGCGTCCAGGGGGCAGTGATAGCCATTCGCGCTGTTCGCCTCGCAGCCTGTGGCCACGGTGTCCGCGTGGGCGACCGCCAGGCTCGCGCTGACCGCTCCCGCGGTGAGAAGACCGGCCACTGCCGTATAGGCGACAAGACGACGGATTCCCCGCATCATCAACTGCCTCTCTACGTTGCTTCGGCCCCATGCTCCCCAGTACAGGACGCGGAAGAATAGGTAAGGGTTTACACCAGCTCGGCGGGCGGCGCGCCTGGAACGGAGATTTATGCCCCGGTGACCAGCTCTGCGTAGAGGGCAGCGGTCTGGGCCGCGATCGCCGGCCAACCGAATTCGGCGACCGCGCGCTTGCGCCCGGCCTGGCCCATCACCGCCGCCCGGTCGGGGTCGCTGATCAGCGCGTTCAGGGCCTCGGCCAGCAGTTCCGGTTCTCCCGGCGGCACCAGCAGTCCGGTCTCACCGTCGGCCACCACCTCGGGAATCCCGCCGGTGCGCGACCCCACCACCGCGGTCCCGCACGCCATGGCCTCCAGGTTCACGATGCCGAGCGGCTCGTAGATGGACGGGCAGGCGAACACCGTGGCGTGCGTGAGCAGCTGGATCACCTCGCGCTTGGGCAGCATCTCCGGGATCCACACCACGCCGGAACGAGAAGCGCGCAGGCCGTCTACCAGCCCGGTCACCTCCGCCTCCAGCTCCGGCGTGTCGGCCTGGCCCGCGCACAGCACCAGCTGCGCCTGCGGGAGCAGCCCGGAGGTCGCGCGTAGCAGGACGGGCACGCCCTTCTGCCTGGTGATCCGGCCGACGAAGATCACGTAGGGGCGGTTGGTGTCGATGCCGTGCCGCTCGAGCACGTCGGTGTTCGGATCCGGTTGGTACTCAATCGTGTCGATGCCGTTGCGGATCACCCGGATCCGTTCGGTCGAAATCTCGGGGTAAGCCGCGGCGATGTCGGCGCGCATGCCGTCCGACACGGCCACCACGGCGGCGGCGGAGGCCGCCGACACCCGCTCGCACCAGGTGGAGAGCTGGTAACCCCCGCCGAGCTGCTCGGCCTTCCACGGCCGCAGCGCCTCGAGCGAGTGCATGGTCATGACGTGCGGGATTCCGTAGAGCATGGCGGCCAGGTGGCCGGCCAGGTTGGCGTACCAGGTGTGCGAGTGGACCAGCTGGGCGGATCGGACTCCGGCGGTCATGGACAGGTCGGTGGATATCACCTGGAGGGCCTGGTTGGCGTCGGCCAGCAGGTCCCAGGGCCGGTGGGCGACGGC
>Ga0187781_10000635_pt1 | contig 25249 bp, 23 predicted proteins | sample 0715_SJ02_MP02_2_FD_132447 | JGI IMG/M metagenome (GOLD analysis project Ga0187781, IMG submission 132447) | Tropical peat soil microbial communities from peatlands in Department of Meta, Colombia - 0715_SJ02_MP02_20_MG | ecosystem: Environmental > Terrestrial > Soil > Wetlands > Peat | place... | reverse complement strand
TGCCGGAAATCACTTCGGTGCCGAACTCCCCGGACTACATCGAAGGCGTGATCAATCTTCGCGGCCGGATCATTCCGATTGTGGATTTGCGCAAGCGCTTCGGAGAAAAAGTCGCCGAGCCGAGCAAGAAAAATCGTATCGTCGTGGTCGAGCTCGAAAACCGCGCCATCGGCTTGATTGTGAACTCCGCCTCCGAAGTCCTGAAAATCCCGCCCTCGGAAATCGAGGCGCCGCACAACGTGTTTCAAGAAGGTGAATTGAATTACATCACGGGCGTAGGGAAGTTGCGTGGGCGCCTGGTGATTCTGCTCGATTTGAACCGCATCCTTCAGCGCGGCGAGCTGCGCCGCCTGGAAGATGTGGCCGATTCAACCGCCGCCGTCCCGGCCGGCGCGGTCGGGCGCGATTCGTAAGAGCAGGCCGCAGCGGAAAGATCACGGGGGACGAATGTCCACACTCGCCACAGAGGTGCCGCTCACTGACGCGGAATTGAAGCTCCTGCAGACGCTCGTTTATCAGGAGTGCGGCATGTATTTTGACGAGCGCCGCACCCATTTCCTGCGCGACCGCCTCCAGCGCCGCCTCAAAGCCTGCCAGATGGATTCGTTTTACAGCTACTACCGTCTGCTCACCAGCCGCGAGGGCAAGCAGGAACTTTCGTCGTTGCTCGAGAATCTCACCGTCAACGAGACCAGCTTCTTCCGCATCCGCCCTCAGCTCGAGCTCTTCCAGAAATTCGTCCTCGAAGAGCTTCTCAAGCACAAGCAGGATCGCCGCGATTGGACGCTGCGCTTCTGGAGCGCCGGCTGCTCGACGGGCCAGGAGCCTTACACGCTCGCGATTCTCGTTTGCGATGCGCTCGCTTACTACTACCTGCGCAACCCGCTGCCGTTCGAGATGCCCACGCCGAAGCCGCTGATTCCTCCGCCGTGGAAAGTGGAAATCATCGCTTCCGACATCAATTATTCCGCGCTCCTCACCGCGCAGCAGGGCGTTTACACCGAATCGCAGATGGAAACGGTCGATTACACCTGCCGTCTTCGCTACTTCGACAAAGTGGGCGACAAATATTCGGTGAAAGCCAGCCTGAAAAATCTCGTCCAGTTCGACTTCCATAACCTCAAGACCGAGTATCTCCCGCAGCGCAACGACGCCATTTTCTGCCGCAACGTCATGATTTATTTCGATGAGGCCGAGCAGAAGCGCCTGATCGAAAAGTTCTACCGCTGTTTGAACGCCGACGGCTATCTCTTCGTGGGCCACGCCGAAAGCCTGTTCGGGCTCACGCAGGCGTTCCACATGATTCACCAGAACAACGCCACCGTGTACCAGCGGGTCGAGGGCAGCCAGTGACCTTTTTCCCCGAAGATCGCGCTTCCGAGCTCCGCGACCTCTTCTTCGAGAGCGCCGCGGAACTCCTCCAGGCCATGAATGAGGCCGGCCTGGCGCTCGAGCAGCGCCCGGGCGACAAGGAAACTCTCCGGCGCGTCCGCCGCGCGGTCCACACGCTGAAAGGCGATTCCGCCGCCTGCGGATTCCGCGAGCTCAGCGAGTTGGCGCACGAGCTGGAAGACGTTCTCACTCCCGAACTCGCGAAAGAAAACGCCGGGCTCATTCCGGAGGTCGTCTTAGCGGCTGCGGACACTTTCCACGAAATGCTGGCAGCCCATCGCCATAATGTGCAGGCGCCTGCCGGGGGCGCGCTGCGCGACCACATCCAGCGCCTGCTGCACAAGCCCGCCGGGCAAATGGAAAAGCCGGCGCAAAAAGCCAAATTCGATTGGACCGAATACGAGCGGCTGATGATCGCCGAGGCGTTCAACCGGCGCGAGACCGTCTATCAGGTCGCCATGCATCTCGATCCCGAAGCGCTGCTTCCCGCGGCTGCCTTTGAGCTCGTCCGCAAAGCCCTCTCCAGCATCGGAAAAATCCTCGCGCTGCATCCGGATAAAGATGCGGCCCCGGAACAAGCGGGCCTGATCGAAGCCGCGCTTTCGAGCGCGAAATCGGCCGACGCTATCCGCAAGCGCTGCCAGGTGCCTTCGGTGGTTGCGCGCATCGCCGTCGAGAAAATTCCCACGCCCGAATCGAAGCCGCGCGACCTGCTCGATATTCTGATCGAATCGGAAGCTCACGCTGTCGCCGCCGGCGTCTCCGGCGGTTCCGCGGACTCTGCTTCCGGCCACGGGGACGACGCGCCTGCCGCCAATGTCCCTGCCGGCCTGAGCCACGCGGCGGAAAATTCCTTGCGCGTGGATGCCACGCGGATCGACGCAGTGATGAATCTGGTGGGCGAGCTGATCATCGGCAAATCGATGCTTCAGCGGACCATCGCCGAATTCGAGCGCAGCCATTCGAAGGATCCGCTGCGCGGTAAATTCGCCGATGCGCTGGCGTTTCAATCGCGCGTTCTCGGCGAACTTCAGAAATCCGTGATGAAAATTCGCATGGTGCCGGTGGATCAGCTTTTCCGCCGCTTCCCGCGCGTGGTGCGCGACGTGGCCAAGCAGCGCAATAAAGACATCGGCCTGGAAATCGCCGGCCAGAACACGGACCTCGATAAGAGCATCCTCGACGCGCTGGCCGAGCCGCTCGCGCACCTGGTTCGCAATGGCGCGGACCACGGCATCGAAGCCGCTCCCGAACGCGAAGCCGCGGGCAAGCCAGTGCGCGGCATGATCCGCCTGAATGCCTACCACGAAGGCAACCAGGTGGTGATCGAAGTTTCCGACGACGGCCGCGGCCTCGACCGCGAAAAAATCGTGCGCACCGCCGTCGATCGCGAGCTCGTCACTCGCGAAGAAGCCGCGCGGCTCAACGACGCGGAAGCTCTTCACCTCATTTTCAAGCCGGGCCTCAGCACCGCCGAGGAAGTGACGGAAATTTCCGGCCGCGGCGTGGGCCTCGACGTGGTGCAGTCGGCGCTCGAAAATCTGAAAGGCGCCATCGCGCTCGATAGCGAGCCCGGCAAAGGCACCACCTTCCGCCTCATGGTTCCGCTCACTTTGGCCAGCATTCAGGCGCTGATGTTCCGCGTCTCCGCACGCCTCTACGCCGTCCCGCTCGCTTCGGTGGTTGAAATCACGCGCATCACCGATGACGACGTGCACCGCGTGGACGACCACGAAGTCTTCCAGTTGCGCGAGCAGGTGCTCACGCTCGTCCGCCTCGACCGGCTCATGCCGCGGCCTTCGAGCGAACGCTCCCGGCGCATTTTCGTCATCGTGATCGGCGCGGGCGCGCGCCGCTTCGGCCTGGCGGTCGATAGCCTGATGGGCGAAGAAGAGCTGGTGATCAAAGCTCTGGAAGACCGCCTGGTCACTTCACCGCTCTTGAGTGGCGCATCCATTTTAGGGGACGGGACGGTGGTGCTGATTTTAAACGTTCCGGCTGTGATTGCGCATCTCTCTCGAATCCCGCCCGTGGGGGCCACAGCATGAGCGAAAAAATTCGCGTTCTCGTTGTGGACGATTCGGCGCTGATGCGCAAGCTGATTCCGCAAGTGTTGCAGGACGATCCCACGATCACCGTCGTGGGCACGGCCATGGACGGCGCCATCGGCTTGAAAAAAATCGAAGAGCTGCACCCGCACGTGGTGACTCTCGATATCGATATGCCGCGCATGGACGGCATCGAGATGCTGCGCCAGATCATGCGCAAGCATCACGTGCCCGTCATCGTGGTGAGCGCGCAGACCACCGCCAGCGCGTCGCTCACGTTGAAAGCCCTCGCGCTCGGCGCCTTCGATTTCGTCACCAAGCCGCAGGATGCCGCTACCGGCCGCTTCGAGCAGATTGCCACGGAGCTCGCGCTCAAGATCAAAGTCGCGGCTTCCTCCGGCGCGCCGAAGATGATCATCACGGTGCCCACTCCCAAGCGCAAGCTGGGGCGCACCACGATGCCGCGGCGCCCCTCGCGCGTGGTGGCCATCGGCATTTCCACGGGCGGCCCGAACGCGCTCCAATATCTTTTTTCCCAGCTTCCCGAAGATTTCCCGGGGTGCCTGCTCGTGGTGCAGCACATGCCGGAGGGATTCACGGACATGTTTGCGCGCCGCCTGGATGAATCTTCCGCGATCGAAGTGAAAGAAGCGCAGTCGGGCGATTTGTTGCTCGCCGGGCGCGCGCTGATCTGCCCCGGCAATCGCCACATGAAAGTCCGCCGAATGGATCACGGCGATATCGCCATTCTCGTGGACCAGCCGCGCGTCAACGGCCACCGCCCGTCCGTTGACGTGCTCTTTAATTCCGTCGCTCAGGAATTCGGAGCGAGCGCCGTCGCCGTGCTCATGACCGGCATGGGCGACGACGGCGCTGCCGGCCTGGGCGCTCTCAAAACCGCCGGCGCCATGACCATCGCGCAAAGTCCCGACACCTGCGTGGTCGACAGCATGCCGCGCGCCGCAATCCAGCGCGGCTTCGCATCGCGCGTCGTTTCACTTTCCAATTTAGCAAGTGTCCTGCAGTCGAAGTGCGTGCCGGAGCGGTCCGCGCAAGAACCAGTGGGTGCCGCGGCCGAATCCGGCGTTTCCGGAGATTCAGGGGCCTCGAGAAGGAGATAGCCATGAAACAGTTCGAAGCATTGACGCGAAAAAAGGACAACCAGGCGGTCCGCTGCCTGATCGTTGACGACTCCGTCTTCGCCCGCAAGAGCCTGGCGAAGATGATCGAGTCGTTCGGCGGCCAGGTGGTGGGCGAAGCCGGCGACGGCTGCACCGCCATCACCGAGTACGCCCGCACCAAGCCCGATATCGTCCTGATGGATATCACCATGCCGCAGATGGAAGGGATCGAAGCGGTCGAGCGCATCGTCGCCGAGCATCCCGAAGCGCGCATCGTGATGGTCTCTTCAGTCGGCTATCAGGACAATATTCTCGCCGCGCTTCAAAAGGGCGCTCGCCATTTTGTCCAGAAGCCCGTGAAGCCCGACGCGCTCTACGAAATCATCCGCTACGTGCTCAATGACGACGGCGTCACCTCGCCCGTCGGCGCCGGAGGGGAGAAATCGCGATGAGGATGGACTTAATTCAGCCGTTTATCGGCTCGCTCGATGCGGTGCTTGCGGAGATGATGAAAGCTCCCGCGCGCATCGTGGATCTCACCATGGAGCCGGAAGGCTATCGCCGCAAGGGCCTCGCCGCTTCAGTCACGTTCAAAGGAGAGATCGAGGGCCGCGTCATCCTCGATATGGAGCCGCCCGCGGCCGCCCACGTGGCCGGCTATCTTTCCGGCGGAGAAGTTGATCCCGCCGAACCGATCGTTCCGGAGACCGTCTGCGAGCTCGCCAACATGGTGATCGGCAACGCGGTCACGCAGCTCAACGATCGCGGCTACCAGTTCAAAGTGTTTCCTCCGGCCGTTCTCACCGAAGAGCAAACCGCCGCCGCCGGCCAGGAATCCGAAGCCTCCATCCTCTGCTTCGAAACTCCCCAGGGCAACGTGTACCTCAACATCGCCATGCACTACCACCGCCGCCGCGCCCGCGAGCGCGCCCCCGTCGTCACCAGCCAATAGCAGTCACGCCATTGTTTTTCGTCAGGGCAGGGCTTGAGCCGTGCCGCAGTTGTCGCAGAATCAATACGGCTTTAGCCGCTGAGGTCCGGCGGGTGCATGGGTTGAGTCCAGGCCTTTGTAGCGCCGGTTTATCCTGAGCCCAGTCGAAGGGCATCCTGCCGGCTCGTTGCCTTCGCTCTGGACTATGTAGCGGCTGCCTTTAGGCAGGCCGATTTCCGTTCTCTCCGTAGGGGCACGGCACGCCGTGCCCGGCTTTTCGCCGTCATTCTGAGCCCGCGCCTGCGGCCGAAGAATCTCTCTTCGCCTTTGTAGCGCCGTAGGCGCGGCAGAATTTAGCCCAGGCCGGAAGGCCTGGGAATGCGGTGTGAAATTATGTAGAGCGCCGTAGGTGCGGCACGAACTCCTCGCGCGAACCACGTGCGACCGCTACCCGAACACAAACTTTGGATCAAATTGCACGCCATGCTTTTTCAACAACGCAATCCATTCCCCGTCAAAGGTCATTTTCCGATGGTGCGACTCCTGGGTTCGTATGTATCGCACAACCGCCGGAATCAACGACGCGCTCACGCTGAACGCCGCGTACCCTTGCTGCCACGCGAATTCGCGCCCCTGCTCGTTGGCCCATCGCGACGAATTCGATTTGATCGCGAGCACCGCCTTGGCCAGCGGCAACGACGGCGGAATTTGAATCAACAGATGCATGTGATCGTCCATCCCGCCCACCGCGTGAACGATCATGCCGTGGTTTTTGCAGACGCCCGCCGTGTAGGCCCACAGGCGCGATTGAATATCTCTAGGGATGAGCTTGCAGCGATCCTTCGTGCTGAAAATGACGTGGACTGCATTTTGAGCGTACGTATGAGGCAACTGTCGCACCTACGGCGCTTGACGGTTTTGCTGCCGAGGACCCAGCGTTTCCACGCTGGGCTAGATTATGCCGCGCCTACGGCGCTGTAGCTACCAGTTCTGTGCCACCCCACGTCAACGGGCCCGATCCGTTTCAGGTGCACCGTCTCAGCAAAATCAGATTCGAAGCCTGGCCCGCCGGTGTCGTGACAAGCGCCGGAGGCGCGGCAGAGGTTAGCCCAGGCCGGAAGGCCTGGGAGAGCGGTCCGAAATCACGTAGAGCGCCGTAAGTGCGATACAGGTTTGCTCAGCCTGGAAACGCTGGGTATCTGGTCTGCATCACCTTCAGCGCCGGAGGCGCGGCAGAATTTAGCCCAGGCCGGAAGGCCTGGGAACGTGGCGCGAAATCACGTAGAGCGCCGTAGGCCCGATTTGTGGGCCCCGACCTTTTTGTCGGGGTGCGACACAGGTTTGGCGCGCGAACCTGAGCTGACCGGCTGGCAGGCCCCCCGCCCCAATCAAAACCCAAGTCAAACCCAGGACACGTCAACCACACGATGAGGTGCCTGAGTGGTGATACTATTCACGAGGTGCGGATTCAATTGTGAGAAACACGCAATGAGAAGAGTGCGCCGCCCGCCGCGTGGTAGAATTTGCTCATGGAACTATTTCCGCTAAAAGAGCGGCTCGAGCAGGAAATCGAAAGTATCGAAATCGAATACGCACACGACAAAAATAAGATTGAGCGGCAGGCCGAACTCGCACGGAAGTACTTGGCGGAAGGTTCCTCTGTCGATGTCTGTATTGCGTTTATTCGCAAAACGTTTCCGAAACCTGAGCCCCATTTATGCGGTAGGCATCCCGGCACCCCAAAGCGCCGCGATACGCGTCGTAGCTAACTGGGTGCGCTTCCGCTCGTCTCTCCCAATTCCTGTTTTGTCAGCGCCACGATTTCAGGAACCGCGTCTCTGATCGCGTTCTCGATTGCCCAAACCAAAAGTACGTACAAGATCGCGTACCGCCACGGAATCAAGAACCACGGCGCAATCAGTACAGCTAATGATAGGGCAAGCTTCCACATCCATCGCCCTGCTGATTTCGGTGATAGCTTTGCCCAGGTGTCCAAAGCGCCCGGCGTGATACTTCGAGGGTCCATTTCGGAAAGTCCTCCTTCTTCGAGCCCTAGATTGTAGCATTACCGATTTGCATATATATCGGACGTGACAGAATCACCGACGGGCGGGTGGGCCAGACCTTGATTTCGTACTGTCGTCGAATTTGAATTTCGGGTGCCGACTCTTTGTCCGCCGCACTGGTATGCTATCGGAGCCGGGTAATCAGTGCTGAAGGAGCGCCCGCCAAAAGCTGGCCCACCCGCCACGCGCCAGTTCATTTCAGATATCTGAAGGCAGTGAGGATTCCGTGCACTCAGGGAGCCGCGACCCATGCCAAGTGACGACGAAGAAATCTTGAACCTCAAGCGACGCATTCTAGAACTTGAGGCGGAAAATGAGGAACTCAAGAAGAAGCTTGACCGTGCGCGAGGTGTCCCGGCAGAGGTGTTAGTGGCGAAAATGACGGGAGGTACACGCACCGGCGGATATAAGGACTCGCACGACGTCACAACCAGGAAACGAAACCGCATTGAGGTGAAGCTAAGCAAGGTCCACGAGTACACGGATACAAAGACCAAACGCTGGACATGGGACAGGATTCTTGGTCCGAAGGAATACGACTACCTTGTCTTGGCCGGCGAAAAAGATGGACGGTGGTCCGAAACCTATCCTCCCGATTTGGAGTACGTGTTTTTCTTGGTACCTCGAAGCGCCGTGCAGGATATTAACAGCCGCGGCGATTGTGTTGCCCTCAATACGAATCTCAAGACGGCCAGAGCGCCCAAAGCGAGACTCCTCATCGACCGCTACTTGGTCCGCTCGGAAGAGCAATTCAAGAACTTATGAGGGCGGGTGACGCAGCCTTGGATTCTGTCTTGTTTTTGCCTTTGACATTTGGGCCGGCGGGTGGGCCGGCCTTTCAGAGCGGTTGGTTTCCACAATCGATTCCGCACCTCGGGAATAGCGCCCGTCGGCCTCGACTAGGCGGAGCGCCACCCAAAATTAAATTCCGGAAAAGGCTGAAAGGGATTCTTACTTCTTTTCCATTGCGGCGGCGGGCCGTTCACCGAACGCGGCCAGGGCTTTGTCCGCCGGAATCTCGTTGCCGGCGGCATCGACGTAATGAATATCGACGGGGCCGTCCACAAAGCGGTAAAAGGTGCAGCCGCTCGCGCACGAGAGCTGGTGCGGGTGACGCGCCGGCGCGAAGATATAATCGCCAGCCTTGCAGGTGTGTGGCTGCTCTCCCTTCATCTCGAACTGTCCCGTTCCGCTGACGAACATCAGATTTTCGTTTGCGGAGTGCCAGTGCATCGGGACAGTGCATCCGCTGGCGAATTTCAGCAGCGAAATTGAACTCCCAGCCTTGGGATCGCCGTGGTCGATGACGAAGCTAAGGCATTCCGGCAGTACGGGAGACGAAACGAATTTAGCCTCTTCCGCCTTCACGAACTGCGGTTCTTGCGCTGATTGCTGCGCCATAGCAAAACCGGCAATCAACACCATTGGGATCACCGATGGAAGTCTGTGTCGCATGGGATCCTCCTCACCCTGCTGATTTGCGCAGCAAGCCGCTTGCCCGAGATTTCCTTTTTGACTTCGAAAACGGGGAGCATTGTACTCCTTTTCGCCCTCTTGAGCGTTGGTGGGTGGGCCAGGCTTTGATTGTATTTTTTTCAGGTATTTGAATTTCGGGTGCCGCAGTCTTCATCCGCCTCGGCGGACGGAGGGTGCGTGTTTTGACGTTGGTTCTGAGGTCTCGCGCGTTTTCGTTTTTGGGACCAATCCATGAAGCACCAGATTCCGTGGTGAACGATGCCGGAAGGAGAAATCCAAACCCTGAAGCCCCGCCCCCTTTGTCCCACGAGCGTTGCCTGCGCCTTAGCGGCTTGACGCGGTTTCCGGCGGTTGGACGTCGCGCTCGACCTTGGCTGCGAGTTCGTCTTGAGCAACCTCCAGGTCGTAGCGCGTTTGAAGATTCATCCAGAACACGGGCGCGTTCTTGAAGTAGCGCGCTCCCGGATCCGACCGGGACGGCGCTCGCCCACGATGTCGGCGATCCGCGTCACCGCCGGAGCCTTGGCGTAGGCGGGTACGGGGGTCGACGCCGGCTCTTACGGCTTGAGGGCACGCGGGACCAATTTTCCCCTTGCGATACCGACCAAAGCTTTGAGATTGCTCATCCGTATTTTTTGAAATAGAGTAGTTGGCGTGAAGTATACCGATCTCATTACGGTCGAGCCCGGCAAGCGAAGCGGCAAGCCCTGCATTCGAGGGCTGCGCATTACCGTTTACGACGTCCTCGACTACCTCGCCAGTGGAATGACGCACGCTGACGTTCTGCGCGAATTTCCATTTCTCACTGAGGAAGACATTCGCGCCTGCCTCGCCTTCGCAGCCGATCGCGAGCGCAAGCTGGAAATCTCGAACGCGTGAAGCTTCTTTTCGACGAAAACCTACCCCCTTCGATGGCCGCGTCGCTCGCCGATATCTACCCAGGGTCTGCACATGTTCACGAGTGTGGGCTCGGCAGCGCAGACGACGAAGCCGTCTGGGACTATGCGAAGAAGAACGGATTCACGATTGTCACGAAAGACTCGGACTTTCAAGAGTACAGCGTATTGCGCGGGGCTCCTCCTAAAGTGGTGTGGCTGCGCGTGACAAACTGTGCGACGCAGGAAATCGAAAGCCTTCTCCGCACCGCCCTTCCCGTCGTCACTCGATTCATCCGGGAGGATCTGGAATCGTGCCTTGTGTTAGGTACTCGCCTCAAAACGAAGTAGCTCGCGACGATCGTTTTTTTCGGCGTGTGGACCAGCCTTTGAGCCTGAGAATCTTGGAATCTGAATTTTCGAGTGGCAGCTAGTCCTGCTTTCCACCGGATGGCAGGCCCCCTGGTTCAGGCCTAGGGGCGTGGCGAGCGAAGCGCGCAATTCGCGTTTTTTTTGGTGGGCCTTTTTACGGGCTGAAAAAGCACATACATTATACTGCCTGCAAGCAACCCAGTCCTCTCAATCCGCCGTAACCCCTTTTTCTATCAACGCTGAAATACGCACTATAGTGCGTGTTCGCCTTATAGCGTGCGCGAGCGATCATTTTTTTCGGCCCAAAACGGCCTGCGAGGGGCGAATTCGAGATCGCAAGAAAGAGCCATTTTTACGCGGTTTAAGGTCAAGGTACTTGACCTAATTAGGTCAAGTACCTTGACCATTTTTCTGCTGTAACATCGTCAAAGTTTCTGGCGCAAATCCATGCGATGAGCGCCTCGATTACCGGGCGCGGGGACCTACCTTGCGGTATTCGGTGCCGTGGCGGAAGAGGCCGGCCTTGGGCATCTCTTCGGAGTAGATGATCCGGGCGGGAAGAAAAATATTGGCGGCGTCGGGCGAATACGGGACAGCCACTTCGACCGCCGCGTCGGTATCAAACCGGCGCTTGCTTCGGAAACACATGCCAATAGGGGAGATATCCTCGCAGACGGCGAGCTCGTCATCCGCGCCGGCCTGGCGGATGCAGGCGGTGAGGCGCGTCTTGAGCCGCAGGCGCTGGCGCTGCCGCTTGTCGTCTTCGGGCGGGGTCTCGTCTTTTGCGTCGGCAGCGCGCCGGCGAGCGGCGCGCGAGGCGAGCTTTTTTTCGTCCTCGTGCGGCGCTTGCGTCCAGATGCTGGGGACGCCGCAGGCCTTGCAATGCCGCGCGATGCCGCGATTGGTTTCGAAGCCGCGCAGCTCGAGCTCGTTCAGATAGGCCACTTCGCGCGCGCGGCAGTAGCTGCATTCGAGCAGCATCCGCGCCACGGCTTCTTCCGACGTGGCGATCGGCGGAAACTCAATTCCCCAGAGGTCATTTTCGAGATCGAGGATTTCGATGCCGTAGAGGAAGCCTTCCTTTTGTCGGCCGAATTGCCCCACGATGCGGACGTCGCCTTGCCGGTTCGCTTCCGCGGGAGCTTGCCGGCGCACGTGGATTGTCTGGTCCGGCTTCAATTCGCGGTCGAGGACGATGACCGCGCCCGACCGGTTGATCAGCATCGTGCGAGCCGGCTCCTTGAAATCGCTGCCGAACGCGTCTTTCCCGGATGCCTCAAGCAGCAAGGTGAGCGAGACACGGTCGGTGCGGCGCAGAGCCGGCGTTGCCATCAAAGCCTCCCTTGGAGTATTGCGGACGTCCCCTCCAGCCAAGATAGCATAGTGTCGGGGGGATTTGGCTGCGAGGTAGGGCGGAGTTCCGAAACCCTAACGTCGGCGTGTGCGACGGACGCAACTACCTGGAATATAAGGATTTAAGTCTCTATTGCCGAATTCCCCGTGGGATGCTATATTTGGTCGATTTTTGGCAGAAGTGCAGATTGCAGCGCCCAACCCTAAAATCCTGCGGTACGGGAGCAGAAGCGATGGAATGGGTTACCCCCGAACACGAAGTGATCAACCTCAACTGCGAAGTCAGCTCCTACGAAAACGCTGAACTCTAGCCTCTAGATGCGTGTAAAGGTCCTCGGCTCAGCCGCCGGGGGCGGATTTCCGCAGTGGAACTGCGCTTGCGAAAACTGCGCTCGTCTGCGTCGCGGTGTCTTGAAAGGCCGCGCGCGCAGCCAGACGCAAGTTGCCGTTTCCGCTTCGCCTTCCTCGTGGGTCCTTCTGAATGCTTCTCCCGATCTGCGGCAGCAGATCCTTGCCGATCCGGAATTGGCGCCGCGCGCTGAAGAGCGCAGCACGCCGATCGCCGCGATCATCCTAACGAGCGCGGATGTAGATTGCGTGCTTGGCCTGCTGCATCTGCGCGAGTTCCAGCCGCTGCGCGTCTTCTCGACTCCGTCTGTCCGCCGCGTTCTCGTCGAAGAGAACTCACTGTTTCGCACGCTCGAACGCTCGAGGCCTCCGATTTGCTGGGAAGATCTTCGCTTCGATCGTGCTGTGCCTGTCCTTTCACAATCGACGTCCGGAGACGAGACCAGCCTCTCGTGCCAGGCTGTCCCGCTCGGAGGAAGCTTCCCCGATTTTGTGAGCGACGGCTTGCGAAAAACTTTGCGCGCGGAAGAAGCCATCGTTGGTTTGCAATTGATGGAAAGCGCCAAAAAATTTTTCTTCGCCCCGAGTCTCTCCAGCCATGGCGGCAATTGGAAACAGTGCATTGCCGCGAGCAACCTCGCACTTTTGGACGGCACATTTTGGACGGATGACGAGCTCCCGAAAATTCTCGGCACGGCCAGGACGGCCCGCCAAATGGGCCACCTGCCATTGTCCGGCCCCGGCGGCCTTGTCGACGAGTTGCGCGGCACAATCGGCCCGCGCCGCGTCCTGATTCATCTGAACAACACGAATCCGGCGCTGGATGAAGAGAGCAGCGCCTTCCGCAGCCTGCGCGACGCGGGCTGGGAAATCGCTTATGATGGAATGGAGTTCACCCTGTGAATGATTTCGATCCGCAAAAGCTTTTGACCGAGGAAGAGCTCGTCTCGCTTTTTCACCGCATCGGTGAAGAGCGCTACCATCACAAGCATCCTTTCCACTTGCTGATGCACGAAGGCAAGCTCACGCGCGGCCAGCTGCAAGCGTGGGCGCTCAATCGTTACGCCTACCAGAGCAGCATCCCCAAAAAAGACGCGGTGATTTTATCGCGCAGCGACGATCCGAATTTTCGCGTCGCGTGGCGCAAGCGTATTCTCGATCACGACGGTGACGGCTCACATCCCGGCGGGATCGAAAAATGGCTGCGGCTTGTCGAATCGACCGGCCTCGCGCGCGAGCAAGCCGTCCGCGGCGACGGAATTTTGCCCGCCACGCGCTACGCCGTCGATGCTTACATGGATCTCGTCAGCTCGAGCTCGCTGCTTGAAGCCGTGGCTTCTTCGCTCACCGAACTTTTCTCGAAGAAGTTGATCACGCTACGCGTGGACCGGCTGCGGCAGCATTATTCCTGGCTTGCCGGCGCGCTCGATTATTTCGAAGGGCGCATGACGCAGGCGCCCGAGGACGCAAATTTCGCGCTCGCATGGGTGGTGAAGCACGCGCGCACGCGCGAGGAGCAACGAGCGGCGCTCCACGCACTGCGCGCCAAATGCGACATCCTGTGGGCCATGCTCGACGCGCTCTATTTCGCGTACGTCGAGCCGGGCTGGCCGCCGCCCGGCGCGTTTCGCGCGGTGAAGGACTCGCCGTGATTCCCGCGCTGGAAGCGCGGCCGCGTCTGGCGCCCGGCTGCCGGCTTCGCGAAAGCGCGGGCGAACCATGCGTGCTGCTGATGCCCGAACGCGCGCTGCGCTTGAATGGCCCGAGCCTCGAAATCGTTCAGCGCTGCGACGGCAATCACACCGTCCGGCAAATCGTCGCCGATTTGCAGAAGCAGTATGCCAAGGCCAAGCCGCAAAAAGTGGAGCAGGATATCCTCGGTTATCTGGGCCTGCTGCACGACGAACGCGCGGTCGATTTCGAATGAGTTCCCTCGCTCCATCTCCGCTCGCACTGGTGGCGGAGATTACCCACCGCTGTCCGCTGCATTGTGTGTACTGTTCGAATCCTCTGCAACTGACCGCGCGAGCGAGAGAACTTTCGGCGGACGCGTGGCAGCGCGTGCTGCGGGAAGCCGCGGAGATGGGCGTGCTGCAAGTGGACTTTACAGGCGGCGAGCCGCTCGCGCGCGCGGATCTTGCGGATCTGATTCGCGGCGCGCGCGGCGCGGGCCTCTACACGAACTTGATCACTTCCGGGCGACCGGTCGATGAAAAGCGCCTCGGAGAGCTTGTCAGCGCCGGCCTCGACCATTTTCAATTGAGTTTTCAGGGTGCACGCGAAGAAAGCGCCAACGAATTCGCCGGCGCGCCTGTGCACAAAGAAAAATTGCAGGTGGCGCGCTGGGTGAAGCGGCATCGCATCGCGCTCACGCTCAATTTCGTGATTCACCGCGGCAATTTGGACCAGCTCGAGGAAATGATCGCGCTCACTGAGGAAATAGGGCCGGGGCGCGTCGAATTTGCGCACGTGCAGTATTACGGCTGGGCGTTCGCGAATCGCGCGCGCCTCTTGCCAACGCGCACGCAGCTCGATCGTTCACTCGAAATTTTGAAGAAGGCGGAAGAGCGCCTGAAGGGACGCATCCACGTCGAGTATGTGGTGCCGGACTATTACGCAAGGTATCCGAAAGCCTGCATGGGCGGCTGGGGAAGAAAAATCGCGCTCATCACGCCCGAAGGGGACGTTCTGCCCTGCCACGCAGCGAAAATTCTGCCGGGCATGCAGTTTGAAAACGTGCAGACGCGCTCGCTCCGCGAAATCTGGAACGAATCCGCCGCATTTCAAAAATTTCGCGGCGAAGCGTGGATGCCGGAACCCTGCCGAAGCTGCGACCGCCGCGCGCAAGATTTCGGCGGCTGCCGCTGCCAGGCCTTTCTGCTCGTCCAAGACGCCGTAGCGACAGATCCTGTGTGCTCGCTCTCGCCGAAGCGAGACGTCGTGGACGCAATCCTCGCCGAAGCAAACGCCGCAGCCCCAATCGCCGCCACACCCAATCTCGCCTGGCTCTACCGCCCCAACCCCGCCTGAACTGTCCGCACCGTGGGGAAAGCTGCCTTCACGCTTCCTCCAAAGGCTAAGTTTCCGGTTACCTCGTTAATCAGGCATTTGAATTATTGTCGACCAGGGGACAGTGGGCACGGGGCGGCGCGCGAGAAGGGCCCAGCAATGGTTTGGCCGCGCTCAACACAGGGTAGCGGCCGCGCGGGGGAGAAGCGCTAGCTATGAGCACGCCTTGCCGACGAGCAAAGTGAGGTCATCGGACCGGGCGCCGGTGCCGAGTTCTTGCACGCCGGCAAGCAAGGCCTGGATGATTTCATTCGCCGGAAGGTGGCGGCACGGGTGCAATTCTTGAATCAGGCGAGCCTCGCCGTATTCTTCCGCGTTGCGCCGCCTCAGCAACGCCGTCGCTGAAGTTGATGAGCAGGTCTCCCGGAGCAAGGCGAATCTGTTCCAACGCGCACTCCCACTGCTCGAAGAGACCGATCACCGTGGCGGCCGCCAGCAGGCGCTGCACGCTTCCATTCTGACGCAAGGATATGTGTGATGTGGGCCACAAGAAGCTGTGACGGACGTCGCCGTACCGGATGATTGCTTCCTGATATACCAAAGGTGCCGGTTGGGTCTCGAACGCATTGTGAAATGGGGGCCTGAGCGGGGTGTTCTGAAGCGGGGTGTCAAACGGAGAAGAGGAGGTAGGTGCCATGGTGAGTCACCCTCTGCCAATGCCCGCGCCGGTCCTTCCCCGGCGGAAACGCGAACCCGCGGGCGCGGCCGTTACCGAGTTACCGGTGCCTGCCGAAGATCATTTCGTTGCGGCAATGCTGGAGACGCCGTTTTCTGTGAACACGCACAGAAACCCGCTTGAGTGGGTGGCGTCGCTCGTGCTGCATGTCCTGTTTATTGGGGCGCTGGTGGTGATCCCTCTGTGTATCACCGACACGATTGACGTCAGAGCGTTCACAAGAACATTTCTCGTTGGGCCGCCGCCACCGCCTCCTCCCGCTGCTCCTGCGCCGAGGGTCGTCAGAGTCGCCCCCAAAGCACGATTCTTGCAAGCTGGGCGGCTGACCTCTCCTGTGTCGATCCCCAAAGAAATCGCGATTATTAAAGAAGCGCCACTTCCGCCGGATACGTCCGGGGGAGGCGTCGTTGGCGGAGTGCCGGGAGGAATTCCCGGCGGCCAATATGGGGGCGTGCTGGGCGGAATTATCGGTGGAACCGGGGTTACAACCGCGATGCCCCCTCCCCCGCCTCCCCGTGCAACGCGGATTGTGCGAGTCGGCGGGCAGGTCAAGCCGCCCCGTCTGATCTATCAGACAGAGTTGATTTACCCTCCGATCGCCCGGACCGCGAGAGTGGAAGGCACGGTGACGATTGACACGATCATCGACGAGAAAGGTGATGTCGTGCAGGCGCGCGCAGTGGACGGCCCGGGGCTTCTGATCCCTGCGGCCCTGAAGACAGTGGTCCAGTGGAAGTATGAACCGACGCTTCTGAATGGGCAGCCGGTCTCCATTGAAATGATCGTGTACGTGAAATATCACCTGCAGTAATTCATTGCCGGCGGCCGCCCTCCCTGGTCCGGGTTTTCGGCGAAGCCTTTACATATATACAAAGCGCCAACGATATATACATAGCGAGAGGCGCAGATGCCAGCAAGACTGGCTACGATGCGGCTGGACACGCGGCTCGCGGACGAAGCCGTGCGAGTTCTGGGCGTAAAATCGCGCACCTCGGCGGTCCACACCGCTCTGCGGGAAGTTGTAGCGCTCCGGCGATTCAAGCGCTTGATGAAGAAGCACGCCGGGAAACTCCGCTTTGCGGGAAGCGGTGAGTGACCCGAGCTCATCTCATGAATGGTTTTACGGATCGTCCGCAGGCCGTCAGGGCTTAAAACCCCTGAGAAAAGGACGCTTTTCGGCACGGCTGAAGCCGTGCCCTGACGAAAAACATTTATGAGATGACTTGGCTCGGTTGAGACCCCGCCGGAAATGGCTCAGCCAGATGTTGGCGGGCGTTGTACCGGATTTGAAAACAAAGCGGAAGCCCCTCGACTGCGCTCGGGATAAACAAGCTTCCACACTCCAAAGGTCTTGGTGGGCAGCGCTCACATAAATAGGATTTCAACAGAGCCAGATGGGTTGAGGTCTCTTTCGGGACGGCTTCCAGCGGCAGCAATCGCGGCATCGAGGTCGAAGGGGGAGATTGCACACCCCCTACCCGCAGAGGACGCTACTAATCCTCCGGACGATCGATGATTCGATTGCGCTGCAAACCTGGGGCCCGCTTTCGCTTACACGTAGCGCCCGCGATTCACCTTGACTCAAGGCGTTTGCGGCGCTGAATCCACAACGGAGTCAGGCCCAGAGCGAGAAGCGCAAAGGTGGCCGGTTCGGGAGCCGATGCCACTTCGCTGCCACTGAAAAAGAAGATATCTACGTTTGTACTAATCAGAAAGTTAACATCTGAGCTCGTGCTGGCGCCGGACGCCAGATCTCCGATCAGAAAAGCCGAGACGCTATCGGAAGTGTTCAGGCCAAACCCGCTCGGAATATTTATGTTGGTCGAAGTCGGGCTCAGTGACAAGGCAAAATCCGAGTTTTCGGCTTGAACCGTCGCCAAAACCGCTCCGGTTGCACCGAGCAATTGCCATTCACCAAGGGCGTTATTCCATGTCATCGGCGAGGTTCCATCAGGTCCAGTACCCGTGCACGTCGCGGTGATACAAACCCAGGCTTCCGTGTTAACGAATTGAACGTCATTTAAGCTCGTTGCTCCAATGTTTGTCCACTGGAGAGGGGTGACCCATAGATTGTTTGAGCCGGAAGGAGAAACAAAGGGGCCTCCAGTTTGCGTTCCCGAGATCGAACTAGAAACGTCCGGCCAAGGAACCGAGCCCCCAAACGACGGGATCGCCAAGGCAGCCAATGCAATCACTGCAACCAGGTAGCGATGCAAGCGGTTCATTTTGCCTCCTGATTACTCATTTAGGCCTGGTACAAGCACCCTGTCCTCTAAATTTTCGTTATTCAGCCCAGGACATTCCAACCGCAGAAAGAGAACTCCCCCGGCTGAGCCGGCAACTGGCGTGCCGTTCCGCCCGCACTGAAAACACAGTGACTTACGCGACGGGGGCCAGTGTCATATTTAACCGCCTGCAACATCCCGCCAGAAATTTTCCCTTTATGTTAAATGGCTTGCAGGGAAAGTTGGAGGATGCTGGCCAAACGCCTTGTTCCCCGGACTCACTGAGAGATACTTTATCCGCACCGAGTGGAATTTCCGGCGGCCGGGTTATTATTCCGGGTACCAGTCCCCGCGATCCAATGGAGGCTTTTATGACTTCCGTTCGCCTCTTCTTTGCGTTCCTGGCAATTCTTGCTCTTGGTGCCTGCGGCGGCTCTTCATCGGTTTCAACGACAGGCAGCTACGCGCTCACGGCCACGGCGCTGAACCCTGGCACCGTCAGCGCCGGAAACATGGCGACTTCCACCATCGCCGTGACTCCGGCGAACGGCTACACCGGCACCGTCGCCCTTTCGTGCAGCATAATCACAGGGGGCAATCCGGCGCCAACTTGTTCCTTCAACAAGCCCACCGTGACAATCAATGGCGCGCAAGCCGGCAACTCCACGCTCACCGTCACTACGTCGGCCACGACGCCCGGCGGGACCTATAACATCACCGTCGCCGCGATTGACACCGGCAATCGCACGCCCGAAAACGGCCCGCAGGCGCTGAGCCTGATCAACGCCGCCGTCTTTCAGCACATCGTGGTGATCTTTCAAGAGAACCGCACGCCCGACAATCTGTTCCAGGATCCCGTGTTGATCAATCGCGGAGCGGACATCGTGAACCAAGGAAAAACTTCGACGGGCCAGACGCTCACGCTGAGCCCCATCGATCTCGGCACCACGGGCGCCAACCCGCAGAATTACGACCTCAGCCACGCCCATGCGGCGTTCGTCGACATGTACGACGGCGGGAAAATGGACGGCGCGAACCTGATTCCTTGCTCGCCGGCTGCGAATTGCCCTCCGAACGCGCATCCGAATCCGCAATATATGTACGTGATGCCTTCGGACGTTCAACCCTACTTCGCCATGGCCGAGCAATACACGTTTGGCGACCGCATGTTTCAAACCAACGAAGGCCCGAGCTTCCCCGCGCACCAGTTCATCATCTCCGGCACTTCCGCGCCGGCGCCCATGAGCACTCTTTTCGCCGCCGAAAATCCCAACAATAGCCCCGCCGGATGCATCGCGCCGCTCGCGGAAACCGTCACGATGATCAACGCTGCCGGCAGCGAAACCGCGCAGCCCGCCGAGTATCCTTGCTTCGACCATCCCACGCTGACCGACCTGCTCGACACCGAGGGAATTTCCTGGCGCTACTACGCGCCGTCCGCCGGGTCGATCTGGACCGCGCCCGACGCCATCTCGCACATCTGCCAGGAGCAGCCTGTCGCAGGCGTCATGACGTGCACCGGGCCGGACTGGGTGAAGAATGTAGCCATTCCGCAAACGCAAGTTCTCGAGGACATCGCCAATCAAAATCTCGCGCAAGTAGTGTGGGTGATCCCCACCGCCGCGAGTTCCGATCACGCCGAGTCCAACGACGGCAGCGGGCCATCGTGGGTGGCGTCGATCGTCAATGCAATCGGCAACAGCCCGTATTGGGCCAACACGGCGATCATCATCACCTGGGACGATTGGGGCGGCTGGTTCGACCACGTCGCGCCGCAAGTAGTCAACGACGGCGTGAGCTGGGGCTCGGGCTACGTGTACGGTTTCCGCGTGCCGCTGATCATCGTCTCGCCGTATGCCAAGACGGCCTACATTTCTCACGCCACGCACGATTTCGGCAGCATCTTGAAATTCGTCGAGAAAAATTTCAATCTTTCCTCGCTCGGCTATGCCGATACTCCCGCCGACGATTTTTCCGATTGCTTCCAGCTCACCCAGCCGCCGAATGGCTTCAAAACCATTCCCGCCGCGCTCGATGCTGCCCATTTCATCAACGACAAAACTCCGCCCACCGGCCCCGACGATGAATAGTTCCCGCCGCGGATTGAATTGACCGCGCAACCGAATTAAGATGCGCGGTCTCTGAGGCGGGGAGGAACCTTCATGTCCAAATCCATTCGCAAAACTCGGGGTGTGGCTTGGCAGGTGATCGCGTTAGCGGCTTTCGTGTTTGTGTTGTTTACGCCGCCCGCGCTTGCGCGCGAGGAAAACGGCAAGACCTTTGAGGCGCCGGGCGCGACGATCTATTACGAAGCGATCGGCACGGGTGAGCCGATCGTGGTGGTGAATGGCGGGCCCGGATTCGATCACACCTATATGCACCTTGCGGCTGCTTGGGACACGCTCGCAAAAAATCACGAGGTTGTCTTTTACGATCAGCGCGGCAACGGCCGCTCCGTGGGCGATCACAAAAGCCAAACGCAGACGCTGAAAGATCAAATCGACGATCTCGAAGCGCTGCGCGCGCATCTCGGCGTCGAGCGCGTGGACCTGCTCGGCCATTCCTGGGGCGGATATCTCGTGATGGCTTACGCCGCGGTGCATCCGGATCGCGTCGCGCATCTCATCATCGTCGATTCCGCCGCGCCCAAAATCAAAGACACGCGTTTCCTTTTCGACGATGTATTTCCGGAGGTGACCGAGCGGCAGGCCGCGTTCGCGTTCGCCGACGAACTGGGTGACAAAAGCGCAACCGCGGCCAGCTTGCGTGAGTATCTCACTATGCTGTGCTACTCGCCCGAAAAGAGCCAAGCATTTGCCGCGGGCATGTCGCCCACGGCGTTCAATAAGGAAGTGAACAAGGCGGTGTTCGGCGATCTCGACCGCTACGATTTGAATCCCGAAATTCGCAAATTCAAATTTCCGGCGCTCGTGATCACCGGGCGCTACGACATGAACGTGGCGCCGGTTGTGGCCTACAAAATCCATCAAGGCATCCCCGGATCGAAATTCCTCGTGTTCGAGCGCAGCGGCCATTTGCCTTTTTACGAGGAGCCCGAAGCCTTCGTGAAGGCCGTCGAAGAATTTCTCGCGGGGAAATAAGGGCGGCCAGTTTCTCCAAACATAAGAAGGATCTGTGCCGCGCCTACGGCGCTCGCGCAAATTGGGCGCGGGATTCCCAGCGCTTCCGCGCTGGGCTAGCTTCTCCCGCACCTACGGTGCTGCACGCAATTTGATTTCGCGCTCGAGGCGGATTCGTGCCGACGCTTCCGTCTCCAGCAGGATAATCTTCTGGGCTTGGCTGCTGTTTGGTTCGTTTGGTTCGCTCGTTGATTGGCACGCAGCCGAAGAAATTTCTCGTGGAATGCGCCCAACTCCGAGCTTAAGCGCCGGAGGCGCGGCACAACGCGTTCCGAAATGGCGGGAAAACGGGATTTCGCGAATTCGCGATCAATGCGCCGGCGCGAGCTCCGGCGCGGGATACTCGGGGAGCTTGGCGTTTTTGGCGTCGGTGCGCTTCACTTCGAGCTCATCGAACAAAATCGACGGCGCGACCACGGTCGTTGGCGTCTGTCCCTCGCGGTTGCTCACCAGCGGATCGTTTCCCGCGGCGATCAAATCGTTGCGCAGCGCGCGCGCGTCGAGCTCATTGAACACCGCGCCGCGAACCAGCTCTTCGTGGCCGTCTTTTTCATACACGCGATAGAGCAGCCGCGGATTGTAGCCCGCCAGCGTCTCCACGCGATACCCGTACGACTTGCCTTCCTGCCGGCAAATCTCGATCAGTTTTTTCTTGAGGTCTTCGGGCGAAAGCGGCTGCTTCGGCTCGACCAGCAGATTCCCGATGCTCGGCGCCGGAGGCATGCCTTGCGTTCCGCGTCCGTGCCCGTTGGACTTCGGAACATCGCGGATGGGCTCGCGGCCGATCAAATAGTTCTCGAGCTCGCCGTCTTGAATCACGGGGACTTTCTCGGCGCGCACGCCTTCATCGTCGTACTCATAGCTGCCGATGAGCGTGGTGCCGTTCATCGTTTTCAGCGTGGGATCATCCACCACCGATAGAAACGCGGGCAGCACGCGGCTCTTGTAACTCGACGCAAACGCTCCCTCGGTGCGCGCCGATTCTCCCGGCTTCGGCCGCCGCCCCAGGACGTTTCCGCCGATCATTCCGTTGAAAATATCGGTCGAAGCATCGGGCGAAAAAAGCACCGGCCCGCGGTACTCTTCGTCCACCACCGGCGCATCGCGCAGACCCTTCAGCGTGTCGAGCATCTTGCGCGTTTCCGCGAGGAATTTTTCCTCTCCCGGCAGCTCGCGGAGATTCGCGGCGCTGAAATAGGGCGAGCGCTCGAGCTGCATTCCGTCGGCCGCCTGGGTCGAGCCGGACACCATCAGGAAATACGCCGCAAATCCGCCGCGCGTGACGCTGCCCTCGCTGTTCACGAAATACTGGTTGATCGCGCGAAAGCGCAGCGTGGCCGTGAGCGACTGGATTTGCGGGTCCGTGCGAAAGAGGTTCGTGGCCTTCACCAGCGCTTCGTCCCACGGCTTTTCCTCGAAATCGAGCCGCGCGAGCGGCGCGATCGATTCCACTGCCGGCGCCGGCGCGAAATCGTCGAAGGGCTGATCGGCCGTGAACTGGCTGAGCACCGCTTTTTTCGCGGCCAGCGCCTCCGTAGCCGTCTTGTAGGCGCGGTCGGTGGCGAGCCAGAGCGCGTGGCGGATGGCGATGTCATTGTCTTCGAGCGGCGCGAGATCCACGATGCCCATTCCGGGGCCATAGTAGCTGTCGAGCTTGTAATCGCCCACGCGCACGACAACGCGCACCGTGCGCACGTGCGTGCGCTGGCTTTGACGCAGCCCGCCAAACGCCGCCTCCGCCGTGTACTCCTCCGCGTCGGAAAGCCGGTACTCGAGGTAGTACGGCGCCGCCATGTTTTCCATCTTGAGCTGCGATTTCGAGCGCTCGAGCTCTTCGCGCATGGCTTTCAGGATTGGGTCGGAAGTTTTGCTGCCGGCCGCAGCGGATTTCGCCTTGGCTGGTTTTTGCTGCGCTCCCGCGGAAAAGATCGAGAGCGCCACGGCAAGCGCCAGGCCACAGCCGCGCCGGCAAAGGTGGGAGGCGGGCATCAGGGCTGCGCTCCCGGAGGCGGCAAAAGCGGCGGCCGCTCCGTTCCTTTGCGCCGCTTCTGCACTTCGATTTCGGAGAAGAGCATCGCCGGCGCGACGGCCGCCACGGGCACTTGTCCCGATTCCGCGCCGCACACGCCGTTGAATACCTGAAGCGTGTCGCCGGTGAGGAGGATGTCGTTGAGCGAAGCGAGCGGCGTGCCCACGATATCCACGCCGCGCACGAGTTCATCCGGCTTGCCGTCGGCGTACACGCGCCACACCATCACGGGAAGCACCTGAAACGCCTGCGGCACGCCTCGCTGCGTCAGCGTGAAGCCGCCTTGAATATCTTCGAAATAAAGTCCATAGGGCTTGCCTTGCTTCTTGATTTCTTCGATGAACTGCCGGCGCAGCTCCGCGTCGCTCACGGTTTTCGTGGAAGTGACGATCAGGTTTCCCTGGCGTCCCGTCGGCATCAGCCCCGCCTGGCGCCGGCCATGCCCGTTCGAATGGCTGAAATTCGTAATCGGCATGCGCGACATCAGAAAATTTTTAAGCACGCCGTTTTCCACGGCGGTCACGCGCGCCGCCGGCACGCCTTCATCATCGAAATCGTAGGCGCCCGCGAGCGGCACGCCGTTCAGCTCCGTTTTCGTCGGATCGTCCACCACGCTCAAGAATTCGGGCAGAACTTTCTGGTTCACTTTCTTCGTGAACGTCTGCCCTTCGGCTTCGTCGCGCTGGCGATGGCCTTCCAGCCGATGCCCGAGAACTTCGTGAAAGAAAACGGCCGCCGCGCGTCCGGAAAGCATCGCGGGGCCGGCATAAGCCTCCGCGGCGGGAGCGGCTCGCAGCGCGGCCAGGTCGGTCGAAATTTTTTCTACCGATTTTGCGAGTTGCTCTTCCGGCGGCAGCTCATCGGGCGACGCAGCTTGAAACGACTCGACGCGCATCAGCTCCATGCCGTCGTCGGCGCGCGTCTCGGCTTGCAGAATCAGGCGGCTCAGCGCCGAAGGACGCACCAGCGCCGTCCCTTCGCTGGTCGCGAGATACGACCGCGTCGCGGAAATTTGCAGCAGCACTGCCGATGAGTAAATTTCCGGATGCTTCAAAAATCCCGCCGAAAGCTTGCGCGCTCGCTCGTCCCAGGCCTTCTGATCGAGCGGAACGCGGGGCCGCGATTCGTCCAAGTGCTTCTCCGGCGCTTCGACGGAAAAATCCGGCGATTTGTCCTCTTCTTCCGAGCGCACCGCCGTGTTTGTTTTCACCTTGAGGAAAGCCTGCGAGGCCTGCTCATACTCGCGGTTGGTCAATTGCCACAGAACGCGCGCAATGGCATCGGCATCGTCGCCGAGCGGAAGCGTGCCGGAGCTTATTCCCGAGCCGCGGCTTTGATTGTGCGTGTTGTCGAGCGCCGCCGAGCCGACGCGCATCATGACGTCCGCTTGCCGCCGCTCGAACGTGGTGGAAATTCCCAAGCTGCCGTTCGTCCCGACCACCACTTCGCCGTCGGTATCTGTCACCGCATAGCTGAGGAAGTAAGGCGCGGGCGAAGATTTCGCGAGCGACGCGGTCGCGCGCTCGAGTTCGCGCTGCATCGCCGCAAGCAGCGCATCCGCCGCCGCGCCGGAAGCGCCCCTGCCGAATGGAACGCAGCAAGGAATTACCAGAAGAAGGATAAGAGGCCGAAGAATTGCTCGATTCATTCGCTTGGCTAGCTTTCTTTGCGACTTGCCAATCTAACACATCCTCCGCGCCCTCCGCGACCCCCGGGCGCAGAGTGGGGACACTCGAAAATCCGGCGGCAATTTGAAAAGCAGAGAATCCGCTCTAGTCCGATAGCCGAAAAGGGTGTCCGAGTCCCGCAGGGACGGCACCTCGGCCTTTGTTTTGGATATCCGCATCGCGACTGCCGATTGTCCCGTCCCTAAAGGGACTGGTGATTCCCCTGCCGTCCCTCCGCGCTGCATCCAAGACTTTTGGAGTGCAGCCTGCCCCGAGCGCAGCCGAGGGGAAGCTTGCTTCCGCTTTGTTTTCAAATCCGGCAGAGGGCCCGCCAACATCTGGCTGAGCCATTTCCCGCAGGATCTGAACAAAGCCAGATGAGTTCACTGGTTTTCGCGCCAACATCGGATTGGCCGTCACGCTGAAGAGAAGCGGGGCTAGTGGGAGCAGCTCGTGAATTT
>Ga0187781_10000634_pt1 | contig 25334 bp, 26 predicted proteins | sample 0715_SJ02_MP02_2_FD_132447 | JGI IMG/M metagenome (GOLD analysis project Ga0187781, IMG submission 132447) | Tropical peat soil microbial communities from peatlands in Department of Meta, Colombia - 0715_SJ02_MP02_20_MG | ecosystem: Environmental > Terrestrial > Soil > Wetlands > Peat | place... | reverse complement strand
TGCTGCCGGGGCGCATCCCTGACGAGATCCTGGCGTGCTGGGATTATGAACCCGACCGTTGCCGGGAGCTCACGCGCCGCGACCGCTCGTCGATCTACGGCGCCTTTCATCTCTATACGCTGAGAGCCGCCGCATGAGCGCCGCCGCCGAGCTTATGGACCGGATGTATCGCCCGCAGCGGCGCATCTACGATCTGACGCGCAAGTTCTATCTCCTCGGCCGCGACCGGCTGATCGCGCAGCTCTCGCCTCCGGACGGCGGGAAGGTGCTGGAGATCGGCTGCGGCACGGGGCGCAACCTGATTTGCGCCGCTCGGCGCTATCCTCGGGCCCGGTTTTATGGCGTCGACATTTCGGCGGCGATGCTGGAGCAGGCGACCGCCTCGGTCGAGCGGGCGGAGATCTTGGCGCCGATCGCGCTGGCGAAGGGCGACGCTGCGACTTTTGACGCCGTGGCGCTGTTTGGCGAGAAGAAGTTCGAGCGGATTTTCATCTCCTACGCGCTGTCGATGATCCCGCCCTGGCGCGAGACGATCGCCCATGCTCTGGATTTGCTGGCGCCAGGCGGCGAGCTGCACATCGTCGATTTCGGCGATCAGGCGGGGCTGCCGGCGTGGTTCAAGGGCGTGCTGAGCCGGTGGCTGACGCTGTTCCACGTGAGCCCGCGCGAGGAGCTTGCGGGCGAGCTCTTGCGGCAGGCGGAAGCGAGGGGCTTGAGCCGCAGCCACGAGGCGCTCCACGGCGGCTACGCCTTTTATGACGTGGCGCGGAAATAGCCTCGGCCCCCCGGTTCCGCCCTAGTCGCGCCAAAACTCGGCGCCATGTTCGCTGCGAGCGGCGTTCGTCCGCTCAGCCCCCTGAATTTCATGCCGGGGGGTGGCGGCAGCGTTGGGGATTGTCCCCTAACCCCCAGTCCCGGCGCTGCCGTTTCTCATCGACCTCGGAGAAAGCGGCGCCCCCCGGCGTTTCAGTAATGATGCATTGTCGGCGCCCAGCCCAGATAGCCGGGCGGCGCGACGCCTGGAACGAAATAATAGCCGCCCGGCCAGTAATAGGCCGGCCACAACATCCCGCCCGAGGCCTCGTAAGGATAGCCATAGCATCTCCCGCCACAGCCGAAGGACGTGACCGGCTCGTAACGCTGCAGCAAGCGGCGGTAGTCGAGCTGCCCGTTGCGTTTCCAGCGGATGTAGTCGTGCACGTCGGCGAAGGCGGAAGACGGCAAGGCGGCGAGCAGCGCCACGGCGCAAAAGACGGATGGGAGACGCTTGAGACGGCGGGTCATGGGCGGGTTCCCCTTGGGCTCGCGGCTTGAGCCGCGCAGTCAATGTAGCGCGGATTTCGCCTTGGGCGAGGGCAGGGGCGAGTTATCATTAAATCTTAAAGAAGGCTTTCGAAGAGGCGTCCGACGCATAGGGAGCTGAGCAACAAATTCTCGGCGATATGCGGAAACGAGCCGCCCCCGGCGAGTCCGTCTTCAGGCTTCGCGCTGCTTGAAGAATTTGGGAAAATTGATGTTGGCGCCGGCGTCCAGGCCGAGCTCTCGAAGCGCGGCCTCCACGCGCTCGGGGCTTTCGTCCTCGATGCAAAAGGTCTCTTGCAGGGAGCCGGAAAACCAGAGGCGAGCGAGCTCCGCCCGACAACCGCCAAAGAAAAATTGGCGGCGCGCCTTCCTTACTCTGACCGTTCGGAACGCGGGGTCGCGATCAATAATCTCACGAAGGAATTCTTCTAAATCGTAACATGCTCTTTGCAGGGTCGGAGGCCCTAATTCCAAGGCCGCAAAAAATGAAGTTATCGTCGGCGATGAAAGCGGGAAACCGTGCTTCAACGCGACCTCCCAAAGCTCGAGCCCGCTGGGCGCGGTCGATTTGATCCGCTTCACGTCCAGCAGCGCGTCGCGGATTTTTGCGTTGTGCGGCGAGCGCGGATTCACCAGGTACAATTCTTCGCTGTAATGAGCCGGAACTTGGGCCGAGGGGCCGATCTTCGCTTCCAGCCCGGCGAGGCTTTGGCCAAAGGTCCGCCATTCCCACCGCGGCGTGGTTTCCGCCCCGTCCTTGGCTAGGCAGGTCGTTCCAGTCATGGTTCCCGCCCGATTGATCTGTGATAGACTGCGATTTCGACCATGGCGATCCTGCATCTGGAGCCAGACGACGATGACCGGCTCGCAGCTATTTACGCCCTATCGCATCAGGGGGCTCGAGCTCGGCAACCGCATCGTCATCGCGCCGATGTGTCAATATTCGGCCGAGAACGGCTGCATGACCGATTGGCATTTGATCCATCTCGGCCACCTCGCGCTTTCCGGCGCGGCCTGTCTGACCATCGAGGCGACCGCGGTTTTGCCTGGAGGCCGGATCACGTACGCTGATGTCGGGCTGTGGTCCGACGAGACCGAGGCCGCGATGCGGCGAGTGCTGACGGGCGTTCGCCGTTATTCCGATATGCCGATCGTGCTCCAGCTTGCTCATGCGGGACGCAAGGCTTCGACCGAAGTCCCCTGGAAAGGGGGAAGACAGATCCCGCCCAGCGAGGCCAACGGCTGGCGAACGGTTGCGCCGTCGGCGCTGCCTTTCCTGCCGGAAGAGAAGCCGCCCGCAAGCCTCGAGCATGGCGAGCTGCGACGCATTCGCGACGCCTTCGCCGAGGCGGCGCGGCGCGCGGCGCGCCTCGATATCTCAGGCGTACAAATCCATGCCGCCCACGGTTATCTGCTGCACCAATTCCTTTCGCCTCTGTCGAACATCCGAAAGGACGAATACGGCGGCGATTTGGAGAACCGCATGCGCTTCCCTTTGGAGGTCTTCGAGGCGGTTCGCGCAAGCTTCCCTGCCGAACGGCCGGTCGGCGTTCGCGTTTCGGGAACCGACTGGGCTGAGGGCGGATGGGACATCGAGCAGACGATCGCCTTCGCCAAGACGCTCGAATCGCGAGGGTGCGCTGTGATCCATGTCTCCAGCGGCGGGCTGACTCCCGTCCAGCGTATTCCTCTCGGGCCGAGCTACCAGGTTCCATTGGCGCGCGCGGTGAAGGCCGCGACAGGAATGGCGGTCGTCGCCGTAGGGCTCATCGTCGATTTCGAGCAGGCGGAGGCGATCATCGGCACGGGCGACGCCGACCTCATCGCGCTCGCGAGAGCCATGCTTTACGATCCGCGATGGCCTTGGCATGCGGCGGCGCATTTCGGCGCTAGCGTCAAGGCGCCGAATCAGTATCTGCGGTCGCCGCCTCGGCAGTTCCCCGATCTTCTGGCCTCCTCGCGCGGCTAGCTCACGGCCAGAGCCGACCCAGGGCTTGCGCCGACTCACCGGCGCCGCCGCGTGAAGACCGATTGTTTCAACCGTCGCCGACGCTACCTCTCAGCCGACCACGGATGCGGCGATCCTCGAGAGGATATATGGATCATGCGGATGTTCGGGATCGCGCTCGCCGTTGCGCTGGTCATGCTAACGCAAACATCAAAAGCTGCCGAGCTTGACCTCACGGCAAAGCCTCTGAATTACTCGCCGGCGATTCAGTCGAAGCAAAAGCCGTCTCTTTTGAGCCGGCTGGACATACGTAAACTCGTGGGAGAGGGCGCCTGCGGCTCACAGGGTTGCGGACCATGCGAGCGACCGTTTTACGACGACCTGGGCAGATTCGGCTGTTATCCGTGCCGTAGCTGCCGCGGTCCAAACAACAAGTGCTCCGGCAACTGTTGAACGGCCGCAGTCATCACTGAACGACTGGAACACGACGCGCTTAAATTTAAGCGACGGGCCATCGCCAGGCGGAGGCGGTGAGCTCGTCGAAAGGCGAGCATGAGCGCGGAGATAGCGCGCCTGGAGGATAAAGAGTGGGGTCAAATGCGGGAGCGACCGCGAGCCGAAATCATAAGGTGTTGTTAGCTAGCGGTTTCAGCTGAGCAAATGGTGCCCTGGCCGGGACCGCATTGCGAGCATACCGATATGATTTTTCACGTGTATTGTAAATTCTATTTTCAGTAAGACCAACAAAAAGACCATCAATCTAATGCGGTGGCCGACTTCAGAAGGCCGGCAATCTGGCGCGCGACGATCGGGTCTCGTTGACGATTGACCACGACACCGACGACCTGATGGCCATCACCGGCCTTTCCATGGCGGCGCGCGCCCAGCCCGTGACCGATAGGGCCGAGGCGGAGAAGGTCTTGCGAATGCTTCCGCTGAAACACCCTGGGAGCGCTTCCTTGCCGATGCCGAGCTTGGACGAGATTCGCGTGTTTCGCGTGATGCCGACGGTCATCTCCGTGCTCGACTACTCCAAGGGGTTTGGGCACGCCGATCTCGTCACCTGCTGACTGCAACTAGACCAGCGGTCGTGGAAGCGGAGGAACTGTGCGCGGTGACTCGCCAAACGAGGAGCCGTCCCCATCTATCGGTGCAGGACAAAGAGCCGGCCTTGGCGTGTGGCGCGGAGCCAGTGAGGGGGTGGCTGCAAAATCCCCCAGCACAAGTGCGAACCAGAACCGCGAACGGACCCATCGACAGCGTGAGCCTGTGCAAGGGGTCAAGCCATTGGCCGACCTCCCATCTCGAGAGGAGTCCAGAAAATGGGTACCACCTATCCGAAGCCAAATCTGATCTCGAGTGAACACATGCAGGGCGCCACTGTTTATGACGCGAGCGGTAAGGATATCGGTCGAATCGATCGGCTGATGATCGACAAGGCCTCAGGCCAAGTCCGCTATGCGATCGTCGACTTTTGCGGCTTCATGTGCTTGCGTCATGGCAATCATCCGGTGCCATGGGGTGCGATGACATACGACAGAGAGCGTGATCGATACACGGCAAACGTCACTGAAGAGCTGCTGGAGGCCGCGCCAGAACTCAGAGACGATAGCTGGACCAGTCGGGATTGGGAGATGCTGGTTCATCAGCATTACAAGGCTACTCCTTACTGGGAAGGACAGGGCGCCGCACGCTGATCAGGAAGCGTCGCTTACGACCCAAGCACAGCGAAGATTGCCGCCGGAACACCGGCGGCGGTGCAAATGTTTGGCTATGGTCCGATGAGGCTCCAACAGCGCGCCACATAGTCGTGTGGGTGCGAGCGACGCGCGCTCGCGCGAGGGAGGGTGGCTATTTGCCTAGCGACGTGCCCCTATCGAGGGCGCGCCAGGTCTTGGGTGATCGGCGAGCACCCGGAAGTTTCATCAAAAGCCCGCCGATGCGCGGCGCCAAAGAAATGCCGGACTCTCACCTTGATCGTCGGGCGGCACGGCGGGGGCTCGCGAAAAAGCTCACTCCTGTCACGCCGCTTAATTGCGTCAAGAGCCGAACAGCGGCAATTACGCCCTTCCGAGATTCAAAGAAATCGCGAGGCCCCTCTAACAGCCCGAGGTTCGAACAACATCTGGCCCATCGTAGTAAGCGCGAAGCTCGTCATAGGGGGCTTCCTAACGGCGAAATTATGCGCGAGGCGAGCTATCCGTTTTGCTGAATGAAGCCCCCGCCGCGACTCTTCGCAGCAGTGTTGCGTCTTCATCCATCTCGCTCATAGGCCAGACCGGTGGCGTTTGCAGGTGGTCTCACCATCACCCTGGCGCGGACGGTTGTGGTCTTGCCTACGGCATGGACGGACAAGAGCGTGTCGATAATTCAGCGAAGAACTTCGCGCCGATTATTTGGAAAAGGCGATCATGGCGTGGCCTTTGTCGCTGTATGCTCAAACAATGATTACGCCTGCTTTTAGCACCGCGCTGTGGGCGAAGCGAACCGGGAATCGGAATCAGCCCGCGGGACTAAGCCCTCATCGCTCCTACTTACTCATTGCATTTGCGGCACACTCGCAAATTCCATCTGGCCCAACCGTCTCGGCGAAGACTTGATCTTGTTGGTCAAATACCTCTAGCCCAAGCGAGGCTTATGATGCTCAATGAAGCAATCGCGAAAACGCGGCTGGTCACGGTGCTTGGCGGGTCCGGCTTTATCGGACGCCATGTCGTCCAAGCGCTGGTGAAGGACGGCTGGCGTATTCGGGTGGGGTGCCGACGACCTGATCTCGCTGTCCATTTGGAAGCGGCGGGCGAGCCCGGCCAGGTCACGCTGGCTCATGTTGATTTGCATCATCCAAGAACAATCGCCGCCGCGCTTGAAGGGGCCAACGCAGCGGTCAACCTCGTCGGGATCTTGAACGAAAGCGGAGGTCAGACATTTGCGGCCATCATGTCGCGAGGCGCGCGCTCCGTAGCCGAGGCGGTCGCCAACGCAGGCATAACGAAGTTCGTTCACGTGTCGGCGATCGGCGCAGCCAAAAGTTCGTCTTCCGCGTACGCGCGCAGTAAAGCCGAAGGCGAAGCTGCGGTGCGCGAGCTTGTCCCCCAAGCCATCATCTTGCGGCCATCAATCGTGTTTGGCCCGGAAGACGATTTTTTCAATCGTTTCGCAACAATGACCAGGCTCATGCCTGTTCTGCCGTTGGTCGGGGCAAGGACACGGTTCCAACCGGTCTTCGTTGATGACGTCGCGCAGTCTATCGTTCTCGCCCTTGATGGCCGAGCTGTTTCCGGTGCGACTTACGAATTGGGGGGACCGGAGGTGAAAACCTTTCACGAACTGGTTCGATTTGTGTGCGATGTGACGCATCGCCACCGCCAAATTATCTCGCTCTCGTTCGAAACCGGCAAGCTCATGGCGATCGTAACGCAAATCGCGAGTAAGTTGTCGCTTGGTCTTTTCCCGAAATTGCTGACCATGACCGCCGATCAGGTCGAATTGTTGCGACACGACAACGTCGTCTCCAATGAGGCGAGGGCCGCAGGAAGAACATTCGAGGCTCTCGGCCTCACGCCGCATCCGATTGATGCGATCGTCCCGAATTACCTACGTCGTGAACGTCACCCTTATTGAGCCGACGGTGGCCCAGGAGCCACCGCCGATCGGCGTCGCACCTCCTCTTGAGTAATCGTCGCGCTCGGCCCGTTCGACCATCCGAGTGAAAATGGCGATTGTTTCAGGTGCCGACGATGCTATCTCAGCAGAGACCGGGCGCGGCGATCCATGAGACCATTTGGGAAACGACGATGGCGGCCTTCCCGACAGTGCAGAGCGTCAAAGGCTATGCCGGAAAGTTGCTCGATGCGTTTTATGCCGCGTCGGTCGCTTCGGTCCTTGCTTTTTGCGCGCTGCTTTTCTTAACCGCGATCTTTGCGATGGCGATTGCGGTCAAAGCGATCGACGTTCCTCCCTTGCATCCCCCGCAGTAAAAGGCAGCCCGCCGCTTTGGTTCTATGTCGCCCCGGGCTTTGCCGGGCCTATTACGTTGAAGCGCGCCTTCTGCTCGTCCGTCAGCGAATTGTGGAATTCCTCGAGCGCCGGCCTAACCTCACCGAGCGCCGTCGTATGGGCGTCGAGACGTTTCGAGACGGCGTCGAACCGCTCCGGGATGGTTCTCGGGCCGCCGCGAGGACGTCGGATAACGGAAAACGTCATGGGACGCTTCGCCTCGACGATCGCCTTCTATGAGCGCGGCTGGAGAACGGCCAATGTCGCATGGCGAATGGCCGGGATTACCCTTTCCCCCCGCCCGTTCTCGGATATGCTTCTGGCCGCAGCGCCAAGCGGACGCTGCATCCAGAGAGAGGAGGCGACGATGGGAAGCGCCATCTCTTGTGACTATCTGCCGCGAAGCGAGGAGAGATCGGCGGGAAGGCCGCATTCGGCGATTATTGAGGCGGCGACGGCCGGGCCGAGTGATGAGCGATCCGGTGGGGTGCTGTTCGAATCGCGAATGGCCGAGCAGTGGCGGCGCGCGTGGCGAGTGATTGCCGCAGAGTTTGTGTGCGAAATCTCCGGTTATGACGTTCGCCGTTACCTTACTGAAGACGCCGATCCATCGACCGCTCGCAACTAGTCCAATTACGGCGCATCTGCTTCCGTCGGCGCGGGTGCCTAAGTTAGGCTCGGGTTGGCGGTCTCTATCATAGCAAGGAGAAGCGCCGCGACCCGGATTTAAGCGCGCGGCGTTTCGATTTACTCCGGCAGGAACTAATCTCGCGTAGGGGTTTTGCGCTCCGTCGGCGCTATGTTGAGACGAGGATCGTCACGAGGATCAATGTAATCGACGGCCCACGGTCCTGCTGCATTGATCTGCACGATTGATTCCTCGTCCACAAAGACAAAGTGTGCGACGCCCGGCGGTATAGACGAGAAGCTGCCGGCGGGAAGAGAAACGGCGGCGGCGCGGTTCGCCTTGACGCCCATGCCCAGGCTGAGATTACCCGAAATGACCGTTATCACTTCAGGTTTGGGATGCGTATGCGGCGAGATGCTGTAGCCTTTTGGCATTTTGAGCCGAAGCGTGAACATGCCCTCCTTGGTCGGATCGCCAAGAAGGACCGCCGACTCCGCTCCAGAAGGCAGTGATGGCGGGGCTGCGCCCCATTGAATATTCTCCGGCAGGATCACCTTGTGTTCGCCTGCCATCGACTCGGCCAGGGCCGCTGGCCCGCAGACAATCGCCGCGCTGGTGATTGCGGCTAACAACGTTCGCTTCATGGGCCCCTCCTTCAGCGCGCGCCGGAAAAGGATCTCTCTCCAGCGTCAAACGCTCTCAGGGATCGAGCCCCTCTATTTAGAGCGCTGATGAGCGAAGCTAGCCGAAACTGCTCTTTCCCCCTCTCCTCCCGGGCGGCCTAGGCCTCCGCCACCGGCAATACGAAGCTGAACACCGTCCCGCCTCCCGGATTGTCCTCGGCCCACAGTCTTCCGTGATGGGCCTCGACGATCGAGCGCGAGATCGACAGGCCGACGCCCAAACCGTGCGGCTTGGTGGTCGTGAACGGCTCGAACAGCCTTTCCCTGACCGGCTCGGGAAGGCCGCGACCCGTGTCCGCGACGTCGGTGCGTATCATGCCGCCGTCAACCAAGCGCGTCGACACGGTCATTTCGCGTCTCTCGCGGTCCTGCATCGCCTCGATCGCATTGCGCTTCAGGTTGACGACGACCTGCTGGATCTGGACCCTATTCATGACGACTTGGTCCGGCCTTGCATCGAGATGCACCATCGTCTTGACGCCATGCTCCACCGCCATGGCGTCGGTGAACTCGCAGGCGGAGCGCACCGCCTCGTTCAGGCTTTGGCGCGACTTGACCGTTTCGCCGCGCGAAACGAACTGGCGCAGGTTGTCGACGATCTCCGACGCCCGGAAGACTTGCCCCGTCGCGCCGCCCAAGGCTTGATCAATCTTCTCCGAAGCGAACCCCTGTTCCTTGAGAAGTCTGCGCACGATGTTGAGATAGGCGTTGATCGCCGCCAGCGGCTGCTTGAGTTCATGCGCCAACCCCACGGTCATGTTCTCGATGATATCGAGCCGCTGCGCGTGAAGCTCATGCATCCGGGCTTCGAACCTGCGACGCTCGCTCAGGTCATGCGTGATGCCGATGAAGACGCGACCTGCGCCCAAATCGACCTCGGAGATCCCCAGTTCCATCGGGAAGACCGTTCCGTCCTTGCGGCAACCCTCGACCGTCCGGCCAATGCCGATTATCTTGGCCTTTTCGGTGTGCAGATAGTTGCTGATGTAGCGGTCATGCTCGCTTCTGTCCGGCTCGGGCATCAGGATGCCGACGTTTTCTCCGATGACTTCCTCCGGAGCGTAGCCGAAAAGCGCCGCCGCGGCCGGGTTGAACGCGAGGATGGCGCCGGACTCGTCGATCGAGATGATGCCGTCCAAGGCTCCGTTCACGATCGCGGCGAGGTAGGCGTCGCCGCCGACGATCGGGGCTTCTGTCTTTTCGCCGAGCACCAGGGAGCTGTCTTCGCCGATGCGGGAACTCATAGCGGGATGTCCAATAAGTTCGCGACAGGCCAGCTTGCGCCCATTCCGCTTCGGAAACAAGGCCTAATGTTGGCCTAATGCATGCCGGCTTCGCGCCGGCGCGGCGAACGAGACTTCCGTCAATTTGGGAGCGATCTTGCAGGCGCGCGGATGGCTGGGTTCAGGCCGGCCTCGCAGGCTCGTTGTGCGCCAAGATGACATCGATGATTTTATGGTTGTGGCTGTCAATCAAATCGGAAAGCGCGTGGGTCTCGCCAAGCGCGGCTTTCCTTGAAATCTCGGCCAGTTCCCACAACCTCTCGACATCCAGCGACACGCCTCGGATTTTCACGCTGATTTCATTTCCGAGAATACCGCCCGTGAAACGGGCCACGTTGAGTTGCGCCCACTTCAAGAATTACACCAAAGCCCATGCCAGCGCCCGAAATTGAAAGGAATAATCGCCGCGTTGATCCGATGTCGCACCCGCTCCCGTCCCCGCTGGCCCGGCTATGACTTCCCCGAATCTCAGGCGGGTCGGCATCCATGACTTCACTTTCGAGGCCTGCTCAGGCTTCACTCGCGTTACGGCCCGCCGGATCGCTCAGCCGCCCGAGGCGGCCTTCGTCACGAGGCTCCGGCCCGACCGATTGCTCGCCCAAGCCGCTCGTCAGCTACCAGATCAATCGACAACTCTCTGGGTGGAACCTTCCTCCACTGGAGATGCACGCCTTCGGGGCGCACTGAGAAATCCAGGTTAAGTGCGGCGCGACAAGCGGGCTCAGAAATCGCACGCTCAAGAAACTTGCATGATCACCATAGCGATGTCGTCGCGCGGCGGCGACGCGCCGCAAAAGTCGCGAACTTCATTGAGCAAATGTCTGATAAGCGCTTCTGGCGCGAGCGTTCGATGCGCTCTGAACGCGTCACACAGGCGATCGAGATCGAAGAAATCTCCCTGCGGATTTTGAGCTTCGGTGACCCCATCGGTATAGAACAACAACTTGTCACCGATCGACAGTTGGATACTGCGTTCTTCGAAATCCACGGCGCGCTCCACACCGAGCACCAAGCCTTCCGCATCCAGTAACGTGCAGGCGTCATCGGCCGATCGCAACAGTAGCGCAAAATTGTGACCCGCATTGGCGTATTTCAATGTGCGGGTCTCCGGTCGGAAGCTGAAGTAAAACATTGTAATGAACAATTCAGCCGTGGTTAGATCGTCACATAATAAATCATTCAAGTCGCGCAAAACCCGCGCCGGACCGGATGGAACCGCCGTTGTTTTCCTAATCTCCGCGCGAAGACTGCTGCGCACCTCCGTCATGATCAGCGCAGCCCCGACGCTATGACCGGACACGTCCGCGATGACGACATCGACGCCGCCGGAATTTTGAAAATAATCGAAGTAGTCCCCTCCGACGTGGCTGGCGGGCACGCATAATCCGGCGAATTCCGCGCGCGGCAAACGCAACGGGGCGTTCGGCAAAAGCGAAAGCTGGATATGCTTAGCAATCTCCAATTCATGCCGACTTTCCTCGGCTTTACGCCGTTCGGTCACGTCGGTTTGAATGCCGATATAGTGGGTGATCTCGCCCGCGTCGTCGACAACGGGAGAAATCAGCAGTTCATTCCAGAAGGCGGCGCCGCTCTTGCGGTAGTTTATGAGTGTAACTTGGCAGTTTTGGCCTTTAGCGAGGGCCTGGCGGATTTGCTCCACAGCGGCGGGGTCGGTTTCTGGCCCCTGCAATAAACGCATGCTGTGGCCAAGCAACTCATCGCGCGTATAACCGGTGATGCGGCAAAGCGCGGGGTTGACGTAAATGCAAGGATTTCCTGGCCTCTTTGCATCGCTGATCACGATACCGGTGTTAACAGATTCAATGGCGCGGTTACGGACGCGCAAAGCATCTTCAGAGGCTTTCCGCGCGGTGATGTCATGATCGACGCCGCGCCATTTAACCAGCCGGCCCGTTTCGTCGAAGAGCGGCGCGCCAGTTGATTCAGTATAGATCTCTTGTCCGTTCTTGTGACGATAATGATTGACAAGGCGATGAAAGGGCTGGCAATTTCCACTTGCAACGCAAGCAAGTGCAGTCATCGACTTATCGTCAGGTTTCCCGGACAACAGATCAAGATAGCTCCTTCCCAAGATTTCGTCTGCTGCAAAGCCGAGAATATCCCGCACTGCGCTGCTGCTGTACATGTAGCTGCCCTGAGGGTCTTGCTCCCATAGCCATTCGCCAGCCATTTCCGCGACGTGACGGAAGCGTTGTTCGCTTTCGGCCAGCGCCTCCTTGTCTCGCTTCTGCTCGGTAATGTCCTGTTGGATCGCCAAGTAATGCGTGATCTCGCCGTGAGCGTCGCACAAGGGCGTGATGGTTTCCAGCGCCCAATAAAGCTCGCCGTTTTTCTTGCGATCTTGAGTTTCCCCCCGCCATTCGCGACCATTTCGAATGGTATCCCATAAGCGGCGATACTGGTCTTGTGCAGTATGATTGGAGCGCAGGACGCGTGGATTTTGGCTGATCAGTTCATCAGCGTTGTAACCGGTGAGGCCAGTGAAGCAACGGTTCACATATTCAATGCGCCCATCCTTATCGGATATCATTACAGCGGCCGGACTTTGGTCCATCGCAGCGGACAAGGTGAGGAGGCGTTCTTCGGTGTGCTTTAACCTCGTTAGATCATGAGCGACGCCTAAGAAAAATCGCCCTTCCTCCAGCCATATCTCTCCGACCGAAAGATACATTGGGAAAACCGAGCCATCCTTACGCCGGCCAGAAACTTCCCGCCCAATTCCGATGATCTTCTTCACCCCAGTGTTGCGATATGCCGCAAGATAGCCATCGTGAGCCTCTCGACACGGAGAGGGTGCCAAAATCTTGACATTCGCCGCGAGCACTTCATCCCGACGATAACCGAATAATCTCTCGGCTCCGGAGCTGAACAATTGAATAGCGCCCGCTTCGTTTATGATGGTCAGGCCGTCGGATAAAGTGTCGAAGATGGCGGCGAGTTTGCCTTTGATGTCGCGCAGAGCGAGATTTTCACCAGATTCGCCCCCGCGGCGGCGGAGCTTCAACAAAGTGGGGCTTGCGCCAGCCTGCCCTAAAGGATGCGGGGCGCAGACCGCGCCTAACTTGCTTCCATCCTTGCGGTGCAACCGAACGCGTCGCCAAGGCCGCGCGGAGAACCGATCGCAACTCGGCTCGGCGCCAGAGCTGCCATCGCCGTTGTCTTGCTTGACTCCCATATCCACAGGGAACGGACGGTCAAGCAACTCCTCTTCTCGATAGCCGGTCAGTTCCTCCGCCGCCTGATTCATGCACCGCAGGGCGCCAACTTCGTCCAGCACGCACAAACCATCCTCGAAGGTGTCGAGAATTGTACGCAGAAGCGAGTCCTTGTCCAAGATTAGAGACTCCTCATTTGGGCGCCCATCGTTTGGGGTGCCCCCAAATTCCTTTCTCGCCATGATTTAGAGCTCGGCATGAGGCATGGGTAGCCCACGTTTTACAAAAGCCCACTTGTCAGGGGGACCGCAAGGCGCAGCAACGAGCGGCCATCCCCGTCAATCACATCCGCTCGCGGCGGCGAAAGCATCGATCAGCAACTCCAGTTCGGTTCCAAGCCCGGCAAAGGGCGACAGAGCAGGTGGGGCGCCTCGGTCAACTCAGCATGCAGACGCTGGAATTTCGTCAAACGAGACTCCATGCCCAACTGTCGGAAGAACGTCGTTCGTCCTTGCAAGCTGCTCCGCAATTTCATCTAAGCGAGCGGCAGCGCCGCCTTCCCGAAGTCCAAAGCTCCGTCACCGCACGAGAGCGGCTAGGCTAGCCTCTTGTGCATCTCCAACACATTGCCGCGCTCCGCTTTGCGGTATTCCACGGAATCCATAAAGGAGCGAATGAAGAAGATGCCTCGCCCGCGTTCGGTCAGTTCCGCGAAATCGGGCGTTGGCACGGCGGAGAGATCGAAGCCCTGCCCGCCATCGTAGACTCGAAGGCATAGATCCTTGTCCTCGAGGGAGAGATATATCCTTATGGTGTTTTTCGAGTCGCTCGGAACTCCATGTTGGATGGCGTTGGCCACGGCTTCGGTCAGAACCAGGTTCAGGTGACAGGCTAAAGTCCCTCGGTCGCCATTGCTCGCAATGGCCTCCCTCGCGATCTGCTCGACGATAGTGCCGACCAACCGCAGATAACGGGTTTGGCTCGGGACCTCTATCTCGAGACTCACAAAGGTCTCGGACACACCACCCACTGGAGCCTCCGCCCTAGCCGTCCATAGCCTCCTGAAGCTCGGGATAGGTCCATTGTCGAGCCTCAGGATCGAAATGCGTCGCGGGGACCGCTCAACATAAATAGGGCTACGCTCGAAGCTTCAAAATAGGCCGCGCCGTCACTCCGAAGGCGAAGCCTTGCCTCGCATGGAAGCGATTTAAGAGAGCATAAAATTCCTGGGGGTGACGTGGTAGGTCATCGGAATGCCGTGAGGTCCGTCGCTTGTGATATACGAGCTGAAGATATCGCTTGTTCGGATCAGTCCAATGATCTGGTGGCGGGTTGTGGTGCGCTCGGTGTCGATTGGCACTTCAAGCTGTGGTTCGGCCACCGCTTCAATCATCCACTAACGCCCGTTTCCCCTTTGAGGTCCATAGGCGTCGCGCGTGTTCGCCCTGATCGCTCTGGAGCTTGTCGGCCACCCACAGCAGCGCCCCAAGAATGATGGCGCGGTCGTCGCCGGTCAGGTTCACGATCCCCGCCTTGACGACGAGGCCGCCGAGTTCGATCAGATGCCGCGTGCGCTTGCGGCGCTCGACCTGCCACGTACGCATGTCATTCCGCGCGCGCTCCGCCTGAAGCCGATTGCACGCCGCCCGGTTGCGTCGGAGCGCTGCCTGCGTCCCGATCAGGCGCCGATGAAGTTCGTCGCGACCGGCCCTGAAAGAACGCGGCGCCGCGCTTCGCCCATGCCTCCCTCTTTCCGGCATCTTTGGTTTCGGCCAGCACGATCAGCGCGCCCGCCAGTTCGTCGGCGCTGAGAGCGTCGGCCCCGGTGAAGATGACCAGCTCGCCGAGCTGCTGCACCTTGCGGCTTCTGAGCTCTCGAGCCTTGTCTTCGAGCGCTTTCAGTTCCGCGCCGAAGTCCCGTGGCTTACGCATCATGTCCTCCAAAAATTGCTGATGGAGCAAAGATAGTCGAGCGCCTGCCGGAATGCTGTAGGGTTGCCGGGACAGTTGGGGACGGCGCGGTCCCTCCCGAGATTTTTTCGAGGGAGGGCGCGCTTATACGTCGTTCCGACGTGCGCTGCGCCGTGTAGATGATCTGGTCGCAATGGCGATCTATCATCTTCACGTCAAGGTCATTGGCCGCAATTCCGGCTCAAGCGCGGTGGCGTCGGCCGCCTACCGCTCGGCCTCGCGATTGCGCGACGACCGGCTTGAGCGCACTCACGATTTCTCGGCCAAGCGCGGCGTCGTCCATTCCGAGGTCATGCTGCCGGAGAAGGCGCCGGAAGCTTGGAGCGACCGCGAGCGGCTATGGAACGATGTCGAGGCGTTCGAGGCCAGGCGCGATGCGCAGATCGCCCGCGAGGTGGAATTCGCCCTACCGCGCGAGATGACGGAGCGCCAAGGCATCGAGCTCGCCCGCGACTTCGTGCAGTCCGCATTCGTTGATCAGGGCATGGTCGCCGACCTCAATGTGCATTGGGATATGGCCGAGGACGGCAGTCCGAAGCCCCACGCGCATGTGATGCTGACCATGCGCGCGGTGGGTGAAAACGGCTTCGGTCAAAAGGTGCGAGATTGGAACCGCACGGAGATGGTCGAGCGTTGGCGCGAATGCTGGGCCGAGTTGGCCAACGAGCGGCTGGCCGAACTCGACATCGACGCACGGATCGACCATCGCAGCCTCGAAGCGCAGGGCGTCGCGCTGGAGCCACAAAGCCAGATCGGCGCGCCCGCCTCTCGCATCGAGAGTCAGGGGACTGAAGCCGACCGCGCCGAACTGCATCGCGAGATCGCGCGCCGCAACGGCGAGCGCATCATCGCCAATCCCACTCTGGCGCTCGACGCCATCACGCATCAGCAATCCACCTTCACGCGCCGCGACATGGCGAGGTTCGCGCACCGGCACAGCAATGGCGCCGACCAGTTCAACGCCGCGATGGGCGCGATGCGTGGCGCCCCCGATCTGGTCGAATTGGGCAAGGACGGTCGCGGGGAGGATCGCTTCACCACCCGCGAGATGATCGAGGCCGAGCAGCGCCTGCACCGCGCCGCCGAACTCATGGCCGAGAAGGAACGCCACGAGGTCAGTGACAGAGACCGCGAAGCGGCGCTGGCGCGCGCGGAAGCGCGTGGTCTTGTCCTTTCGGGAGAGCAGGCCGACGCGCTGGCACATGTCACGGGCGGGCGCGATCTCGGCGTCGTGATCGGTTATGCCGGGACGGGGAAAAGCGCGATGCTGGGCGTGGCGCGCGAAGCCTGGGAAGCGGCGGGCTACGATGTCCGGGGCGCGGCGCTTTCCGGCATCGCCGCCGAGAATCTCGAAAGCGGCTCGGGCATCGCGTCGCGCACCATCGCCAGCATGGAACACGGTTGGGGACAGGGCCGCGACTCGCTCACCGCTCGCGATGTTCTGGTGGTCGACGAAGCCGGCATGGTCGGCACGCGCCAGTTGGAGCGCGTGCTGTCCCATGCGGCGCAAGCCGGCGCCAAGGTAGTGCTGGTCGGCGATCCGCAACAGTTGCAAGCCATCGAGGCGGGCGCGGCGTTCCGCTCGATGTTTGAGCGCCACGGCGGGGCGGAGATCGGCGAAGTGCGCCGCCAGCGGGAGGATTGGCAGCGCGACGCCACGCGCGATCTGGCGACCGGCCGAACCAGCGAGGCGATCCATGCCTATGAACGCCACGGCATGCTGCATGAGGCCGCGTCGCGTGAGGACGCGCGAAAAAATCTGATCGACCGCTGGGACCGCGACCGGCATGCGTCGCCCGACAAGAGCCGCATCATCCTAACCCATACCAACGACGAGGTGCGCGCGCTCAACGACGCCGCGCGCGGGCGGATGCGGGAAGGTGGCGATCTTGGGGAGGACGTGCGCGTTATCGTCGAACGCGGCGAACGGATCTTCGCCAGCGGCGATCGCGTCATGTTCCTGCAAAACGAGCGCGGCCTTGGCGTCAAGAACGGCACGCTCGGGACCGTCGAGCAGGTCAGTGAACGATCCATGTCCGTGCGCGTCGACGACGGGCGCGGCGTCTCGTTCGACCTCAAGGACTACGACCGTCTCGACCATGGCTATGCCGCGACCATCCATAAGGCGCAGGGCATGACCGTGGACCGCGCCCATGTTCTGGCGACGCCGGGCCTGGACGCCCACGGCGGCTATGTCGCCCTGTCGCGGCATCGCGACGGAGTGGACCTGCATTACGGCCATGACGACTTCGCCAGCCAGGACCGGCTTGCCGGCGCTCTGTCGCGCGACCGCGCCAAGGATATGGCGTCGGATTACGAGCGGCTTGATGCGGCGCGGGATTATGCCGAACGGCGCGAGATCACGTTCCGCGAGCGGATGGAACGGGTTGTCGAGATCGTCAAGCAGGTTCCCGAGAAGGTGCGCGGCATGTTCGACGGTCTGCGCCTGCCCGCCGAGGACGGACAGGGGCCGGAAAGGGAAGGCGCTGGAATGGAGGCGGGGGGCGCCGCCGCAGCGCCCGCAAGAGAGGCGGCCGAAGATCGGGAGCAAGCGCTGCGCAAAGCCCGCACCAAGGCGCTCGTTCGCCATGCCCGCGCCGTCGAGGCGATCTTCGAGATGCAGGAGCAGGGCGGCAAGGCCAGCCCGGAGCAGGTGAAGGAGTTGCGGGAGGCGCGCAAGGTCTTCGAGGAGGTGCGGCCCTATGGCTCGCACGACGCCGAAGCAGCATACAAGAAGAGCCCGGAACTCGCGCTGGACGCCGCTTCGGGCAACCCCGCCCGCGCCGTCCGCGCGCTCCAGCTCGAAACCGAAATCCGCACCGATCCCGCCCGGCGCGCCGACCGCTTCGTGGAGCGCTGGCGGGCGCTCGGCCAGACCAGCCAGCGCCAGTATGAGATGGGCGATATGTCCGGCTACAAAGCCACGCGGGCAGCCATGGGCGACATGGTGAAGAGCCTCGAACGCGATCCGCAGCTTGAATCGATCCTCGCCAACCGCAAGATGGACCTCGGCATCCAGATCGAATCAGGCCGTCGACTCGGAGCGGAGCTCGCCTTCAATCATGCCATCGACCTCGGCAGAGGTCGGGGCATCGGACTTTAACCCCGGTATTTTCCGCCGTCTCTACTCCACAGCACTACGACGCTTAAATTCCTCTTGCACAGCAATAAATCCTTGTTCTGTCTGGTCCCGGAAGCCGTCAAGAGCAACCGGTAAGAGGCAGCGCAGCCATGCAGGCGCCAGACCGTATCATCCGCCTGAAAACCGTTCTCGCCCGGACTGGCCTGTCCCGGTCCACCATCTACCGCAAGATCGCTGAGGGCACGTTCCCGCCCCAGATCAGGATCAGCATCAACGGCGCCGGCTGGAGGGAATCCGATATCGATCGCTGGGTCGCCAACCCAGTGGCGTGGCGTCCGAGAGGCGAGTTCGATTTCGATGACCGACGGCGAGACGGATAATGGCGGGTGGGCATCGTGTCCCGTACCCGGCGTGTGCGCGGAAACTACCCATTGGACATCAATCGCGTTCGCACCGATCACGCCCGCCGCAGCGGCACGACCTCAGCGCCCTGCCGGAGCCCGTGGACGTGATCGGCCCACCACTTCATCATCTCGATACGCTCGGGCCAGAAATCGGCGCGCGCATAGGCGCGGCGCACTTCGTCAGGGTCGGCGTGGGCGAGCTGGCGCTCGATGGCGTCGCCGCTCCATTTGCGGCTTTCATTCAACATAGACGACGCTGCCGCTCGGAAGCCGTGCGCGGTCATCTGGTCTTGCGAATATCCGAGCCGGCGCAGCGCGCCGTTCAGCGTGTTTTCCGAAATCGGACGCTCGACCGAGCGCAGTCCGGGAAACAGAAGGCGGCGGTGGCCGGAAATGGCGTGCAATTCCCGCAAGAGACTGACCGCTTGCGGGGCGAGGGGTACGCGATGCGGCCGCCGCATTTTCATACGGCCAGCGGGGATCGACCAAACTGCGGCGTTTAGATCGAACTCGGACCATTCAGCATTCCGCAACTCCCCCGGCCTCACGAACGTGAGCGTGAGCAATTGCAGGGCGACGCGTGTCGCCGGATCGCCCGCGTACCCGTCGACGGCGCGCAGCAGGCCGCCAAAAGCGATAGGCTCGATGATTGCCGGCCGGTGTTTCGTGACCGGCGCGGTCAACGCTCCGCGTAGCGCAAATGTTGGATCGTTTTCACAACGGCCAGTCGCTATGCCGTATCTGAAAACCTGTCCGATAAGAGCGCGCAGTCGAACCGCGGTCTCGTGGTGCCCCCTTGCTTCTACCGTTCGAAGCGCCGCCAAAACCTCGGGGGCGGTAATGGACGCGATTGGCCTCGACCCAATCGACTGGCTGGCGAAGCCAAGCGCCCACTTATTCTTGTGAAGCGTCTTTTCGGTCTTGCCCTCGCGGCGCTTCTTTTCAATCAGTTCGTCCGCGATAGCGTCAAAGGTGTTATTCCGTGCGGCAGCCTCGCGGAGCTTGTCTTGCTTCCGCTGCTCACCCGGATCAATGCCTTTTGCCAAAAGCGTTTTGGCCTCCTCACGTAGCTGACGGGCATCTTTCAGGCTAACCGCCGGCCAGGCTCCTAAGGCGACTCGCGTTTGTTTCCCGCCGTAGCGGTAGGCGAGGTTCCAGAGTTTTGAGCCGGTCGCGGTGACCCATAATTGCAAGCCGCCGCCATCTGAAAGAGTCAGCCTCCCACTCTGTTTCGGCTTTGCGGCGCGGATCGCGGCGTCAGAGAGCGGCATGTTGGCCTCGCGGGCAAAATGTTGGTCTTTGCTGGTCTCGGTCGCGAACAAAAATGCCACGAACCAACAAGAAGACCAACATTTTTGTTGGCTTCCGGGAGACGGAGAGAGACATGCAGAGACGCAAAACCGCTTGAAATGTGTTAAATTTCAATCGGTTTGAGACGGTCTGAAATTTTCTGATACGTAAGATTGGTGCCCCTGGCCGGAGTCGAACCAGCACTCCTTGCGGAACTCGATTTTGAGTCGAGCGCGTCTACCAATTCCGCCACAGGGGCGCTCGCCCCTGTTCCCCAGCGGCGCGCGGCGCGGATATTAGCCGGCCCGTTCCCCCCGTCAACCCGGCGTCAAGCTTATAAGCATAGAAATCTCTATATATCCTGGCGGCCCACATGCTAAAGGCAGACGATGTTCAAACGCCTCTACGACTGGACCATGCGGCTCTCGCAGAGCAAGCACGCGGAGCTCGCGCTCGTTCTCGTCGCCTTCGCGGAAAGCTCATTCTTCCCGCTGCCGCCGGACCTCATCCTCGTGCCGATGGCCGTGGCCAAGCCCAAAAAGGCCTGGTGGTACGCGCTTTTATGCACACTTGCCTCCGTCGCCGGCGGCGTGCTTGGCTACGGGCTCGGCGCGCTCGCCTACGACACCATCGGCCAGTGGATCATCCATTTCTATGGCTATGAAGAGAAGATGGAGGCCATGCGCGCCTTCTATCAGCAGTGGGGCGCGATCTTCATCCTGGTCAAGGGCGTCACGCCCATTCCGTTCAAGCTCGTCACCATTTTCTCGGGGCTTTTCGGTTATAATTTCCCTCTGTTCGTCCTGCTGTCGCTCATCACCCGCGGCGGGCGCTTCTTCATCTTCGCCGCGGCGCTCAACCACTTCGGCGACATCGTGCGTGAGAAGCTCGAGGACCATTTCGGCCTCTTCGTCGGTGGCCTCGCGGCGATCGTCGTCGGCGGCGTCGTCGTCGCGGTGAAGCTGTTTTGACGAGGCTCCGCCTCGCGCTCATCGTCCTCGCGCTCGCCGGCGCCACGATTGGCGGCGCATGGATTATCGAGGCCATGGGCTATAAGCCTTGCGAGCTGTGCCTCCTTGGGCGCGTTCCCTATTACGTCGGCATCGCGCTCGCCGCCGCGACCGCGCTCGCCGCTTGGCGCGGACGAGAACGCCTCGCAGGCTTCGGGCTGGCGGCGCTGGGCCTGTGCTTTTTGGCGGGGGCGGGGTTCGCCGCCTATCACGCCGGAGTCGAGTACAAATTCTGGCCCGGCCCGGCGGAATGCACGGGCAGTCTGACCAAGACCCTTTCTTCCGAAGACTTCCTGCTGGCCTTAAAGCGCGTGAAGCCCGTGCGCTGCGACGAGCCGGCGCTGGTGATCCTGGGCTTAAGCCTTGCGGGGTGGAGCGTGCTGGTCTCGCTCGGCCTGGCGGTTCTCGCCGGCTGGGGCGCGCGCCTCAAACGGGGCGTGGCTTAATTCTACCGCGTCACGAGCCAACCGCATCGGGACGACCGTCATTGCGAGCGAAGCGAAGCAATCCAGGGTCGAGGGCGCAACTTTTGCCGACGAAATCGCCCCGCGCCTGGGCGCGAAGCGTCGACCGGCGCCGGTGTGGCCCTGGATTGCTTCGCTTCGCTCACAATGACGGACCCCATGACGTCGCAAATTTCCTGACACGGTAGAATTAAGTCACCCCGCCGTTGTTCCCGGCCTGCGAAAGCAGCGCGCGCACGTCCTCGGCCGCCGCCTTGAGCCGCTCTTCGTCGCGCGCGCGGAGCACGATCTCGTTCTTCACGCCCGCGCTCGAAAAATGCGGGTAGGAGCCGATGCCGACCTCGCCATGCGCCGCCGCGATCGCCTGCAGTCCGGCGGCGTAGCGTCCTTCGGGAATGGCGCCGGCGTCGACCGTCTCGAAGAGAATCTTCGCGCCGCCTTTGAGCTGCGGCGCCACGGCGTCGAGCATGGCTTGCATGACCAAAGGCACGCCGGCCATGACCACGACATTGCCGATCATGAACCCCGGCGCCTTGGAGACGCTGTTCTCGACGAGCTCGGCGCCCTTGGGGATGCGCGCCATGCGCCGGCGCGCGGCGTTGAGCTGGTCCGGGCGGATGCGCTCCAGCAGCATGGCGATGGCGCGCGGGTCCTCGTCGATCTCGACCCCGAAAGCCTTGGCGATGGCGTCGGCGGTGATGTCGTCGTGCGTGGGGCCGATGCCGCCGGTCGTGAACACATAGGAATAGCGCGCGCGCAGGGCGTTCACGGCCGCGACGATCTCGGCTTCCCTGTCGGCCACGACCCGGATCTCGCAAAGATCGATGCCGAGCCTCGCGAGATAGGCCGCGATGTAATGGCTGTTCTGATCCTGCGTGCGGCCGGAGAGAATCTCGTCGCCGATGACCAGAACCGCCGCCGTCACGCTGTCTTCCTGCGGCGCGAGCGCCATGCCGAAACCTCTTCCAACGATCTTATGGCGATCATAGTCCGCCCGGCGCGCTCATGAAATAGCGGCGGCGCCAGCGTGCGCCCGGCGGCGGCTCTTTGACCGCTTTCGCTTCGCTCGCGACAGCAGGTGGGCGTGCGCCGCAGCTACATCGGGACCCTGAACGGCGTCAGGCCGGTGAGCAGCGCGACGACCTCGGCCTGGCGGCCGCAGCCGGTCTTGTCCATGACGCCGCGCAACTGCGTGCGGACAGTGTTGTGCGAGACGCCGCTTTTGGCCGCAACCTCCTCGACCGTATCGCCGCTGGCTAAGCTGCGCGCAACGCGGGCTTCGGCGGGCGTCAGGTCGAACAGCGACCGCACGAGCTCGACCGGCGGGGCCGCCGGCGCGACGACCGGCGTCAGCACGAGCACGGCGGCGCAGCGCACGAAAATGTCGCGCGCGGAACGGCGGATCGGCACGATATGGGCGATCTTGCCGGGGCCGGGCTCAGGCCCGCGCAAGGGGAACGAGCGGATTGGCTGCGCCTCGGTCATGGCCAGGGCCGCGATCGACTCGCGCAGCAGCTTCTCGGCGCAGGCGTCGGCGAAGGAGAAGTAATCGTCGGCGCGCCAGCGCATCCACTCGTCGTCCCTCTCGATGAGCTCGTTGGCGGCAAGCGCGCGGCCTTTCTCGTTGAGCACCAGCGCGGGCAGGCCGAGCAGGGCGAGCGTCTCGCTCGCCACCTGGGCGCGCTCGAGCTGCAGGCGCGCCGACATGAAGGCGCTGCGCGCGAGATGCGGGCGCAGCTCGTCGAGCCGGTCCACGAATTTGCGTTCGGGCGGGCCGTCCTTGAAGCTGCGCTCGAAGTGCAGGAGGAGGTTGTCGCCGGTCGGCATCGGCAGGGCGGTCGCGACCGCCCACCCGCAGCCACGCGGGCGCAGAAACTGAGTGTAGAACGGATCCTCGTCCATCTCCTTGGGGGTGAAGAGATCGAGGTCCGTCATGAAGCCCTGGTGACGGGCGCGGAACAGGCGCTCGCGGCGCTCGTCCGCCTTCCAAAGGCGATGCTGCACATAAAGCGAGACCGGCTCGCGGATTCGCTCAGAGGCGGTCCACAGGAAGAGGTGGCGGTTGTCGGCGAACAGCGAGCCGCCGCGCGCGCCTCCAAGCCTCGTCAAATCCTCCAGGACGCCCGGCCACAGCTCGGGCGCGAACGAGCATTCGTAGATGCGGTCGATAAGGTTGTCGTTCATGCGACGGCCCACGTCAATCTTTCGCTTCTCTATACACATACACGTCTCATCGCCGCTCGCAAAGCCGCCGCGTTTGATCCTCGCGCGCCCAGCGCCATCTATCGGCCATCTCTGGCGATTTTCGGCAGCCGCCGGGCTCGGGGAACAATGGCCGCCGGCGGCGGAGCCCCCACAGTGAGACGGGAGACGCCTGCGGATTGGTCGACAGGAGCAACGCGATGCATTCGAGCCATCTCCACTATTTCCCCGTCTCTCGGGGGTTGCTTGCAATATGGCTCGGCGCGCTCGCCGTCTTGTTCATCTTCGCGCAGCTTGGGCTTCTCAATTTGGGCAACATTGACTCTGTGGGCGCGCCCGTCGCTTCGAGCGGCGGCGCGGGAACCTTTGACGGAATTTTTGTCACGGGTATTGTGGCCATGCCGCTCGCAGGCTTGCGCAGATTCTCGCCCGTGAAGTCTCCGCAAGCCGAAAGCGGACGTTGACGCGGCAGCGGATCGAGGAGCGAAGATCATGCGGAAATGGGCGTTCGACATCGGCTTCCTCCTCATCGCGCTGATCGGCGTGCTGTTCCTGCAGCAGACCTGGGAGAAGGCGCAGCAGACCGACGTCATCCCCTACAGCGAGTTCCTCGACCTCCTCAACGAAGACAAGGTGGCCGACGTCGCCGTCGGCGACCAGTCCATTCAGGCGACGCTGAAAGAGCCGCTGCCCGACAAGCGCAAGAACGTCATCGCCGTGCGCGTTGACCCCATCATCGCGACCGAGCTCGAGTCGCATAAGGTCAAATTCTCCGGCGTTCTCGAGCACACCTGGATTTCCACGCTGCTGTCCTGGGTCATTCCGACAGCGATCTTCTTCTTCATTTGGAGCCTCTTGTCGCGGCGCGTCGGCCAGGGGCTCGGCCCGCTCATGCAGATCGGCCAGAGCAAGGCGCGGGTCTATGTCGAAAAGGACACGAAGACCGTCTTCGCCGACGTCGCCGGCGTTGACGAGGCCAAGGAGGAGCTTCAGGAGATCGTCGCCTTTCTGAAGGACCCCGCGACCCACGGGCGCCTCGGGGCGCGCATCCCCAAGGGCATATTGCTGGTCGGGCCGCCCGGCACCGGCAAGACGCTGCTCGCGCGCGCGGTCGCGGGCGAGGCCGGCGTGCCGTTCTTCTCGATCAACGGCTCGGAATTCGTGGAGATGTTCGTCGGCGTCGGCGCGGCGCGCGTGCGCGATCTCTTCGTGCAGGCGCGCGCCAACGCGCCCTGCATCATCTTCATCGACGAGCTCGACGCGCTCGGCCGCGCGCGCGGGGTCTCCGGGCTTTCCGGCGGCCACGACGAGAAGGAGCAGACGCTCAACCAGCTCTTGAGCGAGCTCGACGGCTTCGATCCGACAATCGGCGTCGTGCTGCTCGCCGCGACCAACCGCCCGGAGGTGTTGGACCCGGCGCTGCTGCGCGCCGGGCGCTTCGACCGGCAGATCACCGTCGATCGTCCCGACAAGGACGGGCGCGTCGCCATCCTCGGCGTGCATCTCAAGAAGATAAAGCTCGCCCAGGATCTCGAGCCGGCGCAGGTCGCGGCTTTGACGCCGGGGTTCTCGGGCGCCGATCTCGCCAATCTCGTCAACGAGGCCGCGGTGGTGGCGACGCGGCGCGGCGGAGCTTCCGTGACCATGGAGGACTTCACCGCGGCGATCGAGCGCATCATCGCCGGCCCCGAGAAACGCAAGCGCCTGCTCAGCCCGAAGGAGCGGCGCATTGTCGCCTATCACGAGATGGGCCACGCCATCGTCGCCATGGCGCTGCCTGGCTCCGACCCGATCAAGAAAGTGTCCATCATTCCGCGCGGGCTGGGCGCGCTCGGCTTCACGATGCAGATGCCGGCGCAGGACCGCTATCTCATGACCCGCTCGGAGCTCATCGA
>Ga0187781_10000633_pt1 | contig 25334 bp, 29 predicted proteins | sample 0715_SJ02_MP02_2_FD_132447 | JGI IMG/M metagenome (GOLD analysis project Ga0187781, IMG submission 132447) | Tropical peat soil microbial communities from peatlands in Department of Meta, Colombia - 0715_SJ02_MP02_20_MG | ecosystem: Environmental > Terrestrial > Soil > Wetlands > Peat | place... | reverse complement strand
CGACCAGCCCAGTGATGCCGGCGGCGATGAGATAGACGGCGAGCTTGGTGCGGCGGTTGTCTATGCCGACGCTCGCCGCCGCCGTCTCGGAATCGCGGATTGCGGTCAGCGCCAGCCCCTGGCGCGAGCGCAGCCAGAAGAACACCAGCAGCACCGTGCCGAGGCCGAGGCCGAGGCCGAGATAATAGGTGATGAGACCGCGCGCCCGGCTGCTCTCGGCAAGCGACCGCACCACCGTCACCGGCAGGCTCATGCCGGTGCCGCCGCCAAGCGGCGTCGCGAGCGCCAGCAGCAGGCGGAAAACCTCGGCGACGACCCAGGTGCCGATGGCGAAATAGGCGCCGCGCAGGCGGAAGACGATGAAGGCGGTCGGCAGCGCCAGCGCCGCGACGGCAAGCCCGGCAAGCGCCAGCGACGCCAGTGGCGGCACTCCCGCCAGCACGCTGAGCGCGAAAAAGGCATAGCCGCCGAGCCCGACATAAGCCTGCTGCCCGACCGAGACCAGGCCGGTATAGCCGGCAAGCAGGTTCCAGGCTTGGGCCAGCGCAAGGTAGTAGGAGATCTCGACCGCAAGCCGCATGTCGCCGCTATCGCCCCAGGCGGGCAGCGCCAGCAGCGCGGCGAGCGCCGGCGCGGCGGCGAAAAGCGCGGCGCGGCTCACGGCGGTCGAGCGCTCGATGTGCCAGAGCCCCGCCATCAGTCGGCCAACTTCGGGAAAAGCCCGCGCGGCCGGACCACCAGCACGAGCAGGAAGGCGATGTGGCCGGCAAGGATCTCCCAACCGGGATCGATCGCGGCGCCCACCGACTGGGCGACCCCGAGGACGACGCCGCCGGCCAGCGTGCCCCAGAGACTGCCGAGCCCGCCGATGATGACCGCCTCGAAGGCGTAGAGCAACCGCGCCGGGCCGATGCTGGGATCGAAATTGGTGCGGATCGCCAGCAGCACGCCGGCGACGGAAACCACGGCCAGCGCGACCGCGGTGGCGAGCGCGAAGACGTGGCGGATTTCGACGCCGTAGAGTTGAGCCGTATCGGCGTCGTCGGAGGTGGCACGGAAGGCGCGGCCGAGCGGCGTGCGATAGAGCAACAACTCCAGCAGCGCGATGACCGCGATCGCAGCGAGGAAGACGATGGCGGGCAGCCAGCCGATGGCGATCTGGTCGCCGAGCGTGAGGCTCGCCGTCTCGAGGGCGCCCGCCTGAAGCCGACGGCTGTCGGCACTGAAACCCTCCAGCAGCGCGTTCTGGATGATCACCGAGAGACCGAAAGTGACGAGGAGCGGCGGCAGGATATCGCCGCCCAAAGTGAAGTTGAGCAGGCCGCGCTGCAGTGCATAACCCAGTCCGAACATCAGCGGCACGACCACCGCGAGGCTCAGCAGCGGGTGCAGCCCGGTCGCCTGGACGACCATCAATGCGCAATAGGCGGAGAGCACGATGAGGTCGCCATGCGCGATGTTGACGAGACGCATGACGCCGAACATCAGGGACAGCCCGGCGGCGAAAAGCGCGTAGAGCCCGCCGAGCAGCGCGCCTTGCAAGACGATATTGGCCCAGGCCATCGCTAGACGCCGAAATAGGCGAGGCGGATGCGCTCGCGGCTGAGTTCGGCGGGGATGCCTTCCAGGGTCACCCTGCCCTCCTGGAGGCAATAGACGCGGTCGGCCACCGCGAGCGCGCGGTTGGTGTCCTGCTCGACGATCAGCACGGTGGTGCCTTCGGCGCGGATGCCCGGCAGCGCCGCGTAAATATCGCGGATGACGATCGGCGCCAGACCCAGGCTGATCTCATCGCACAGCAGCAGGCGTGGATTGGCCATCAGCGCGCGGCCGATCGCCACCATCTGCTGCTCGCCGCCCGAAAGCGCCGTCGACGGGCGGCGGCGCCTTCCGGCGAGCGGCGGAAACAGGCGGTAGACGCGCTCCAGCGTCCACGGCCCAGGGCGGCCGCATTGTCCGCCGAGCTGCAAGTTCTCCTCGACCGAAAGCGACGGGAAGAGGCGCCGCCCCTCCGGCACCAGCGCGATCCCCAGGCGCGCGATGCGGCTGGGCGCGAGCGAGCCGATCGGCGCGCCGGCGAAGCGGATGCGCTCGGCGGGCGCGCGCAGCAGACCGGTGACGGTGCGCAACAGCGTCGATTTGCCGGCGCCGTTGGCGCCGATGACGGCGACCGTCTCGCCCTCCTCGATGCGGAGATCGATGCCGTAGAGCGCCTGAAAATCGCCGTAGAACGCGGTGAGACCGCTGGTCTCGAGCAGGCTCATGCCGCCTCAATGCCGAGATAGATCTCCTGTACCGCCGGGTCGGCCATCACCGCTTCGGGCTCGCCCGCAGCGATCTCGCGGCCGAAATTCATGACAATGAGACGGCCGACCACCGCCAGCAGCGCATGCACGACATGCTCGATCCAGACGATCGAGACGCCGCTCGCGTGGATCTTCCGGATGGTGGCGATGAGGTCCTGGCACTCGCCCTCGGTGAGGCCGCCGGCAATCTCGTCGAGCAGCAGCACCTTTGGCCCGGTGGCGAGCGCGCGCGCAAGCTCGAGCCGTTTGCGCTCCAACAGCGTGAGACGACCGGCGGGAACATTGGCTCTCGACAGCAGCCGCGTGCGTTCCAGCACTTCGACGCAGCGTGCGTGGCACGCCGCCTCCTTGCGGCCGGTGCCGAAGGCGGCCGCGACCAGCAGGTTTTCGAACACGCTCATGCCGCCGAAGGGATGCGGGATCTGATAGGACCGGCCGATGCCGAGCCGGCAGCGCCGATGCGCGGGAAGGTCGGTGATGTCGCCGCCGGCGAAGTGGATGCGCCCGGCCGACGGCCGGAGATCGCCGGTGATGAGATTGAACATGGTGCTCTTGCCGGCGCCGTTGGGGCCGAGGATGCCGAGCGCCTCGCCCTCTTCAAGCGCAAGCGACAGGCCGTCGATCACCGTCAGCGCGCCGAAGCTTTTGCAAATCCCGTCCAGGCGGATCAGCGGCGACATCGACGAACCTCATGCGGGCGGGGGCGTCACTCCCCGCCCCGCCGATCAGACGATCGCCTCCATCTTGCCGCCCGCCGGGATCGCCGGCGCGGTGGCATTGGAGGTGATGACGAGATCGTACTTGAACGCGCCGCCGCGGCGCCACTGGCCGCCGACGAGCGGCGTCTTGGAGACGTTCTTGAACGGCCCCGGTCCACCCCAGGCGATCGGCCCGACGATGGTGTCGAGCTTGGTCGACTGCACCGCCGCGAGCGTGGCGTCGCGCTGGCCGGGACCGTGCGAGCGCTTCATCACGTCGGCAGCGACCTCGAACAGCGCGTGGGCGAAGCCGATCGGCTGCGTCCATTGCTTCTTCGTGGCGGCGGTATAGGCGTCGGCAAGCTGCCTGGCGCTCGCGCCGGTGAGCGAGGATTTATAGGGATGGGCCGGCGTCCACCACACCTCGCTCGACAGGTTCTGGCCCTTGTCGCCCAGCGCCTCGATCGCCGAGGGGAAGAGCAGCGCCTTGCCGACCGAGGCGATCTTGGGTTTGAAGCCCTGCTGGATCGCCTGCGTCCAGAAGGTGGTCCAATCGGGCGGGATCACCACGCCGGTGACGATCTCGACCTTGCCCTGCTTGAAGGCGGCGATCTGCGCCGAGAAATTGTCGGTGAGGTTCTGAAAGCGGCCGGGATCGATGAGCTGATAGCCCTTCTGCTCGAGCACCGGCGGGAAGCCCAGCTTCTTGTCGCCCCAGGCATTGCCGTCGCCGTCATTGGGGAAGAGCCCGCCCACCACCTTGTCGGTGGAAATCTCCGCCCACATGTTGGTGAAGACGGCGATGACGTCCTCGAGCCCCCAGAAGAAGTGATAGGTATATTTGAAGCCGGTCTCGGGCTTGCCGCCGCGGGCGAAGAACCAGGGCTGCCAGGGCGCCACCGAGGAGACGCAGGGCACCTCGTTCACCTCGCACTGATCGGAGACCGGATTGGTCGTCTCCGGCGTCGAGGCGACGAGCATGAGATCGATCTTGTCCTTGTTGATGAGATCGGCGGCGACCTCGGCGGCGCGGTTGGGGTTGGACTGGCTGTCCTTGACGGTGATCTCCACCGGCACGGTGTTGGCGCCGATCTTGATGCCGCTCTTGAAACTCTCGCGCACGCTCGCCAGCACGAAGCTGTCGGCCTCGCCGAAGGGCGCCAGCGGGCCGGTCTGCGGGCTGACATAGCCGAGCTTGAACGGCCTTGCCTGCGCGATCGCGGGAAATCCCAAGGCCGCGCCGGCGGCGACGGCGCCGCCCGCCTGCATCAGCCGCCGGCGCGTGACCGGCGCGTGTCTCGTCGTCATGGTCGTCTCCTTCCTCCCTCAATGTGCTTCGTGGCGGTCAGCGGCGCTTCAGCCAGGGATATCGCGCGGTATCGGCGCCGGCATAATCGGGGTCGAGATAGATGAAGCAGCGCTGGATCTTCCAATCGCGGATCTCGAACACGTCGCACCAGCGCCCGGCGCCGCTTTCGGGCACGCCCGCGCGCCACGGCCCGTCGCGGTGCTCGCCGTGGCTCGTCCCCTCGCAGACCACGAGATCGCTGCCCGAGAAGATCCAGTTGAAGTGCGAATAGTGATGCTCGATCGATTTTATGGTGCCGCCGACATCGGCGAAGAGCCTGCCGATCTGCTCCTTGCCGGAGGCGAGGCCCCATTTGGGGAAATAGACCTGCGCATCCTCGGCGAAGAGGTCGAGGATGCCGCCGCCGTCGGAGGTCACGCCGCCTTTGTCGAAGGCCTTGAGATATTCGAGCGCCACCGATTTCCTCTGCTCGTCCGTCATCACACTTCGCGTGAGCGCCATGTCGTCCTCCCGATCCTCGTTAGCGCGGATACCAGGGCGGTATTGCCGCGTCGACATTGACCCAGATCGACTTCGCCTCGGTGTAGTCGCGCATCGCCTCGAACCCCATTTCGCGGCCATAGCCCGACGCCTTGACGCCGCCGAAGGGCGAGCCGGGATTGACGCGCTTGTAGCTGTTGATCCAGACCATGCCGGCCTGCAGGCGCTGCGCCACGCGATGCGCGCGCGCGAGGCTCGCCGTCCAGAGCCCGCCGCCGAGCCCGTAAGGCGTGGCATCGGCGATGCGCAGCACCTCCTCCTCGTCGCGGAAGGTCGAGACCGAGACGAAGGGGCCGAACACCTCCTCCATGCAGACGCGATCCCGCGGCTCGGCCCGCACGACGGTGGGCTCGACATAATAGCCGCGGGCCAGCGCGGCATTGCCCGGCGGCCTGCCGCCGATGAGGATCTCGCCGCCTTCCCGGCGCGCGATCTCGCAATAGGCGAGCACGCGGTCGCGATGGCCGGCGGAGGTGAGCGGACCCATCTCGGTCGTGGGATCGAGCGGGTCGCCGAGCCGGATCGAGCGCGCAAGCGTGAGGAAGCCGTCGAGGAAGCGCTCGGCGATGCGCTCCTGCAACAGCAGCCGGGAGCCCGCGATGCAGGCCTGGCCCTGATTGTGGAAGATGGCGAAGGCGCTGCCGGCGATCGCGGCTTTGAGGTCGGCGTCGTCGAAGACGATGTTGGCGCCTTTGCCGCCGAGCTCGAGCTGCACGCGCTTCAAATTGCCGGCGGAGGCGGCGACGATCTTGCGGCCGGTGAGGGTCGAGCCGGTGAACGCGATCTTGGCGACGCCCGGATGCTCGGCAAGATGCTGGCCGGCGGTGGCGCCGTAGCCCGGCACGATGTTGACGACGCCGTCCGGCATCCCCGCCTCGGCCATCAGCTCCGCGATGCGCAGCGTGCTGAGCGGCGTGAGCTCCGCCGGCTTCAGCACCACCGTGTTGCCGGCCGCCAGCGCCGGACCCATCTTCCATGAGGTGAACATCAGCGGGAAGTTCCACGGCACGATCTGGCCGACGACGCCCAAGGGTTCGCGCAGCACGTAATTGAGAAAGCCCGGCTCGACCGGCACGACGCTGCCTTGCAGCTTGTCGGCCATGCCGCCGAAATAACGGAAGGACGCGGCGGTGCGCGGCACGTCGAGGCCGCGCGAATCGCGCAGCGGATGGCCGGTGTCGAGCGTCTCCAGCCGCGCCAAGGCGTCGGCGTTCTGCTCGATGAGATCGGCCAGCCGCAGCAGGATGCGGCCGCGCTCGGCGGCGGCCATGCGGCTCCATGTCGGGAAAGCCGCCGCGGCCGCGGCGACGGCACGATCGATATCCGCCGCCTTGCCCTCGGCAACCTCCGCCAGCACCGAGCCGTCATGCGGGTTGAGCGTCGCGAAGGTCGCGCCGTCCGCGGCGTCGACGAATTTGCCGCCGATGAAGAGCCGGGTCTGGTACGCCACGCGGCGCCTCAGAAGATCACCGGCACAACCGGCGCCTTGCCGCTCTGGATGAGCCCGGGGATGGCGTTGGAGTTGTTCTCCCAGACCAGCAGCATCGAGCGCTTGGGCGAGAAGCCCTGGTGGCGGATATCCGCCGGCATGGCGCAGATGTCGCCGGCGCGGCAGATCACGCGCGCGCGCGGCGCGCCGGTCTCCTTGTGCTTGATCTCCCAGATGATCTCGTCGGAGAGCTGCATGAACCACTCGACGCGGTCGTTGCCGTGCTCGACCGGCAGGATGAACTCCTCCGAGGTCGGGCAATAGAGGCTGTCCTTCACCACCGAGCACACGGACGGGTTCCAGGTGACGTCGGAGCGCGAGAGATAGGCGAAGAGATTGAAGGCCGAGACCTCGCTCTCGAAGCCCGGCTCGGCGTGAACTTCCGGCTGATCCTGCGGCACGTCGGCGAAATGGCGGTTGACGGGATAGCCGCCGGCGTCGCTGCGCAACGGCGTGTCGCCGGGCAGCCCCACCATGCGCCTGGCGGTCACCCGGAGGCGCTCGATGGCGCGCCTGTTGTCGCCGTCCTTGCGGCCATAGGGCTGCTTGGTCTCTTCCGGCGCGGCAAAGGGATCGTAGCCGCGGTTCGTCCAATCATCGAGCATGGCCTTGAACGTCGCCATCAGCTCGTCCGAGGGATAGGTCTCGTTGTAGTCGCGGCCGGCCTTGCGATAGGCGTCGTTGAAGCGGCCGGCGAACATGTCGACCGTGCCGTAGTGGTTGAGGGTGCCGAACACGCCGTCGAAATTGACCGTGCCGTAGAAGAAGTTCCAGGCGATGTCGCGCTGCAGCGCGCGCAGGAAGACATCCGCCGCCATGGTGTGCGTGCCCTTGGGCCAGCGGATATGAACGAAATACTCGTCGCGATGGAACTCGAACCTGCCTTTCCTGAAGCGGCGGTAGCCGTAGTAGTTGTCCGGCTCGGAGGCGTCGACGGCGAAGGCTTTGGCCATGGCGGGGATCCCTATGTCGTCTGGCAGATGTCCGCCCAGCGCTGGACGGTGACATCGCCTTCGATGGTCTGAATGGTCATCACCGAGGGCTGGTCGGCGTGGAACTGATAGGCCGAGCCCTTGGGCAGCAAGGTCATATGGCCGCGGCCGGCGACGACGCGGCCCATCTTGCGGCCCGCCGGCGGCGCGCCGAGCAGGATGGCGCCGGGCTTGTCGGCGGCGACCAGGGTCTTGTCGGGCTTCAGCAGCCGCACCTCGACCTTGCCGTCCATCACCAGGGCGAATTCGTCATGGGCGCAGGCGTACCAAGGCGACGTGCCTTCGGCGCGCAGCGCCTCGATGACGTATTCGAAATTCTTGCCGACGGCGACGCGCTCATAGGGCCTCGACTTCTCCGCCACCTCGAAGACGTTGGAGAAGACGTAGTTCTTGGGATCGTCGTCGATGATCTCGACCCCGCCCTTCTGGTAGCTGTGCAGCGAGCCGAAGACCGTCTTCACGTCGGTCATGCCAGGCGCTCCCTTGTTTGGCGGCAAGCCATGCGCATATCCATCGGCAAGCCTAGCCGCAGGCGCGCCGAAGGCGCCTGCACGAAGCCGAACAAAATCCTGCACGAAGCGAGCGTTTCAGTGCCGCAGGCGGCTGCGATAGGCGCCCGGCGTGATGCCGCAATGCCGGCGGAAGAGGCGCGTCAGATGCTCCTGATGGCAGAAGCCGCAATCGAGCGCGATCGCCGCGATCGGCTGGTCGCTGGCGGAGAGCAGGCGCTTGGCGCGGTCGAGCCGCCGGCGCATCAGATATTGATGCGGCGGCAGGCCGGTGGCGCGCTTGAACTGGCGGGCGAAATAGACCGGGCTCAGCCCCGCCGCCGCGGCAAGCTCCGGCAGGCCGGGATCGCCGTCGAGATGCGCCTCGATGTAGTCGACGGCGCGCCGGAGCTGGCGCTCGCTCAAGCCGGGCTTTTGCGCCCGCGACGCGCCGGCGAGCCGCGCCGTCGAATGCGCGAGCAGCAGGCGGGCGGCCGCGGCGCGCGCGAGATGGTCGACATAGAGCGCCGCCGCCGGCGCGGTGTCGTGAAGCTGCTCGCGCAGGCTCAAGGCGATCTGCTCCAGCAGCGGATCGAGCACGCCAAGCGCGGGAACGATGTCCACCGCCGCGCCGGCGGCGGCAAAGTCCTCCGCGACCTCTTCGATGATGCCGCGGCGCAGATAGAAATGCACGGTGTCGAGCGCGGCTTCGAGCCGGACGCCGAAATCGACCCCGCCGGGCATGATGAAGGCGCCGCCGGGGGCAATGAGCCGGCTCTCCGCGCGCCCCGCCAAGGTGCGGCAGACGCGCACCGGCCCGCTCAGATGGACGACGACAAGATGGTCGGCGACCGGCCGGAACCAGCCTTCGAAGGGCGCCTCGCGCTGGGTGGTGGCGAAGACCGAGCGCCAGCCGAGCGCGTCGCTCGAGGCCCAGATCCGCGTCCCCGGACGGGTCACCAGCCCGTGCGTGTCGGCAAGCGACCGGACGGCAAGGGACGCTCCTGCCGGCATGACCTCCTCCTATCCCGCGGATGGGCTCTGGCGGCCGTTATCGCGCCGGGACGGTAAATCCTAGGCCCGATGCCGGCGTTTTGTCGAGCCGCGGCTGCGACGCAGCCGCAGCTCGACTTTTGCCGGAATTGCGCCACCATCGCCCGCAAGGGAGGCGCCCATGCTCAGCGGCACGCATCGCTATTTCCAGCAGGAGCGCGTGATCTACGGCAAGCCCGCGGCGGCGGCGGTGGCGGCGGAGGCGGAAGCGGCCGGCGCGCAGCGCGTCTTCCTCACCACCACCCGCTCGCTCGACGGCCCCGGCGGGCTCGCCGCCGCCATCGCCGAGGCGCTGGGGCCGCGCCATGCCGGCACCTATGGCGGCATCAGCGCGCATTCGCCGCGGGACGCGGTGATCGCCGGCGCCGGCGCGGCGCGGGCGGCGGCGGCCGACCTGCTGGTGGCGGTGGGCGGCGGCTCGGTGATCGACGCCACCAAGGTGATGCTGCTGGCGCTCTGGCACGGCCTTGGCGACGTCGACGCGCTCGACCGCTTCCGCGGCGCGCGCGGCGTCGATCCGAGCCGCCGGCCGCCCGGCCTCGACCACGCCATCCGCATGATCGCCGTGCCCACCACCTATTCCGCCGCCGAGTTCACCTATATCGCTGGCGTGAGCGACAGCCGGCGGCGGGTCAAGGAGCTTTACGGCCATCCCCTTTTCGCGCCGCAGGCGGTGGTGCTCGACCCGGCGGCGACGCTGGCGACGCCGATGAGGCTGCTGCTCTCCACCGGCATGAAGGCGGTCGACCATGCGGTGGAGCGGCTCTGCATGCGCGAGACCAACCCCTATTCCGACGCCACCGGCGCCGAGGCGCTGCGCCTGCTCGCCCGCGCCTTGCCGGCGATCAAGGCGGCGCCGGAGGCGCTGGAGCCGCGGCTTCAAGGCCAGCTCGGCATGTGGCTGTCGATCACCGGCGCCGCCTCCGGCGTCGGCACGGCGGTGAGCCACGCCATCGGCCACACGCTGGGCGGCTCCTACGGCATCCCGCACGGCATCACCTCCTGCCTGACGCTGCCGGCGGCGCTCGCCTGGAACCGCCCGGTCACGGCCGAGCGCCAGGGCCTGGTGAGCGCGCTGATGGGCGCGCCGGAGCGGCCGGCGAGCGAGGTGGTGGCGAGCCTCGTCCAGAGCCTCGGCCTCCCGGGACGCTTGCGCGATGTCGGCATCAAGCGCGAGGATCTCCGGCCCATCGCCGAGCACACCCTGCACGACCCGCCGGTGCGCGCCAATCCGCGGCCGATCCGCACGGCGGACGACATCCTGGAGATCCTGGATCTCGCGTGGTGACGCGGCCCTTTCCGGCGGGGAGGGAACTCGGACATTGTCCTATGCCAGCGTCGCGCCGGCTACGGCACGTCGAGGCGCCAGGCGTCGGCCTCGCGCGCGACGCGGCCGGCGGTGGCGCCGGCGAAATGCGTGCCGATCATCAGCACCGCCGTGCCGGCGAGCGCCTCGAACATGGCGTGCCGCGTGCGCCGGGCGAGAGCGGGATCGTGGTCGGCGGCCGATGACCAGTGAGGCCGCGCGAGCTGGCAGGGATGGTGGAGGAAATCGCCAGTGATCAGCGCCTCTTGCCCGCGCGAGGCGATGCGCAAGCTGACATGGCCCGGCGTGTGGCCGAGCGTCGGCACCAGGCTCAGCTCGTCCGAGAGGCGGTGGTCGGTGGCGACGAGATCGACCAGCCCCGCAGCGAAGACCGGCGCCACCGAATCGGCGAAGACCGCGCGCTGGCTCGCGTTCTCGCGCTGGCGGCACCAATGCTCGAACTCGGCGCGCCCCATGAGATAGCGCGCCCGCGGAAAGGTCGGAACCCATCGGCCGTCCACCAGCATGGTGTTCCAGCCGACATGGTCGACATGGAGGTGCGTGCAGAGCACGGCGTCGATGGCCTCGCGCGGATATCCGGCCAGAGCGAGGTCGGCGAGAAAGCCGGTCTGCATCCCGTTCCACTGGGGGACGGCGCGCTGCTGCTTGTCGTTGCCGACGCAAGTGTCGACGATGAGGCGCAAGTCCTTCGTCTCCACCACCAGCGCATGGACGCTCATCCTGAGCCGGCCCTCGGCATCGGCGAAATGCGGGCGCAGCCAGGCGATCGGCAGCACCGCCGCGCGCGTCGCATCGGGCAGGATGAAGCGGCTGCCGCCCACCGCCTCGAATTCGACGATCTTGGTCACCGTCACGCCGCCGATCCGCCAGCGCATCATCGAGCGTCTCCTCGGCGGGCGAGTCTAGCAGCGCCCGGCCGCGCGCGCCGGAAAAGGTGCGGGAGCGACTCTCGCGCTTACAATCGCTCGACCTCCGCCGCCGCGCGGTCGAGGATGTCGGTGACGGCGCGCACCTGGGCGGCGTCGAGCGGGCCGCGGCCGAGGCGGATGCGCAAGGCGAGGCGGAGATTGTGCATGGCGCGCAGGATCTCGGGCGCCGGGCCGCCGCCGAAGGCCGCCGCCGCCGCCGCCATGCGCTCCAGCACTTGGTCGACCGCGGCGCGGTTGGCGGCGAGGAAGGCAGTGCCCTCCTCGGTGACGGCGTAGGCCTTACGCGCGCCCTCGCCCTCGGCGGGACGGATGTGGCCCAGCTCCTCAAGAAGCGTGAGGGTCGGGTAGATGACGCCCGGGCTCGGGCTGTACATGCCGCCGAATTTCTCCTCGATCGCCTTGATCAGCTCGTAGCCGTGGCGCGGCTTCTCGGCGATGAGGTGGAGCAGGAGATAGCGGAGATCGCCGTGGTCGAAGACGCGGCCGCGCATGCCGTGGCGGAAGCGGCCGCGCATGCCGTGGCGGAAGCCGAATTCCTCGCCGAAGCCGCGGGCATGCCGGCGCTCGCCGCGGCCATGGCCGTGTTCGTGGGGGTGGTCGTGATCGTGTCGGAAACGCATGGGAACCTCGATAGAGTTTCGATATATCGAACATAAGATATATCGGAAGATTATCGAAGTCAAGGGCCCGGAATTGACAAATTTTGCCAATCATCCAAGGTCCGGGCCGTATCGATGGAGCCGCCGATGCCCACAATGAACGTCAGCCTCTCCGCCGAGCTTGCCGCGTTCGTCGATGCCGAGGTGGCATCCGGCCAATAAGGCAGCGCCAGCGAAGTGGTTCGCGACGGATTGCGCCGGCTGCTTCACGAGAAGGCCGTGCGCGAGGGAAAAGCGGCCATCCTCCGCCGCGAGATCGGCCATGGCCTCGACCAGGCACGCGCCACACGATTGTCGCGGCGGTCGGCCGCCGACATCGCCGCCGCCGTTCGCGAGCGGTCTCAGCGAAAGGCGTGAGCGGCAGGACGTACCGTCTCACCGACCTCGCTGACGCCGACATCGACGAGAGCCTGACCTACACCCTGCGGGAATTCGGTCCGCGGCAGTTCGATGCCTATTGGGGGCCGATCGACAAGGCCGGTCAGTCGATCGGGGAAGATCCAGTGCGCGCAAGCTCGCGTCCGCGCGACGAGCTGGGGTGAGCCATTGCGGGTTGGCGGGTGGATTGCCGCACAGGAGTCATTGCGTCATCAGCTCGGCGCGGCGCTTCTCAATTGTTTTGAGCACCCGTCGTCCCACTGCTTTCTCGGCCAAGCGAAGCTCATAGGTTTTCTGAAGGTTGAGCCATAAGTCCGCCGTTGTGCCGAAAAATGCCGCCAGGCGCAGCGCCGTGTCGCCGGTGACGCCTCTTTGCGCCTTCAGAATGGCCGTGATCCTGTTCGCCGGCACGCCGATGGCCTTCGCCAATGCATTGGCGGTCAAGCCATTCGGCGTCAGAAATTCCTCTTTCAAAATCTCACCCGGCGGCACCGGACGCATACCGTTTTTTGCCATGTCGTCCTCTCAATGGTAGTCCACCACCTCCACGTCATGCGGGCCATCGTCTTTCCAGACAAAGCAGACCCGCCATTGGTCGTTGACGCGGATGCTGTATTGTCCGTCCCGATCGCCGCTCAACTTCTCGAGTCTGTTGCCCGGAAGGGCTCTCAAGTCCCCAAGGACGGCGGCGTTATCGACATACGTCAATTTCCGCTCAAGTGCCTTCCTGATGGAACGGAACTCTCTCACGTCCTTTCCCGTGAAAAACGCTTCGGTCTTGCGATCCCTGAAGCTTCTTATCATTTTCACGGACCATAGACTACGTCTTACGTAAAGCGTAAATATTTTCCAAAGCAACCTTATCGGATTCTGCGTGCGAAATCAAGGGACCGCCGATCGCCTGCGGTGAGGCTCGTCGGACAGGGTCGGTCCTCGCCGCCCCTCGGGGCGGCGAGGGAGAAGGACCGGCGCGCGCGACGCGTTCGGCGCAGCGATCCCGGCCTCTCTGCCCGACCGGGCGGGTCAGGGATCGCCGGCGGCGAAGGGCTCCGCCTTGCCCGGCGGCACGCTTTCCTCGGCGGCGGCCAGCAGCATCGCCACGGTCACATAGGTGCCGCTGACGCCGACGAGGTCGACGACCTGCTGCTCGCCCAGCAGCGTCTTCGCCCGCGCGAAGGTCGCGTCGGAAACCGCGTGCCTGGTCCACAACTCCATGCAGAAATCATAGACGACGGCCTCGTCGGGCTGCATGCCCTCGGGCCGCCGCCCGGCCTTCAGATCGGCGGCGACCTGCTCGGAGACGCCGGCTTTGAGGGCGAGCGGGTAATGGGCGTACCACTCGACCTGCGAGCGCCAGATGCGCCCCTGGATGAGGATGGCGAACTCGTTCAGCCGCGTCGGCAACGAGGTGTGCCAGCGCAGATAGTCGAGCAGGTCGTACATGCGCCGGGCAAAGACCGGGCTGCGCAGCATCGGATTGTAGGGGCCGGCGAGGCCGACGCTGGAGATTTTCATGATCTGCTCGCCCAGCGGGCGCTGCTGATCGTCGAGCTGGTCCAGCGTCAATTGCGCAAAGCGCGGCTCCTTGCCGGTCGCGGCGGAGTGCAGGCCGGTCGCCGCGGCCCAGCCAAGGCCGAGCGCGAAGACGAAGACGCCGGCGGTTTTCATGGCGCTGCCGATCATGCGGTTTCTCCCCTCATTTGTTTGGCCCCTCGGACCCGCATCTTAGCCGATCGGCCGGCAAGCGGCGCGGCCACAACTCCCAGCCTCCGGCCAATCCGTTCAACACATTGATATTTCCGATAGATCGACCCTCGAATCCCTGCGTCTTCGGCAATAGGGGGGTCCATTCATCTATGCAATTAATGCTGGTCTATTCAGTAAGGGAAATGTATATGTAATTTGCAATTTTATCGCGTAGAGGGGGAAATCAATGCCGCAAAAAGCGAAAATATTGCTCAGCTTGATCGCGCTCGCATACCTTTGGCTCGCCATGGCAGCGCCGGCTCGGGCCCAGGCGATCTGGACCTGGACCAATGAGTACGGCTCGATCCTGGTCGTCACCACTTACAACGGAAGCACCGGCCAGCTCTCCGGCACCTATACCAATGAGGCGCCGGACAGTTGCGACCGCGGCAAGCCTCAGGGAATGACCGGCTGGCTCGCCACCAGCTCCACCGGCACGGCGATCAGCTTCACGGTGAATTTTCTCGGCTGCAACTCGACCACGGTGTGGACCGGTCAATTGAACAACGCCGCGGGATTCCAGGGCTTGTGGCTGCTCTCCCTGGCGGCGCCGGTCACCTGGAACGGCGTCAGCGCCGGCGCCGACACCTTCGTCTTCAAAACCGGCGACAAGGCGAAATTGATGGCGCATTAGCCGCCGCGCCTCGCCGGCAGAAAGCCGCCGCAAGGCGGCTTTCTTTTTCCAAGGCGATCGATGGCGCGGCCCGCGCCGGGAACGTCATCACGCGCGGTTTTCCGCGTTCCTTCAAGCGATGCACAAAACGGAATGGCCGCAGCGGCAACGGGCCATGGGATTGACAGCGCTTGCCGCATCGCTTGAGGATTGCATCTCGCGTCTCCATTGCGACCGGGAGGCGATGGGACGGCGCCATGGCAAAAAAAGACGAATTCCCGAAGGTGGTCGCCGCTGGCATCATCAGCGGCGTTATCAGTGGCGTTCTTGTTCTTTTTCTTGACAAGTTCATCTCGGCGGAAAGCCTGCCGCTGCCGCTTCGGGGATTCTTCGTCGTCCTCGCGGTCATGGCGGGAGGATTCTTTTGGCATTACCATGGCATCCTCGGCGGCGCGACAGCGCGGCGCAATTCGGAGGATCGCAAGCGATACGACGCCTTCCGCCGGACGCTCACGGAAGGCGGCAAGCCGACGGAAGTCTACAACCGGTGGCTCGAGACCGCACTGTGGCAAGTCGACAAATTCTTCGGCGATTCCGGGCGCAAAGACACATCCTGGATCGCGCGCCTGTTGCATCTGGAAACCGAGGGGCCGCGCTGGACCGCCGAAGCCTTCGACAAATGCCTGCTGCTGGCCCTCCTCTATCCGATCGTCACCGTCTTTGCCGTCTGGGCCTATTCCGGCCATGTCGGGGTTGCGGAGCAGGCGCTGCTTTTGCCGCGCGATGATCCCTCCGACCCTCATCCCGAGCTGAAGCGCGCCTTTATCTTCTTGTCGGCGATCTTCTTCGCCTTCGCGTACTTCCGCGCCCTCCGCACTCAAGGGATCAAATCATTCTTCTGGACCGTTGGCGCTGTCGCTGTCGCTGGCGCTGTCGCTCTCGCTGTCGCTGGCGCTGTCGCTCTCGCTGTCGCTGTCGCTCTCGCTGTCGCTGGCGCTGTCGCTGTCGCTCTCGCTGTCGCTGGCGCTGGCGCTGTCGCTGGCGCTGGCGCTGTCGCTGGCGCTGGCGCTGGCGCTGTCGCTGTCGCTCTCGCTGTCGCTCTCGCTGTCGCTGGCGCTGTCGCTGTCGCGCAGGAATGGGCAAAGCGCAAAGGCCGTCTCGGCCTTTTTCTTTCCCTCTTCTTCCTGGCAGCCGGCACAGCCTGCCTCGCCGCTCCCTATTGGCTCGCGCCGCTCGACACCTGGCGCGTCGTCGGCGGCCTCATGCTGTTCCTGGGCCTGCTGACGCTGGTCAACGCGCCGGTCGACTGGCTCGCGCTCGGCTTTACCCGGGCGCTCATGCGCCGCGGCCTTTCGCTCCGCGGCTGGTGGCCTTTTGTCTTCGCGCTGGTCGACGTGCTCGTCGCCGCGGTGCTCATTTCGGTTCTGGCCTTTGCCATGGTGCTGGCGGTCCAGAGTTTCGACGATGTCGCGGTGCTCCGCGCCGGTCCCAAGGGGCGCATCCTGCCGCTTCCGAAGCTCTTCGAAGGGCTCTATGCCAAGCCCGGCGATTTCGAAAATTGGTGGCTGTGGCTGCTGCTTTTCTCCTCGATGATCCCCAGCATCCTCAACCTGGCGATCGCCTGCGCCGCCTTCCTGCGCGGGCTGCCACCGGTCAATCGCTGGATCCTGAACCGCCTGCCGGAAGGAAGGGCGATGCCCCGGCGCGAACGGCTGAAGGTGGCGGCCGCACTGACGGCGCAACCCGTCGGCGGCGCGCTGCTGACAGGCGTGGCCGCCTATGGCGTCGGGGCCTACCTGATCCCGCTGGGCCTGCCGGCCTTCGGCGCGGTCCTGCGCGATTTCGCCGATGCGCTGGCCGCTTACGACGCGCCGGCGCGCATCATGGCGTGGCTTGCGGGCGCGTCCTGAGCGCGGCGGCGGCAGGCAGGCCGCCGGGCGAGACCCGACCATCCCGGGCTTGGCGTGCCCGCGGCGCGACGTGGGCGGCCGGGACAAGCCCGGCCGCGACGAGGGGGGTGTCGAGGACCGCGCCTTGCCGGCGACGGCGTGCGCTGTTGCGGCCGTCCTGTATACTCATCCGCCGACCAGGAATTCATCGAGGGAGGAAGGACATGACGACGGTTCATCTGACGACGGAGCTGCCGGTGCCCGCCGAAACGGTGTGGGCGGCGATCGGCAATTTCAACGCGCTCGCCCAGTGGCATCCCGCGGTCGAAAAGAGCGAGGAGTCGAAGCAGGACGGCGCCATCGTGCGCACGCTGTCGGTGCGCGGCGGCGGCAGCATGGTCGAGCGCCTCGAAGCCAAGGACGACAAGACCCGCACCTACAGCTATTCGATCGTCGAGAGCCCGCTGCCGGTGAAAGGCTACATAGCCCAACTCACCGTCCGTCAAGGCAAGACCCCGTCGAGCTGCGTCGTCGAGTGGTCGAGCGAATTCGAGCCGGCCGGCGCGGCGGAGAACGACGCGGTGAAAATCGTGCGCGGCATCTACGAGGCCGGTTTCAAAAGCCTGCAAAAGATGTTCGGGAAGTAGGCGAAGAGGCGCATCGGCGCGCGCCGGCGAGGCCCTCCTCACCCCTCCTCTCCTCCCCATGGGAGGAGAGGGGAATAAGGAAAACGAGGCGTCGATGGATTTGCAATTGGCGGGGAAGACGGCGCTGGTGACGGGCGCCAGCATGGGGATCGGGCGCGGCATTGCGCTGGCGCTGGCGAAGGAAGGCGCGCGGCTCGCCGTCACGGCGCGGCGGCGGGAGAAGCTGGAGAGCCTCGCGGCGGAGATCGAAGCGGCCGGCGGCGCGCGGCCGGCGCTCATCGTCCAGGACATCATGGCGGCCGACGCGCCGGCGCGCATCGCGGAGGCCGCGACGGCGGCGCTGGGCGCGGTCGAGATCCTGGTCAATTGCGCCGGCGGCAGCCGGCCGCTGCCGCTCGACGCGCCCGAAACGGCCTGGGAGGAGGCGATCACCCTCAACTTCACCCGCCAGCGCCAGCTCGCCCATGCGCTGCTGGCGCAGATGACGGCGCGCGGCTGGGGCCGCATCATCAACGTCACCGGCAAATCCGAGCCGGAGCACGTCAACGCCGCCTTTGCCGCCAAGGCGGCGATGCATTCCTGGGCCAAGGGCCTGTCGCGCGACGTGGGACGGCACGGCATCACCGTCAACTCGATCGCGCCCGGCCGCATCATCAGCGAGCAGATCCTGCGCAACTATCCGCCCGAAGAGCGCCGGCGTTTTTCGGAAAGCGAGATCCCCGTGGGCGAATACGGAGAGCCCGCCGACCTCGCGGTGCTGGCGGCGTTCCTCGCCTCGCCGCTGGCGCGCTACATCACCGGCACGGTGATCCCCGTCGACGGCGGGCTGCGGCGCTATCAGTTCTGAGGGCGGGGCACGGAAAGGATGGTCCTGCGCGCCTGGGCCGAGATGTGGTATTCTATGGCTCGTAGCGTCGCCGCGACAGCAAGTGCCGGGCAAGCTCATGGCTTACGACTATCGCGCGGATCCGATTCTGGGGCGTGCGCTGGAGTATTGGGCGGGCAAGCGCGGCGGCCGGTCGATGCCGCAGCGGCGCGATATCGAGCCCACCGAAATCCCGCGCCTGCTGCCGAACCTGCAGCTCATCGACGTGCTCGGCGACCAGTTCCGCTATCGCCTCATCGGCACCGCGCTGGTCGAGGCCTTCGGGCGCGACTATACCGGCGCCTTCGTCCATGAGCTCTTCACCGGTCCGCGCGCCGGCTTCGTCTGCGCGCTTTACCGCTCGGTGTGCGAGGCCCGCCGGCCGGTGTTCAACCGCAACCGCTACCACACGACCAGGGACGTCGACCTCATCGCCAACCGCCTCTACCTGCCGCTCTCCGAGGACGACCGCAGCGTCGGCATGATCCTCGGAGCCTTCAGCTTCGAGTTCGGGGTCGGCGCCGATCCCGTCCTGGGCGCCTGGGGATCGGCGGCGCTCGATTCGAGCCTGTCGGAAACCGAGATCGTCAGCCTCGAGCCCCCGGCCGAGCCGCCGCGCGCCTGAGGCGCCGGCGCCCGCCTCGGAGAAAGACCGGACGCCGCGGCGGCGAGACCGGCAGCACGGTCTCGTCCTGCGCGTCGGCGGGGCGAGCGCGGCGCCGGGGAGAGCGAGGGCACCATGCGCGTCGGCATTCTCGGCTCGGGGTTGATGGGCGGCAAGCTCGGCACGCTCTTCGCGCGCGCCGGGCATGAGGTGGTGTTCAGCTATGCCCGCCATCGGGAGAAGCTGACGAGGCTCGCGAAGGACGCCGGAGGAAACGCGCGGGCCGGCACGCCGCGCGAGGCGGCGCGGGAGGCGGACGCCCTGTTGCTGGCCGTGCACTGGTCGAGGATCGAGGATGTGTTGACCGAGGCGGGCGATCTCTCGGGCAAGGCGATCGTCTCCTGCGCGCTGCCGATGGATGCCGGCGACACCCGCCTGGTGATCGGCCATGGCTCCTCGGGGGCGGAGGCGTTGGCAAGGAAGGTGCCGAAAGCGAAGGTCGTCTGCGCTTTCAACACGATCCCGAGCGAGGTGCTGTTCGGCGTCTATGCCGGCCGGCGGAAAGCCCGCCGGCCCAGCCTCGTCTATTGCGGCGACGACGCCGGGAGCAAACAGGTCGCGGCCGAGCTGATCCGCGACGTGGGTTTCGCGCCGGTGGACGCGGGACCCTTGCGGATCGCGCGCTACACCGAGCCCTTTGCGCTGCTCATGGCGCAGCTCGCCTATGAAGGACGGGAAGGCCCGGAGCTGGCGTACCGGTTCGAGCGGTTCGGGACGTAGAGGTCGCCGGGCCCGAGGGGGGCGGCGGCTTCTGAAGAGGGAGACGCCGAGGGCGGCGGCGCCTTCCGGTTCGGGGGGCTGCGGGGCTGCCGTCGGGGGAGAGGCAATCGTCAGCGAGGGCGGTGTCGTCAGCGGGGGCGGTGCACGTTTTTGCTCAGGCACCGGATTGCCAGGACGGTCGGGCGGCGCGGCGCGCCGTTCTCAAGGGCGGCCACCCGAGGCGATGGGCGGATGGGCGGCAGATAAATCTACTCTGACCCCATTTAGGGCCGTACAGCCGCGGCGCCGGGAGCGGGCTTCAGCGCGTCATATGCTCGAGGATTTCCGCAACGATGTGCAGCAAATAGCTGACCGCAATGACGAGCAATCCCCAACCGACGAAGAGGCCGTCACTGGGCTTGAACATCGCCAATCTGCCTTGGACGGCTTGAGCGGCGGCCTGCTCGATGTCCTCCATTCCGCTGGGGGGTCCGGGCTGGCGAAGCGCGTCAAGCAGCCGCTTCAGAGCGAATTCCCGCAGAAACGGCACGGCGACCAATACCGCGCCGAGGATACCCAGGAGATCAACGACAATGAAGAGGACGAGCGCGGCGCTAGCCACGGCCGAGACGGTCGACGAGCTGCGCCGCCAGTTCCTGCCGGCCCTCGAGCGCGGGCTTTTCGATGGACCGAAGAAGCACCGATCGTATCTCGTTCCGCGAGCTGTTCGGCAGCCCCAGCCATTGCAGCGCCATGTATATGCCGGCCAGCATTCCTTCGGTCAGCATCTTGGCGAATGGATTCTCACCCGCCTTGGCAAACACCTCCGGCCACTCCCGCGCCATGGCCGCCGGACCTTGGCGCAAAAGATCCGTCATCAGCCCCACCGTGATATCCCCGACCGACGACCGGGCGGCGACCATCAGCTCGGCCTCGCGGCGCTCGCTTTCGTGCTTCGTATCGATGACGAGATCATCCCCGAATTCTTGAACGATGCGGGCGAGCGTGGCAACGGTTGGCCCGTTCGCGCCGAGTCCGCGCTCGAGCTCGCTCAGATGGGCTTGCGTGCTGCCGATCCTGGCCGCCAGATCGGCTTGGCTCATGCCTCTCGAGGTTCTCAGGCGACGCACCAGCTCGCCGGCGGCCGCGGCGGTCTCGGCCAGGTCGGCGGCGCGCCTCGCCAACGGCCTGCCTTCGAGCAGTTCGTCCATGTCGAACGGGCTGCTCCCGCCGCGCTCTGCTCGATGATCGTGGGTGTCGTCCCGTCTTCTTGCCATGTCACGGCCTCCATTTGCCCAGCCGGAGCGCCGCGGTATTCTAGTCGGGCACTCTCGGCAACGCGCTCGCGGATCTGCCGACGAACAGAATCAGCAGGCGAGGACCGTCCAGAAGGACGAAGATCATCACGGCATGGCCTGCGGCCCTGTACCGCAGACGCTGTCCCAAGGCGGTTATGGCCGGCTCTTCCGTCGGCTCCGCCGCGCCCGACCTCACCGCCTTCATCCAGCCGCACAGGGAGGCGCAATCGACCCCGAGGGCGGGATCCGCGATCGACGCCATCCACTCCTCCTTGACGATTTCTCTCCACACGCCGCCGACCTGCTCGCGATAGTTCTCGATGATCCACATGTCTATACCCAAAAAGATATAGCACGGTTAAAACGAACCGGCAATCCAGCATCCAATAGTTGCATTTCTATAGCCATCGCAACCGCCCACTCTTCTTTCTACGCCCCCGGCGAACCCGTTCGGCACCCAAGTGCCGCTCGCGTCGTCATTCTGCGCCAATAAACCGGGAGCGCGGTCGGGGCGCAATACTGCGCGCCCCGGCCGCGCTCCCCACCAACCGAAATTGCACTCTGACCCCATTAGACCGGTAGACCGGAATTGCACTCTGACCCCATTTAGGAGGGGAAAGTCTTGGAGGGGTTCAATTTTTTATTTTGGCTGAGGGCTCTATTATTTGGAGCGGGAGCGCGAATACGAGGGTCTGAGCGCGTCGACTGCGATTGCGTGCGAACTTTAGTCAAATGGTAAGGAATGGCCGAAATACTCGCCCCTCGGACGAGGTGCCGGCCCGCCCGCCTTGAGCGGCGAGCCGCCCTGCAATCGAAGGGAGCGCACAGCAAGATGAGGATGGGACCTCTCGCCGGGGTTGCCCTCGGCATCGCCGTCATGGCGCTGGCCGCGACGCCGCCGGCCCGCGCCGAGGACGGGGTCAGCGCGGACAAGATCGTGTTCGGCCAGGAAGCGGCGCTCGACGGACCGGCCGCCGCCCTCGGCCAAGGCATGCGCGACGGCCTTCTCGCGGCTTTCGCCGAGGCCAACAAGAGCGGCGTCAAGGGCCGCACGCTCGAGCTGATCGCGGCCGACGACGGCTACGAGCCGGGCAAGGCGATCGCCGCGGCGAAAAAGCTGATCGGCGACGACAAGGTGTTCGCGCTTATCGGCTCGGTCGGCACGCCCACCGCGGCGGCGGTGCAGCCGATCGCCGCCGAAGCGGGCGTTCCCTTCATCGGCGCCTTCACCGGCGCCGAGTTCCTGCGCGATCCCTCCAAGTCCGGCGTCGTCAACATCCGCGCCTCCTATTTCCAGGAGACGGAGACGATGGTCGAGCACCTGACCAAGGATCTCGGCGTCACGCGCCTCGCCATCTTCTACCAGGACGACGCCTTCGGCCAAGCCGGCCTCGCCGGCGTCAAGCGCGCCCTCGACAAGCGGCAGATGCAGCTCGTCGCCGAGGGCACCTATGAGCGCAACACCACCGCGGTCAAGGGCGCGCTGCTGTCGATCATGAAGGGCAAGCCCGAAGCGGTGATCATGATCGGCGCCTATCAGCCCTGCGCCGCGTTCATCAAGCTCGCGCATCAGGTGAAGCTCGACGCCACCTTCGTCAACATCTCCTTCGTCGGCAGCGACGCGCTGGCGAAAGAGCTGGGGTCCGAGGGCGCCGGCGTCGTCGTCACGCAGGTCGTGCCGCTGCCCGAGGACGCATCGCTCGATCTCGTCAAGCGCTACCAGGCCGCGCTCAAGGCGTCGAAGCCCGACGCCAAGCCCGGCTTCGTCTCGCTCGAGGGCTACATGGCGGGCCGCCTCGTGGTCGAAGCCCTGGGCAAGATCGAGGGCGACGTCACGCGCAAGGCGCTGCTCGACGCGATCGCCAAGACCGGAACCTTCGACCTCGGCGGCGTCAAGCTCGTCTACGGGCAGGACAACAACCGCGGCTCGAGCCAGGTGTTCCTCACCGTGATCCAGCCGGACGGCAGCTTCAAGGCGGTGGAAAAGCTGGCCAAGACCGGCGGCTGAGCTCGAAGGAGAGCGGCGATGACGCAAGCCAGGAGTCCCGACTGGACCGCGGCCGGGGACCGCAGAACCGGCATCGGCCTGCGCGGCAAGCTCTTCCTGTCCTTCGGCACGGTCGCCGGCCTCACCGTTCTCGCCAGCGCCATCGCCTTCGTCTCCTACAACGAGGTGGGCCGCGCGCTGAGCGGCATCGCCGGCGAGAATCTTCCAGCGATGGCCGCCTCGGTCCGGCTCGCCCGGAGCAGCGCGGAGATCGCCTCGATCGCCCCGGCGCTGCTCGCCGCCCATGACATGAAGGAGCGCGACGCCACGCTCGCGCTGCTGAAGGCGGACGAGCAATCCTTGCGCCAGGCCGTCGACGCGATCGCCGCGAGCGACGGGAACGGCGAGGCGATCGGAGCGCTGCGCGGCGCCGCGGCGCAAATGACGGCGAATCTCGACGGGCTCGCCGGCGAGGTCCAGCGCCGCATCGAACTTTACGGCAAGATCGCCGCCCTGGCCGCGCGGGTGCGCGCGACGCACAACGCCATCGCGGCCGCCCTCGCGCCGCTCGTCGACGACGCCTCCTTCGACCTGGTCACGGGGCTGCAGAACGCGGCCGACGCCAAGAACGCGGCGGCGATACAGCAGCGCCTCGGCGATCTCGCGAACAAGCAGGTCGTGGCGCTGCAGGCGATGTCGGACCTGCGCTCCGACAGCAACCTCGTCCTCGGCCTGCTCGCCGAGGGCGCCGGGCTGCCGAGCAAGGATCTGCTCCCGCCGCTGCTCGACCGTTTCAACGCCACCGCCGGCCATTTGGAAAAATCCCTGGCGGCGCTCGGCGACGACAAATCCGCCGCGGCGCTGCGCCAGCCGGTGAGCGAGCTGCTGCAAGACGGCCGCGGCGAGGCGAGCGTCTTCGCGCTGCGCAGCGCCGCGATCGACGCCGCGGCGGCGGGCGAAGCGGCGCTCGCCGCCAATCATCGCGTCGCCGGCACGCTCGAGGACGCGGTCTCCAAGCTCGTCGACCGCAGCGAGGGCGCGGCCCGTTCGGCGGCGGCGGCGACGGACGCCGCGATCGCGCGCGGCCGGGTGCTGCTCATCTCCATCGCCGCCGCGAGCCTGCTCGTCGCGCTGGTGATCGGCGCCTTCTATATTGGGCGCAGCGTCGCCCGCCGCCTCGGCGCGCTCGGCGACAGCATGGCGGAGATCGCCGGCGGCAATTTCGAGGCGGCGATCCCCACGGGAGGCCGCGACGAGATCGCCGCGATGGCCGCGGCCCTGGTCGTCTTCCGCGACAGCGGGCGGGCCGCCAGGGAAGCGGAGGCGGAGGCCGCGGCGGAGCGCAAGCGCATGGAGGAACGGCGCCGCGCCGAGCTCTTGTCGCTCGCCGACGGGTTCGAGACCACGGTGAAAAGCGTGGTCGACACCGTGTCCGGCGCGGCGGGCGACATGCAGAAGGCCGCCGCCGGCCTCGCCGAGACCGCCGACCATTCGAACCGGCAGGCCGCCGCGGTGGCGGCCGCCTCGAGCCAGGCCTCGACCAACGTGCAGACGGTCGCGACCGCGGCCGAGGAGCTGTCGAGCTCGATCGCGGAGATCGGCCGGCAGGTCTCGGAATCGGCCGAGGTGGCGGCGCGCGCCGTGGCCGAGACGGAGCGCACCAACGCCACCGTGCAGGGCCTTGCCGAAGCCGCCCGCCGCATCGGCGACGTGGTGTCGCTCATCAACGACGTCGCCGGCCAGACCAATCTGCTGGCGCTCAACGCCACCATCGAGGCGGCGCGCGCCGGCGAGGCGGGCAAGGGCTTTGCCGTCGTCGCTTCGGAAGTGAAGGCGCTGGCGACCCAGACGGCCAAGGCCACCGACGAGATCGCCGCCCAGGTCGGCGCGATCCAAGGGACGACCCGCGACGCGGTCGGCGCCATCGCCGAGATCAGCAAGACCATCGGCCGCATCAGCGAGATCGCCATCGCCGTGGCGGCGGCGGTCGACCAGCAGAACGCAACCACGCGCGACATCGCGCGCAACGTCCAGCAGGCCGCCAAAGGCACGCAGGAAGTCTCCGCCAACATCGCCGGCGTGACCCAGGCGGTCGGCGAAACCGGCAGCGCCGCCAACCTCGTGCTGGGCTCGGCGGGCGACCTCGCCGGGCAGGCGGGGAAACTCCGCGACGAGGTCGACCGCTTTCTCGGCAGCGTGCGCGCGCGCTGAGGCGGGCGGCCCGCGCCGCCGGTCAGGCGAGCGCCCTGGCCGCCACCTGGAGATCGGCGATGAAGCGCGCGATCTCCGCCGCGCGCGCCGCGGGCTCGGCGCGCAGCAGCGCCGAAGGATGGACCGTCGCCAGCACGCGCGGCGCGAGCGCCGAGGGCACGAAGGCGCCGCGCTGGCGCGTCACGCGAAAGCCGCGGCCGAGCAGCGCCTGCGCCGCGGTGGCGCCGAGGCAGACGATCACCTTGGGCTGGGGAATTACGGGGACACAATACCTGATTCAGCGACGGCGCGGCGCGGCGCGGCAAATACCCCACCTCACCCGGCCTCTCCGCCCCAAGGGGCGGAGAGGGGAAGATTCGCGCGACTGTGAATTATGTATTATGTCCCTGAAATTCCTGAAATTGCGCGCGCCATCGCGGCTGGGGAATTACGGGGACACAATACCTGATTCAGCGACGACGCGGCGCGGCGCGACAAATACCCCACCTCACCCGGCCTCTCCGCCCCAAGGGGCGGAGAGGGGAAGATTCGCGCGACTGTGAATTAT
>Ga0187781_10000632_pt1 | contig 25370 bp, 24 predicted proteins | sample 0715_SJ02_MP02_2_FD_132447 | JGI IMG/M metagenome (GOLD analysis project Ga0187781, IMG submission 132447) | Tropical peat soil microbial communities from peatlands in Department of Meta, Colombia - 0715_SJ02_MP02_20_MG | ecosystem: Environmental > Terrestrial > Soil > Wetlands > Peat | place... | reverse complement strand
TGCGACTTAACTCCCTGTAATCCAAGGCCGATTATAGAGGCCCCGGAGGCCTCGCGGCGCGGGCGGGCCGGGGCGGCGGGCGCCTTCGGCACGCCACCGCTTTCCGCCTCCCGAGAAGGGGATTGCCCGCGGCGGCAAACTCCAATACCTCTCAGGAAGGGCAAGGCAGGAGAGGACGCTCATGAGCCGCCGCACCGGCGCGCAGATCCTGGTCGATCAGCTCAAGATCCACGGCGCCGACACGGTTTTCTGCGTGCCGGGCGAGAGCTACCTCGCCGTGCTCGATGCGCTTTACGACGCCAATTCGATCGGGCTTGTCACCTGCCGCCAGGAAGGCGGCGCGACGATGATGGCGGATGCCTACGGCAAGCTGACGGGCAAGCCCGGGATCGTGATGGTGACGCGCGGTCCCGGCGCCACCAATGCGAGCGCGGGCCTCCATGTGGCGATGCAGGATTCGACCCCGCTCATCCTGTTCGTCGGCCAAGTCGCGCGCGACACGCTGGACCGCGAGGCGTTCCAGGAGATCGACTACCGCCGCATGTTCGGCCAGCTTGCCAAATGGGTGGCGGAAATCGACGACCCCCGCCGCATTCCCGAATTCCTCAGCCGCGCCTTCCACACCGCCACCAGCGGCAGGCCCGGCCCGGTGGTGCTGGCGCTGCCCGAGGACATGCTCACCGAGGCGGCCGAGGTCGCCGACGCCCAGCCCTATGTTCCGGTCGAGACCTGGCCGGGCGAGGCGCCGATGGCGCGGCTGCGGCAGTTGCTCGCGGCGGCGCGGCGGCCTTTTCTGCTGCTCGGCGGCGGCGCCTGGGATGCGGCAGGCGTCGCCGCTATCGAGCGCTTCGCCGCCGCCAACCGTCTCCCCGTCGGCTGCGGCTTCCGCCGCCAGGACCGCTTCGACAACACGCATCCCTGCTATGCCGGCGACGTCGGCATCGGCATCAATTCGAAGCTCGCCCAGCGCATCAAGGAAGCGGATCTGCTGATCGCCGTCGGCCCCCGGCTCGGCGAGATCACCACCGGCGGCTACACGCTCTTGGACCCGCCGACGCCGAAGCAGCCGCTGGTGCATGTCCATCCCGATCCCGAGGAGCTTGGCCGCGTCTTTCAGACCGTGCTGCCGATCAACGCGACGCCGCGCGCCTTCGCGCGCGAAGCGGCGGCGCTGCAACCGGTCGAGAGCGCGGCCTGGGCGGCGGCCACCGAGGCGGCGCATCAGGACTATCTCGCCTTCTGCAAGCCGCCGCGCGCGCCGGGCGCGCTGCAGCTCGGCGAGATCATGCTGTGGCTCGACGAGCATCTCCCGGCCGATGCCATCTTCACCAACGGCGCTGGCAATTTCGCCACCTGGGTCCATCGCTTTCGCCGTTACCGCCGCTTCGGGTCGCAGCTCGCCCCCACCAGCGGCTCCATGGGCTATGGCTTCCCGGCCGCGGTGGCGGCGAAGATCGTCCATCCCGACCGCGCCGTGATCTGCGTCACCGGCGACGGCGATTTTCTGATGACCGGGCAAGAGCTGGCGACCGCGGTGCAGCGCCGGCTCGGCGTCGTCGTGCTGCTGGTCAATAACGGCATGTACGGCACCATCCGCATGCATCAGGAGCGCCATCACCCCGGCCGCGTCATCGGCACCGACCTGCACAATCCCGATTTCGCCGCGCTGGCGCGCGCCTATGGCGCTTACGGCGAGGTGGTCGAGCGCACCGAGGCGTTCGTCCCCGCCTTCGAGCGCGCCCGCGCCGCCGGCCTTCCCGCCATTCTCGAGCTGCGCATCGATCCCGAGGCGCTGACCATCCGCCAGTCGCTGTCCGAGATCCGGGCCGCGGCGCTGGCGGAGCAGCGCTGAAGGAGAGGAGGAGCCGCATGAGCCGCTTCCGCGATTTCGTCCCTGCCGGCGTCATTCCCGCCTGTCTCTTGCCCTTCGACGAGGATCTCGCCATCGATGCCGCGGAATACCGCAAGCATCTGCGCGACGTCGCCTCGGTGCCCGGCCTTGCCGCGATCACCACCAACGCGCACGCCTCGGAGGTGCATGCCTGCTCTTTCGAGGAGCAGCGGCGCGTGCTCGACCTCACTCTGGACGAGATCGGTGATCGCCTGCCGGTGGTGGCCGGGGTCTATGCCGATGGCAGCCTCGCCGCCGCCGAGATCGCGCGCATGGCGGCGCGCGCCGGCGCCGCGGCGCTGCTGGTGTTCCCGCCCAACAGCATGAGCATGGGCGGCCAGCTCCGGCCGGAGATGGCGCTGGCGCATTTCAAGCGTATCGCCGACGCCGCCGACCTGCCGCTCATCCTCTTCCAGTATTCGCTGGCGAGCGGATTGGGATATCCGCTCGAGACGCTGCTGCGCCTGGTCGAGGCGGTGCCGAGCCTCCGGGCGATCAAGGACTGGTGCAACGACGGCATGCTGCATGAGCGCCACATCCGCACGCTGCAAGGCCTGCCGCGCCCGGTCAACGTCTTGAGCACCCACAGCGCCTGGCTGATGAGCTCGCTGGTGCTGGGCTGCAAGGGTCTGCTGTCGGGCGCCGGCAGCGTCATCGCCGATCTCCAGGCGGCGCTGTGGCAGGCGGTCGAGGCCAAGGACCTTGCCGCGGCACAGGCGTTGGCCGGGCGCATCTATCCTCTCGTTCAGGTCTTCTACGCGCCGCCCTTCCTCGACATGCACAACCGCATGAAGGAGGCGCTGGTGCTGCTGGGCCGGTTGAAGCGTGCGGTGGTGCGCCCGCCGCTGGTCAAGCTGCCGGCCGGCGAGATCGACCGGCTCAGATCGGCGCTCGCCGAGGCGCGCATCACCGCCGAGGGCGCCTTCGACCGCGCCGCCTGAGCGCAGGGAGTCGCAGCGGCGTCGAAAGCGGCTCGTCGCCTTCCGGCCGGGCCCGCTTGGCCGGAAGGGGACTTTTGACCTGGATCAAGGTTTGCGGGGTCGCCTGGCTCGATGATGCCCCGAATGTGACCATTGGATGAACGCTCGGCCGGTTGCGCGCCGTCGCGGCATTAAGGTCGTGCGCGAGAGGTTTGCATGCGCTGCATTGTTGTCGCTACGGATGGCTCCGACGCGGCCGACCGCGCCGTCGATTTCGCGGCCGACCTGGCCGGCAGGTTCGCTGCCGATCTTCTTCTCACCCATGTCATTTTGGCATCGGCGACGGTCCTGGCCGGCGGCGGCTTTCCCCATCCCGTCACCGACCTCCGAGCGCCGATCAGGATAGAGAACGCGTCTCTGTCCGAGCTCCTCACCGACGCTGGAAACGATATTCTGGCCAAGGCAAAGGAACGCGCCGAGGCGAAGGGCGCGCGCCGCGTCCATACGGAACTGCGCACCGGCGATGCCGCCGAGATGGTCCTTTCGGTCGCCAAGGAACACGACGCCGACGTGATCGTGCTGGGCAAGCGGGGCCGAGGGCGCTTGGCCGGGCTGCTGCTCGGGAGCACGTCTCAGAAGGTCATGATGTTGGCCTCCTGCGCCGTGATCATCGTGCCGTGACGACGCGGGTCGGGGGATCGCGACCCACCCTCCCTGAATGGATTCTGTTGAGACCGCAAAAATAGCGCGTTCGGCCAAATGGCCGCCTGCGGCACCGTGCAGCGGCAGAACGGCGAACACCGGTTCCGCAATCCTGCAATTCTGCCGCGATGCGCCCATCCCGCCGGCGCCTCGGTCGCGCGCTCATTGCCTGCGCGGGAAAAGGCGCCGGCCGCGCCCGGCCTCGTTCAGGCCGAGCGCTTGATGACGAAGCTGTAGACCTTGCCGTCCACCGTCGATTCCAGCAGCTCGTTGCCGGTGGTGCGGCAGAAGGCCTCGAAATCCTTGACCGCGCCGGGGTCGGTGGCGAGCACCTGCAGGATCGCGCCGGCCGGCAGGTCCTTCAGCGCCTTCCGCGCGCGCAGGATCGGCAGCGGGCAATTCAAGCCCTTCACGTCGAGAATCTGGTCGGCCATGCCGCTTCCTTCGCTCGCTCAGATGAACAGGTTGATCCCCGATTGCGTCGCCGTCTCTATATAGGTTGCGGCGCCGCCGAGGACAGGGCCTTCGATCATGTCGTCCATGGTGTACTCGAAGAGATCCATGGTCATCTGGCAGGCGATCATCTTGACCTCGGCCTCGATGGCGGCTTGGCGAAGCTCCTCGATGGAGGCGATGCCCTTGCGCTTGATCAGGTTCTTCATCATCGCCGTGGCCACGGCGTCGGCGCCGGGGACGGCCGAGACCAGGTTCGGCATGACCATGTGCATGCCCATCATCGGCATCTTCATCGCGGGATTGCCGAGGGTGGAGATCTCGAGGTCGAGCTTCTTCTTCAGCAGTGTCAGGCCGTAGAAGGTGAAGAACATCGTCACCTCCAGTCCCATCGCCGCCGCGGTCGTCGCCAGGATGAACGGCGGATAGGCCCAATCGAGCGTGCCTTTGGTGACGATCATCGACATCCGCTTGGCGTTGGGCTTGATATCGTCCGGCATGTCAGCGCTTCCTCCTGTTGCGGCCGCAGGCGCGCTCAGCCCGGCCTGCCGTAGCTGCGCGCAAGGTAATCGGTGATGGTCTTGGCGTCGGCGGGCTCGATCGTCGCGCCGAAGGCATTGATCATCTTGCTCACCTCCGCCTCCCACGTCTTGCCGGTCATGAACGGCGCGTTGATGCGGATATAGTCGAGGCTGTGGCAGGCGTTGCAATTGGCGGCAACGACGTCTTCGCCCGGCCCCGGCTTCAGCGGCACCGGCTTCTCCTCGCCGCGGCCGACGCCCGCGGCAGCGATTGCGGCGATGAGCGCGGCCAGGATCGGAAGCAGGGGTCTCACGGCGCGCCTCCTCAAACGACGGTGATGGCAAGCGGGCGGATCACATTGTTGTGGTAGCCCGCGGGATTGAAGATCAGCGCCTCGGCCTGGGTTTGGCCGATGCCGTTGCTCGCCTTTGCCAGCACCGTGACGGTTCCCGGCTTCATCGGGGTGAAGCGGAAGCTCCAGGGGCGGAAGGCGAAGCGGCCATGATCCTGGCCGAGTGCCGCCTCGCGCCAGGTCTTGCCCTCGTCCAGCGAGACCTCGACGCGGCGGATGCCGTAGCCGGCGTCCCAGGCGACGCCGCGGATCTCGAGCGGCCGGCCCGCCTTCGCCTTGTGGCCCGGCGCGGGGGCGGCGACGACCAAGTTCACCACCATCTCGGTGATCGGCTCGCTCGTCTCGGTCATCTGCGTCAGGAAATGCTGCGTCACCGGAAACCTGCCGGTCGGAATCCGATAGGCGCTCTTCACCCAGAATCCGTCGAACGGCTTGCTAACCGCCTCCACCGTCACGAGATGCTTCATCCAATAGGTCGCGGTCCAGCCGGGCACGACGAGGCGCACCGGGAAGCCGTTGAAATGCGGCAGCGGCTCGCCGTTCATCTCCCAGGCGATGAGCGTGTTCTCGTCGAGCGCCTTCCACACCGGGATGCTCTTGACGAAGTCGGGCGTCTTGTCGAGCACCGGACCATCCGCGCCGTTGACCACGATCTCGATCGCTTCCTTGCGCAAACCGGCCTTTGCCAGCACGTCCTTGAGCCGCACGCCTTTCCAGCGCGCACTGCCCATCGCCCCCAATCCCCATTGGACGCCGGGAACGTGCGGGTCGGAAAGCCCGCGGCGATTGCCCGAGCACTGGCAAACGGCGGCGATCTCGACCTGCTCGAAGCCGTTCTTGAGATCGGCGAGGTCAAGCTCGACCGGCGCCGTCGCGCCTTCGCCGCCGACCTTGATTTTCCAGGTGGCGGCGTCGAGCCTCGCCGGGATGCGCGCGAGGTGATAGCGCACGAAGAAGGCGTCGTTTGGCGTGAAGGCGGAGTCGAAATAGCTCGCCGGCGTTTCATAGTTCGGCGGGCGGTAGCTGAGCTTGATCAGCGGCTTCTTGCCCGGCAACGCTTCCAGATCCGCGGTGTCGTAGACGCCCTCGGGCAGTCCCGTCGTCAAGGCCGGCTTGTCGGCGGCCGCGGCGAGGCGCGGCAGCAGGCCGGAGCCGGCGAGCGCGGCACCCCCCATGCCGCGCAGCAGCGTGCGACGATCGAGCATCCCCTCCTCCCTATCGACGGAGCGTTTTGGCGTCGGGGCGACAGTCTACGCCTAGAATGCGCTGCGGTCGCGCGCAATTCAAATACGGCCAAACCCCCTAATCCAGCGGCTCGAGCTTGATGATCGAGGCGCCGTGATTGTTGCCGATCCACAAAGTGACCGGCGCGGTCGCGTCGTCGACGAAGACGCGGCGGATATTGGTCTCGCGCGGCAGCGGATATTCGACCGTGGCGCCGGTCTTGGGGTCGAGCCGCACCACGCGGTCGCTGGTCATGCCGCCGGTCCACGCCTCGCCGTTCTTGTCGAGGGCAACGTCGTAAGGTCCGGTCCAGGGTGTCGGCAGCGCCCATTCCTGCATGATGCCGCTCCGCGTGTCGAGCATGCCGATGCGGTTGCCGCGATATTCGGCGAACCACAGCCGGTCCTCGCCGTCCATGCGCAGCCGGCGCGGCCGTGAATGATCGGTCGGCGTCTCGTAAAAGCTCCGCTCGCCGGTCTTGGCGTCGAGCCGGCCGATATAGCGGTCGTCGAAGACCGAGAAATAGAGGTTGTTCTGCGCGTCGGGCGCGATGTCGTAGATGGCGTGCGGCCGGCCGGCAAGCGGCGAGTCCTTGGGCAGGTTCTTGAACACCGCGAAGGTCTCGAACCTGCCGGTGGCAAGCGCGACGCGGTGTACGCCTTCGAGCCCGATATCGTCCATCCACACCTTGCCGTCGACCGCCGCGCGTTGCGGCTTCACCATGTTGACCTGCGCCGCGTCGTTGTTCTGCGCCGCCGGCAGGCGGAACACCTGCATCTTGCCGGAAAGCCGGTCCAAGCGGGCGACGGCGCCCTGGAACATCATGCCGAACCAGAGATTGCCGTCCTTGTCCGCTTCGAGGTCGAGCGAGCCCAGGGGAAAGCCGGGCTTCTGCTCGGGCACGGCGTATTCCGTGACCTTGCCGGTCTTGGGGTCGAGCTTGCCCAGCCGCTCCTCGCCGAAATCCGTGTACCAGACCGCTCCCTGCCGATCGAGGATCACGTCATGCGGCTCTATCGTCGGACGCGGCAGATCGTATTCGGTGATGATGACGCGCGTCGCGCGGCCGGCGGGACGCGGCAGCGTCTTCAGCGGAAATTCCCATTCCGCGCCGCCGCTGAGATCGATGCTGGCAAGGTATTCCGCCTGCTTGCGGAACTTTTCGGGATCGCCCTCGGCTTCCGGCGCCGACACTTTGCGCTGCGGCTGGAGCGGCGTGCTGGACTGGGCATAGCCCGCCATGCGGCGCAGCACCTCGACGAAGGCGTCGGCGTCGTAGCGCGCGGTGAGCGGCCGCTCCAGCGTATGGCAGCCGACGCAGTTCAGCAGCGACGCCTTCTGCTCCACGGTTCCCGGCACGCTGGCGATCCATTCGGCGTTGCTGAGCTGCGGCACGAGGGTCTTCGTCTTGCGCAGCCGGAGATCGAGCGTCGCGGTTTTCTGCGGCGCGATCTCCGCCGCCGCGCGCCCGTCCAGATCATATCCTGCGGCGCGGATGCGCAGCGTGTATTGCCCGGGCTCGAGCCGGCCGGCGGGGAAGCGATAGCGGCCCTCGGCGTCGCTGACGACGCTCACCGTCGCCGTCGCTCCGGCGCGCCTGGCGCTGACCACGACGCCTTCCATCGGCCCTTCCTCGGCCGAGCTGACGCGCCCGGTCAGCGCGGCGCCGTCGCGGGTCTGGCCCGCGCCGGCGGTTGCATGGAAAAGAATGAAGGCCGATGCCGCGGCGACGATCGGCGACAGCCAGGCTGCCCGCATCCCGTCCTCCCCAAGCCTTTTGGATCGGCGTTTGTTTTTCCCGATCGGAGGTCCGCCCGCGCAGCCTGAGCATAGGCTCGTCAGGGCCTTGCGTTCAAGCTGACGCCGGCAAGACGCCGACGGATCGGTTCAGCCCGATTGGCGCAAATGCCGCCGGCGCAAGCCCTTCAGGACCGTGATCGCCAGCAGCGCGGTGAGCGCGTCGAGGCAGGCGACGATGACGAAGACGCCGAGCCAGCTTCCCGTCTGCTGCTTGAGAAAGGCCGCTGCCGGTCCGCCCAGGATCGAGCCGACGCCTTGCGCGATGTAGAGAAAGCCGTAATTCGTCGCCGCGAATTTCGGCCCGAAGGTGTCGGTGAGCGTCGAGGGGAAGAGCGAGAAGATCTCGCCCCAGCCGAAGAAGACGAGACCGGTCAGCACCACGAACAGGACGGGGTTGTCGAGGAAGGCGAAGAGCACGAGGATCGCCGCCGCCTCCAGCGAGAAGGCCAGCGCCATCGTCGCCTCGCGGCCGATATGGTCGGAGACCCAGCCGAAGAACGGCCGCGTCAGGCCGTTGGTGACGCGCGACAGCGTCAGCGACAGCGGCAGCGCCGCCATCCCCCCGAGCACCAGGACGTCGGCGACCTTGAACTCCTTGGCGAAGGGGCCGACATTCGATGTCACCATCAGCCCGCTGGTCGACATCATCGACATCATGACGAAGAGCAGCCAGAAGATCGGGCTCTTCAGCATCTCGGGCGGCGCGTAGCTGCGCCGGGACTGCATCTCCAGGCGCACCACCTCGGCGTTGTAGCCGGGCGGCTGATAGCCTTCCGGCGGGACGCGCAGGCCGAGCGCCGCCAGCACGCCGACCGCGCCCTGGATCACGCCCCAGACGAGCAGCGTGTGCTCATAGCCCGCGCTCTTGATCATGCTGTCGATGGGGAAGCTGGTGAAGAAGGCGCCGAAGCCGTAACCGGCGGCGGCAAGCCCGGTCGCCAGCCCCCGCCGATCCGGGAACCAGCGCACCATCAGGCCGATGATGCCGACATAGATGATGCCGGTGCCGAAGCCGCCGACGACGCCATAGGTGACGTAGAGCAGCTCCAGGCTGCCGACGAAGGAAGAGAGGACCCAGCTCCCGCCGGACAGGAGGGCGCCGGCGGCGATCAGGTTGCGCGGGCCGAAACGATCGACGAGATAGGCTTGCAACGGCGACAGGAAGGTCTGCAGGATGATCAGCAGCGAGAACGTCCATTGGATCTCGGCGAGCGTCGTGCCGAGCTTCTGGTTGAGCGGGCCGGTGAACAGCGTCCAGGTGTATTGCGGGCTCGAAATCGACATCATGGCAACGACCCCGAGAAGGAGTTGCCACCAGCGCCTTCCGGCCGCTTCGCGGGCCGACGCCATGGACACGGACATGGGCCTGGTCTCCCTGATTGACTCGCCTGTTTCCGCTCGCGACAGTGGCGCCAGCATAGCGGCGCTGTCGCGAGTCTGGCCAGCACGCCGCCGCCATCGCTATTCCGTGCAAGCCGCGTGCCAGGACAGCGGCGCGCCGTCCTCTCGAGGGTTCCTTCCTTGACCGCCTTCACCACCCGTCCGGAGATCCGCGGCACCTTCGGCGTCGTCGCCTCGACTCATTGGCTCGCCTCGGCGGCGGGCATGGGCGTGCTCGAGCGCGGCGGCAACGCCTTCGACGCCGCCGCCGCCGCCGCTTTCGTGCTGCAAGTGGTCGAACCGCATCTCAATGGGCCGGCCGGCGAGGCGCCGATCATCCTGTGGGATCGCCGGCGAGGCGCCGTCGAGGTGATCTGCGGCCAAGGCGTGAGCCCGGCCGGCGCGACCATCGCCGCTTTCAAGCGCCTCGGCCTCGACCTCGTGCCGGGCACCGGCTTGCTGGCGGCCTGCGTGCCCGGCGCCTTCGACGCCTGGATGCGTCTTTTGCTGGAGCACGGCACGCTCTCTCTTGCCGATGTCCTCGCGCCGGCGCTCGGCTATGCCGGCCGCGGCTATCCCGTCGTGGCGCGGATCAGCGCCGCGATCGAGACGATGCGGCCGCTCTTCGAGACGGAATGGCCAAGCTCGGCGGCGATCTATCTCCCCGGCGGCGCCGTGCCGGCGCCGGGCCGGCTGTTCCGCAACCCGGCGCTGGCCGCGACCTATCAGCGGCTGTTGCGCGAGGCGGAGGCGGCAAGCCCCGACCGCGACGGGCAGATCGAAGCGGCGCGGCGCATTTGGGCGGAAGGCTTCATCGCCGCCGCCATCGACCGGTTCTGCCGCGCCGAGGCGATGATGGACAGCTCCGGCCGGCGCCATCACGGCCTGTTGACCGGCGAGGACATGGCGCGCTGGCGCGCCTCGGTCGAGGCGCCCCTGACCCATGACTATCGCGGCTACACGCTGTGCAAATGCGGGCCGTGGACGCAAGGGCCGGTGCTGTTGCAGATGTTGGCGCTGCTTGACGGCTTCGATCTCGACGCCATGGATCCGACCGGGCCGGATTTCGTTCACACCGTGATCGAGTGCGCCAAGCTCGCCTTCGCCGATCGCGAGGCGTGGTACGGCGATCCCGATGTCGTCGACGTGCCCCTGGCGGAGCTGTTGAGCGCGGACTATGCGCGCGAGCGGCGGCGGCTCGTCGGCGAGCACGCCTCGCTCGAGCTGCGCCCCGGCGCGCCCGGCGGCCGCCCGCCGCGGCTTTATGGCGGGCCGACCGGCAGCGGCGTCGGCCTCGGCACGGGCGAGCCCACCGTGGCGCGCGCCGGCACGGGCGAGCCCGCCGCCGCCGATCTCCGCATCGATCCCCGCGGCATGACCGTCGGCGACACCTGCCATGTCGACGTCATCGACCGCTGGGGCAACATGATCGCGGCGACGCCGAGCGGCGGCTGGCTGCACAGCTCGCCGGCGATCCCCGAGCTGGGCTTCGCGCTCGGCACGCGGCTCCAGATGTTCTGGCTCGAAGAGGGGCTGCCGCTCAGCTTGGCGCCGGGACGGCGCCCGCGCAGCACCTTGACGCCGTCCTTCGCCTTGAAGGCGGGCGAGCCTTATATGGCGTTCGGCACGCCCGGCGGCGATCAGCAGGACCAGTGGTCGCTGCTACTCTTGCTGCATCACCTGCATCACGGCATGAACCTGCAGGAGGCGATCGATTGTCCCGCCTTCCACACCGAGCACATGCCGAGCTCATTCTGGCCGCGCGCGGCAAAGCCCGGCCTTCTCGCGCTCGAAGGCCGCTTTCCGCCGGCGACGGTCGCCGCCTTGCGCCGGCGCGGCCATAAGGTGCGGCTCGGCGAGGACTGGTCGGAAGGCCGGCTTTCCGCCTGCGCCGCCGAGCGCACGCAAGAGGGCGTCGTGCTCAAGGCCGGCGCCAACCCGCGCGGCATGCAGGGATATGCGGTCGGGCGTTGAGCGCCGGCGGCCGGCAAATCAAGGTTCCGGCATTTTCACCGCGATCGGTGTTGATGCGTCGGTTGGCACCGGCGCTTTTTCGGGTGTAGACTTGCTCATCGGCGGCCGGATCTTTTGGACCGCCGACGGGAAAGCCGAAGCATCTCAAGATTGAAGAGAGGCCGCATGTGCCTCCCGCCCATCGACCTTGGGGAGAGCGCCATGCGGCTAAGGCCGGCGGTATTGCGCGAGCTGTCGCAGCTCTATCGAGAAGCGGCAAAACGGGAGTCCACCTGGGAAATCAGGCGCAGGCTCGCCAGCCATGCGCTCGCCCTGGCCGAGCTCGCCGAGAAGATCGAACGCGACGAGTTCGTGACCCAAGCGAACATCGAGCGCTATCGGCGCATGCTCTCGCAGTCCCTTGATGAGAAGCGGCGCAAGACCATCGAGGCGCTGCTGAGGGAGGAACGGGAGAAGCAGGTCGGATCGAAGGCCGGCGAACGGCTCGAGGCGACCCTGCCGTGAGACGATGAAGGACGCCGGGTTCCCGCGTCGACGGCGCCGGCCCCGGAGCTGGTGGCGAGCGTCAATCCGCTATTCGTTGATCGTCCCGGTCACTTGATCGTCCCGAACGCATAGTCGATCTGCACTCCGACCGCGTTGGCGTACAAGAGATACGTCATGGGTCCGCTCTTTATCGCGTTTATGTAGAACGGCGCGGTTGTATCACCCTCCTTGATCAGCACCTCGATCCCTCCTGCGAGCTGTTTGCAGGCGCCGCCGCCGCTGCACAATTGGGTCGCTGCGCCGGTCGGGGTTTGATCGGCAATCCCCACCCAAAGTCCTCCGGCCGGCGCCGCGTTCTGTATGGCCACCCATAGCGTTTTCCAGTCTCCCCCGGGTTTGTATGTCAGATCCACCGAGGTATTTTTCGTCGTGTCGCCTGCCTCGCCAAGCGTCAGGTAGGGTGGGTAGAACACGAAATTGGGGATCCCCTGCACGCAAAAGAACCCGCAGACGTAGCTGATGCCGAGCGAATGCTGATAGCCATGTCCCGTGACGAACGTCCCTCCCGTCCAGGCTTGCGGCCATTGGCTTCCGCTGAGGCTGCTTTTCCCGCTTGCGGCGGGTGGGGGCGAGAACTGTGTCCATTGATAGAGCGTTCCGTCGATCAAAAGCCCGTCGCCCGGCTGGGCGGTGAAGCTCGAACCGAATTTGAGCGTAATCGTGGGAAGCGGAACCAGGGAAACCGTGCCGTTCACCGGCGGGGGCTCCACGGTGATCGGCGCCGTGCATCCGATCAGCGCGCATGAAACGGCAAGGAGCGACAGCAGCCGGTCCAACATGCTTTTCACGATATGCCTCCGGTCTTCTGCGGACGTCCCTTCGATGACCGGCCAGGATGAAGACGCTGTTCGGATTTTGCCGCGCGGCAAGAGCCATGGCGGCCAGGACCGCAATCGTCTTTGGCCGATCGTCGCCGGACGAGCCGGTATCGGAAACCGAGCTTGATGCCATTTGCCTGTTCCGGCAAGGCGTCGGGCTCTCGATCGAGGCCATGGTCTCGCTCGTCTCGTTGATCGCCGTGGCGCAGGCGCGTCTTGGGGTGCGGCGATCGAAGGCTCTGAGCGCCGGCCCGTCTGGACGCGCCGGGCTTGCGCCTCTTCGAATGATCTCGGAGGAAGGATGCCGGGTCGCGCGACGGCGTCCGCGCGGAACCGCCGCCTGCTAGTGAAAGGTATCCTTGCCGTTCGAGAAGGCGGGTTTGCCCTGCCGGTTCACATAGATGAGGGCGAACTCCGCATGAATGAGTTGATCGCTCACATAGCCCGTCCAGGAGGCAATCGAGTGGCAGTCGTTCGTTGCGTTCCTCCAGCGCACGGAGAAGCTGATTTTCTGCCCGTCGATCCATCCGGAAACCTTGAAGGGAGAATTCGGGCACGGCATTGCCGCGGCGCGATTGATATAGCTCCCGGTGAAGGAGCCATCCCCCGCGATGGTTTCAATGGTGAGCGTAGAGCCGCGTTGGCTTGTCCAGATCGCACCGGGCTGGAGCGATTGGGCCGATCCTGCCGAAGTCCATGCTGAGAGGCCGCCGGCAAGGAGGAGGGCGAAGTTGATGGGCTTCATTCTGGGCTCCTCCCTTCCATGGCCGCTTTATGCCGCAAGCACTTCCCGCCGCGCCGCTTGCGCCGGTCGCCGCGGCCGCGCGTCTTGCGGCCGAGTTGTCGCGCTGAGCCTGACCAAGGGGGATCAGAGCAGGAAGAACGCCATCAGCAGCAGAATGACGACGATGGCCGCGATCGCCCATTTCAGCAGTCTGGTGAAGCCGATCCAGACGTCCTTGTGGCGTTGCAGCTCCTGGTCCATCGTCATCGCATATCCCCCTTTGAGGCCGATCGATTGCCGGATTGGTAGAGCGCCGGTGCCGGGCCTGGCAAGCGCTCCGGCGCCAGCGCCGCGCCGAGCAGCGCCGCCAGCAAGGGCAGCCACCAGAGCTGATAATTGTGATGCGCCGCCGGCCCGGCGAGGAGGGCAGCCAGGATCAGCATGACCCCCAGCCCCAAGCGGCCGGCCGGTCCCGGCGGGCGGCGCCAGACGGCGGCAAAGGCGCCGAGATAGAAGAGCGCCAGCGCGGCATGCGCGAGGCTCTGCGCCGGCGGCGGGGCGGTGAAGAGCCAGCTCGTGCTGTCGGCCGGGCGGATCAGGTTGAAGACGACGATGTTGTCGATGAGCGCCGCCGGCGCCCGGATCAGGAAGGGCGCGACCGGCAGCAGCCCCAGCCCTATGCCCAAGGCGTAGGCGATCCGCGCCCGCGGCGCCGCCGGCAGGCAGCAAGGCAACAGCAGCGCCCCGGGCAGCAGCTTCGCCGACAGCGACAGGCCGAGGGCGAGCCCGGCCAATACCGCGCTGCGCTCGGCCAGCAACAGCGCGGCCAGCAGCGGCAGCACCGCCACGGGATCGGTGACGCCTTTGGCGAAAAGCTGGAACGGCACCAGCGGCAGCGCGAGATAGAGCAGCGCCGCGAGACCGCCGGCGCCGGCGCCGGCGATGCCGCTCGCCAGCCGGAAGATCAGCCAAAGGGTGGCAAGATGCAGCAGCAGGTTGGTGAGGACGACGCCGCGCTCGGCGAGGCTCGCGCCCAGCGGCAGATAGGCCGCGAGCGTCAGCGGCAGGTATTTGTAGCCGGCAAACCGCGCATCGCCGGTCTCTTCGCGCCCCGCGGCATCGAGCGAGGCGGTGTAAGGATTGTCGCCGGCGAGCACCGCCTCGCCGGCGGCGAGCGTCGTGGTCGCGGCATCGATCAGCGCGGGATGGCGCAGCTCCTTCAGCGCATAGCCCCCTTGCAGCGCGAGCAACGCCGCCGCGGCGAGCAGCGCCGCGCGCGCGGTCCTTCCGGCCGCGGGCTGCCGGCGTGCGGCGGCGGCAATGAACGGCGTTGCGGCAAGGAGCGCCAGCATCACCAGCGCCTTGTAGCCGCCGAGATCCCAATTGAGCTTTTGGATCAGCGCCACGGCGATCCAGAAGAGCGCGGCGGCGGCGAGCTTGACCATGCCGCGCATCTAATGCCGATGATCGCAATTCCCTGCGTCGCTCGCCCCGCCTTGGACGGATGACCTCGCCGCGCAAACATCTTCTCCTCTCCGCCCCTCGGGGCGGAGAGGCCGGGTGAGGTGGGGGCGCTGCGCGCGCAAGGAGAAAGTTTTCAGCGCGGCATCGAGAGTGTCGAGCACGTCATCGTTCCAAGGCCGTAGGGCGCCGCAGCGGCGACAGGCGATCTCTGTCCTCGTTCTCAAAGGGGTGCCAGGCCCCGCCTCACCCTCGCGGCGCGTCCTGGGCGATGGGGCATTTTCAAGTCCCACCCGGCCAGGCATCCAGATGCGTAAGCTCCGTGGCGGGCGCCGCGCCGGGGCGCGCGAGGATGCGGCCGATGGCCTGCACGCGCTCGCCTTCGCCTTCGAGCGCGGCGCGGACGCGCTCGACCGCGTCGGGTGCGACCACCGCGACCATGCCGATGCCGCAATTGAAAGTGCGCGCCAGCTCCCCGCGCGCGATGCCGGCGGTCTCGGCAAGCCAGCGAAAGACCGGCGGCAGGCTCCAGCCGCGCGCGTCAAGCTCGGCCGCCGTCCCCTCCGGCAGCACGCGCGGAATGTTCTCGATGAGGCCGCCGCCGGTGATGTGCGCGAAGGCCTTGACGCCGCCCGCCGCCAGCGCCGCGCGGCAGCCGCGGACATAGAGCCGCGTCGGCGCCAGCAGCGCCTCGCCCAGCGTCGTCCCTGGAGCAAAGGGCGCCGGCGCGTCGTAGCCGAGGCCGGCCTCCTCGACGACGCGGCGCACCAAGGAGAAGCCGTTGGAATGGAGCCCGCTTGAAGCGAGGCCGAGCACGACGTCGCCCGGCGCCACGCTGCGGCCGTCGAGCACTTGGCCGCGCTCGACCGCGCCCACGGCAAAGCCCGCGAGATCGTAGTCGCCGCGGGCGTAAAGGCCCGGCATCTCCGCCGTCTCGCCGCCGATCAGGGCACAGCCGACCTCGCGGCAGGCGCGGGCGACGCCTTCGAGAATGCTGCGGGCGGGTGCGACCTCGAGCGTGCCGGTGGCGAAGTAATCGAGAAAGAACAGCGGCTCGGCGCCTTGCACGACGAGGTCGTTGACGCACATGGCGACGAGGTCGATGCCGATCGTGTCGTGCCGGCCGGTGGCGACGGCGATCTTGAGCTTGGTGCCGACGCCGTCGGTGGTCGCCACCAGGATGGGATCCCTGTAGCCGGCCGCCTTGAGATCGAAGAGCGCGCCGAAACCGCCGAGCGCCGCTTCGGTGCCGGGCCGCGCCGTCGCCTTGGCAAGCGGCTTGATCGCCTCGACCAGGGCATCGCCGGCATCGATGTCGACGCCGGCATCGCGATAGCTTTGGCTCTTTATGGCGTCCTCGGCGGTTATGGGCTATGACCGCGGCGGGCGCGGCACGGGGACAATACCGGCGATGCGGAACGGTTTGCAATGCTCCTGAAATGCCGGTTTGCGGCGGCGCTGCTGCTGCTGTGCCTCGGCCTTGTCGAGGCCGCGGCGCAGCTTCCCGCCGGCCGCTTCGACGTCTACGCCGTCTCGCCGGTGCCGGTCGACGTCACCGCGGCCAACGCCGCCGCGGCGCGCGACCAGGCGATCGTCGAGGGCGAGAGCCGCGCCTTCGATCTGCTGATGCGGCGCATGACGCTTGCCGCCGACCGCCGCCGCCTGCCGCCGGTCGACACGGCGCTGCTCAACGATCTCGTGCAGGGCTTCGAGGTCGCGCGCGAGCGCCGCTCCGACGTGCGCTATCTCGCCGATTTCACCGTCCATTTCCGGCCCGAGGCGGTGCGCCAGATGCTGCGCCAGGCGGGCGTCGGCTTTGCCGAGACGCCGAGCAAGCCGGTCATCGTCCTGGCGGTGCTGCATCAGGGCGAGCAGGCGACGCTGTGGGACGATCCCAACCCGTGGCGCGACGCCTGGGCGAATGTCAGGCCGGTGCCGGGCCTGGTGCCCTTGACGCGGCCTTTGGGCGATCTCGAGGATGTGCAGGCGATCGACGCCGAAGCGGCGGCGAGCGGCAACGACGAGAAGCTGCAGGCGATCTCGCAGCGCTATGGCGGCGCCGACGTGCTGGTGACGCAAGCGACGCTCCAGACCGGCGGCGAGCAGCACGCCCTCGACGTCAGCAGCACGCGCTATCCGCCGGGCGTTCCGGGCGGCGAGCAGAGCTGGGTCGGCTCCGCCGCCGCCACTCCCGGCGAGAGCGATGCCGAGCTGATGGGCCGCGCCGCCGCCGATGTCGTCGCGCAGGTGGAAGAAGCGTGGAAATCCGCGAACATCCTCGACACGCGCGCGAGCGGCACGCTGACGGTGCAAGTGCCGACCGGCACCTTGCGCGATTGGCTGGCGGTGCGCGACCGGCTCAACGGCATTCCGGCGGTGCGCAGCAGCCGGCTCCTCAGCCTCGACCGCAACGAGGCGCGCGTCGAGATCCGCTATGTCGGCGATCCCGACCAGCTTCGCCTCGCGCTCGCCCAGCGCGATCTCGAGCTCAGCGGCGGCGATCCCGACTGGGTGCTGCAGCGGCGCGGCGCCTCGACCGCGCCTCCGCCCCGCTGAGGCTGAGCGCGTGGGCCTCGCCAACCTTATTACTCTCGGCCGGCTGTTGAGCGTGCCGGTGGCGATCTGGCTGGTGCTGTCGGGCGAGGTTGCCGCCGCCTTCTGGCTGTTCGTCGCCGCCGGGCTTTCCGACGCGGTCGACGGCTTCGTCGCCAAGCGCTTCGACCAGCGCTCGCGCCTCGGCGCCTTGCTCGATCCCATCGCCGACAAGGCGCTGCTGGTCAGCATGTATGTGACCCTGGGCATCGCCGGCCATCTGCCGACTTGGCTCGTCATCCTCGTCGTCTTTCGCGACGCCTTGATCATCGGCGGCTTCCTGCTGGTGGCGGCGCTCGGCCAGCCGATGCGCTGGGAGCCGCTGCTGGTGAGCAAGGTCAACACCGCGATGCAGATCGCCTTGATCGGCGTGGTGCTCGCCGAGCTCGGCCTCGGCCTCGCCTTGCACGCGCTCGTCGCCGTCATGGTCTATGCCGCGGGAGCGACGACGGTGATCTCCGGCGCGGGCTATCTCGTGCGCTGGACGCGGACGCTGGCGGGGACGGAGATGGGGACGTGACCGTGGGCCAGCGGCAGCAGGTGTATTTCTGGCTGGGCGCGCTCGTCTTCTTCTTCCTCATCGTCTATCTCCTGAGCCCGATCCTGCTGCCTTTCGTCGCCGGCTCGGCGATCGCCTATTTCCTCGATCCGGCGGTGCGCCGGCTGACGCGCTGGCGCGTGCCGCGCGGCCTCGCCACGGTGCTGGCGCTGCTGCTCTTCGTGCTGCTGCTGCTGCTGGTCTTCGCGCTGCTGGTGCCGCTGGTGGAGGCGCAGGCGGGCGAGCTGTCGCGCCGCGTGCCCGGGATGGTGGCCGAGGCCCGCGGCCGGTTCGAGCACCTCATGGAGTTTGTCCAGCAGCAGCTCGCGCCCGAGGACGTGGCCAAGCTGCGCGACGCGCTGGGCTCCGGCCTCGGCGATGTCGCGAGCTGGCTGGCGCGGCTCATCCAGCACGTGCTCACCAGCGGCATCGCGCTCGCCAATCTGCTCTCGCTGATCTTCCTCACGCCGGTGGTGTCCTTCTTCCTGTTGCGCGACTGGGACGCCATCGTCCGTCGCGTCGACGGCTGGCTGCCGCGTCAGCATGCCGCCACCATCCGCGAGCAGGCGCGGCTGGTGGACGCCACGCTCTCGGGATATCTCCACGGCCAGCTTCTGGTCTGCCTCGGCGTCGGCGTCTACTACGCTGCGGCGCTGTCGCTGATCCGCCTCGACTTCGGCCTCATCATCGGCGTGCTCGCCGGCATTCTCACCTTCATTCCCTATGTCGGCTTCGCCACCGGGCTGGTGCTGGCGCTGAGCCTGGCGCTGCTCCAATACGGCACCTTCTCCGGCCTGCTCGCGGTGATCGTCGTCTTCGCCATCGGCCAGGTGCTGGAATCGAACGTGCTTGCGCCGAAGCTCGTCGGCACGCGCGTCCATCTCCATCCCGTCTGGGTGATCTTCGCGCTGCTCGCCTTCGGCAGCGTCTTCGGCTTCCTCGGCGTGCTGCTGGCGCTGCCGGCGGCGGCGGTGATCGGCGTGCTGGTGCGCTTCGCGCTGGCGCGCTATCTCGCAAGCCCGCTCTACGACCCCGCCAACCGGCACCCCTCGGATCGATGACCCAGCTTCCGCTCGACCTGCCGCATCGGCCGGCGCTGGGCCGCGCCGACTTCCTGGTGGCGCCGTGCAACCGGGACGCCGTTGCCTGGCTCGACCGCTGGCCGCGCTGGCCGGCGCCGGCGCTGGCGCTCGGCGGGCCGCCGGGCAGCGGCAAGACCCATCTCGCCCATGTCTTCGCGCAGCGCGCGGCGGCGCGCTTCATCGATCCCGCCGCGCTCGTCACCGAGCGCGTGCCGTCGCTCCTGGGCGAGGCATCGGCGGCGGTCCTCGACGATGCCGCCGGCGCGAGCGAGGAGCCGCTGCTCCATCTCTACAATCTGCTGGCCGAGCGCGGCGGCCATCTCCTGGTCGTCGACCGCGAGCCACCGGCGCGCTGGCCGCTGGCGCTTGCCGATCTGCGCTCGCGCCTCGTCGCCTGTCCGGTGGCGGCGGTGGCGGCGCCGGACGAGGCGCTGCTCGGCGCTCTGCTCGTCAAGCTCTTTGCCGACCGCCAGCTTCCGGTGAGCGAAGAGGTGGTGGCCTATCTCGCGCTCCAGCTCGACCGCTCCTTCGACGCCGCCCGGCGCGCGGTCGCCGCGCTCGACGCCGCCGCGCTCGCCGAGCATCGCCGCGTCACCGTGCCGCTGGCCAGGCGCGTGCTGGGATTCGAGCCGCGCGAGCGTTAATCGGCGCCGCGCAACAGCTCCTTCGGCAATACCACGGCGATAAGCCGGGCCTGGCGGCGGTCGAGCGCCGCCCAGGGAACCTCGATCTGGAAGCCCGCCAACGCGCCGGTGGGAAACCCGCCGAGTCGCGCCGTCAGAGGGCCGGCCGCTACTTCCGATAGATATGTCGCGAGATCGTAAAATCCGGGATTGTGTCCGACCAGGAGCGTGCTGCCGGTATCGGCCGGCAACCGGCGCAGCCTGGCGAGAAGCCGGTGGGCGTCGGCAAGATAAAGCCCGTCCTCGATCAGGATCTGCGGCAGGCGCGGGAAGGCGAGGGCGACGATATCGAGCGTTTGGCGGGTGCGCAGCGACGGCGAGCACAGCACCAGCGCCGGGGCGAGACGCTGCTCGGCGATCCATTGCGCCACCGCCTGGGCGGCGCGCCGGCCGCGCTGCTCGAGCGGCCGTTCACGGTCGGGACCACCTTCCTCTTGGGGTACCGCCTTGGCATGCCGCAACAGGTAGAGTTCGCTCATGATTTTCCTGCCGGCCACCATGACATCGCCATCCGGCCGTTATAAACTGGCCCCCCGAGCCAGGGAATGGGGAGCAGAGACGTGGCCGAACCTCTACGCGCTGCGGCGTCGTCGATCGACGCAAACGCGCCGGCGCGGTTCATCAACCGCGAGCTGAGCTGGCTCGCCTTCAACGAGCGCGTGCTCGCCGAGGCCGACAGCCCTCGCCATCCCCTGCTGGAGAGGCTGCGCTTTTTGTCGATCTCGGCCAACAATCTCGACGAGTTCTTCATGGTTCGCGTCGCCGGCCTCAAAGGCCAGGTGCTGGCCGGCATCGCCACGCCGAGCCAGGACGGGCTCACCCCGGCGCAGCAGCTCGAGGCGATCAACCTGCGCGCCGGCAAGCTGATGCGCGACCAGCAGGTGACCTGGCGCGTGCTGCACCAGCAGCTCGCGGAAGCGGGGATCGCCGTGGTCGGGCCCGAGGATCTCGCGGCCGACGACCGCGCCTGGCTCGAAGAGCGCTTCATGACCGAGATTTTCCCGGTGCTGACGCCGCTCGCCATCGATCCCGCCCATCCCTTCCCCTTCATCGTCAATCTCGGCCTGGGCCTGGCGCTGCAGCTCAAGCGCGCCAGCGACGGCAGCCGGATGGAAGCGCTGCTGCTCATCCCCGGCGCCGTCAACCGCTTCATCCGGTTGCCCGGCAAGGCGGTGCGCTTCCTGCCGGTGGAGCAGATGATCGGGCTCTATCTCGATCATCTCTTCCCCGGCTTCTCGGTCGTCGGCCAGGGCATGTTCCGCATCCTGCGCGACAGCGACATCGAGATCGAGGAGGAAGCCGAGGATCTCGTGCGGCTGTTCGAATCGGCGCTGAAGCGCCGGCGCCGCGGCCATGTGATTCGCCTCGTCGTCGAGACGGGAATGCCCGAGGATCTCCGCGACTTCCTGGTCGAGCAGCTCGACGCCTCGCCCGATGACGTCTTCGTCGCCGACGGCCTGCTCGGCTTTGCCGACACCAAGCAGCTCATCATCGACGAGCGGCCCGACCTCATCTACACCCCTTACAATCCGCGCTTTCCCGAGCGCATCCGCGATTTCGGCGGCGATTGCTTCGCCGCCATCCGCCAGAAGGACATCGTCGTGCACCACCCCTATGAGAGCTTCGACGTGGTGGTGCAGTTCGTCCGTCAGGCGGCGCGCGATCCGGCGGTGGTGGCGGTGAAGCAGACGCTCTACCGCACCAGCGACGACAGCCCGATCGTGCGCGCGCTGATCGAGGCGGCCGAGGCCGGCAAGTCGGTGACCGCGCTGGTCGAGCTCAAGGCGCGCTTCGACGAAGAGCAGAACATCCGCTGGGCGCGCGATCTCGAGCGCGCCGGCGTGCAGGTGGTCTACGGCTTCCTCGAGCTCAAGACCCACGCCAAGGTGTCGCTGGTGGTGCGCCGCGAGGCCGGCGCCTTGCGTTCTTACGTGCATTTCGGCACCGGCAACTATCATCCCTACACCGCGCGGGTCTACACCGACCTCAGCTTCTTCACCTGCGATCCCGCGCTCTGCCGCGACGCGCAGCGGCTCTTCAACTACATGACCGGCTATGCCACGCCGGCGACGCTGGAGAAGATCGCGGTGGCGCCGATCAGCCTGCGCCATCGCCTGGTCGAGCTGATCGAGGCCGAGATCGAGCATGCCCGCGCCGGCCGGCCGGCGCAGATCTGGGGCAAGGTCAACGCGCTGGTCGATCCCGCCGTCATCGATCTCCTCTATCGCGCCTCGCAGGCGGGCGTGCAGATCGAGCTGGTGGTGCGCGGCATCTGCTGCCTGCGCCCCGGCGTCCCCGGCCTCTCCGAGAACATTCGCGTCAAGAGCATCATCGGCCGCTTCCTCGAGCATGGCCGCATCGTCTGCTTCGGCAACGGCCACAAGCTGCCCTCCGACGACGCCAAGGTGTTCATCTCCTCGGCCGATTGGATGCCGCGCAATCTCGACTGGCGCGTCGAGGCGCTGGTGCCGATCGAGAACGAGACGGTGCACCGTCAGGTGCTGGACGAGATCATGGGCGCCAATCTGCGCGACCAGGCGCTATCCTGGCAGCTTTTGCCCGACGGCGAATATGTGCGCGAGAGCGTGGCGCCGGACGCGTTCAGTGCCCATACGTATTTCATGACCAACCCCAGCCTGTCGGGCCGCGGCAGCGCGCTGCAGCGCGCTCGCACCGCGCCGCGCCTGGTGGCGGAGAAAGCCGAGCCCTGAGCCAGGCATTGCGCATGCGCGCCGCGCCGCGGCAGAGAGCGCGGCGCAAGGCCCGACCGGCACGCGGCGGCAACGTCGCCGTGATCGATATCGGCTCCAACTCGCTGCGCCTCGTCGTCTATGACGGCATCCGCCGCGCGCCGCGCACCCTCTTCAACGAGAAGGTGATGTGCGGGCTCGGCCGCGGCCTCGAGCAGACCGGCCGGCTCGATCCCGACGGCGTCGCGCTGGCGCGCGACAATCTGCAGCGCTTCGTGGCGCTGGCGCGCAGCATCGGCGTGCGCCGCCTCGACGTGCTCGCCACCGCCGCGGTGCGCGACGCCAGCGACGGACGCGGCTTCGTCGCCGAGGTCGAGCGGCGCCACCGGCTGAAAGTGAGGGTGCTGGCCGGCGCCGAGGAAGGAAGGCTGTCGGCCTATGGCGTGCTCGCCGGCATTCCCGAGGCGAGCGGCGTCGTCGGCGATCTCGGCGGCGGCAGCGTCGAGCTGGTGCCGGTGGCGGGCGGCCAGGTCGGCCCGGCGGCGACCCTGCCGATCGGGCCGCTGCGCCTCGCCGAGCACGCCGGCGACGACCGCAGGCTGCGCGACGCCATCGACAGGCAGCTCGCCGCCGTGCCTTGGCTCGCCGCCAAGGTCGACGGCACCGCCTTCTATGCCGTCGGCGGCGCGTGGCGGGCGCTGGCGCGCATCCATATGGAGCAGACGCATTATCCGCTCCACATCATCCAGCATTACACCGTGCCGCGCGGCGACGCCGAGGATTTCCTCGACGTCATCGCCCGCCAGTCGCGCAAATCGCTGGAGAAGATCACCACCGTGTCGAGAAAGCGCCTCGACGTCGTGCCGATCGCCGCGCGCGTGCTGCACCGGCTGCTGCGCCGCGTCGGACCGAAGCAGCTCGTCTTTTCCGCCTTCGGCCTGCGCGAGGGCCACCTCTTCAGCCTGCTGCGCAGCGCCTCCCAGCGCGAGGACCCGCTGCTTGCGGCCTGCGCCGACATCGAGCGGCTGAACCGCCGCTTCGGCGCCGACGGCGAGGAGGTCTTCGCCTGGACCGGCGCGCTCTTTGCCGGCGAGGGCGATATGCGCCGCCGCCTGCGCCACGCGGCGTCGCTCCTCGGCGATCTCGCCTGGCACGAGCATCCCGACTACCGCGCCGCGCAGGCGCTGCGCAGCGTGCTCTACATGCCGGTGGCCGGCCTCGACCATCGCGAGCGCGCCTGGCTCGCCGCCGCCGTGCATGCGCGCTATGGCGGCAACGAGAACGGCTTCGACGTGCTGCACGCGCTGCTCGACGAGGAGACGCTTGACGGCGCGCGCGTCACCGGCCTCGCGCTCCGCCTCGCCTTCACGCTCTCGGGCGGCGTGCCGGGATTGCTCGCGCGCAGCAGGCTCGGCTTCGAGGGCAACACGCTGGTGCTGACGCTTGGCGCCGAGGCGGCGAAGCGGCACGGCGAGAGCGTGCAACGCCGCCTCGACGGGCTCGGCCGCGCGCTCGGCAAGCGAACGGAGCTGCGGCGGAGCTGACCGCCGCCGCGCCTATTTGAACCGCGGCATCACCTCCTCGCAGAGCAGCCTGAGCGCGGTCATCACGCGCTCATGCGCGATGAGGCTGCCGCTGTTCAGCTCGGCCAGGATGCCGTCGAGGCCGAGCGTCTCGCGCAAGCCCAGCAGGCGATCGGCCACCGCCTCGGGCGTGCCGACGACGACTTTGTCGGCGAGCGCCTCTTCATAGGTCACGGTCTGGAGCTGGCGCGCGCGCTCCGCGCGCTGCTCGATCGGCCGCGCGCCGGCGAGGCTCGCGCTGTCGCCCAGCAGCGCGCCCGTCTGGCGCAACAGCCGCATGATGCTCTCCCGGGGCTCCTCGCGCGCGCGCTCGGCGGTCTCTGCCACATAGACCGGCACGCGCAGATAGACCCTGGCCTGGCCGGGATGGCCCGCCGCCCGGTAGGCGGCGCGATAGCTCGCAATGTGCGGCGCCAGCTCCGAGAGCGTGCCGAGCCGGGCGGCGACGAAGGCGGCATGGCCGAGCGCGCCGATGGCCGCGTAGGTATCGGCGCTGGTGGCGGCGACGCGGATTTCCGGATGGGGCTTTTGATAAGGCTTCGGCACCAGCGTGAGCTTGTCGAAATGATGGAAACGGCCGCGATAGGAGAAGCTCGGCTCCGTCCAGGCCAGCTTCAGGATCTCGAGGATCTCGGCGAAGCGCTCGCGGCTTTCGGCGTAGGGCACGCCATAGGCTTCATAGGTGCGGGGAAAGCCGCTCCGCCCGACGCCGAAGATGAGCCGTCCGCGGCTCACCTGGTCCACCGTCGCCACTTCCTCGGCCAGCCGCAGCGGATGGCACAGCGGCAGCACCTGGACGGCGGTGCCGATCCTGATCCGGCTGGTGCGCGCGGCGACGGCGGCGGCCAGCACGAGGGGCGCCGACAGCACCGAGCGATGGGGCGCGAGATGAAGCTCGGCGAGCCACACCGCGTCGAGCCCCCAGCGCTCCGCCGCGTCGATTTGCGCGAAGGAGTGCTGGAACGCATCGGCCTCGCTGTCTCCGGGCGACCATTGAAACTCGTGGAACAGGCCAAATTCCATCGGTCTTTCCCTGATTGCTGCGCTCCCGCGCCGCGCTTCGCCGGTGTCCGGGCGACCGCGGGCGTCGGTCGACCCTAAGCCGGTCGGCGGAGGCCGGCAACGCCGGAATGTCCGGCCGTCGCTGACACGGCGATTGTCCGCCGCCGTGGCTTTCCGCTCTCAAGGAGGCGAGGAAGCGGCGGCGTCGCCGCGGACGGTCGTGGCCGCTCCTTCGGGGCGCAGGGCTATCGCATATGGCTTCACCACGGAGAGCAGACAGCCCTGTTAAAGATGGATCACAGAGATGAGACGGTGAGAAAACCAAGCGCATTGGCGCGCCTGCCTTCGCCGAAGCGAAGCTGCTCCTGCCTGCGCGAAGCCGAAGCGGCTTCGCTTCGGCGGAGGCAGGTCGGCTTCGCGTAGGCAGGCGAAG
>Ga0187781_10000631_pt1 | contig 25398 bp, 23 predicted proteins | sample 0715_SJ02_MP02_2_FD_132447 | JGI IMG/M metagenome (GOLD analysis project Ga0187781, IMG submission 132447) | Tropical peat soil microbial communities from peatlands in Department of Meta, Colombia - 0715_SJ02_MP02_20_MG | ecosystem: Environmental > Terrestrial > Soil > Wetlands > Peat | place... | reverse complement strand
GTGCCGACCACGATGCCGATATCGCCCGAGGCAAGCCGCAGCAAAATCGCTTCGCGCGTTTTGCCCTTTTCGCGGCCGGTCAGCAGCGCGACTTCGACCCCCGCGGGCTCGGCCAGCGCCGTCAGCGTCGCATAATGCTGGCGCGCGAGGAGTTCGGTGGGCGCCATCATCGCGGCCTGCGCGCCGCATTCGACCGCGTCGATCATGGCGAGCAGCGCCACCACCGTCTTGCCGCTGCCGACATCGCCTTGCAGCAGCCGCAGCATGCGCGCGGGCGAGGCCATGTCGCCGGCGATCTCGGCGAGCGCCTGGCGCTGCGAATGAGTGAGCGAGAAGGGCAGCGCGTCCAGCACCTTCTGCCGCAGCTTTCCCGCGACTTTGAGGCTGCGGCCCGGCAGCCGCTTGGTGTGCGCGCGCACCAGGGCGATGGCGAGTTGGTTGGCGAGCAGCTCGTCATAGGCGAGGCGCTGGCGCGCCGGCGCCTCGGGCAGCAGGTCGGCCGGGCCGCCGGGCGCGTGCGCCAATGCCAGCGCTTGCGCCCAGTCCGGCCAGCGGCGCTGCTGGAGCAGGCTCGGCTCCTGCCATTCCGGCAGCTTCGGCAGGCGGGCGAGGGCGGCATCGACCGCCTTCTGCACAGTGCGCAGCGGCAGGCCGGCGGTCAGACCATAGACCGGCTCGTTCGGCTTCATCCGCTGGAACTCCTCGGGTCCCAGCACGTGGTCGGGATGGGTGATCTGGATCTCGTTGTTGAAACGCTCGACCCGGCCGCTCACCCAGCGCGTGGCGCCGACCGGCAGCAGCTTGTCGAGCCAATCGCCCTTGACGTGGAAATAGACGAGATGAAGGAAGCCGGTCTCGTCGCGGCAGCGCACGCGATAGGGCTGGCGCGGATTGCGCGGCTTCAGATGCGCGTCCACTTGCAGCTTGATCGTCGCGATGGCGCCTTCGGGCGCGTCCTTGACCTTGGGCGTGAAGCTGCGGTCGATGATGCCGTTGGGCAGGTGCCAGAGCAGATCGACCACCGCCGGGCCGGCAAGGCGCTCCAGCAGCTTGCCGAAGCGCGGCCCCACCCCCGGCAGCGCGGTGACCGGAGCGAACAGCGGAAAGAGGATCTCGGGGCGCACGGGATGGGCGGCATTGGTTGCAAGGCTGCATGAGCGTCCGTGCGTCCTTCGAGACGCCCGCTTCGCGGGCTCCTCAGGATGAGGAAGGAGTTGGAACGGCATCGAAGGGGGATGCCCCACCCGATCTCCCCTCATCCTGAGGAGCCCGCGAAGCGGGCGTCTCGAAGGATGCACGGGCCGTCTTGCAGCCGCTGCCGACTATACACAAAACCGCAGGCCAGCCCATCGCGGGCGGCCGGCTGACGCCGCGGCGAAAATTTCCTATACCCTCCGCCCATGGGCGAGGCGCTGGATATCCGCCGCAAGCGCCTGCTGTTCCGCAGCCGGCATCGCGGCACCAAGGAAACCGACCTCCTGCTGGGCTCGTTCGCCGAGCGCCACCTCGCCGGCATGAGCGACGCCCAGCTCGACCGCTACGAGGCGCTGCTGGCGGAGAACGACGCCGCGCTCTTCGATTGGATCACGGGCCGGACTGCGCCGCCGCCCGAGCATGACGGCGAGGTGCTGCTTCTGCTGCGGGACTTCCGCTACCGGCCGAGACCGGCATGAGCGCGCTCGAGCGCTTCTTCGCCGCCCCCTCGCCGCCGGCCGGGCGGCTCACCATCTCCGGCGCGCCGGAAGGCCATGACGCCTTCGTGCTGGGCAGGCTGGTGGCGCGCGGCACGGTGGCGAGCCTGCTGCATATCTGCCGCGACGATGGGCGCATGGCCCGCAGCGCCGACGCGCTCGCCTTCTTTCATCCCGGCCTCGAGGTGATAACGCTGCCGGCCTGGGACTGCCTGCCTTACGACCGCGTCTCGCCCAATGCCGAGATCATGAGCCGGCGCATCGACACGCTGACGCGGCTGGCGGCGCAAGAGGGCGGGCGGCGCGTGGTGCTGACGACGGTGAACGCCGTCATCCAGCGCGTGCCGCCGCGCCAGCTCTTCCGCGATCGCGTGCTCACGCTCGGCCGCGGCGGGCGCATCCCGCTCGACCGGCTCGTGGGATTTCTCGGCCGCAACGGCTATTCCCGCACGGATACCGTGCGCGAGGCGGGCGAGTTCGCGGTGCGCGGCGGCATCGTCGACCTCTTCCCGTCGGGCGCGCCCGCGCCGGTGCGGCTCGATTTCTTCGGCGACGCGCTGGAGAACATCCGCCGTTTCGACGCCTTGACGCAGCGCTCGACCGGCCTGCTCGACGCCGTCACCTTGAAGCCGGTCAACGAGGTGCTGCTCGACGACGCGGCCATCCACCGCTTCCGCACGCGCTATCGCGAGCAATTCGGCACGGTCGCCGACGACGATCCGCTCTATGACGCGATCAGCGCGGGACGGCGTTATATCGGCATGGAGCACTGGCTGCCGCTCTATTACGAAAGCCTCGAGACGGTGTTCGACTATCTGCCCGAGGCGGCGGTCACGCTCGACCACCAGGCCGAGGACGTGCGCAACGACCGTCTCGCGGCGATCGCCGATTTCCATGCCGCCCGCCAGGAAGGGCTGCGCGCCCGCGGCGCGGCACCGGTCTATCGCCCGGTGCGGCCCGAGCAGCTTTATCTCGACGATCGGGAGTGGGGCGCGGCGCTGGCCGCCCGCCGCACCGCGTCCTTCTCGCCCTTCACCCTGCCGGCGGGAACGCCGCTCACGGTTCTTGCCGGGGCAAGCCCCGGCCACGACTTCGCCGCCGCGCGCGCCGATCCCAAGCTCAACCTGTTCGATGCCGTGCGCGACCATGTCGAGGCCGAGCGGCGCGCCGGCCGCCGCGTCCTCCTCCTCGCCTACAGCGCCGGCTCCGCCGAGCGGCTCAAGGCGGTGCTGCAAGAGCGCGGCCTCGACGTCCTCGGCCCGGTGGCGAGCTGGGAGGCGTTCCTGGCGGAGCCGGCGGGCCGCGTCGGCCTCGCCGTGCTCGGCCTCGAGCGCGGCTATGCGATCGAGGACGCCGCGCTCATCAGCGAGCAGGACATCCTCGGCGATCGCCTGGCGCGGCCAGCCCGCCGCCGCGCCAATTTCGACCAGTTCATCGCCGAGGTCTCGGCGCTCCAGTCCGGCGATCTCGTCGTCCATGTCGAGCACGGCATCGGCCGCTATGACGGCCTGGTCACGCTCGAGGTCGCCGGCGCGCCGCATGACTGCCTGCGCGTCCTCTATGCCGAGGGCGACAAGCTCTTCGTGCCGGTTGAGAACATCGAAGTGCTGTCGCGCTACGGCTCGGAGGAAAGCGACGTTCAGCTCGATCGGCTGGGCGGCGTCGCCTGGCAGTCGCGCAAGGCGCGCGTCAAGGAGCGCATCAAGGACATCGCCAACCAGCTCATCGCCGTGGCCGCCGAGCGCCAGCTCAAGGACGGCGAGGCCATGCCCGCGCCCGAGGGGCTTTACGAGGAATTCGCCGCGCGCTTCCCCTATCCCGAGACCGAGGATCAGCAGAAGGCGATCCTCGACACGCTCGCCGACATGGCCTCGGCGCGGCCGATGGACCGGCTCATCTGCGGCGATGTCGGCTTCGGCAAGACCGAAGTGGCGCTGCGCGCCGCCTTCATCGCCGCCATGGCCGGCGCGCAGGTCGCCGTCGTGGTGCCGACCACGCTGCTCGCGCGCCAGCATTACCGCACCTTCGTCCAGCGTTTCGCGGGATTGCCGGTGCGCATCGCCCAGCTCTCGCGCCTCGTCGGGCCGCGCGAGGCGGCGCAGATCAAGAAGGATCTCGCCGAGGGCCGCATCGAGATCGTCATCGGCACGCATGCGCTTCTGGGCAAAGGCGTCAAGCTGCGCCACCTCGGCCTCCTCGTCATCGACGAGGAGCAGCATTTCGGCGTGGCGCAGAAGGAGCGGCTGAAGCAGCTCAAGGCCAATGTGCACGTGCTGACGCTGACGGCGACGCCGATCCCGCGCACCTTGCAACTTGCGCTCGCCGGCGTGCGCGAGATGAGCGTCATCGCCACGCCGCCCATCGACCGCCTGGCGGTGCGGACGTTCGTCATGCCCTGGGACGGCGTGGTGCTGCGCGAGGCGATCCTGCGCGAGCGGCATCGCGGCGGCCAGGTCTTCTGCGTCGCGCCGCGCATCAGCGACCTCGGCGAGGTGCGCCAGCTTCTCCAGGAGCTGGTGCCCGAGATCAAAGTGGCGGTGGCGCACGGCAAGATGGCGCCGAGCGCGCTCGAGGCGGTGATGGCCGCCTTCGACGATCACGGCTACGACCTGCTGCTTTCCACCAACATCATCGAGAGCGGCCTCGACATTCCCACCGCCAATACGCTCATCATCCATCGCGCCGATCGCTTCGGCCTGGCGCAGCTCTATCAGCTCCGCGGCCGCATCGGCCGCAGCAAGCTGCGCGCCTACGCCTATCTCACCCTGCCGCAAGGCAAGAGCCTGACGCCCACGGCGCAGCGCCGTCTGGAAGTGATGCAGACGCTCGACCAGCTCGGCGCCGGCTTCACGCTGGCGAGCCACGATCTCGACATCCGCGGCGCCGGCAACCTGCTCGGCGAGGAGCAGTCCGGCCACATCCGCGAAGTCGGCGTCGAGCTCTATCAGCACATGCTGGAAGAGGCGATCGCCGCCTCGCGCAGCGGCGCGGCCGAACTGGGCGAGGCCAAGGAGGAATGGACGCCGCAGATCGCCATTGGCACGCCGGTGCTGATCCCGGAAAGCTATGTCGGCGACCTCAACGTGCGGCTCGGGCTCTACCGCCGCATCGCCGCGCTGGTCGATCGCCGCGAGATCGACGCCTTCGCCGCCGAGCTCATCGACCGGTTCGGCCCCTTGCCGCAAGAGGTCGACAACCTGCTCGAGATCATCGCCATCAAGCGGCTGTGCCGGGATGCCGGGATCGAGCGGGTCGAGGCCGGGCCCAAAGGCGCTCTCCTCGCCTTCCATCGCGACCGCTTCGCCAATCCGGCGGGCCTCGTGGATTTCCTGCAGCGCCAGGCCGGCACCGCCAAGCTGCGGCCGGATCAGCGTCTCGTCATCCGGCGCGACTGGGAGGAAACGCGCGAGCGGCTGCGCGGCATCAACGCCTTGCTTCAGGGCCTCGCCGCGATCGCCGCCGCGCCGCCGCCGGCACCGGCCAAGCGCGCCGGCGCGACGGCGTAGCCTCGTCGATCTGCTCGGCTTCGCAGGGCAATCGCATATGCGCTGAACCACGGGCGGGAAAGAGTCACCACGGGGTCACGGAGGACACGGAGGATTGAAGTTAGGCGCGCTTTGCCTGCCTTCGCCGAAGCGAAGCCGCTTCGGCTTCGCGCAGGCAGGCGCGCCATTCTTTTTTCTCCGTGTTCTCGTTGATCCGCTTCGCGGCTCAACCTCCGTGGTGAATTTCATATGCGATAGCCCTGCCCGGCTTCGCGGTCCGGGCAAGCCCGCCGGACCGCCGCCGCTACTTGGGCCGGTAGGCCACCAGCTCGTAATCGAAGGCGCTTTGCGCGGGATTGACGGCTTTGACGACGGTGCCGGGCTTGGGCGCGTACCAGACCGTCGAAGGGCTGGTGCCGTGGAAGGGGAAGGATTCCCAAGTATCGGCGCACTCTATGCGATAGGCCTGGAATTCGCCGGCGGCCACCTTGATCGCTTCGAAGGACGTCACCTCGCAGGCGACCGTGCTCTTCCAACTGGCGCCGGTGTCATCCCGGTAGCCGTCATACTGGCCGCTCCATTTCTTGCCGAGCTGAAGCGGGAAGGAGAGCGTGGGCGAGCGTGGCTTGAACTCGATGAGACGCTTGTCGCCGGCCATGATCCTGGCGACGGTATCCGTTGCCGCATCGATATAAGCCAGGTTTTCGCCGCATTGGAGAAGGGTGTAGCCGTCCTTGCCGGTCGCCTTCACCTCCCAGCGCGCGCATTTCACGGTGATGAAGCTTTTTGCGTACTCGAAGATGTCGCCGACGGCGGGAACGGGTCTGTCGGCGGGCGCCGGGTCCTCGGCGAAGGCGGGTAACGCACGCAGAACGATGACGCAGGCAAGGGGAAAGAGGCTGCGGGACACGAGTTTGATCTCCCTGAGGCGCGCGGTGGCAGGCATGTGTGCTGCCGCGTCCTAGCCGCTATTGCGCACGAGATCGAACACCGGCAGGAAGAATTCCGGCTCCTGCGCGCCCGAGACGGCATAGTGGCGCTCGAAGATGAAGCACGGCACCGCGTTGATGCCGAGCCGGCGCGCGCCGCGATCTTCGGCCATCACCTGCTCGAGCTCGGCGGCGCTCGCCAGAAAGGCGCCCGCTCCGGCGGCGTCCAGCCCGACCTCATCGGCGATCGCCGCCAGCACCGCCCGGTCGCCGATGTCGCGGCCGTCGATGAAATAGGCGCGGAACAGCGCCTCGACCATCCTCTCGGCGTTGCCTTCGGCGCCGGCGTAGCGCAACAGCCGATGGGCGTCGCACGTGTTGGGAGTGCGGCGGATACGGTCGAAAGCGAAAGCAATGTCGACCGTGGCTCCGGCCTCGGCGAGGGTGGCATGGATGCGCTCGGCCTGAGCGGCGCCGCCGAATTTCGTGGCGAGATAGGCTTGGCGCTCGATCCCTTCGGGCGGCAGGTCGGGGTTGAGCTGGAACGGCCGCCAGGTGATCTCCACCGCGATCTCGGGGCGCAAGGCGAGCGCCTTCTCCAGCCGGCGCTTGCCAATGAAGCACCAGGGGCAGACGACGTCGGAAACGATGTCGATATGCAAGGCTCGACCTTCCCGGCGCGGAACAACGTCCGATCATAGCACGGCTGCGGCCTTGACGCTCGTTTCCGCGGCGACAAGGATGGCGCGCGAGGCGGCAGGGGAGGCGACGGAGTTTCATGGCGGTTTTCGATCTTGCCGGCCGCGTGGCGCTGGTGACCGGGGCGTCGGGCGGCCTTGGCCGGCATTTCGCCGGCGTGCTGGCGCGCGCCGGCGCGGCGGTGGCGCTGGCCGCGCGCCGGCGCGAGACGCTCGACGAGGCCGCGCGCGAGATCGCCGGCGCGGGCGGGCGCGCCACCGCCGTCGTCTGCGACGTCACCGACGCCGAAAGCGTGCGGACGGCGGTGAGCGCGGCGCAAGCGGCGCTCGGCCCCATCGACATCCTCGTCAACAACGCCGGCATCGCCGTCTCCAAGCCGATGCTGGAGCACAGCGAAGCGGAATGGGACCGGGTCGTCGACACCAACCTCAAAGGCGCCTGGCTGCTGTCGCGCGATCTTGCCGCGCGCTGGATCGCCGCCGGCCGCGGCGGCCGCATCGTCAACATCGCCTCGCTGCTGGCGCTGCGGACGATCCGGCATGTGCCAAGCTATTGCGCGGCCAAGGCGGGGCTGGTGCATCTTACTCACACCATGGCGATGGAGCTGGCCCGCCACGGCGTCACGGTCAACGCCATCGCTCCCGGCTATTTCGAGACCGACATGAATCGCGGCTTTCTGCGCAGCGAGGTCGGCCAGGCGCTGGTGGCGCGCATTCCGATGGGCCGCTCGGGCGAGGCGCGCGATCTCGACGGTGCGTTGCTGCTGCTGGTCTCCGACGCCGGCGCCTACATCACCGGCGCGGTGCTTCCGGTCGACGGCGGCCACGCGGTGGCGAGCGTGTGAACGCCGCCGCGCTCCGGCGCTACCTGACAGAGGCCACCGGCGCGCGCTCGGCCGAGATCGACGAGCTTCGCCGCCTGCCGGACGGCGCCGTGCAGGAGAACTGGCTCGTCGCCGCCCGGCTCGAGGGCGGCAGCCTCGCCGGCGGCTGGCGCCTGGTGCTGCGGACGGACGGCGCGACGGCGCTCGGCATCGGCCTTGACCGCGCCGCCGAGTTCCAGGTGCTGCGCGCGGTCCATGCCGCCGGCATCAGCGTGCCGCAGCCGCTGCTGCTGTGCGAGGATTGCGCCGTCATCGGCCGGCCGTTCTTTCTCATGCACTTCATCGCCGGCGCGGCGGCCGGGGAACGCATCGTCGCGGGCGAGCTCGGCGGCGAGCGCCAGGCGCTGGTCGCGCGGCTGGCGCGCGAGCTGGCCCTGTTGCATGCGATAACGCCGGCACATCCCGGATTTGCCTGCCTTGCGCCGCCGCCCGTCGACGCCGCCGAGGCGCGGCTCGAACAATGCGCGCGGCTGCTCGCGGCGGACGGGGCGCCGCATCCGGTGGCGGAATGGGGCTTGCGCTGGCTCATCCGCCACGCGCCGCCGCCGGCCGAGCCCGTGCTCTGCCACGGCGATTTTCGCACCGGGAATTTTCTTGCCGACGCGCAAGGCTTCACCGCGCTCCTCGATTGGGAGTTCGCCGGCTGGAGCGATCCCGACGAGGACATCGGCTGGTTTTGCCTCGGCCCCTGGCGTTTCGGCGCTTACGGCCGCGAAGCCGGCGGCATCGCCGCGCGCGCCGCGCTCTACCGCGCCTATGAGGCGGCGTCGGGCCGCCGGATCGCCGCCGAGCGCGTGCGCTGGTGGGAGGTGATGGCGGCACTGCGCTGGCTGGTCATCGCGCTGCGCCAGCGCGACCGCTGCCTCATCGGCGGCGAGCGCTCGCTCGATCTCGCCCTCACCGGCCGCCGCCCAGCGGAGTGCGAGTTCGAGATCCTGACGCTGACCGAGGCGGCGTGATGCGCGATCCCCCCGATGCCGCCTTCCTGCTCGCGCTCGCGCGCGAGGCTGAAGCGCAAGGCGGCGACGCCAAGCTCGCCGCCCGCGCCCGCGCTATCGCCGAGCGCGAGCGCGCCGCCGGCGATGCTCCCGTCGAGCGCCTGCGCCGGGCGCTGGCGGAGCGGTACGGCGAGGGTCGGATCGAAGACCTGTTGTGCCGTCTTGCCGGCGAGATCCGCGCCGGTGCCGCCGATGCGCCCGGTCCCGCGCGCGCGGCGCTCCGCACTCTGCTTTGGTCGATGACGGTGCAGAAGCTCGCCGAGAGCAATCCCGATTACCTTGCCGCCGCCGAGGCGCATCCGCCGTCGCCGGGGCGGCGCAACTCGCCTTCCTCCGGACCCTGTGTTAGCTTGCGCGATCGCGGGCGACCGGAAGCCAGCCTGGGGGAAGGGGACGCATGACGTCTGGAGGAAGAGGGAACGTCCGTCGTTGGCGGCACCTCGCAATCCCGGCGCTGTGCCTCGTCGGCGCGCTGTTGCTCGGAGGCTGTGGCGGCAAGCGCGTGCAGGCCGATCAAGCGCAACAGCAGGCGCTCGAGCGCGCGCGGACCTTGTGCCGCGATTTCGGCTATACGCCAGGAACGATGGAAATCGCGCGCTGCGTGCAATCGGAATATGACCGCCTGTCGCAAGCGCCGCCGTCGCAAGCCGTTGCGCCGCAGGTCGTGACGCCGCCGCAAGTCGTGATGCCACCGCAAGTCGTGATGCCGCCGCAAGTCGTGACGCCGCCGCCGGCTCCGGCACAGCAGACGGCGCAGCCGCAACCGGCGCAACCGGCAGCGAAATCCGACGCAAGCGACAGCGATTGGCTGATCAATTGGTTCAAGCGACCGCCGGTGTGCGCGCAGGCGGCCTGCTCGGTTTATTAGGCTTCCCAGAACGGATCGGCGCGACGGAAGGCGCGGGCGCGGGCCGGAAAGCGCTCGCGGCAGGTGGCGATCTCGCGCGCCATCCAGCCGGCCAGCAGATGCTGCGCCGGCGGCGGGGGCGGCGGCGCCAGCGCCTGCATAAGCGCGCTGCCGACCCGCGCGTCGTTCATCCTGCCCATCAGATCCTGTAACTGGATGAGCCGTTCGAGATAATTTTCGGCAAGGTCTTCATCGAACAAGGATTTAAGCAATTCAATCGGGTAGCGTAATTTTTTGACGCGAATTCGGAGCTGATGGAAGCTGGCGGCATCGGCCAGGTCGACATGCTTGAGGCGCTTGCGCAGCTTGCGGTGCCGCTGATCGAGCAGGCCGACGGCGTAATCCCGCAGCGGCATCGCCCAGATCTCCGCCCGGCTGGGCGCCGGCCGGCGCAGCCAGGCCGCCTCGGCGATGGCGTGCTCGATGGCGGCGAGATGGCTTTTGAGCGTGTCGCCGGGCGGCAGCGCCGCGCGCCGCGCCTTGCGTGCCAGCCGCTCAAGCGCCGCCAGCGCCGCCTCCTCCGGCAGCGCCGCGCGCAGCGGCGCAATGCTGCCCTCCAGGAACACGTCCCATTCGCGGGCGCGGCCATAGCGCTGCGCCACGGCGCGCAGCCGGTCGCTGAGGGCGCGGCGCTCGCGCTCGGGGAAAGCGTCGCCGAAGGCGGAAAGGATCGAGCGCAGCCGCCGCAGCCCGACGCGGAAGCGATGAACCGCCTCGGCGGTGGGATAGCGGGCGTCGTTGGCGCGCCGGCTGAGCGCGCCATGGGCGCCGGCGAGCATCTCTTGCAGCCCGTCGCCGACGCTGAGATCGGCGGTGAGTTCCGGGATTTTGGCTTTGGCTGGGCGGGTCGGCGCGTCCATGGTCCCGCCTCAGAGGACGCCGTCCGGTTCGTCGCGGCCGGAAAGCCGCTCGTCGGCGACGAGAGGGGCGGCGTCTCGGTGATTGGGTGGCGGGAACCGCGCCGAGCCGATGGAGGCACCGACGCCTTCGGAGCGCCGGCAGCGGTACTTCGGCGCAGGATTATTGCGCGCCATACCCCCCGGATCCACGACCGGCTGCCGCTCCGAGACCGCCATGCTGCCCTCCCAGCGGCAGAGTCTTACCGGGAGGCCCCTCGCTTAGGCAAGACGGGAGTGACGATCCGCATTTGACGCGGGCGGCCCGGCGCTTACATTCTCGCGGCAGCGCGGCGGGGGAATGGCATGAAACCGGATATCGTCCTTACCATTCCGATCTATGCCACGGCGATGGAGCAGCTCGACCGGCTCTTCACGGTGCATTGTCTGTGGCAGGCGAAGCATCGTTCGGCGTTCTTCGGCGAGATCAGGGATCGCGTCCATGCGATTGCCACGGGCGGCGGCTTCCGCATCGACGGGGCGCTGATGGACGAGTTGCCCAAGACCGAGATCATCGCGACCATGAGCATCGGCGTCGATCACATCGATCTGGCCGCCGCCAGGCAGCGCGGCATTGCCGTCACCAACACCCCCGACGTGCTCACCGACGACGTCGCCGATATCGGCATGGCGTTGGTGCTGGCGGTGGCGCGGCGCGTCGTCGTCGGCGACCGTTACGTGCGCGAGGGCAAGTGGCTCAAGGCCAATCTGCCGCTGGCCACGAAGGTGGGCGGCGCGAGCATGGGCGTCTTGGGATTGGGCCGCATCGGCCTTGCCGTCGCCAAGCGCGCCGAGGCTTTTGGCATGCGGATCGTCTATCACGGTCCGCGCGCCAAGCCGGGCGTGGCCTACCGCTATTATCCCGACCTCGTCGAGATGGCGCGGGACGTCGACTATCTCATGGTGACTTGTCCCGGCGGCGCCGCGACGCGCAACCTCGTCAATGCCGAGGTGCTGGCGGCGCTCGGGTCGAAGGGCGTCGTCATCAACATCGCCCGCGGCTCGGTGATCGAGGAGGCGGCGATGGTGAGGATGCTGGAGGAGGGCAGGCTGGGCGGCGCCGGGCTCGACGTCTTCAGCGACGAGCCGCGCGTGCCCGAAGCGCTTCTCGGGCTGGAGACCGTGGTGCTGCAGCCGCATGTCGGCAGCGCCACCCATGCCACCCGCGCCGCCATGGGCCAGCTCGTCGTCGACAATCTCAGCGCGCATTTCGCCGGCGGGACGCTGCTCACCCCCGTGATGTGACCGCGCCCCCCGCCGCGACGCGCGGGCCGCCGCCTGCGGATGCGGCAGAAAACGAAACGGCGCCGGGAAACCCGGCGCCGTTTGCGGTTTCGGAAGTCTCTTCCGTTCGCCTTAGAACGGGAAGGAAACGCCGAAGTAGGTGAAGGTGCTGGCTCCGATATTCTGCTGCGAAGCGGTGAACAGGATCTTCGCGTTGAGCTCGGCCGGGCCGAAATTGTAGCCCATGAGCGGCCCGAGCAGGACGCGCTCGACCCGATGGCCGTCGCTGCCCACTTTCACGCCGCCGAGCGTGTCGTCGCTGAACTGCTGGGTCCAGTTTCCGCCGGCGCCCAGGGTCCATTTGCCGATCGCATAGGAGGCGGTGAAGTCGAGGAAGAACACGTCACCCGATTGATAGTTGGTGTCGGTGTCCTTCGTGTTGATGTCGATCACGCCCTTCGCCGTGAGGTTCCAGCCGCTTTGCAGCCATGACACGGCCACGTTCGGCTCGAAGGTCGTGTAGTCGTTGGCGATGTCCGACAGCGCGAGATGCTTCACGCCGGCGGTCGTATTGGTCTGGATGTAGCCGTCAGGAAGGTAGACCCCGAGGCCGGTCGAGATGAAGAACGGATGCATGTTCCAAGACAGGATCAGCGGCACGATGATGGTGTTGAACATGCCGTTCGAGATCGATTTGGGGCCGCCGATGGAGCCGAGATCGACGTTCTGCTCCACATAGGGCTCGACAACCGCCGCGGCATAAGTCGCGCCGAGGATGTTCAGCCCCGGGACCCACAGGACCGACGGGATGTTCAGGTAGACGGAGACATTGGCGCCGATCGAATTGCCGGAACCGTTGGTGATCGGGCCATTGATGACGACGTTGATGTCGCTGGCATAGAAACCGGGAGGCGGCAGCGCACCGGTCGGAATACCGACGGAATTGCCCGGCAGATACGGTGTCACGAGTTCCACCGCCGAAGCCTGGCCGGCCCACCCGGCGAACCCGGCAACGCCCGCGGCGGCCAGGAGCTTAACGATTTTTGACGTCATTTTTTGCACCCCACCTTGCGTGAATCCTCGGTCGAATTCGGTCGGTCGACCGATCCTTAAATCCATCGCAACCATCCTTCAAAGCCACTTGGCGATGCAAGCGGCGGGTGGATTTTTCTCTTTGATTCCCAGGCTGTGTGACCGAATTGCAACAATTTTGATGTTGCTTTGCACAATAATGTGAAGTCCCCTACGAGATAGAGAGGAAGATAAAGCGAATACACTTATTATAGAGTGATCGAGCGGCCATGGCCGGTAAAGCAGTGCATCGCCGGTGGCGACGCCTCCTGGTTCCTTCCCCCTCCCGCACCAGGCTTCCCGGCCACGGCCGCGCCGGGCTGCGATCAATCGGCGAGCTTGTAGCCGTTGTTGCGCAGGCATTGGTCGACGAAGCGGTTCTCGTTCGGCGGCTCCTGGACCCCGCTCGCGCCGGCCGCGGTGCCGACGGCAAGGCCCGAAAGCGCGCCATAGCTTGCGCCGAGGCCGACATTGCCGCCGCTCAGCCAGCCGCCGACGGAGCCCAGGGCGCCGCCCAGGCCGGCGCCGAGCAGCGCGCCGACCAGCACCGGCCCGTAGCGATCGCGTTCGGCGACTTTCTTGCAGTCGTGCAGGTCGATCTCGTAGCGCGCCGCATCGACGCCGGCGAGATCGACCGCCGGGCGATAGGCGCTCGCGGCGGCGCAGCCGGCGGCGAGCGCGCAGAGCGGGAGAACGAGAAAAGGGCGCATCGCGCCGAGTCTCCGCCCGACGGGCGGTTTCGTCAATCCGACGCTCGGCCGCTCAATAGGTGGCGCGGCCGCCCGAGAGATCGAAGACGCCGCCGGTGCTGAAGGAGCAGTCCTCCGAGGAAAGCCAGGCGACCATCGCCGCGACCTCCTCGACCGTGCCGAAGCGGCCCAGCGGAATCTTGGACAGCATGTAGTCGATGTGCTGCGGCGTCATCTGCGCGAACAGCTCCGTCCTGACCGCGGCGGGGGTGACGCAATTGACGCGGATGCCGGTGCGGGCCAACTCCTTGCCCAGCGACTTCGTCAGCGCGATCACGCCGGCCTTGGCGGCGGAATAGGCCGAGGCGTTGGGATTGCCTTCCTTGCCGGCGATCGAGGCGATGGCGACGATGCGGCCGTAATCGCGCTGCTGCATGCCCGGCACCACCGCGCGGCAGCAGAGGAAGACGCCGGTGAGATCGACGTCGATCACCTTGCGCCAGTCCTCGGCGGCGTATTGCGCCACGGTGGCGTTGGGGCCGGTGATGCCGGCGCTCGCGACCAGGATGTCGACGGGCCCGAGGCGGCGCTCGGTTTCCGCCAGCGCCGCGGCGACCGAGCGCTCGTCGGTGACGTCAACGGCGCAGCCGATGGCGCCCTCGAGCCGCGCCGCCGCGGCCGCGGCGCCGTCGAGATCCCACAGCGCCGATCGCGCGCCGCAGGTGAGGAAGCGCTCGGCGCAGGCATAGCCGATGCCGCGGGCGCCGCCGGTGATCACCGCGACGCGGTTCCCGAGATCGATCCGGTTCATCTCTCCTCCCTCGCTTGTGGCCGCCGCGCCGGGCTTTGTAAGATGAAGCAACGCGCCGCGGCGGGACATTCGACAAGGCGATCCTCCCGCCGTCAACCCGCGATCCGCGATCACGGAGGAAACCATGCCGGACGATGCCGGGAAAAGGCCCTTGCGCAGCACCCATTGGTTCGGCCATGCCGATCGCGACGGCTTTGCGCATCGCTCGTGGATGCGCAACCAGGGCCTGCCGTCCCATCTCTTCGACGGCAGGCCGGTGATCGGCATCTGCAACACCTGGTCCGAGCTCACGCCCTGCAACGCGCATTTCCGCCGCATCGCCGAGCATGTGAAGCGCGGCGTCTACGAAATGGGCGGCTTTCCCGTCGAATTTCCGGTGATGAGCCTGGGCGAGACCCTGATGCGCCCCACCACCATGCTGTTCCGCAACCTCGTCAGCATGGACGTGGAGGAATCGATCCGCGCCAACCCGCTCGACGGGGTCGTGCTGCTCACCGGCTGCGACAAGACGACGCCGGCGCTGATGATGGGGGCGGCGAGCTGCGACCTGCCGGCCATCGTCGTCTCCGGCGGGCCGATGCTCAACGGCAAGTTCCGCGGCGCCGACATCGGCTCCGGCACCAATGTCTGGTCGATGAGCGAGGACGTCCGCGCCGGCAAGATGTCGCTGGCCGATTTCATGGACGCCGAGGCGTGCATGTCGCGCTCGGCCGGGCACTGCATGACCATGGGCACGGCCTCCACCATGGCGAGCATGGTGGAGGCGCTCGGCATGGGGCTGCCGACCAACGCCGCCATCCCCGCCGCCGACAGCCGCCGCTATGTGCTGGCGCACATGGCCGGCCGGCGCATCGTCGAGATGGTGCGCGAGGATCTCCGCATGTCGAAGGTGCTGACGCGCAAGGCCTTCGAGAACGCCATCCGCATCAACGGCGCGATCGGCGGCTCGACCAACGCGGTGGTGCATCTGCTGGCGCTCGCCGGCCGCGTCGGCGTCGAGCTCAAGCTCGAGGATTGGGACAGGCTCGGGCACGACGTCCCGCTGCTGGTCAATCTCATGCCGTCGGGCCGGTTCCTGATGGAGGATTTCTATTACGCCGGCGGCCTGCCGGCGGTGATCCGCGAGCTCGGCGATCTCGTCCATCGCGACGCGCTCACCGTCAACGGCCGCAGCATGGGTGAGAACACCGCCGAGGCGCCCTGCTACAACCGCGAGGTCATCGCCACGCTCAAATCGCCGTTCAAGCCGCAGGCCGGCATCGCCGTGCTGCGCGGCAATCTCTGTCCCGACGGCGCCGTGCTCAAGCCCTCGGCGGCGACGCCGAAGCTGATGAAGCATCGCGGCCGCGCCGTGGTGTTCGAGAACATCGAGCATTTCAAGGAGCGCGTCGACGCGCCCGATCTCGCCGTCGACGAGAGCTCGGTGATGGTGCTGAAGGGCGCCGGGCCCAAGGGCTATCCCGGCTTCCCCGAGGTCGGCAACATGCCGATCCCGCAAAAGCTGCTGAAGCGGGGCGTCACCGACCTCGTGCGCATCTCCGATGCGCGCATGAGCGGCACTGCCTACGGCACGGTGGTGCTGCACGTCTCGCCCGAGGCGGCGCAGGGCGGGCCGCTGGCGCTGGTGCGCGACGGCGACGTGATCGAGCTCGACGTCGAGAAGCGGCGCCTCACGCTCGACATCGCCGAGGCGGAGATGGCAAAGCGCCGGCAGGCGTGGAAGCCGGCTTCCAACGCTTATGACCGAGGCTATGCCAAGCTCTATGTCGACCACGTCATGCAGGCGCATCAAGGCGCCGATCTCGACTTCCTGGTCGGCAAGAGCGGCGCGGCCGTGGCGCGCGAGTCGCATTGACGGACCGCGCCGCGGGCGGCGCGGCCGCGGCGCTTGCAATATCCGGCCGGCCCGCCATGCTGCCGGGACAAGGGCGGCTCTGAAGACCGCCCGAGGCGAGGAGACCATGGGATGGCGTCGGTCGAGCTGCGCGCGGTGCGGAAATCCTTCGGCCCGGTGGATGTGATCCACGGCGTTTCGATCGGTATCGGCGATGAGGAATTCGTCGCTCTGGTCGGGCCTTCCGGCTGCGGCAAAACGACGCTGCTGCGGATGATCGCCGGGCTCGAGCACATCACCGGCGGCGAGATCGCCATCGGCGGCCGGGTGGTGAACCAGCTCCCGCCGAAGGAGCGCGACGTCGCCATGGTGTTCCAGAACTACGCGCTCTATCCGCACATGACGGTGCGCGACAACATGGCCTTCAGCCTGAGGCTGCGCCGGGCGGAGCAGGCGGTGATCGACGCGCGCGTCAAGGAGGCGGCGGAGATCCTGGGGCTGGGCCAGTTCCTCGAGCGCTATCCGCGCCAGCTCTCCGGCGGCCAGCGCCAGCGCGTCGCGATGGGCCGCGCCATCGTCCGCGACCCGCAGGTCTTCCTGTTCGACGAGCCGCTGTCCAACCTCGACGCCAAGCTGCGCGTGCAGATGCGCATCGAGATCAAGACGCTGCATCAGCGGCTGCGCACCACCTCGGTCTATGTGACGCATGATCAGGTCGAGGCCATGACCATGGCCGACCGGATCGTCGTCATGCATGACGGCAAGGTCGAGCAGATCGGCACGCCGCTCGAGCTCTATGATCGCCCCGCCAACCTTTTCGTCGCGGGCTTCATCGGCTCGCCGGCGATGAATTTCATCCCGGGCGTCCTCCAGCACGAGGGCGGCGAGGCTTGGGTGGCGACGGCTGCCGGCGTGCGGCTGCCGGCGCCGCGCAACGGCAGCGGGCGCCACGGGCAGCAGATCGTCTACGGCGCCAGGCCCGAGCATCTCGACATCGCCCGCGCCGGCGGCGTGCCGGCCACCGTGCAGGTGGTCGAGCCGACCGGCGCCGACACGTTCGTCTATGCCGAATTGGCGGGGACGCAGCTCTGCGCCGTCTTCGCCGAGCGCCACGATTTCCGTCCCGGCGAGACCATCCTGCTGCAGCCGCGGCTCGGCGCCGTGCATTTGTTTGACGCGCAAAGCGGCAAAAAATTAGACTGACGCCAACAATACGGGAGTCATCCCGGGACACTAGGGGAGAGACAGCTTATGACAGACATCAGCAGACGAGATCTCCTGAAGGCCGGCGCCGCGGTGACCGCGGTGGCGGGGACGGGCCTGATGTCCCCGGAGGCGGCCCGGGCCGAGCCGGTCTGGAAGGGCCAGGCGGAAAAGGACGCGACGCTGCGCGTGCTGCGCTGGAAGCAGTTCGTCCAGGGCGACATCGACAATTGGATGGAGACGACGAAGAAATTCACGCAGCAGACCGGCATCCCGGTGCGCGTCGATACCGAGAGCTGGGAGGACATCCGTCCGAAGGCGGCGGTCGCCGCCAATGTCGGCGCCGGTCCCGATCTCATCATCGGCACCCTCGACGACCCGCACAAATTCCCGGACAAGCTGGTGGACCTGACCGATCTCGCCGACTATCTCGGCGCCAAATACGGCGGCTGGTACGACGTCTGCCGGCGCTACGGCACGCGCGACAAGAGATGGATCGCGCTGCCGCAGGGGGGGCCGGGCGCCTGCCTCAACTATCGCATCAGCCATGTGAAGAAGGCGGGCTTCGAGGAGTTCCCGACGACCACGGCGGATTTTCTCAAGCTCTGCCAAGCCCTCGCGAAGAACGGCACACCCCCCGGTTTCGCGCTCGGCCACGCCACGGGCGACGCCAACGCCTGGACGCATTGGCTGGTGTGGTCGCATGGTGGCAAGATGGTCGACGACAACAACAACGTGGTGATCAACTCGCCCGAGACCATCGCCGCGCTGGAATACGGCAAGCAGCTTTACGAGACCTTCATCCCGGGCACGCTGTCCTGGCAGGATCCCAGCAACAACAAGGCCTTCCTCGCCGGAGAGATCAGCCTCACCGGCAACGGCATCTCGATCTATACCGTGGCCAAGACCTCCAAGGACGAGGCGCAGTTGGCGATCGCCAAGGACATGGATCACGCCGGGCATTGGCCGATCGGCCCGGTGGGCCGGCCGACGGAGCAGCATCTCATGCTGCAGGCCTATGTGTTCAAATTCTCCAAATACCCCGGCGCGGTGAAGGAATATCTCCGCTTCATGTGGGAGAAGGAGCAGTACGAGCCGTGGCAGCAGGCCTCGAACGGCTACATCACCCAGCCGCTCCGGGCCTATGAGGACAATCCGATCTGGACGGCCGATCCCAAGAACACGCCCTTCCGCGACGTGTTCAAGGGCGCGCTCGACAACGGCTACTCCGGCACGCTCGGCGCCGCTTCGGCGGCGGTGATGGGCGATTTCGTCCTGGTCGATATGGTCGCCGAGGCCGTCACCGGCTCGCGCACCCCCAAGGAGGCGGTCGAGCGCGCGGCCGAGCGCGCCAAGCGGTATTACCAGTCGTGAGCGGTCGGGCGGCCGCCGGCGCCGACGGTCCTGCGGCCGCTCCGGAGAAAGGCGTATCCGTGTTTCATCGAGTCGGCGGCTGAGCGCCCATGGCCGTTCAAATGCAGGCCGCCCTGGGCGCGTCGGCCAAGCGCGGCAGGCTGCGCCTCGACGACAGCCGCGGCGTTCTGGGTTTCGTCTTCATGCTGCCGGCGGCGGTGCTGCTGCTGCTTTTCCTGACCTATCCGCTCGGGCTGGGCCTGTGGCTGGGCGTCACCAACCGGAGCATCGGCGGCACCGGGCATTTCGTGGGATTCGCCAATTTTCGCTCGCTGCTCGACGACAGCGTGTTCCGGCTCGTGGTGTTCAACACCCTTTTCTACACGGTCGTGGCGAGCGCGGTGAAATTCGGCCTCGGCCTCTATCTGGCGCTGCTGCTCAACCACCGGCTGCCGTTCAAGGCGATCCTGCGCGCCGTGGTGCTGCTGCCCTTCGTCGTGCCGACGGTGCTGTCGGCGATCGCCTTCTGGTGGCTCTATGATTCGCAATTCTCGATCATCTCCTGGGTGCTGGTGAAGCTCGGCCTCATCCACCGCTATATTGACTTCCTCGGCGAGCCCTGGAACGCGCGCTGGTCGCTGATCGCCGCCAATATCTGGCGCGGCATCCCTTTCGTGGCGATCACCTTGCTGGCGGGGCTGCAGACCATTCCGCCCTCGCTCTACGAGGCGGCGACGCTCGACGGCGCCAGCCGCTGGCAGAACTTCCGCTACGTCACCTTCCCGATGCTGACGCCGATCATCGCCGTGGTGATGACGTTCTCGGTGCTGATGACCTTCACCGACTTCCAGCTCGTCTACGCCATCACCAAGGGCGGGCCGGTGAACGCCACGCATCTGATGGCGACGCTCTCCTTCCAGCGCGCCATCACCGGCGGCCAGCTCGGCGAAGGCGCGGCGATCGCCGACGCGATGATCCCCTTCCTGCTCGCCGCCATCCTGTTCAGCTATTTCGGCCTGCAGCGGCGCAAATGGCAGGCGGGAGGACGCGACTGATGGCGGCGGCGCAGCCGGAAGGAATGGACTACCTGTCGTCGCTGCCGCGCCGGCTGGTGACGGTCTATCTGCCGCTCGCGATCATGCTCTTCGTGCTGCTTTTCCCGTTCTATTGGATGGCGACGACGACCTTCAAGCCGGATGCCGAGCTTTACGATTACGCGAAGTACAATCCTTTCTGGGTGGCGCATCCGACCCTGGAGCACATCAAGAAGCTGCTGTTCGAGACGAGCTATCCCGATTGGATGCTCAACACCATGGTCATCTCGGTGAGCTCGACCGCGCTCTCGCTGTTCTGCTCGGTCTCGGCCGCCTATGCCATCGAGCGGCTGCGCTACCGCGGCTCGCACTATGTCGGGCTCGCCATTTTCCTGGCCTATCTCGTGCCGCCCAGCATCCTCTTCATCCCGCTGGCGACGATGGTGTTCCAGCTCGGCATGTTCGACAGCGACTGGGCGCTGATCCTGACCTATCCCACCTTCCTGGTGCCGTTCTGCACCTGGCTGCTGATGGGCTACTTCCGCACCATCCCCTACGAGCTCGAGGAATGCGCCCTGATCGACGGCGCCTCGCGCTTGCAGATCCTGCTGAAGATCACCCTGCCGCTGGCCGTGCCCGGCCTGATCTCGGCCGGCATCTTCGCCTTCACGCTCTCCTGGAACGAGTTCATCTACGCGCTCACCTTCATATCCTCCTCGGAGAACAAGACGATTCCGGTGGGCGCGATCACCGAGCTGGTGGAAGGCGACGTCTATCACTGGGGCTCGCTCATGGCGGCGGCGCTGCTGGGCTCGCTGCCGGTGGTGATCCTCTACTCCTTCTTCGTCGAGCACTACGTCTCGAGCCTCACCGGCGCGGTGAAGGAGTAGGGGCGCGCGTCCTCGCCATCCGGCGCGCTGCGGCAGGTCAGCAGCGGCCGGCCCGAGCGGGTGATGAAGCCGCCGGCGCCGAGCGCCGCCAGCGTGCGGCGGAAATGATCGGCGGCGGCCGGCCGCGCCGCGCCTTCGAGCCAGTTCTGGTCCAGGAAGGAGGCGAGCGCGGGATGGCCGAGCTCCGCCTCCCAAAGGATGCCGAGCAGCGAGGCCATCGCTTCCTCTTGCTCGACGGCGAGGCCATGGAGAGAAGCCGCCGCCGCCGCCGCCGCGCGGTTGCCGGTCTCGGGGCCGGGGCCAAGGCCGAAATCGATGCGCCGGCGCCGCTCGGGCGAAGCGAGCTGGTAATGCGCCGCCTCGTGCAGCAGCACATAGGCCTCGGTGTCGGCGCGCGCCGCCCGGCCGTCCCAGCTAAAATCCTCCTGCGGGCTGCCCGGCCGCGCCGCCATGGCGAGCCGCGCCAGCACCTCCAGCGCCGCGCCGTGATGCGTCGCGGCCAGCGCGCCTTGCGCGCGCTCGGCGCTGCCGGGCCGCGCGATGCGGCCGAGCACCGCGCGCGCCGCGCCGCCGCCCAATCCCTCGGCAAAGCGCGCCAGCAGCTCGGGCAGGCGGTCGGAATCGATCGGCGTCAGAATCATGCGGCTCTCCGGCCGGCCAAATTATAAAAATCTCCGCCGCATTCAAAGCGGTGGAGGTGGCCGGGGAGGGTGGATTTCTAGCGCTGCTCCGTCAGGCGATGCAGCGGCGGAGGCACCGCCGCCTGAGGCGCGATGCCGGCATGGAGCGGCGAACGCTCGATCAGGAACCCCGTCTTTGCCAGCGGCCGCCCGCGCTCGCCCAGCGCCAGCGCTTGCGCGCGGTCCGGCATCGGCATGGACCGCACAAGATAGAAGGCCTTGCCGCTCGCTCTTTGCACCTTGGATACGGTTGCCGCAATGCCGCTTTCGGCGAGGTCGCGGCTCAACTGCGCCGCCTGCCGGAGCTGGGCAAAGGCGGCGAACTGCACGCGAAATTGCGGCGCCGCGGCGGTGGCGTCGCGATGGAGGAGGGCGGCAATGCGCAAAGCGCGGCGCGCCGTGTCGACGGCGGCATGGGTGGCGGCAGGATCGGCGAGCGGCGCCGAGCGGACGCGCAGCAGCTTCCGGTGGTCCTGCCCGTGGGTCTCGACGATGACCGCCGCCAAGCCGTGCCGGTCCAGCGCCGCTTGCAGGCGAAGGGCGGCGGCTTTGCCGGCAAAGACGCCGTATTCGACCCAGTAAGACCCCGCCGGTTCAGCCGCGAGCGGCGAGGACGGCGCGAAGAGGACGGCCGGCGGCGGAGCGGCAGGCGTCGCGGGCGGCGGCTCGAGCGCCGCTTCTTGCACCGGTGGGCCGGCCTGCGGCTCGAACGCTGCTTCTTGCACCGGCGGGCCAGCCTGCGGCTCGATCGCCGGCAAGCTCGCGGCCGTGGGCGGCATTTCCGTTCGGCTCGGCATGGCCGCGGCGGCGGCGAGAGGATCGTGCGCCGGCATGGGCAGGGCGGCGGCGACCTGCGCCGGGGCGGTCGTCGGCGGGGGTTGCGGCCGCTCGAGATAGATCGCCGTGGCGATGCCGAAGCCGGCAACCCCAAGCGACAGGGTCAAGAGCAGCATGCCGGCGGCACGCGACCAAGCCGACCGACTTTTGGCGAAAAACCGCGCTTCCCGCCGAAACCAGCGCCGGGTCATGATCCTTCCCCCAACGGCGCCGCACTCATAGATGGCAACCGCCGCAAAACCATACCACGCGCGCCGCCGATGTCATGGTGCCGCATGCGCTTTCGCCGCGGTTATCCCCATGTTCCTTGCTTTTCCGAGCCTTCGACCGCGACCGTGGCGCCGCGGCGCGCGCGGCGGGACCGAGCGGCTTGCCGCTGCTTCCCGATGATGTCAGCGGCTTTCGCTAAGACCATAGAAAACGAAGGGTTTTGCGACGGTCGGAGGGCACGCCCGGCGGCTCTTTCGACATGCCTGGAACGGCGCCGACGGGTGTTGCGGATAGCCGCTCGATGGGGCACATTACGCCGCCGTGTCGGCTGCCGGACACCCAAGTCCGGATGCCGGCGCCGGTGGGAGGCGCCATGGCTGCCAAAGCATCCGAGACGGCAGAGCGGGCGAGGGCCGAGCGGATCCGTTCGTTGGCGCAGCGATGCCGCGAATTGTCGGAGCTGACGGCGATCCCCGAGGTCACGCGGGAGCTGGTCAGCATTGCCGATGCGCTCGACAGCGAGGCCGAGCTGGTGGCCGAGCGGTAAGGGGCCCCGCGCAAAGCTGGATCCCGGAGGAGACGCGCTGTGAATCCCACGGACATACGCATACCCGACTACTTCCACAAGGTCGTGGATTGCCAGTGGGCCTGCCCGTCCCACACGCCGGTTCCCGAATATATCCGGCTGATCGCCGCGGGCCGCTATACCGACGCCTATATGGTCAACTGGGCGTCCAACGTCTTTCCCGGAATTCTCGGCCGCACCTGCGACCGCCCCTGCGAGCCCGCCTGTCGGCGCGGCCGCGTCGAGAAGGACCCGGTGGCGATCTGCCGCCTGAAGCGCGTCGCCGCCGACAACAAGGACGACATCAAGGGATTGCTGCCGGCGATCCCGGCGCGCAAGAACGGCAAGCGCGTCGCGCTGATCGGCGCGGGGCCGGCATCGCTCACCGTCGCGCGCGATCTGATGCCGCTCGGCTATCACTGCGTGCTCTATGACGGCGACAAGCAGGCCGGCGGCATGATCCGCAGCCAGATTCCGAAATTCCGCCTGCCGGAATCGATCATCGACGAGGAGGTCGGCTACATCACCGACATGGGCGTCGAGCTTCGGCTCGGCCAGCGCGTCGACAGCCTGAAGGCGCTGCTCGCCGAAAGCTATGACGCGATCTTCGTCGGCACCGGCGCGCCGCGCGGGCGCGACCTCGACATTCCCGGCCGCAAGGAGGCCGCCGCCAACATCCATATCGGCATCGACTGGCTGTCCAGCGTCTCCTTCGGCCACATCGACCGGATCGGCAGGCGCGTCATCGTGCTCGGCGGCGGCAACACGGCGATGGATTGCTGCCGCTCCTCCAAGCGGCTCGGCGGCGAGCAGGTCACCGTCGTGGTGCGCAGCGGCTTCGAGGAGATGAAGGCCTCGCCCTGGGAGAAGGAGGACGCGATGCACGAGGGCATCCCGATCCTCAACTATCTCGTGCCGAAGGAATTCCTGCTGCGCCAGGGCAGGCTCGCCGGCATGCGCTTCGAGAAGGTCGCCGCTTCCTATGACGACAAGGGCCGGCGCAGCCTGCTGCCCACCGGCGAGAGCGACGTGGTGATGGAATGCGACGACGTGCTGGTGGCGGTCGGCCAGGAGAACGCCTTTCCCTGGATCGAGCGCGGCATCGGCCTCGATTTCGACAAATGGGACATGCCCAAGGTCGATCCCAGGACCATGCAATCGACCCTGCCGCAGGTCTTTTTCGGCGGCGACGCGGCCTTCGGCCCCAAGAACATTATCTGGGCGGTGGCGCACGGCCACGAGGCGGCGGTGTCGATCGACAAGCTGCTCAACGGCGAGAACGTCAAGGACCGGCCGCCGCCGCTGGTCAACCTGGTCAGCCAGAAGATGGGCATCCACGAGTGGAGCTACGACAACGACGTCTCGCTCGACAAGCGCTACAAGGTGCCGCACGCCGACCAGACGGCGGCGCTCAAGAACATCAGGATCGAAGTGGAGCTCGGCTTCGACCGGAAGCTCGGCTACCTCGAGGCCGAACGCTGCCTCAATTGCGACGTGCAGACCGTGTTCGCGGCGTCGCTCTGCATCGAGTGCGACGCCTGCGTCGACATCTGCCCGATGGATTGCATCACTTTTGCCAGGAACGGCGAGGAAAAGGAGCTGCGCCAGCGGCTCAAGGCGCCGGCCAGCAATCCGTCGCAGGATCTCTACGTCTCCGGAGCGCTGAAGACGGGCCGCGTCATGATCAAGGACGAGGACGTGTGCCTGCATTGCGGATTGTGCGCCGAGCGGTGTCCCACCGGCGCGTGGGACATGCAGAAGTTTCTTCTCGAGATGACACAGGCGGGTCCGGCATGTCGAAGCCGATAGAAGCGATCAACGATTTCGTCGTCAAATTCGCCAACGTCAACGGCTCCGGCTCGGCGAGCGCCAACCAGCTTTTCGCCAGGGCGATCCTGCGCATGGGCGTGCCGGCGGCCTCGCGCAACATCTTCCCCTCCAACATCCAGGGGCTGCCGACCTGGTTCGAGGTGCGCGTCTCGGAGGCCGGCCATCTCGGCCGCCGCGGCGGCGTCGACCTCATGGTGGCGATGAACCCGCAGACCTGGGACCAGGACGTGAAGAGCCTGGAGCCCGGCGGCTATCTCTTCTACGATTCGACCAAGCCGATGCCGCTCGCCAAGTTCCGCGAGGACATAGAGATCATCGGCATGCCGCTCACCGAGATCTGCAACAAGGAATACACCGACGCGCGCCAGCGCCAGCTCTTCAAGAACATCATCTATGTCGGCGCGCTCACGGCGCTGCTCGACATGGACTTCACCGCCGTCGAGACGCTGATCGGCGAGCAGTTCAAGGGCAAGGACAAGCTGATCCAGCCCAATTTGCACGCCCTCCATATGGGCCGCGACTACGCGCTCCGGCATTTGACATGCCCGATCGGGCTGCGCATGCGCCGCTCCGACGCGGTGGGCGAGCGCGTCTATCTCGAAGGCAACAGCGCGGCGGCGCTGGGCGCGCTCTATGGCGGCGCCACGGTCTGCGCCTGGTATCCGATCACGCCGTCCTC
>Ga0187781_10000630_pt1 | contig 25411 bp, 15 predicted proteins | sample 0715_SJ02_MP02_2_FD_132447 | JGI IMG/M metagenome (GOLD analysis project Ga0187781, IMG submission 132447) | Tropical peat soil microbial communities from peatlands in Department of Meta, Colombia - 0715_SJ02_MP02_20_MG | ecosystem: Environmental > Terrestrial > Soil > Wetlands > Peat | place... | reverse complement strand
CTCGATTCGCCCAGTTTGGCCACGGTCGCGTTGGTGGTCTCCGCCATCTTCGCCGCCGACCCGGCCACCTTGGCCGCTTCGTTGGCGTTCTTGGCGATCTCTTTGATCGACGCGGTCATTTGCTCCGTTGCCGTCGCCACCGTTTGCACGTTCTTGCTCACCTGCTCTCCCGCCGCCGAAACCACGTTGGCTTGCGTGGAGGTCTCTTCGGCATTCGAGCTCATTTGCTGGCTGACGGCAGTGAGTTCTTCCGAGGAACTGGCCAACGCACTGGCGGTTTCGGAAGCGGCCTTGAGGGGCTCAATTACCGTGTCCAAGGTCTTATTGACCCCTTCCACGATTTTCCGGAAGTCCCCCTGGTGCTGCGTAGCATCCGCCCGCGTGCCCAGCTTGCCCTCCACCGCTGCCTGGACCAGCATGTCGGCATCGCCCACCAGCGCGTTCAGGCCGTCGATGCAGGCATTGAAGCTCTCTTTGACGCTGTTGAAATCACCGGCGTAGGATTCCGTGACTTTGGGAGGGATGTCACCTTGGCCAATCCGAGCAATGTAGGCCGCAAACACCCCTACCGGCTTCACGACCGCGTCCAGGGTATCGTTCACTCCCTGGACGACCTTGCGAAAGTCACCCTGGTGTTTGGAGGCATCGGCGCGCGTCGCCAGCTTTCCCTCCACGGCCGCTTTCGACAGCATTCCGGCGTCCGCCACGAGTGCGTTGATGTTGTTTTTCAACAGCACCAGCCACTCGTGAATCTGGTCGTGATCGGAAGCCTTGGCCATCGATGCCGTCATGTCGCCGTTGGCGATCTTGGTGACATAGGCGATCAGCTCGCTCAGCCAGAGGTGCACGCCATTGACCGCATTCTTCATCTTCTCGTGATCGCCCTTGCAGGCAATCTCGACCTTCTCTCGCAGATTGCCGCCGCGAATCAGCGCGAGAATCCGGTTGCCCTCGCCAATGGGCAGCAGGATGGCATCCAGCATCTCATTCACGCCCTTCACGATTCCAGCGTAGGCGCCCTGGAACTCCTCCGGCTTTCCACGCTCGGAGAGCTGCCCTTCCTTCGACGCGCCGGTCAGACGGGCCATTTCTTTTTGTAGAGCTTGCAGGACAGTGGCCACGTTGTTGACGGCCTGTTTCATTTTTTCATGGTCGCCCTTATAGGTTTGTGTAATCAGCTCGTCGATCTTGCCGCTCGAGATCTGCGCCAGGATGCGGTTACCTTCACCGATGGGCAGCAGGATGGCATCCAGCATTTCGTTGACGCCTTCCACCAGTTGCCGGTCTTCTCCCCGAAAGAGTTCCGCCCGTCCCCGCGCCGTCAGTTCGCCTCGCCGGGCGGCGTCGACCAGCCGCAGAATCTCATCTGATACTCTGACTTGAGTTCTTTCCCGAGGCCTCTCGAAGCCTGGTGCAGCCCCGCGATCCTGATCGGGCTCTTCATAATTCGCCACCGCAACTCCCTTCCCATTCTCCCTTTGTACTCGCCGCCTTCCGTTCGCCATACTTCCTCCTTTTTGATATCGTCAAATCCTTCTGTCAGCCTCCCGGGCGTCGGCCTTAGATTGCTGGTTCCGTCGCGTTCGACAGGTCTATTGCCTTCCCTGTGTCCAGCACGTGCATCAGGCAGTCCTTTAACTTGTAGACACCGGGGATCAACTCCCGCGCCCGCTGGCTCAAGGTCTCCGGTGGCCCTTCATAAGTCTCTTCGTCAACTTCCAGCACATCCCCGATCTCATCCACCAGGAGGCTTACGGCGCCGTCGTCGCTTCTCACCACAACGTTCATGGGGAGTTGGTCCGAGGGGCGCTCACGGAGGGCCAGCCGCCGGCGCAAATCCACCGCCGTAACGATGTGGCCGCGTAAATTGATCAATCCCTGCACAACCGCGGGCGCCAGCGGCACGCGAGTCATTTCCTGGTAGCGTATGACTTCCTGGACCTTCTCGACCTCTACCCCGAAAAAAAGGCCGTCGACGAAAAACGTCGAGAACTGTTTCTTCTCCGCCATGGTTTTATGCCTCCGCTTTCGGGCTCGCCTCAGACTCGACGAAGTTCGAGCCCAAACGCGCCAGCACCGCCTCCACATCGACAAGCTCGGTCACTCGCCCCTGAGTGATCATCATCCCCCGGGTGCCCTTTCGGGCCAGCTTGCTTTGCACGGCTTCGTCACTCTCGACGATGTCGAGAATGCGATCCACCACCAGTCCCGCGCTCCGCCCCTGGTCGGTGTAGACCACCACCTGGATCTTTTGATTGCCGTCGCCCGCCTCCTCCTTGCTCGCTCCCCGCTGTTCATTCCCGTCGAGCGCGGAGTAGAGAAAGATCAGAGGGAGGATCTCGCCACGGTATTGGACCACGTAGTGGCGCCCGCTCCTTTCTACGGCCGAGCGGTCGAACTCCTCTAAGCGAGCCACCAGGGACAGCGGAATAGCCATCCGCCCTCCATCCGGATTTCGGAAAAGCAGAAGAGTCTGTAGACCTTTAGATTTCTCCCGCAGCGTGGTGGATTTCTCCGCTAGCCCGCGGTCGCGAGCTTCGGTCACCACCCGTGCCTTCTGCGCCAAGCCTAAAACGTCCAGGATCAGCGCCACCCGCCCATCCCCCATGATGGTGGCGCCGGCAAAAGTGGCGATGCCCTTCAACTGCTTGCCCAGGGGCTTGACGACGATCTCCTCCGTATCGTTGATGGCGTCCACCACCAGCCCGAACTGGCGATCGTCCGCCTGCAAGACCACGATATTGACGTTTTGGGATTCCTGCACCTTCTTCTCCGCCGCGGTCAGCAGCTCGACGATCTTCTCGGAGGTGGGTTGAACGTCGCTGAACGCCTGCTCGGCCTGCGCATAACTGCCGGCCGCCGCGAGGGTAACAATCTGCTTCACTAAGGCGTGGAAGCCCGCGTGGGTTTTCTCCAGCTCCACAATTTCCCCTACGTCACCGAAATCCTGGAGGCCCGTTGCATAGAGCCACTTCCCCAAGGCGCAGGCTTTGTGTGATCCCGCTTCCTGGACCGTCAACGTGGCTTTTCCATCCAAGAATTGCCGCAAACGGCCAAACCACGCCAGGTGCTTGTTCCGCGCCGTGGCGAAATCCAAGAACTCTGCGGTGCTCTCCGCCTGCGCCTCGGCAGCCACGCCGCCCTTCAGTTCCCGTTTCAGGTACACCAAGGGCAGCAAATGCCCACGCAAGCGGTACACTGGCGCGCCGTGGATCATTTCGACGCCTTTGCGCGCCTGCTCGCCCTCCAGGCGCACCAACTCCAACAAGCTGACTTGAGGTATGGCATAGCGATCGCCGCCGCTGGTCACCACCAGCGCCGGAATGATCGCCAAGGTGAGCGGGATCTTGACCTTGATCGTAGTTCCTTTTCCTTTTTGAGTCTGAACGTCCACCACCCCGCCGATCTTTTCGATATTGGTCTTCACCACATCCAGGCCCACCCCGCGCCCGGACACGTTGGTCACTTTCTGGGCGGTAGAAAAGCCGGGCAGGAAAATCAGGTTGAGCAGCTCGCGCTCGCTCATGCGGCTGGCCTGATCAGGGCTGATGAGTCCGCGCTCGAGGGCTTTCTGCTTCACGCGTTCCAGGTCAATGCCTGCTCCATCGTCGGAAATCTCGATGTTGACCTGCCCGCCTTCGTGAAAGGCGCATAGAAACAACCGTCCTTCCGCAGGCTTGCCGCAGGCCAAGCGCTCTTCGGGGGTTTCGATGCCGTGGTCCACGGCATTCCGCACCAGATGCGTGAGGGGGTCTTTAATGGCTTCCACCAGGGTCTTATCGAGCTCCGTCTCCTTGCCTTCCATCTCGACCCGCACTTGCTTGCCGCAGTTCATGGCCAGATCGCGCACCAGGCGTGGAAAGCGCGCCCAGATATTGCCGATGGGCTGCATGCGAGTTTTCATCACCCCTTCTTGCAGCTCGGTGGTAATCAGGTTGAGGCGCTGCGAGGTGCTGAGGAAGACAGCATCCTGCTGGGTGGTGGAATACTGCAGAATCTGGTTGCGGGCCAGAACCAACTCCCCCACCAGATTCATCAGCTTGTCCAGAAGGCCCACGTCCACCCGGATGCTGCTGTCGGTGGCCGCCAGCATGCGCACTTCTTTCTGTTCCTGGATAGCCTCCAGAATATCCGGCGGCTTGGCCGAGCCGCTCTCCACCAGAATCTCGCCCACCCGCCGTGGGTCGCCGAGCAGTTGCTTGTCGAGCGCCGCGCTGACTTCGGCAGGTGAGGCTTTGCCGTGTTCAACCAGGATTTCGCCCAGACGCCGTTCCTCCACTGAGGTTTCGACGGGCTCGCCCGCGGGGGAGGGGAGCGCAGGTGAGGCCGTCGATTCGGCCGGCGCGGGCAGGGGTTCGGGCCTCGAACTCTGTAAGCGTGTCAGCGTCTCCACCACCGCCTGGTAGTCTCGATCGCCCTCCTGGCCCGTGGCCTCGATGCTCGCTAGCATCTCCCGCACCGCGTCCACCATGACCAACAGGCCCGAGGTGATCTCCGCGTTGAGGACCAGTTCGCCGTCCCGAAGTTTGCTCAGCAGGTTTTCCCCCACGTGGGCTACCGACTCGAGCTTGCCAAACCCCAGGAAACCGCAGGTGCCTTTGATGGTGTGAATGGTTCTGAAGACGCTCGCCAGCATGTCCCGCGCCTGGGGGTCCTTTTCCAAAGCCACCAGACTGCGGTCAAGCTGATCCAGGTTTTCGTTGCTTTCGACCAGGAACTCGCGGACGATGTCATCCATAAGTCTGCTTCCTTTGCCTCGGCTTCGACTGCTGCGGAGCCTCTTGATCTTATCGGCGGGTAGGGGACGTTTCGTGAGAGAAGCTCCAGGTTCTGTCTGGAGAGGAAGCGCAGGCTAGGGTAGTCCAAGTCTGGGCTTGCGCACCTGGGGTCGGCGGCTTTCGAGTTTCGAGTCTCGCGCTCGGCCGGGCGTCAGTAATTAATCGACAATCGCTCGGCCTGCGAACCCGTGGATTCGATGCTCAGGCGGCGCTCTCCCTCGCGCCAGGCATCGCGCAGGGCGCTGAGGTGCTCGAGGAGGGAGCGGAGAACCTCCGCCGCGTTCTCGACATTGGCTTTCGTTATCTGGGCGCGCGCGTAGACATAAAAGGCCTGGAGATTTCGGGCCACTTCGCCTCCCTCCTCGAAATTCAGCGTACCCTCGAGCTGGATGACGATGGCCAGGGCGCGATTCAGATGCTGGCACTTCTTTTCGATGTCGCGGGCCTCGATCGCGTCGATGGCCCGAATCAGAGCCGTAATGGCGCCGTCGTAGAGCATGGCGACCAGGCCTATGGGGGTGGCGCCTTCGACCGAGAGTTGACGATAGCTATGGGCTGGGTGTCTCATGTGGTTGAAGTACCGTTCGGGTTCAAAGAGTTGAGTTGCTGGTTAACCTGGTTGATCAGTTCCGGCAGTTGCTCGAGCGTGGTGTTGATAGTCGAGTATTCCGTGGTCAGTTGCGCCTGGGTTTGCTGGAGTTGATATTGAAACTCGCTGATCTGATCGTTGAGGTCGCTTTCCTGGCTCGAAATCGAGTTCATATCGAGATTCAGCGGGCCGTTGACCTGGTCGGTCAGATTAGTGAGATCCGTATTCAGCGTCTGGGCTACGCCCGATGGGGAAGTGGACTGGAAGAGGTTCTGGACGGCGGAAAAGTCGTTGGACAATGCGTCGTTGAGGTCCAGGCTGTCCGTCGAAGAGCTGCTCTGCACCGACAAGGTACCGTCTTCCTGAAGTTGAATCCCGATCGACTGGAGATTGACTGCGGCGCCGTTGCCGCTGAGGCTGGTGGTGATGTCGCTCAGCAAAGACGACTGTATCAAGTCTAGAGAAGGGTCGCCCAGAAGCGGCGGCGCCGAACCGCTCCCGCTGTAAGTGTTCTGAGCATTGATATCGTCCATGAGCTGGTTCCAGGCGCTTACGAAATTGTTGATGCCCGTCGAGACTTGGGTCAGGTCAGGCTGGATCTGCAGCGTCACCGGATCGGAAGAAGTCCCTGACAAGGCCAGAGTGACCCCGGGTATGACGTTGGCCACCGTGTTACTGCTGCTGGTGACGGGCACGCCGTCCACGGTCAGCGAGGCGTTCGTGCCGAGAGTAACCTCGGTCGCGCCGTTGCTGCCGGTGGCTGCGGTGAAGCCCATGCCCTGGGGCGCCGGAGCGGTATACGTGGCGGCGAAACCCATGCCGTTGCCGCTCCCCGTGGTGTCGGTGGGGACGTTGATCACTCCGCTCGGGTCACCGCTGTTTGCCACCAGGGCCAACTGGGCTCCGGTAGCGTTGGTGATGACCGAGGCCGTAACCCCCAAGTTTTGCTGATTGATGTAGGAGGCCAGGCCGGTCAGCGTGTCAGTGCCGAGGGTAGGGTCCACGGAGATGTCCACCGGGCTGCCCGAGGAGCCGACCTGGAGTTCGAAATCGCCAGTGGGGAGCGCCGCCGATGCCGAGCTGAAGCTGCCGGAAAGGTCCGCGCCCGTGGTGTCGTTCGAAACGGTGATCACGCCCCCTGATCCAGAGGTTTGGCTCACCAGCGACAAGCTGGCGCCGGAGGCGTCGGTGATGACGGAGGCCGTAACCCCGAGGTTCTGCTTAGTGATGTAAGAGGCCAGGCCGCTCAACGTGTCGGTGCCGTCGGCGGTGTCCACGGGGATGGGAACTGCGGTGCTGTCTCCCACCTGGAGATCAAACTCCCCGGCCGGAAGGGTCGAGGACGTTTGGGTCGCGGAATAAACTGCCGAGGTAGTGGCCAGGCTGTTGACCGTAACGGTGTGCGAACCGGCCGCCGTGCCGTTGGCCGCCGTTGCGCTCACCACATCGTTATTGGACGAGTTCACCGTGAGGTCGCTGAATACGCCCATCGGGTCGCTGAGCGCTTGCACGGCGGTCTGGAGATTGGTCAGGTCGGTTTCAATGGTTTGCAGGGCGGAGGTCTGCGAGCTCAAGGCGGTCACTTGATTTTGCAGATTTACCTCGGGCTGGGCGTCGAGTTCCAGGATGGCATCCACGGTCGAGGTGACGTCGATGCCGCTGCCGGAGGTATTGGTAGCCGAGTTCAAAATGGCGTCCACGGCATCCAGGACCGCCGAGTCGGTGCTGGAATTGTTGCTGGTCGAATTGGAGGTGCTGGATTCCCCCAAGAGCTCAGCGATCGACTCGTTGCTGGGATTCAAGGTGTTCAGAAGCGAATTGATGGAACTGGTGGTGCTCATCCCTTTTCTCCTTCAGAAACGCGCAGGTGTTTCTCTCCGAGCCGCACCGACCCTAGCCACTTTCTATCGGCGGTTGTTGCGCTGCCCTTGAGCGGCATGGCAGGTGGACCTCGGAGATTTGGGGCGGAGGCGAGTTCCTGGCGTCTGGTGGGGGCTAGCTGATCCCGCCATACGGACAACCCGGACTGCCTGATGCAGCCGCGCCGGCCAAGGGGCCCCGGCCACCCAACGTGCTGGAGGAGGGGCGAAGGATGGTGGGTGCGTGATCAAGGAGAGCGAGAAGTCAGCCCCCGCCCCTCCCTACCTGAGGAGGAGAGTTAATTCGGCGGAGGGGGCCGGGGTGGTCCCCTCCGTCAGAAACAACCTGGCAGCGATTACGTGATCAATTTCAGGATCGCCTGCTGGTTCTGGTTGGCTTGCGCCAGGGCGGAGATGCCTGTCTGTTCGAGGATTTGGTACTTGGACAGGTTGGCCACCACTTGCCCGATGTTCGCGTCCTGAATGGAGCTTTGGGCGGAAGTCAGGTTTTGTATCTGGGTATTAATGACGTTGGTGGCCGAGTTCAGGCGGTTGATACCGGCGCCGATACTGCCCCGCATCGAAGCCACGTCGGAAATGGCGCCGTTGATGGTCGTCAACGCCGTTGCCGCGGAGTCCGCGGCGCCCAGGTTCAGGCTTCCAAGGTTGACGGTGTTCGTGCCGATCGTGGCGGCTGAGAGGGGCCCGATCGTAACCGGAATGAGGTAGTTCGTCGAGCTCGCAACGTTGCCGTCACTGATGAACACGTTGTCAACGCTCGCGCCGCTCGTGGTGGGTGCGGCAAAGGCGTTGTGCCCCCCCGAACTCCCCAGGGCGGTGTCTGTGCTCGAAACGGCCAGGTCGTCCCGGTTGTCGGTGTCGGTGATCACCAACTGTTGGTAGGCGCCTCCCGCCGGGGTCGCCAAACTCGCGGTGACCCCGGTGACGTTGCCGTTGATCCAGTTCATCAGGTCCTGGACCGTATTGACTGCCGACATGGTGCCCAGTGGGGTCATGGTATTATTGCTGATGGTCAGGTTTCCATTGGAACTGGCGACCTGAAGGTCATGGTTGGAATTGATGGTGGCCGTCAGACCATCGCCACTGTTGTTGATCGCAGTGATCAAGTTCCCCACCGTCGCCTGCGTCCCCGTCAACGTACCCAGGTCGTTTTTGGCGGCGGTGTTCTGGGCCACCGTGACGTTGCCGCCGGCTGCCGTACCGTTGACTTCGAGGTTGCCGGTGGCGTCGATGTACGCAGATAGCCCGTAGGTAGAGCCGTTAGTGTTGACGTAGTTTACCAGGTTGCCCACCGTGTCCTGGGTCCCCGTAAAAGTGCCCACGTCTGCGGTCATTGACCCGCTCACCTGAACCGAACCATTCCCGTCGGTGCCCTGGATTACCAGGTGGCCGCCCAGGAGGCTTGCGCTGATACCCGCCGTGCCCCCGTTTGCAGTGATGTCGTTCAGCAAGTTAGTAACTGAGGCGCTGGCCCCTGCCGTGTAGGTATAGAGTCCCTTGCTGGTGTAAACATCGATGGTGTCGCCCTGGGCGATGGACGAGCTGCCGGTGAGAGCCGAACTCCCGGTTTGAATGTTCGTCCCAGCCGTAAAACTCACCGTGTTAGTGGTACCGCCAGTGCCATTGGTCACCGTAAAGATGTCACCGTTGGTGAGTGCCGTCGAATCGTTTAAGTTCTTGCCGCTGCCCGCCCAATTCAGCGTGGCGGCCGTGTAAGAGAACGTGGGACCCGCATTGGCGATCGAGATCGTGGTGCCATTGGTGAGCGCGGTGGCGGCCGACAGATAGCCGTTGCCTGTATAGAGGGCGCTGGAAACCCCCGCCGTATAGGTTTGAGGAGTGGCAGAACCGAAGCCGATCGAAAAGACCTGGTTGGCGGTCAGGGCTGTGGACGCCAGAACACTACTGCTGGCGAGAGTCGAATCCACTACGTTGGGATTGGTGACCGTCGCGGCTTGGAATACCGGCGAACCATTGAAATTCGTGGCGGCGCCGATGCGGCCGATTTCAGCCGTGATCGAGCTGTATTCATTCGTGATTGCAGTGTACTGGTCGCCGGTGAGGCCGCCGTTGGCGGCTTCGGTGGCCAGCGTGACGGCGCGGTTGAGCAGGGTGGTGACCTGGGAGAGCGCGCCGTCGGCCACTTGCAATTGTCCGACGCCGTTGGTGGCGTTCTGCGCCGACTGCGTCAGCGCGGTGATGTTGGCCTGCAACCCGTCAGCAATTGAAAGTCCCGCCGGATCGTCAGCACCACTATTGATCCGCGAGCCGGACGACAACTGGAACAGGGTGTTTTGCAGGTTGCTGTTGGTGACAGCCAGGCTGTTCTGGGCTGTCAGTGAAGCAATGTTGTTCAAAACACTGAGTGCCATGGGAGGCTCCTTTTTTAAAGTTTCCGTTTCGGCCGGAGCCTCTACGTCGCGCCGCAGGAGCTCTGTTCCGACTCACGGAACCGTTTCCGAACTCACCAACCCTATCGGCACGAGCGTGTAAAGCTTTACAAAACCCGCATGGAAATTGCGGAAGAACGAAATTCGCAAAACGAAATTCGAAAATCGAAACTGGAAAATGGAAACTGGGAAATGGAATATCGAGTCTCGAGAAGCCGAAAATCGCAATTCGAAAATCGAAACTGGAAACTGGAAAATGGAAAATGGGTTGTCGAAATTCGAAACTCGAAACCCGAAATTCGCAAACCGGGGCTCGAAATTCGGGGATTGCAGTTTGCCTTTCAAATCTCAAATTTCAAATCTCAAATTGGGTCGGTGGAGACAGGGCCGGCCAATTCCACATAGCAGCGCTGTAGCCTCTCGACGCCGGGAAACAGCGTCAAGCCCGCGCGCAGGATCAGCGCCGCCCTGTCCAGGCGCTTGAGCTGGGCGTGGATGGCGGCGGCGCGGAGAAACGACTGCGGGTGTGGGGGCGCCACGGCCAGCTTGTGCTCGGCGGCCTGGGCTGCTTCCTCCAGCAGGTTGAGCCAGCAGCAGGCTTGAATCAGGCGGTCGTGAATGTCGCCCGTCAGGGGTTCGTCCTGGACCGCCCGGCGCATTCGCTCTAGGCCTGACTTGGTCCGCCCCAGGCGGACTTCTGCCAGGCCGAGTTTGCTCTCGATCGCCGGCCAGCGATCGCGGAAGGTGAGGGCGCGTTTGTAGGCGCGGCGGGCCGCGTCAAAATCTTGCAGGTCGTAATAGGCGTCTCCTTCCCCTTCCGCCAGGTCCGCGCTGCGCCCGGAAAGTGCCTTCGCACGCTCGAGGGCTTCGAGCGATTCGGCGGGACGTCCCAGAGTCCGCAGCACCAGACCGTGATACAGCCATGCGGTTCCAAAAGAGGGCCGGATCCGGCAGGCTGCGGCGAAGCAATTCAGGGCTGCTTCGAAATTGCCGTCATTGTCGATGTACGACAGCCCTAACTGGACGTGCACCTGGGCGTCATCCGGCATCTCCTGAACCTTCTTCTGAAGCAATTGAAGATAAAAGCGGTTTTTGCGCAATCGAGTCTCCGGGTCGCAGGCGAACCCGATGTGGTGAATGGGAAAGTCTGCCTTGCCCACCACTCCTCCAATCTGGAGAATGCGAGGCTCGACGGATTCGTGGACGGCGCCTACAAAATAGACTTCGGGTCGCCGCCGAAAGAGCCGGACGACATGATGTTCCACATAAGCCGGAAAGCGCTTCGCGGGTGGAAACCCGTTCTGGTTGGGCCTGGTAGCGAAGTCCCAGACCTTCACATTCACGCTGAGTACGTAATCGAACTTGGGCACGAGATAGCCGTCTGCGCCGGAAGACTTGAGCAGACGCGGCAGCGAGCACTTGGCCTTTTCATCCAATTGTTCATCCGCGTCGATGTAAATTACCCAGTCGGTTCGCATCTCCGCGAGCGCCCGGTTTCGGGCGCCGGCGAAGTCGTTTTCCCAGGGAAAGGACAGACAGCGGGCGCCGTAACGCCGGGCCACCTCGAGCGTGCCGTCCGTCGAGCCGGTGTCCGCAATAACGATCTCGTCCACGAGATCTTTCACGCTCTCCAGGCAGCCAGGCAAACTGGTTTCTTCATTTCGGACGATCATGGAAAGGCCTAAGGTGGGCATGGCGATTCCTCCGGAGAAGCCTTCAGCTATCAGCGCGCCGCAGTGGTAGCGCGGACCCCCGCTTTGGGGGTCCGCGGCTTTTCTCAGACCCGGCGACAAGCACCGGACCCAGACACCGACGCGCTCGAGTTTTGTTCCCGCAAGCCGCGGACCCCGAAGGCGGGGGTCCGCGCTACCCACTAACGGCCGAGGGCTGAGGCCCGATTGCCGACTGCCGAGGGTTGACAGCGGACGGCTGCAAGCCGACAGCTTCTTCCCGCAATTCCAAGAGTCTCTCGAACCGATAGAACCATTGGATTTGGGGAACGATCTGATCGAATGCTTGTAGTACCAGTTCCGCCTCCGTCACAGGGCCGCGGCGCAGAGAGAACAGAGGCGCAAAGTCTAGCTTGTCGAACCGTGCGAGGGCTTGGGTCCAATCGGCAACTTGCTGACGGAGTTGAGCCAGGGAGTCTCTGGTTCTGGCGGCCCACTCGGCGTCGAGCCGGCCGAATAGCCCGGTGCCGGAACCGAGAAGAGCCGGGTGCTTCCTGTATAAGAGCAGGTCGGCGGCGGCATAGGCATGAGCGCGCTTGATTAACTCCGCGCAGTTGTTGTTGAGATGGTCGTGCCAAGCGAGAGCTGCCGGGTGAAAGAGGATACGGTACCCTTGCTGGGCCAGGCGGACGCCCAGTTCGGTGTCTTCCGCCACCCTGAACTGCGGGTCGAACGATCCTGCCTGCAGCACCGCCTCGCGCCGGATGCTGAGGTTGCACGAGGTGAAATACTTCGGGTCGGTGTAGAAGCCTGCGGCCATGGTCGTTTGGGGGAATAAGAAAGGCCGGGTGGCGAAGTAGCTGCTCAAGGCCCGCTTTCGAGCCTCGGCGGGGTAGCGGAAATGGCCCCCCACGGCGCATTTCTCCTGGGAGTGCTGCCGCTGAACGGCAAGGTGCTCCGCCAGCAATCCCGGGGTTGCGAGGGTATCGTCATTGAACAACAGGAGGTACTCTCCGCGTGCCGCCTCGGTCCCCCGCTGTCGGGCAGCTCCCGCGCCGGCATTCGTCTGGCGAAGATAGACCAGAGGGAATGGCATGCGGAGTCCCCGGCACAGGTGCTCGGTCCCATCGCTCGAACCATCATCAATCACGATGACTTCAAAGCGGTCCTTGGCCAGTGACTGTGCTTCGAGGGCAGCTAGGCACGTGGTCAACACGGCGCATCGGTTGTAGGTTGGGATGATGACCGAGAAGTCAGGCCGTGGGCGCTTTCCTCTAATTCCCCTCCTCTTTGACGAGTGCGACGGGGGGTAGTGGCTGCGGGAGTCCGCCGCTCCCTCGGGCCCCGTTGAGGAGGGAGGGGCGTCGGCAGCCGATGGCAGACGCACTCTGGCCTCCCGCACAAAATCAACCGGAAGTTCTGAAGTCCCGAGATTGCGGTAGCAGCGGTCAAGGTCCAAGAGAACACGAGTAAATAAAGTAAATAACGCAGGGACCGGTTCGCCGCGCAGGTAGCTGAACACGTGACGTAATTGCTCGAGTGCGACGGTCGTCTCACCCTCGGCGAGAAGGAGTTCCGCGAGTTGGCAATGGGCGCGAAGGCGTGCCGTCAAGCGCTCGGGAGAAGGCCCCGTAAGGATTTCGGGGAATTCCTTCTCAATCCTGAGCAGCGACCATAGATGCCGGGGATCGTAGGCCTTGGGTTCGAGAGCGCGAATTCGCTCCGTGAGGCGGCGGATTTGCGCGGCCAGACGTTCACGCGAGGCCTGGCCGTTCACCACCTCAGCGCCGCCCTGTGAGAGCCTTTGCCAGAGATGTTCGTCCGTGTAGAGACGCTTGATCTGCTCGGCAAATTCCTCCGCCGTCGAAGCCACCAGGACGTCGCTCCCGTGTTTCAGGTTCAGGCCCTCTGCCGCGGCCGGCGTGGTGACGACCGGGAGGCCGCTGGCCAGCGGCGGGAGAATCTTGGTTTGGACGCCCGTGCAATGCCGTACGGGAGAAACGAACACCCGGTGCGCGGCGAAGGCCGCGTCCCGGTCCTCCACATAGCCGAGCGAGACAATGCGTTCGCCAAGCCGGCCTTGCGGCAGATGATGTCCGGCCAAGTGCAGTTCGATCTCAGGGAGACTCGCGGCCAGGCGCGGCCATATTTCCCTCAACAGCCAGTTCAATCCTTCCAGGTTCGCCGGATTCTCGAAACTGCCCAGAAAGAGGATATCGGCCCGCGGGGCAAATTCCGGTCCGGCAGGCGCGCCGGCGGCCATCATCGGCAGAATCTCGATCTCCAGATCCGGGGCGGTGGCCAGCATGCCCTGACGGTCGGCTTCGGAGATGGCCAGGACCATGTCGGCTTGCCGATAGACTTCGAGTTCTCTCTGTTTGACATCGTGCGCCCGCTCGAGGTCCAGCCGCCGGCCGCTCACTTCCGTCAAGCGCCGCTCGCGCAGTCCGTGCTGGTCGTCGGAGAGCACGGCCACACGCGTCCGCGGTGAGAGGCGCCGGATGTCGTCCAGGTAGTCTTCGGGGATCGAAATGGGATTCCAAAACCAGAGGAACAGGATGGCGAGATCGGGTCGACCGTTTTTGAGGACCGCCTCGAGCGTCCAGGGTGGGACGGCATCCAGTCCGAAGCGGCGGAAGCGTTCGACGTCGCCGCTGCATACGCCGATGCCCAGTTGTTCGAGTGGCCGAGCGTAGCGCTCCCAATCCCCGCCCCGCCGGGACACGTACGTCAGCCGGTGCCCCTGCGCTAAAAGCTCGTCTACGACCTGCATCAAACGAACATCGCAGCCGTTCCGGTCAGGCTGCGGAAGCGCTTCGTGGACGATCAGAATGTGCTGGCAAGCATCGCCCGGCATCACTACCTCCTGTTCGCAGGCCCGCATCCGGACACCGGGCCGGGTTCGGTCGAAGGTGCTCGATACTCCCAAAGCCGACGCACGGGTCGCGCAAGCGCTCATCTGCGAGCACGGCCAGCAACTCAGCGTGTTCGGGATGGTCAGGGTTTACGATGTCGATCTGCTTGAATTCTTCCGGGGAAAGGCTCAAGTGGTTGCGCAGCGAGCTGAGGCCCACCAAAGCATGGAAACGCTTGCCAAGCTCTACGAAGGCGGGTATCTCCCGGAAGTTCCAGAGCGAAACGACGAAGGTGAAGAGCATCGAAAACTTCTCACCTTCATGCTTGCGAATCGAGTCGAGAAACTCGAGATTGGCTAGCAAGCGCTTGAAATCTCCCCCGCGCCGCACGAGGCGATAGGTCTCCTCCGTGGCAGCGTCAATCGAGATGTTGACCAAGGAGAGTCTTCCCCAGAGCCCCAGATCGTCGAAGGCCTTGCGATCGCATAGCTGGCCGTTGGTGAGGATCGCGAGATTCAGATTTGGATACGACTCCTTCTTCAGTTCCTTGAGCAGCCTACGGCAGTTTTTGCTGGCAAACACCTCGCCGCTTTCATTGAGCCGAAGGCTTTGGGCGTTTTTCAGCAGACCGCTGGAAAGCAGATCCTGCACCAGCTTGTCCAGCCGCTCTTGCTCCTCTTTGTCGACAGAGTGGAAGTCCCGCCGGCACTGGGGGCAGGCAAGGTTGCAGGTGCGGTCGTGCCCCAGCATCAGATCCCGCGGGCCCTCCGGACACACAATCGGAAAAGCTGCAGCCGGCTCCGCCGACGATGGTTGGGCGGGAGTGTCGGGTTGCGCGCCCGGCGCCAGGTAGATGCACGGGAAAGAACGGACTCCATCCTCAGTTACCGCCCGGCGTTTCTCCAGGGTGCGGGTCTCCATGCGCACACAGTGGACCCTGGCGCAGTATCGGAAAGATCCGTCCAGAATGGACTGCCGGATTGATTGCGCGGCGGGCGAGTTCCAAATTTCGGCGGGCGGCGTCTGGTATGCATTGCCCGCCGGAGCGACGAGCCAGCCCGAACAACAGAAATACACGTCGCCGTCCGCCTGCACCAGCAAATGGGTCCACGGCTCACCGCAGAAGGAGTCGGCCAGGTACTCTTCCAGGCCGGCCCTGGGGTGCTCCGCCCTGGCTTCCTCAGGGAGCGAGGCAAGTTCGGCCTCGATGAGCAGACGCTGAACATGCAGGTCGTAGGGCCTGAGTTCCATCGCTTCCCGGGCAAAGCCTAGCGCTGTGCGAGGGTCGTCGAGCGCCAGGTAGTGGCAGGCCAATACGAGCAGTGATCGAGGGTCGAATCTCGACCTCTCCTGGAGTTTGCCCAGCGCCAGCCAGCGAGCTTCCTGCGGAAGGCTCTGGAACAGTGCAGAGCACTCGCGCACGTAGTACCGGGAATCGAAATGGCGGCGGCGATTGGCCTCGCGCAGATCGCGGGGCATGGTCGGGTCATCGTTCGGGATGAGCGCGGTGACACTCATGAAGGCGTCCAGCAGGAGTTCGGAATTCGGCCTGGGAAGAGCCGTACCCTGGATGCGGCCGCCGCTGCCTGTCGTGACAAGTGTCCGGAGCGTACCTTTCTCGGTCTCACTCAGGCTGGGGGCGTGGGGCGCAAGAATGGGTGCCGCTTCCTCAAAGCGTCCTTGCGCAATCAACAACCCGGCCAGATTAAGCGCCGCGAGGCGGCTCGCGGGCTCGAAACGGAGCGCGCGGCGATAACCCCACTCGGCTCGCACCACGCGGCCGCCGGCAAACTCCGCCGACGCCCAGTCATTCCAGCGATCGGCGGTTTCTTCTTCGCCGATGGCTTGTCTGAATGCGCGGAGTGCAGCTTCGTACTGTCCCTGTGCAAATAGCTTTTCGCCCGTTTGATGGCTTTCTTCTCCCGGCATCACGACCTCCTGCTCATTGCGGACGGAAATGCCCCAGGCTGCCCCAGCCCACTCGCGGATCGGATAACTCTTCGTCCGCCAGAATCTTCAGAAATTCCCCATGCTCCGGGTGCCGAGGGCTCGCGATGTTAAGCCGTGCGAATTCTTCGGCGGCGAAGCCGCTTTGGTTGCGCAAGAAATTGAAGCCGATAATGTCGGCGTGGAACTTCTTGCCCAGACGGACAAACTCCGGCATCTCCCGGAAATTAACCGCCGAAACTACGAAGGCGAGGCTCAGGGCGAAATCTTCCCCTTGCCTGGTCCGGAGCCCGTCAATGAATTCCAGATTGGCCAGGAGTCGCCGGAAGTCTCCCCCACGCTGGAGGAGCAGATAGGTCTCTTCCCGGACCGCATCGACGGACACCGCGACCCTGTGGATTCGTCCCCGGAGATCAAGCTCGTCGAAAGTGCGGCGATCAAAAAGCAGTCCATTCGTCATGAAAGAAAAGCGCAGGTTGGGATACCTGTCTCTGGTGAGGCGCCGCTGCAGAAGCTTGCGGCAGTGCCGGCTGGCGAACACGTCTCCCGAACCATCCAGACGCAGGTTGGAAGCGCCTTCGATCACGCCCTCGAGAAACTCCTCGGCGATTTTCTCCAGACGCTCCTGCTCCTGGCGATCCGCAGCATAGAAGCCGCTCCGGCACTTGCCGCATGCCAGATTGCAGGTCCGGTCATGGGATAACACGAGCTCATGAGGACCCTCTGCGAGCGCAACGGGCGCGCCTCCGGTCGCTTCTGAAGCGATCGGGTGACTGACCGTTTCGATGTTGCTGTCGACCGGTCTTGCCGCCGCTCGCTGCGCAAGCGCGCCGGTGACAGCACTGCGCGGGGGAAGAGCTCGACAGGAAATCCATGCGCAGTGAACCCTGCCGCAGTACCTGAACGACCCGTCAAGAATGGACTTTCGGATTTCCTGTGCGGCGGTGGAGTTCCACAGTTCCCGCGCCGAAGCGTTGGCGATATTCCCAATCGGTGCAGTCAGCCAGCCCGGACAACACACGTGCAGGGTGCCGTCAACCGACAACTCCAGTTGGCGCCAGGGCCGGTCACAGAAGCTCCCGCGGAGATAATCTTCCAACCCTGCCCAGGGGTGCTGCGCTCTCGACTCCGCGGGCGTAGCGGCCAGTTCAGCTCGAATAAGTACACGCTGCACGTGGTTGTCGTAAGGCCTTACGTCGATTGCCTCCCGCGCCAAAGACAGCGCGCCTTCAGGGTCACGCAGGGCCAGGTAGTGGCTGGCCAGCACGAGGAGCAGACGGTAGTCGCGTCCAACTCGTTGCTTAAGCTCTTCCACCGTCAGTGATTGCATTTCGGGCGGGAGCGCGTGCAAGAGCTCAACACACTGTTCTACATAATGTTGGGAATCGAAACACCGGCGCCGATTGGCCTCCCGCAAATCCGCCGGCAGGCTGGGATCATCGTTGGGGATCAGCGAGATTATGGCCAGGAAGGCGTCCAGCACGGTCTGCGGGTTGGACGCCGGCGGTGGCGCAGCGGATGCCCTGCGCCGGTTGGCCACCGTGACGAGATTTGCCAGGACAGCCTTTTCACTGTCATTCAGGCTGAGAGCGTGGGGACTCAGATGGGGAACCGATTCCTGAAGTCGCCCCTGAGCCATCAGTAGAACCGCCAAATTGATGGCCGCCTGGCGATCGGCGGCGTTACAATGGAGCGCGCGCCGGTAGCCCCACTCTGCCCTGACTTCCCGCCCGCAGGCGAGTTGCGCGGAGGCCCAATCGTTCCAGTCCCCGCAGCTTTCCTGCTCGCCGATGGCCAGCCCGAAACACCTGCTCGCCGATTCGTACTGCCGATGCGCAAACAACGTCAGGCCCATCTGATGGTTGCGTTCGCCAGGCACCTCTGCCTCCCGCTCATCTTTAGACGGTTTCGCGCCCGGCAATTCCTGCCCACTCCCCGGTGTCACGGGCGGATAACAACGAAGGCCGAAATGCCGGATGCACTTCCGTGGCCAGAGACCGTGAAAACAATCTAAGGTGGGACGGGCACGGAATTGCCTCAGCGCTGGTGTGAGAAGGTAGGCTGGGTTAGCCGGTGACGGGCTTGCCCCTGGGTGAAGGGAGCCGGGAAGCTCGACGGCGGGGAAAGCCCGGCCGAAGTTGACTCGGTGCGGGGCAATTTGGCCACCTTCGTTAAGGCATTCTAATCATGGCCCAAGCCGATCAGCGGGGACTCGAATTGTTTGCTCAGGGTCGTTATCAGGAGGCCATCGGCAGCTTCGAGGAGTCTTTACGGCAAGCCGAGACGAGCGAAGTCTGGAGCGACTGGGCCACGGCGCAGTTCGCTTCGGGGCGCGTTCCGCAAGCTCGCGAGGGCCTGAAACGGGCCCTCCAACTCAACCCCCAAAACCATCAAGCCGCGGCCAACCTTCGCCTCGTCGAGCTCCTGGCCGACTCGGCGCAAAAATGCGCGGGGGGAAGTCAGCAAGGCATACTCTCGAATGACTCGCTCCTCCGAAAGTTTCTCCAGGATATTCAAGCCATCCCGGGCGAGGACCCATCCCTTCCCCCAAAAGTGATCGCGGCGATCCGCACGACGAGGCTCGACAGCGGGTACTTCGTCGGAAAGTGTCTGGAGCGGCTGGCGAAACTCCCACCCGAGATTCTCCCGCCGGCCCTCGCGTGTCTCGAACGTTGGGCCGAGGCGGAGTGCCGCCTTGCCATCGTCCTCGGTTGTTTGTATCTGCGGGCTAAAGAGTACGAGAGGGCAGGGCGCCTTTTGCGCTTTGCCTGCGAGCGCAATCCACTCGACTTATTCGCGGAGAATGCACTGATCGCCTGCCATCACCAGCGGGCGGCCGAGACTGGGGCCACCTCCGAGTTTGAGGGATTAGAGGCGTACCTGGCCGGAAGCTTCTGCGAGGTGCCGTGGCGGCATCTGGAAATCGCCTGGGACGGCAACACCTTCCTTTGCTGTCCCGCCTGGCTTCCCCTCTGCGTCGGGAATGCGCGGGATCAATCCCTGGAGGAGATTTGGAATTCCGACTTGGCGATGGCGATCCGTAAATCCATTCTGGACGGATCGTTCCGATTTTGCAGCAAGTTCCACTGTGTAAGTATCGCCGCCCGGACTCTTCCCCGAAGACCGAGCAGCGTGCCGGGGGGCGAGTCAGCCTTGAACTCAGCCCTCGCGCCGTCGTCCGAGTTTCCGCTTCGCGTTCCGGGCGGACCTCGGAAGCTCGTCCTGTCTTATGACCGGACCTGCAACCTGGCCTGCCCGCAGTGCCGCAGCGAGTTTCACGTGGCGGGACGTGAAGAACAAGAGAGTATGGAGCGGGACTATTCGCCGGGCATTTTGCGCACCCTTCGGCATGCCGAGACGTTGTACCTGAACGGGGCAGGAGAGGCCTTCGTCGGCAGACACTCGCGCCGCCTTCTCAGCCTGGTCAAGCGCGAGCAATTCCCTCAGCTTAAACTGCACTTTATCTCCAACGGTCAATTGCTGAACGAAAGGGCCTTCCATGAGTTTGACCTTTGGGGGCGGATTCATTCCATACAGATCTCGATGGACGCGGCGCGGCCGGAGACCTACCGTCTGGTGCGACGGGGCGGAAACTTCCAGAGATTATTATCCAACCTTGCCTTTCTGGATGAGCTGCGGCGCACGCGGGAGGAGAAGTTCAGGTTCGTGCTCTCCTTTGTGGTCTCCAGCCTGAACTTTCGTGAGATCCCGGAGTTCGTGCAACTGGGAAACCGCTTCCACGTGGACTCCGTCATTTTCACACTTTTCCGGAACTGGGGACAGCTCCCGCGAGGCGAGTTTGAAAAACTGAACGTTGTCAATCCCGATCATCCCGAACATCGAGAGTTCCTCAGAGTGCTCGAGTCGCCTGAGCTCTCCGATCCGATCGTGGACTGCGGCAGCATGGCGCCGTACCGCCACCCGCCCGAAAGACGGGATGAATAGGACCTCGGCTGCCGGGGCGGAAGCAGTAATCGATACGTTGTGAGCGTCAGGACGAAGCCTGGCCATGTGGAGGAGACCGAATGAGTGTTAACTGCGCTGTTCCTGCAACTCCCCCGGCTACTTCTGCGCCAGGCGCAAGCGAGGCCATGGGCTCGAAGGCTCCGCTGCGAGTACCCGAGGCGGAAATGGCCCGGGCCTATCGCCAATTTGGCGGGGCGATTACGGACTTACGGAACCTCGGTCGCAGTTTCGTAGCCCGTTTCCCAAACGACCCGCAAGCCCGCTTGTTCCTCGCTGAGGTGCTGAAGGCGGGCGGCCAGGATGATCTTGCTCTGGAGCAGTACCGACCCCTTCTGCAAGTGGTTTTGCCCAACGAACGCCGGCGAGTCGAACAGGCAATCCAGCAGTGTGAGGCCGACCGGGACTACTTTCCTTCGGAGTTTGCTGCCTTCCTTATGTCGGATGAATACGGTGCCGGCGCGAACGTGCAGATTTGGCGGGACTATGCGGCGCGAGATATCCAGCGCGGCAGGGAGATTGTCCGCGAGCTCCGCAAATGGATGCCCTTGCGGGGCAAACGTGTTCTGGACGCGGGCTGCGGGTACGGCGGAATGCTGATCGCTCTCGCCGAGCAAGGGGCTAAGGCGACGGGGATGGAGATTGATGCGGCTCGCTCTCGCGTTGGGAAGCAGCGGCTAGGCGATCTGGGGCTCGAGGTTGATTGGCTTGAAGGCGATATTTGCGACGTGGAATTTACGCGTCGGTTAGGGACCTTTGACGTGATCGTTGGCCAGGATCTGCTCGAGCATGTGCTCGACCCCTCGCAGGCTATCGCGAATCTATGCGCTCTCCTTCGTAAACCTGGGTTGCTCTTCCTACAATTCCCCAATAAGTACTCTCCCGAGTTCATCCTAGCCGATCATCATTATGGGCTATTTGGGGTTTCACTTCTCTCGCGTCCGCAAGCCATCGAATATTGGCGGCTCGCGTATGCACAGGGTTATCCGAAGCCCTACACCGTGGGGTACCTGCGTGCCGAAAAGTATTATCGACGCGCATTCGCGCGGGGAGGGGTTACCCTCGAGCCCATCGAACATTACCTTGGTGTTGGGCACTTCGTCAGCTTTGCGCCGAAGATGTCGTCACTTGCAGAGCGCCTCCGCCAGGACGTCTACCCGGGGTTACGTCCGGAACTTCAAAGGCGAATCCGAAACCGCGCCACCAAGGTTGCCAGACTGCTCATGCAAGCCAGCCAAGTCCTGAAGAGCCTCGAGAACAACCCAGCGCAACAGGCGAAGGCATGTGACCTGATAGTCAGACGCCTGTGCAGAAGTGTCTGGAGTTTTGTAGGCACCAAGAGCATCTAGTGTCCCGCTTCGCGGGACGTCAAACCTGGCGACAGAGTGATTGAAGTCAATTCTTATCTTAGCGCTTAGGGGGTGAAACCCCCGGACATGAGACCCCACACCCCGCCTCCGGCACGGACGTAGTTGGAATGTCCGCCGTTCCCAAGCTGCCGGGCATTTTGCCGGACGAGAGTCTTTCTGCTGGGGAGTCAAGGAGGGTGTGTGGATTGCCGATAAAGTAACCGGAGGAGTGCCCGTGGCGCCGAGGACGAGGAGTGTCCCCAGGGTTGACTGCGCTGGGGCGGGGTCTCGTTACGTAGCGCGCACCGGAAAGGATCTAGACCCGGAGCTGAAAGAATGATCTTGCTCACAAGGCTCAACAATCGACCTCTGGTTGTCAACTCCGACATGATCAAGTTTATTGAGAACACGCCAGACACGGTCATCACTCTGGTTTCCGGGGAAAAGATCGTTGTGCTCGAGACGGTGGCGGAGGTGATGGAAGAGATTATCAACTTCCGCCGCAAGATCGTGGAGGCGGCGGGCGCCTTGGTTCGGGATCCAGGCGCGGCAGGCAAGAGTTCGGGGCCTGGCGGTTGATGCGCCGGTGGGCCCTTGCGGAGCGAGCTAAGGGCGGCCCTGGTGGCCGCCCTGTGCCTGTCACCAAGCTTGCCTCAGCAGGCGCGACAGCGGGCGGCTAAGGAGATCGGCAAGTGGACAAGGCCAGCGTGGGCGGGATGGCTCTTGCGGTATTCGGAATCATGGCGGGCCTGCTTCTCGAGGGAGGGAATCTCGGGCAAGTGCTTCAACCCACGGCCGCGATGATCGTGCTGGGGGGAACCATTGGCGCCGTCATGATCCAGTTCCCGCTTTCCATCGTGCTTGCTGCCTTTGGGAGCTTAGTGAAGGTCTTTTTGGAGCGCAAGCGAGACGGCCAGGCCGTGATTCATGAGCTCGTGGGCTTTGCGCAGAAAGCTCGCAAAGAAGGGATCGTCAGCCTGGATAAGGATTTGGAAAGAATTGACGACCCATTTCTTAAGAAATCTCTCATGTTGGCGATCGACGGCACGGAGCCGCAAGAACTGAGAAAGATGATGGAACTGGAACTCCAGAACCGCGAAGAGCACGAAGAAAAGATCCCGATGGTGTTCGAATCGGCGGGAGGTTTTTCTCCTACCATCGGGATCATCGGCGCCGTACTGGGTCTGATTCAAGTCATGCAGCACCTGGACAGGATGGATGAGGTTGGCCGGGGAATTGCCGTGGCTTTCGTGGCCACAATTTACGGGGTCGGGTTGGCCAACATCTTCTTCCTGCCCTCCGCCGGCAAGCTCAAGATTCGCATGCGCGAGGAGCAAGTCGCGCGCGAGATGATGTTGGAAGGAGTGATCTCAATTCTGGAAGGGTTGAACCCGCGCATGGTCGAGATCAAGCTGAAGAGCTTTTTGGCCGAGGCGTCACACGAAGAGCCAAAGCCCGAGGAGTCGCAACCATCATGAGTAGGCGGCAAAAAGGAGGGCACGCCAACCACGAGCGCTGGCTGGTTTCCTACGCGGATTTCATCACGCTGTTATTTGCTTTCTTTGTGGTGATGTACGCATCCTCGCAGACCGACAAAGGGAAGGTGGGCAAGCTGGCGATTGCGATCGAGACGGCGTTCAAAGACCTGGGGATATTCAATCTGCCTTCCTCGAAGGTTCCTCCCGTGATGACCGGGCCGACCCAGGAAGGCGTTCCCTCCGTGACGGCGCTTCGAGAGCAGAGCACGGTAAGCAATCTGGCCAAGCTGCAAGATGAAATGGCGCAGCAACTGGCCAGCGAAATCAAGCGGGGCGAAATCGCCATTAAGGTGGGGCGCGAGGGCTTGGTGGTGAGCCTCCGCGAGGTGGGCTTTTTCGACAGCGGTTCGGCGGATGTCAGAATCAAGTCGGAGCCGTCCATCGAGCGCATCGCGAGGGTCCTCGGGCACGGCCTGTACCAAGTTAGAATCGAAGGGCACACCGACAACGTTCCAATTCACAGGGGCCGTTATGAGTCGAATTGGGAGCTTTCCACCTCCCGCGCCACGGAGATGGCCAAGCTGTTCATTACCAGGTTCAACTTTCCTCCCGACCGCTTGTCAGCCGCCGGGTACGCAGAATACCACCCGGTGGGCCCGAACGATACCCCGGAGGGAAGAGCGCTTAACCGGCGCGTCGATATTGTCGTGGTAGCCCCGTCCACCAAGGGGCAGACAAACCTGCCGGGCACGGAAGCGACGGGCGTTTCACACCCTGAGGCGGCGGCAAAAGGAGTGGTGAGCGACATCCCACGCCCCAAGGCGGTCGAGAAATAGATCTCGGTGAGCCTGGGAGCGCGGGCTGAGCCCGCCCTGAACGAGGCGAAGGGATGCACACGCGTCAGCGGGCGAGACGCCCGCGCTACATCCGTCCACCGTCGATCACTCTGCTGAACACTGCGAACTACGGGTGGTCGCGGCCGCAGGGAAAGGAGGGGCGCGAAACGAACCATGGCAACGCTCAATACTGGTCCGGCAATCAACAAGGCCCTGGAATTGTCGCCTGACGGCTCCAATGCGCGGGAGGTGATTCGCTCTCGCCTCGAGAAGTTGAACTCTATCCCTACCGTCCCCGCCATCGTCCGGCCCCTCCTCCATTACATGGAGAAGCCTGCCGATCAGATGGAAGTGAAGAGAGTAGTCGACATGATTTCCTGCGATGAGGCGGTCGCCGCACAGTGCCTGCGCATGGCGAACTCGGCCCTCTTTTTCCTGCCGCAGTCCGTGAAGACTATCCATGGGGCGGTCATTGTATTGGGAGTGAGGCGGGTGCGGGAGATTCTGCTGGCGTGTTCCTTGCTCAACCTCTTGCCCAAGGATGGGAATTTGCGTCGCGCCTTGGCGCTCTGGGAGCACTCCCTCGGGTGCGCCATGTTAGTCCGAGAGTTGGCACGCCGAATCGATTATCCCGATCCCGAACGGGCGTATTTGGCTGGGCTCTTGCACGACTTGGGCGAAATCATCAATTTGGTGGCTTTTCCCAGCGAGGCGCTAAGCTGTCTCGAGCGCGCGACGTCGGAGCGACGGGCGCTGGATGAGGTGGAACTCGCTTCGTTGGGGTTTACCCATTGCGACAGCGGCAGTGTAGTGGCCGAAATGTGGCGGCTTCCGTACCACCTCAACGAGGTTATTCGATACCACCACAATGTGCAGCAGACGAAGCTCTACCCGGACCTGGTGGCGCTGGTCAGCCTCAGCGATCTCCTCTGCCGGGCCAACGATTTCGGATATGGCTATAGCGAAACAGGGCTTGCGGACCCCGTTCGGGCGGTGGAGTGGGACATTCTCAAAGAGAAATACAGTAGGCTGGGCCGGCTCGCGCCGCAAGATCTGACCCGCGAACTGAGCGGGAAGGTGAGCCAGGTTCGCAAACACGTGAAATCGCTATTCGAGGGTTGAGCGAGTCTTTCGCGCTCGTCTCGATTGGACATCTGCGCCGCGACGCATCGGAGGTTTCGTTTAAGATTCTGTCACTGCATGCCGAAAAACCAATTGAGGTGTGGAATGCCGGAACAAACGGTGCCGCAAGGTGACTCCTACCTTGGTAATTCCGCGCCTTCGGTTCTTGTGCGCGGCCAGAGTCCACAGGTGAACGAACCTTCTCAGGCGTTGCCGCAGCAACTCCCGCAGTGTGCCCAGTGCCAGTTGCGAGAAAACGTTTTGCAGGCCCAGAGGACAGAAGCGCTGGGAACATTGGCGGGCGGGATTGCCCATGATTTCAACAACCTGCTGGGAGTTATTCTAGGATTTGCTTCCATCCTGCGGTTGCGCCTGGCGCCTTCCGATCCCCTTCTCGAGTTTGTGAAGATGATCGAACAATCCGCGCAGCGGGGATCCGATCTCACCCGGCAATTACTGGGGCTGGCGCGGCAAGGAAAATGCGAATCCGTCTCGATTCGAGTGGGCGACGTTGTGGGTCGCGTCGTCAAGATCGTCGCCAGCACCTTCGACCG